>FTHA01001991.1_pt1 | contig 25303 bp, 22 predicted proteins | sample 1640771 | NCBI WGS metagenome assembly FTHA01 (sample SAMEA3914789, study PRJEB12502) | metagenome | biome: forest; material: soil | place: Canada | collected 2011-07-03 | depth 0.3 m | reverse complement strand
GGCTACGACACGCTGGACGGCGGTCCGGGCTCGGACACGGCCTCCTACGCCTCGGCGACCGGGCCGGTGGCGGTGAGCCTGGCTGTGGTCGGAGCGCAGGACACCGGCGGCGGCGGGACGGACACGCTGGTCAGTATCGAGAACCTGCTCGGCTCGGCCTTCGCCGACATCCTGACCGGCGACAGCGGGGCCAACACGCTGACAGGTGGGAACGGCGACGACACCCTGAGCGGCGGCGGCTTCTACGACACGCTCGACGGGGGCCTGGGGAACGACACCGCATCCTTCGCATTCGCCAGCGCCGCGGTGGCGGTGAACCTGGCGACCGCGGGGGCGCAGGACACCGGCGGCGGTGGGGTCGACACGCTGGTCAGCATCGAGAACCTGACCGGCTCGAACTTCGACGACGTGCTGGCCGGCGATGGCGGCAACAGCATCATCATCGGCGGTGCAGGGAACGACACCCTCGACGGCGGGGCCGGCTACGACACCCTGGACGGCGGCAACGGGACCGACACGATCTCCTACGCCTCGGCCTCGACCGCGGTGGGTGTAAGCTTGGCGGTGCAGGGCGGCCAGGACACCGGCGGCGGGGGAACCGACACCCTGATCCGGGCGGAGAACCTGACCGGCTCGAACTTCGACGACGTGCTGACCGGCGACAGCGGCAACAACATCATCATTGGCGGGGCGGGCAACGACACCCTGGACGGCGGACCCGGCTACGACACCCTGGACGGCGGCAACGGAACCGACACGGCCTCCTATGCCTCGGCTACGAGTGCGGTCGGCGTCAGGCTCTGGGTGCAGGGCGGCCAGGACACCGGCGGCGGGGGAACCGACACCCTGATCCGGATGGAGAACCTGACCGGCTCGGCCTTCGACGACATCCTGACCGGCGACACCAACAGCAACATCATCATCGGCGGCAGCGGCAACGACACCATCGACGGCGGCGGCGGTGGCACGGACATCCTGGACGGCGGGGCCGGCAGCGACACAGCCTCCTTCGCCTCGGCGACATCGGCGGTGAGCGTGAACCTCGCCAACACTGGCGGCCAGGGCACGGGCGGGGCCGGCAATGTGACCCTGATCCGGATGGAGAACCTGACCGGATCGGCCTTCAACGACACGCTGACCGGCGACGCCAACGCCAACATCATCATCGGCGGCGACGGCGCCGACACCATCGACGGCGCGGCTGGCGCAGACATCCTGGACGGCGGCAATGGGACCGACACCGTCTCCTACGCCTCTGCGACATCGGCCGTGACGGTGAGCCTGGCCATCGCCGGCGGCCAGGGCACGGGCGGCGGCGGCAACGACACCCTGATCCGCTTCGAGAACCTCACGGGCTCGGCTTTCAACGACACGCTAAGAGGCGACAGCGGAGCCAACGTCCTCACCGGCGGCGGCGGGAACGACACCTTCGTGTTCGCCGCGCTCTCCGACAGCACGACCTCGACCCCGGACCTGATCGCCGACTTCGCGACAGGCGACCTGATCGACCTCTCGGGCATCGATGCTGACACGACCACCGGCGGCGACCAGGCCTTCCACCTCGGTGGCGGCGGGGGTCACGCGGGCGATATTGTGGTCGGCTACAACGTCGGGACCAACCAGACGACCCTGGACCTCTACGTCGACAACAACGGAACAGTGGACGCGCGCATCCTCCTCATCGGCGACCACACCAGCCTGTCGAGCTCGGACTTCATCCTCTGAGACTCCGTCTCAGCCCCTGACTCGGAGCCCCACGAACACCCCGATCCTCGGTTCGCCGTAGCCGTAGGCCTCCTGATAGTGCGCGTTGGTCAGGTTCTCGATCCGGCCGGTCAGCCGCACACGGGCGCCCAGTGGATAGGAGGCCGTGAGATCCGCCACCGCGAAGGACCGGGTGCGACCGGTGGCGTCTGCGACGCCGCTCTGGGCGCGCACGGTGAGGGCCGCATCGGCGCCCATCCCTGACCAGGCCAGGGCGGCCGATCCGGAATGCTTCGGGACGCGCAGCAGCGGCAGGTTGGTGGAGCGGTCCTTGGCGTCGGCATAGGCGTACGAGGCCCTGACCGCGAAGCCGGATGGCAGGTCCGCCTGCAGCTGGGTCTCCAGGCCGATGGTCCGGGCCCGGTCGATGTTCAGGTAGCCGACCGGGAACTGGTAGTCGATCTGATCGCGCACGCTCAGCGCATAGGCGGTGGCGCTGGCGTGCACGCCGCCGCCCGGCGCGGTCCAGGCCAGGCCGGCGTCCCAGCCCTGCGCCCGCTCCGGCCGGAGCCCGACGGCGGCCCCAGGCGGGGAGCATTCGAAGCATGGATAGGTGGTCTGGAAGATGGAGGGCGTCTTGAAGCCCTGGCCGAAGGCGGCGCTCGCCGACAGCCCGCCGCCGATCTGCAGCACGCCCGAGGCGCGCACGGTGGTGACGCCGCGATAGTCCCGCGGCTCGTCGCGCCGCAGGCTGACCGTGGTCGACAGCCGCGGGGAAGGGGTGAACCGCCAGACTGCGAAGGCGCCCCAGTTGCGCGAGCTCTGGCCGCCGTCGCCGGTATCCTCGCGCGCGGTCTCCCGTTCGACGCCGACGATGACGGCGTGAGGTCCCTGGCCGGTGCGCTCGGCGGTCCAGCGCAGGTCGATGCGCCGGCCGATGGCCTCGAAAGGGTACAGCTGGCCGCCGAAGGCGTTGATGGAGACGCGGTCGAGGTCCATCCCGTCGGCCCGCAGCTCGTGGACGAATCCCAGCGGACCATTGATCCGGGCACGGATGAAGCCGGACCAGGTGCGGCTGTCCTGGGTGTCGGGGCCGTCGATCACGCCGGTCGGCCCGCCGAAGCTGTCGCCATCGGCCCTGGCGCGGTTGTAGCGCAGCCGTCCGTCGAGCCGGACGGAATCGAACAGCGAGACCCGAGCGTTGCCCTGTACGGTGAGGCTCCGCAGGCCGTCGGTCTCGGTGTTCCCATCGCGTGCGTCGGCGGCGGAAACACCGGTAGTGGAAAACCACGCCGCGCTGACGCCGATGGCCCTGGAAGGGCTGGAGAGGCCGGCTGAGACGGCGGCCCGCTGCGTGCTGAAAGACCCGGCCTCGGCGGCGCCCCGCAGGCCAGCGGGCTCCAGGGTGGTGATCGAGACAACGCCGCCGATGGCGTCCGAGCCCCAGAGCGATCCCTGCGGACCCGACAGCACTTCGATCCGCTCGACCTCGGCCAGGTCCAGGCTGGAGAAGTCGAAGCCGCCGGCTGGCGAGGTGGGATCGTTCACCGGCGCACCGTCGATCAGCACCAGGGTCTTGTCCGAGGACGCCCCGCGGATCTTCAGCGAAGTGAGGCCGCCGAAGGCGCCGGCGCGGCTGATCTGCACCCCGGGCAGGGTGGACAGTACATCGAAGGCGAAGACCGCCTGGCGCTGGTCGATCTCCTTGCGGTCGATCACCTGCAGGTCGGCGCTGGCCACTGTCCCAGGGGGCAAACGCGTGGCCGTGACGACGAGCTCATCGTCCGCCAGCGCCGGACGGGCGGCGAACAGCAAAAGGCACGCGCTGACAAGGGTAGGCAGGCGTAGGGTCATGACAGGGCTCCCCGCAGCCTCCTCCGCGCCGGGGAGACGGCCACACACAGCGACGACCCACGGGGAAGGCCTGCGCCTCCCCGCCGACGGCGGGTCCTGCAAGTCGCTGCTGCGGAGAGTCTCCGCGCCCTGGGTCTGGTCCCGGACCCCCGGACGAGCGACGCGGCGGCAGGTCTCCTGGCTCGCGGGTCGCCGGGCTTCGCCCTCGCCTTCCCAGGCCTGATCGGCCCAGTGGCGCCCGCCTCGGATCGAGGCAGGTCGGACGCGGCCCTCGCCGCTCACAGTTGCGGGTACAGTGGCGGATTGAGAGCCTCAGCTCCGCACCGCCTTCCCTCTTGGCCCCGGACTTACGGGGACCGCCTGATGTCAGTTTGGCGGGTTCCCGTGCCGGGGGCAATCGAATCCCCTCTCCCATGGGGAGAGGGTGGGGCCCATTGCGCAGCAATGGGAGGGTGAGGGGGTAAGAACCGTCCGACCCAACCCCTCACCTTCCCGCCCGCTCCGCGGTCGGGCCCCTTCCTCTCCCCATGGGAGAGGAGACGAATGTGGGGCCGGCCTGATCAGTTGATGTATTCAGGCTCGGCCGGGGCGGGAAGGGATTGCTCCGGGGAGGACGCTAGCTTGGCCAGTGGGCGCACGGCGGTCTCGACGGGCCCCAGCTCCGGCAGTTCCTTGCCCTCGTGGTCGGTGGCCAGTTCCTCGAAGCGGCGGGCCTGGGTCATAACCTGGCTCTCCAGCGAGCCGACGAAGCTGTTGTACTTGCCGACCGCGCCTTCCAGCGCCTTGCCGAGCGCGGCGGCGTGGCTGCCCATGACGCTCAGGCGCTTGTAAAGCTCACGTCCGAGTTCAGCCGTCTTGACCGCACCCTTGGCCTGGTCCTCCACGCGCCAGCCATAGGCCACCGCCTTGCAGAGCGCGAACAGGGTGGTGGGCGTCACCAGGATCACGCGGCGGTCCATGGCCTCGGTCATCAGGTCGGGCAGCCGGTCCAGCGCCGCGGCCAGGAAGCCGTCGCCGGGCACGAACATGGCCACGAAGTCCGGCGAGGTGTCGAACTGATCCCAATAGGCCTTGGCCGACAGGGTCTGCATGTGGACCTTCACGCTCTGGGCATGGCGCAGGAAGGCAGCCTCCCGCGTCGGTTCATCCAGGGCGTCCTGCGCCTCCAGGAAGGCGTTCAGCGAGCACTTGGCGTCGATCACGAAGGCGCCGCCGCCGGGCATGCGCACCTTCACGTCCGGGCGCCGCTTGCCATCCTCGGTGTCCACCGAGAACTGCTCCTCGAAGTCGAACCGGCGGTTCAGGCCAGCCGCCTCCAGCACGTTGCGCAGCGTCTGCTCGCCCCAGCGTCCCTGCACGCCCGCGCCCCGTCGCAGCGCCGACGCCAGCTTGCGCGCCTCGAACTGGGTTTCGCTGGACGCGCGCATCAGCTGCGAGATCTGCTCCTTCAGCCGGCCCGCCTCTTCGTTGCGCTTGGCCTCGATCGTGCGGACCTGCTCCTCGAACTTGGCCAGCATCTCGGCGACCGGCTTGAGCTGTCCTTCAATCCGTGCGCTGGCGAGTTGCTCCTGCGACCGGAAGGTCTCCGAAGCGCGCGTGACCAGCTGGTCGGCCACCACGTTGGCCGACTCGGCCGCCTGGGCGCGCAGCAGCACGTTGTCCTGCTCCCGGCTGGTCTCCAGCTGGCGGGCATGCTCCTGCGAGGTCGCCAGCTGGCGGTCCAGCTCGGCCGAGCGGCGCCGCTCGCGGAACAGGGCCTTGAGCGATCCCAGGAACCCGGCCAGCGCCAGCACCGCTACGGCGCTCACGCACATGATCACGATATCGAAGCTGTTCATGCTCCGTTCGTTAGGGCGAATCGCCTGGCTTCGAAAGAGTCGAACGTCCGCCCTCGCGCATTCTTGAGGGAGCGCTGCAGCCTATCACCGCCTCAGTGGGATCGGATCGCGACGGCTGGCTGCGCAGCAGGTGGCTCGCCGGCGGGCTGGGCCTGGTCGAGCTGGGCGATGACCTGGCGGATGTAGACGGCGTGGATCACCACGCCCAGCTCGAGCGGCTTGTCGCCCTCCATGCTCTGCTTGGTCAGCATGCCGGCGACGAACTGGGCGCGCTCGTCATTCGCCGCCGCGCCGGGATGGCGGCGCATGTCGGGGGTGATGAAGACCGGTCCGCCGGAGTTCCCCGCGAACACCCGGAAGTCGAGCAGGAAGGTTGGGTAGCGGCTGGCGGGTGACAGCGGGAAGGACGCAACCCGTCCGGACCGCAGGATCGGAAAGCCCTGCGGATTGGCGGATTTGCCGCCGGGATAGCCCAGCACGAACATCTCATCGCCCGGGCCGAGGCCGGCCGCGTCGAACGAGTCCTCGCCGGCAAGCCACGCCAGGGGGATGGCCGCCTTGGCGAACTCCGGCGGCGCGGTGATGGCGATCACGGCGATGTCCCTGTCGGCGTTCGAGGTCCATAGCGGCCGCGATCCCTCGCCCCGGATGGCCAGGGGCTGGGGCGAGAAGCTCCAGGATCCGTCCGCGCCCTGGAAGCGGTAGCCAACGCGGACCGTCGGTCCGGGCATGCCTTCGAACATGTGGCCGGCGGTGACCAGCACCGTGCGCGGCGTGCCGTCCGGCTTCGGATCGTCCACCAGGAAACCGGTGCCGACGAAGCGCACGCCATCGCCCTGAGGCTGGTCGACCTGCACCGTCGCATTGATCAGGGCCAGGGTGAGGTCGACGGGCATGGCTCCGGCTCCGTGGAAGTCGGGAACGAGCTTGGGCGAGCTTGGCGGCGACACTGAGGCCGGGCGGACCCGCCCACAAGGTTGAACCGTCCGCGCGTCCGTGAGAGTTCGTCGCCATGAACCCCTCAGCCCCCATCGCGCGCCCCATCGCGCGCAAGGAGCCTCGGCGCATCGAGCAGCTGGGCCGCGTGCGCCTCGACGACTACGCCTGGATGAAGGACGACAACTGGCGCGACGTCCTGCGCGATCCGACGGCCCTGAAGCCCGAGGTGAAGAGCCACCTGGACGCCGAGAACGCCTACACCCGGGCCGTCCTGGCCTCCACCGAGCCGCTGCAGCAGCAGTTGTTCGAGGAGATGAAGGGCCGCATCAAGCCCGACGACGCCTCGGTTCCCGAGCCGGACGGCGCTTACGAGTACTTCGTCCGCTATGCCCCCGGCGGCCAGCATCCGGTCCACGTCCGGCGGCCGCGCGGCGAAACCCGCGCGGAGGAGGTGCTGCTGGACGCCGACGCCATGGCCAAGGGAAAGGCCTTCTTCCAGATGGCCCACGCCGAGCACAGCCCTGACCACGCCCTCTACGCCTGGGCGGTCGACGAGCAGGGCTCGGAGGCCTACCGGATCTTCGTCAAGGACCTGGCCTCCGGCGAGGTCCGGCCGGGGCCGGTGGAGAGCTCGACCGGCGACTTCGCCTGGACCGCCGATTCCCGCTGGCTGTTCTGGGTGTGGCGCGACCAGGAGGGCCGGCCCGCCAAGGTCTTCCGCCGCCCGGCGCGAGGCGGGGAAGGCGACGACGTCCTGGTCTACGATGAGCCCGACGACGGCTTCTTCCTTGGCGTGCACCGCAGCGCGTCCGGAGCCTTCATCGTCATCGCCGCCGGCAACAACGAGACCAGCGAGACCTGGTTGATCCCCTCGTCCGATCCCGCGGCCGCGCCCCGCCTGGTCGAGCCGCGCTTGGCGGGCGTGCTCTACGATCTGGAGCACTGGGACGGGCGCTTCGTGGTGCGGACCAATGCGGACGGCGCCACCGACTTCAAGCTGATGTTCGCGCCCGAGGCCGATCCATCGAGGGTGCGCTGGGTCGAATTCATCCCCCACCAGCCCGGCCGGTTCATCCGCGGCGTGATGGCGTTCAAGGACCACATGGTGCGCCTGGAGCGCGCCGACGCTCGCGACCGGCTTGTGGTCACCGCCAGGGACGGGCTTGCTGAGCACGTGATCGGCTTCGAGGAGGACGCCTTCGCCCTCACGCCGGACCGCGGCCACGAATACGAGACCCCGATCCTGCGCTTCGTCTACCAGTCCCCGACAACGCCCCGGCAGTGGTTCGACTACGACATGGTCACCAGGGAGCGTGTCCTGCTGAAGACTCAGGAGGTCCCTTCCGGACACGATCCCTCGCGCTACGTGACGCGTCGGCTGGCGGCGCGTGCGGGAGACGGCGCCGAGATCCCGGTCACGGTGCTGATGCGGCGCGATACGCCGCTCGACGGCTCCGCGCCCCTGCTGCTCTATGGCTACGGCGCCTATGGCATAGCTATGGAGGCGTCCTTCTCCATCACCCGGCTGTCCCTGGTCGACCGGGGCTGGATCGTGGCGACGGCGCATGTGCGCGGCGGCTCTGAGAAGGGCCGTGGCTGGTTCCTGCAGGGCCGCGGCCTGCACAAGACCAACACCTTCACCGACTTCATCGCCGGCGCCGAGCATCTGATCGCCGAAGGCTATGGCCGGGCCGGACGGATCGTCGCCCAGGGCGGCTCGGCCGGCGGCATGCTGGTGGGCGCCGTGGCGAATCTGCGGCCAGACCTCTGGGCCGGAGCCATCGGCGAAGTGCCCTTCGTCGACGTGCTCAACACCATGAGCGACGAGGACTTGCCCCTGACGCCGCCGGAGTGGCCGGAGTGGGGAAACCCCATCAGCGACCCGCAGGCCTATGACTACATCGCCGGCTACAGCCCTTATGAGAATGTCGCGCCCCAGCCCTATCCGGCGATCCTGGCGACGGGGGGCCTCTCCGATCCGCGGGTCACCTATTGGGAGCCGGCCAAGTGGGCGGCGCGACTGCGGGAGGCCACGACCTCGGGCCTCCCGGTGCTGCTGAAGATCAACATGGATGCCGGGCACGCCGGCGCTTCCGGCCGCTTCGACCACCTGAAAGAGCCGGCCCTGGCCTACGCTTTCGCCATCAAGGCCGTGGACGGGGACTGGCCCGCGTCATGACTCTCCGGTCGGCTCAATCCGGCGACGTCGAGGCGATCCAGGCGATCTACGCCCACCACGTCCTGAACGGTCTTGGCACCTTCGAGGAAACGCCGCCTTCGGTGGAAGCGATGGCGGAACGCCTGGAAGCTGTGCGCGCCAAGGGACTGCCGTGGCTGGTGGCGGAGGAGGCGGGCCGGGTGCTGGGCTACGCCTATGCCGGGCCTTTCCGGCCCCGCGCGGCCTATCGCTTCACCGTCGAAGACAGCGTCTATGTGGCGCCGGACGCCGCCGGCCGGGGCCTCGGCAAGGCGCTCCTGCTGGCGGTGATCGGCGAGTGCGAGCGGATGGGCCTGCGCCAGATGGCGGCGGTGATCGGCGACAGCGGCAATGCCGCATCCATTGGCCTGCACAAGGCCTGCGGCTTCGAGCTGAAGGCGGTGCTGCCGGGCCTTGGGTTCAAGTTCGGCCGCTGGGTCGACGTGGTATGGATGCAGCGGGCCCTGAACAATGGCTCCGGGGGCGCTCCTGACGCTCCGGGCCTCGCACCTCACGGAGGCTGACCGGCAATGCGCGCCTTCGTCTACCAGGGCCTGCCCTCAAGGGTGATCTTCGGATCGGGCGTGATAGCGGAGGCGCCCGTGGCGGCCGCCGAGCTCGGCTGTCGCCGGGTGATGGTGCTCGCCACCCGCTCCCAGGAGGCCGGGGCCGAGGCCTTGATGCAGATGCTCGGCGAGGCGGGCGCCGCCGTGTTCCCCCGTGCGGCCATGCACACGCCGGTGGAGGTCACCGATCGGGCGATGGCGCTGGTGGAGAGCGCCCGCGTCGACGGGCTGATCGCGCTCGGCGGCGGTTCGGCCATCGGCCTTTCCAAGGCGATCGCCCTGCGCACGGACCTGCCGCAGGTGGTGATCCCGACCACCTATGCCGGCTCGGAGATGACGCCTGTGATCGGCCAGACCCAGGCCGGCGCCAAGACCACCCAGCGCTCGCCCAAGGTCCTGCCCGAGACCGTGATCTACGACGTGGACCTGACCCTGTCGTTGCCCGCATCGGTCAGCGTGACCAGCGGCTTCAACGCCATGGCCCATGCCGCCGAGGCGCTTTATTCGCGCTCCGCCAACCGCCTGCTGTGGGCCATCGCCGAGGAATGTATCCGGTCGATGGCCATGGCCCTGCCGAGGATCGTGGTCACGCCCGACGACCCGGAGCCGCGCGCCGACGCTCTGGAAGCGGCCTGGCTTGGCGGCCGCTGCCTGGCCGAGGGCGGCTCGGCGCTGCACCATCGGCTCTGTCACATCCTGGGCGGCGCGTTCGACCTGCCCCACGCCGAGACCCACACCGTCCTGCTGCCGCACGTCCTGGCCTACAACGGCCCCGCAGCGTCCGAGGCCATGCTGCGCCTAGGGCAGGCGCTGGATTCCGAGACCCCCGTGCAGGTGCTGTTCGATCTGGCGCAGAGCCTCGGCGCGCCCGGCTCGCTGAAGGCCATCGGCATGCCCAAGGACGGTATCGACCGCGCGATCGAGACCCTGCTCGCCGATCCGGTGTGGAACCCGCGGCCGCTGGAGCCCAAGCCGCTCAAGGCCATGCTGCGCCGCGCTTTCGACGGCGCCCGCCCGCGCTGAGAGATCGCCGCTTGGCGCCCTAACCGGCGCAGGCTAACCGGCGGGGACATGTCGGAAACCCTCAGCTCCGCCTACCGGCGCCGCCTGCAAAGCGGAGAGATCCAGGCCGATCCCGGCCAGGACGCGGCGTTGCAGGCGCTCTCGGACCTGGAGCAGGCCCTGAACATCCAGGGCGAGCCCTCGCGCCTTCGGCTGTTCGCCAAGCCCAAGGTCCCCAAGGGCGTCTATCTGTGGGGACCGGTCGGGCGCGGCAAGTCGCTGTTGATGGACCTGTTCTACGCGACCGCGCCGGTGGAGCGGAAACGGCGCGAGCACTTTTACGCCTTCATGACACAGATCCACGGACTGATCGCCGAGTGGCGCAATGGCGACGCGGGCGCCCGCCGCGCCCGGTTCGGCCACTACAAGGGCGATGATCCGATCGGGCCAGTCGCCGAGCTGATCGCCTCTGACGCGCGCCTGCTGTGCTTCGACGAGCTGCAGGTCACCGACATCGCCGACGCCATGATCCTGGGACGCCTGTTCGAGGCGCTGTTCGCGCACGGCGTGATCCTGGTCGCCACCTCCAACCGCCCGCCGGACGACCTCTACCGCGACGGCATCAATCGGCAGCTGTTCCTTCCCTTCATCGACATGCTGAGCGAGAGGATGCGGATCGTCGAAGTCGCGGGCGGCCATGACCATCGGCTGGAGCGGCTGAGGGGCGCCAAGGTGTATTTCTCGCCCATCGACGCCGAGACGGAAGCCGCCTTCGACGCCCTTTGGGGCAGCCAACTGGACGGCGCGACCGAGGCGGGTGCGACGCTGGAAGTGCTGGGGCGCAAGATGCGCCTGCCGCGCGCCGCCGGGGGCCTGCTGCGCGCCACCTTCTCCAGCCTGTGCGGCCAGGCCCTGGGCCCACAGGATTACCTGGCCATCGCCGACCGGTTCCACACGGTCTTCCTGGAGGATGTGCCGGTGCTCGGCCCGGACAGCCGCAACGAGGCCCGGCGGATGGTCGCGCTGATCGACACCCTCTACGAGGCCCACGCCCGGCTGGTGGTCCTGGCCGCGGCCGAGCCGGATGCGCTCCATCCGGCCGGCGACGGCGCCTTCGAGTTCGAGCGAACGGCCTCGCGGCTGCAGGAAATGCGCTCGGTGACGTGGATCGAGGCGGATCGTTCAGGCGAGGCTCCTGCAGCTTCGCCGTGATGGCGTTCCGCCTGAGGACCCTGTACATTTTTGATCAGGCGCGGCCTGGACCATGACGTCGTACGGCCGCCGACGTGCAGGACGGCCAGCGGCCTTGGGACAAGATCACGATATCGCCGGGTTGCTGGCCTGGGACGCGGGGGGGCCGCTGCCGGCGGACAGCCTCAACCGGGCGCTCGCCCATCCGCGCCTGGGCGAAGCCTCCCGGGCGCTGGCGCGCAACATGCTGGAGACCGCTGCCGACGGCATCTTCAAGGACGCTGGCCGCTATGTAGCCGCGGCCTGGGCGGCGCACCTGCACGGCTCGGGCGAGCTGACGATGTCGCGGTTGAAGGAGGCCAGCGTCTCCTCCGGTTACCTCAGCCGGGGCCGCGCCCGCGACCTGCTGCACTACCTCCTGCACCTGGGTTTCATCCAGGTCATCGAGCCCGCCGGCGCCTGGACCCCGGCGCGCTACGCCCTTACCGACGACTTCACCGTCATCTGGCGCAACCACCTGGCTGCGGCCCTGAGGGCGGTCTGCATCATGGAGCCGGCGGCCGGCCTGTTGCTCGACCGGCTCGGAGAGCCCGCCGCCTTCGCCGCCTTCGCCCGGTTCCAGAGCGGCGGCCTGCTCGAACTTTCGACCAAGGTGACCCAGCAGGACGCCTACACCCGCGTCTTCCTTCACCGTCATGCGGGCTTTCAGGTGGTCTGGACCCTGCTGGCGGCCGGTGAGGACGACTTCCCGAGCCGCGAGCCCATCCCGGTATCGGTGGCAGCGCTGGCGCGGCGCTTCGGCGTCTCGCGAGTCCACATCAAGCGGATGTTCGACGAGGCGAAGGTAGAGGGCTTGGTCTCATGGGAAGCGCCGGGAGCGATCAGGCTCCTGGAACCCCTGCGCACGACCATCCGCTGGTACTACGCCGCCCAGATGCTGGCGCTGCTGATCGCCGTGGCGCGTACCGTGAAGGCGTTGCCGGAGCTGGCGACGACGGACGCGCCTCGCTCGGCTTGAGGCGTGGCCGGCGATCGCGCTATGCGAGTCCGCCCGCCCGCGCGATCAGGAACGACCCGGCCGCGATGAGGGCGACGCCGATGGCTCGGGCGAAGCGCTCTCCAGCCGGTGCGAGACGCTCAATAGTGACGGCTGCCGTGACAGCGGCCATCGCCCGCAGGTCCATCACCTCGACGACGAGGAAAACCGCCATCAAGCCGGCGCAGCTGTAGCTGCAGTGCAGGCCCAGGCGCAGGCCGTGGCGCCAGGCGGCGCCCGCGTTCGCCGTCAACGCGTGGCCGCGCCCGGGCGCCTCCCGGAAACAGGCTAGGCAGCGGGTCTTCCACGCGGTGAACTGGAATAGCCCGGCGCCCAGGACGACCACGCCGACGCCGATCGGAGCGACGCGCGCCAGCGCCGGCTGCTGCATCTCGAGCGCAGCAAGTCCGACGCCCAGCGGAAAGACGGCCATCCCCAACAGGGCCCACACGACGAAGTAGCCCAGGGCCGCCTGCGCGGTCAGCCAGCCCGGCCGCCCCGCCCCAGTGTGTGCGACGGCCTGGCGGTAGCGCGACAGCATCGGCGCCAGGGACGGCAGCATCATCGCCGCCATCATCACGACCCACATCCCGAGGAACGACGCCCCGGCCGCGGGCCACGTCCGTCCCGGCATCCAGGTCATCGACATGGTCCAGCCGCCGGGCATCGGCATTCCGCCCATGGCTGACATCGATGCGCACCAGACGATCGTCACCGTCGCGCTGGCGGCGAAGATCAGCGCCGACAACGCGAAGAAGGCCCTCTCAGAAGCTCGTTCGGAGGTCATGGTCGTGAGCCCTCAGCGCTCGCCGTATTCGTCATGGCGACGCCACCAGAAGCCGGTCTCGTTGCGTCCCTTGGGGGCGCGGTCGAGCCACTGATACATGCCCCAGAGGCTATCCAGCCCGCGCGCATAGGCGGAATAGGCATGGTAGACGATGCCGTCCTCGATCGCGAATGCGCTCATGCCCGGCTTCTGGCGCATGAACGTGGCCGCATCAGTTCCGGCCGTGGCTGCGACCTGGGCAACGGGACCGTCAGGCGGCGGCGACTGCCACGCCTTCCCGTGCCGGTAGTTGTAGTCGAAGTCTCCCTCGCGCTGCTGTTCCTCGGTGATCGAGACGTCGAAGTCGAAGTTGAAGTCGCCGTCGTGCGAGGACGCCCAGGGAAACGTCCACCCCATCCGTTGCTTGTACGCCTGCAACTTCGCGAGGGGAGCGCGCGACATTGCGGTCATCGCCACGTCGTGGTTCTCGAGATGGACGACGATGCCATTGAACCCGTCCGCGATCGCCGAGCAGCTCGGGCAGGCCGCCGCGTACTCCGGGCCGAACATCAGGTGGTAGACGAGCAGTTGCGAGCGGCCCCGGAACAGGTCCGCCAGCGAGGCGCCGCCATCATCGGTCTCGAACCGGTACGCCTTGTCGATCCCGACCCACGGCAGCGCCTGTCGCTGCCGCGCCACTTCATCGCCACGCCGCGTGAGCGCCTTCTCGGCCTCCAGCAGCTCGAGCCGTGCGGCCAGCCACTCGTCACGTGTCCCGGTCAGGTGTGTCGTCATTGCCGTCTCTCCGTTCGTCCCACGTCGTGAGATAGAGCTAGCGCCGGAGGGACGAACGGAGGGAGTGACAAGTGTGTCGGGATTTCGATGGACTCGCTGATCACCGCCGCCGCGCACGCGCTCGCTGCGGGCGATCCCCTCGGTGCGCTGAACCGCGTCGCCCTGCGTGAAGATGCGCCTGCCCTCGCGCTGCGAGGCGTCGCCATGGCCCAGCTCGGCGATCTCGTTCGCGCGAAGACGCTCATGCGAAGAGCCGCCCAGGCGTTCGGCTCGAAAGAGGCCATCGCTCGCGCGAGGTGCGTCGTCGCCGAGGCTGAGATCGCGCTCGCCTCGCGCGAGCTGGGGTGGCCGTCCAAGGCGCTGGAGGCGGCGCGGGCGACGCTCGACGCGCACGGGGACAGGGTCAACGCTGGGCACGCGCGTTATCTCCAGATCCGCCGTCTCCTCCTGATCGGACGCCTCGACGAAGCCGAACGAGGGCTCGCCGAGCTCGATCCGGAGCCGTTCCCGCCTGCGTCGAGGGCGGCCCATGAGCTGGTGGTCGCCGGCATCGCGATCCGACGCCTGCGGACGAAGCCGGCTCGCGCGGCGCTCGAACGGGCTGGGCGCGCCGCGCACGCCGCCCGCATCCCTGCACTGACGGCCGAGGTCGAAAGCGCGTCCCTCGCACTGACCACGCCCGCCGCGCGGCTGATCGCAAGCGGAGCCGAACGACCCATCCTGCTCGACGAGGTCGAAGCCCTGCTGGAGTCGAAATGCCTCGTCGTGGACGCGTGCCGTCATCTGGTGCGTGACGCGGATGCGATCGTCTCCCTCGCCACGCGTCCGGTGTTGTTCGCGATCGCGCGCGTGTTGGGGGAGGCCTGGCCACACGATGCGTCGAGGGACCTTCTCGTCGCTCGGGCGTTCGGAGCAAAGCACGCCGACGAATCGCACCGCGCGCGCTTGAGGGTCGAGGTCGGGCGGCTTCGCGCGGCGCTGCGCGGGCTGGCGGGCGTGAGCGCGACCAAGCGGGGGTTCGCGCTGGCCCCGCCTCGCGGCCGCGACGTGGTGGTGTTGGCGCGGCCGGTCGAGGAGCAGCACGGCGCTGTGCTCGCCTTCCTCGCCGACGGCGAGTCGTGGTCGAGTTCAGCCCTGGCGCTTGCGCTCGGCGCCAGCCAGCGCACCGTGCAGCGGGCGCTCGAGGACCTCGCGGCGACCGACAGAGTGCAACCGTACGGCCGCGGGCGGGCGCGTCGGTGGATGACGGCGCCCGTGCTGGGATTCACGACGACCTTGTTACTCCCGGCTCCGCTGCCGGGCGGCTAGGCTGGAGGCATGAAGCGTTCAACAGCCGAAATTCTTCGCGAGTATGGGCCCTTCCCGGGCGTGGACCACGTGCATGGGGTCACCTTTGACGGCCGACATGTCTGGTTCGGGGCGGGAGACAGCCTGGAGGCCTTCGATCCCTCGAACGGAGAGACGGTTCGCTCGATCGAGGTCCCGGCCCACGCCGGAACGGCCTTTGACGGCCGGAGCCTGTTTCAGATCGCCGAGGACCGCATCCAGAAGATCGACCCAGTGACCGGACGCGTGCTTGCGACGATCCCGGCGCCTGGCGGCGGCGGCGACTCTGGGCTCGCGTGGGCGGAAGGGACGCTCTGGGTGGGGCAGTACCGCGACCGGAAGATCCATCAGATCGATCCGGAGACGGGAGCGATCCTTCGCACGATCGAGACCAACCGTTTCGTCACCGGGGTCACCTGGATCGACGGCGCCCTCTGGCACGGAACCATGGAAGGTGACGAAAGCGAGCTGAGGCGAGTCGATCCGCAAACGGGAAAGGTGCTGGAGCGGGTCGAGATGCCGCCCGGAGTGAGTGTGTCGGGGCTCGAATCCGACGGCGGCGATCAGTTCTTCTGCGGGGGCGGGAGCAGCGGCATGGTCCGGGTCGTCCGCCGGCCCGGCCGAGTCCCCGGCTCAGCTTTGGGCGACACCACAAAGCAGCGAATCAAGTGAAGCTTGGCCTCCGCCATCTGCGGCCGAGGTGAGCTGTGAAATATTGGATCGACACCGAGTTCATCGAGCGACCCTGCTACATCGACCTGATCAGCATCGGCATCGTCGCGGAAGACGGCCGCGAGTTCTACGCCGAAAGCAGCGAGGTCGACTGGTCCAAGGCGAACGAGTGGACGCTGAAGGCCGTACGTCCCCAGCTCGAGGGCAAGGGGATCCGGCGTGAACAGATCAGCTATGCGGTTCGGGACTTCACGGCGCACGACGAGCATCCGGTGTTCTGGGGATATTTCCCGGCCTACGACTGGGTCGTCTTCTGCTGGCTGTTCGGGAGCATGACCGAGCAGCCGTTCCACTTCCCTCAGCTCTGCATGGACATCAAGCAGTGGGCCATCGAGTTGGGCGACCCGGAGTTGCCCCACCAGTCGGGCGGCCGCCACAACGCCCTGGCTGATGCGCGGTGGACGAAGGAGGCCTGGACATTTCTCGCGGGGCTGCACCCCGAGGCGGCGCACCGGCGGCCCAGGGGCCGCAAGCACCCCGACCAGTTCCCGAGCGGCCATACCCGATAGCCAGGCCGCTATGCGACCTCGCGGGACCGGATGAAGTCGATGAAGGCGCGCAGCGGCGCCGGCATGTTGCGCCGGCTGGGATAGTAGAGGAACGGGCCCGAGAAGCTCTGCCACCAGTCGGTGAGCACGGGAACAAGCTCGCCGCTGTCGAGCGCCGGCCGCAGGAACTCCTCGAAGGTGCAGATCACCCCCAGGCCCGCCACGGCCGCGGCAAGCTCCAGCTCCATGGTCGAGGCCACGAGCGGTCCGTCCGGCTTGATGCGCACGACCTCTTCGCCCCGCACGAACTCCCAGTCGACGGAAACACCGCTGGCGAACCGGTGGCGGATGCAGGCGTGATCCACCAGCTCGCCGGGATGACCAGGCAAGCCATGAGCGGCGATATAGGCCGGCGCGGCGGCGGCCACATAGTGCTGGACGCGGGGCCCGATCGGGACGGCGATCATGTCGCGCTCGATCCGTTCCTCGTAGCGCACCCCTGCATCGCAACCGGCCGCCAGCACATCGATGAAGCTGTCGTTGGCGCTGACCTCCAAGGTGACGCCTGGGTGGGCCGACAGGAACCGGCTGGCGATCTGTGGCAGGATCTTCATGGCCACGATCGTCGGCACGTTGAGTCTGAGCGTCCCCTTGGGGCTGTCGCGGAAGCCGTTCACCGCGTCGAGCGCGCCCTCGATTTCACCGAGCGCCGGCGCCAGGCGTTCCAGCACCCTCTCGCCCGCTTCGGTTGGGGTGACGCTGCGGGTGGTGCGGTTGAGCAGGCGCACGCCCAGCACTGCCTCCAGTCGCCGCATCGCTTCGCTGAGGGACGAGGCCGACACGCCGCGCAGAGAGGCCGCGCCACGGAAACTGCGCGCGCGGGCGACCGCGACGAAGGCATCGAGATCGGCGAGGCTGGGGTTGGCCATTGTGCGGATTTCCATACAAGCCGTGCAGATAATGCCGGATTATCGCACGACTTCAGCGCGCCTAGATAGGCGTCTCGATCAACACCCAGATCAGGAGACTTCATCATGGAACAGCGTCTGCTCGGAAAATCCGGCCCGACGGTCTCGGCGATCGGCCTTGGGTGCATGGGAATGTCGGGGATGTACGGGCCCTCTGACCGCAGCGAGAGCATCGCCACCATCCACGGCGCCCTCGACGCCGGGATCACGCTGCTGGACACCGGCGATTTCTACGGCATGGGCCACAACGAGATGCTCATCGCCGAGGCGCTGAAGGGCGTGCCGCGCGAGCGCTTCCAGGTCAGCGTCAAATTCGGCGCACAACGTGATCCGGGCGCCGGCTGGATCGGATTCGACGCCCGGCCGGCGGCGGTGAAGACCGCCCTGGCCTATTCGCTCCAGCGCCTGGGCCTGGATTACATCGACGTCTACCGCCCTGCGCGCCTCGACCCCGACGTGCCGATCGAAGACACGGTCGGGGCCATCGCCGACATGGTCAAGGCTGGCTTTGTCCGCCACATCGGCCTTTCGGAGGTCGGGGTGGCCACCCTCCGCAGGGCGGCGGCGGTCCATCCCATCTGCGACTTGCAGATCGAGTATTCGCTCATCTCGCGGGGCCTCGAGGAGACCATCCTGCCGGCCGTCCGCGAGTTGGGGATCGGGATCACCGCCTACGGCGTGCTCTCGCGCGGGCTGATCAGCGGCCACTGGTCCAAGGACACGGCCGGCGCCGGCGACTTCCGCGCCCACAGCCCGCGGTTCCAGGGCGAGAACGCCGATCGCAACCTCGCCCTGGTGGACGCCCTGCGCTCGCTGGCGGACGCGCGCGGCGTAAGCGTCGCACAGATCGCCATCGCCTGGGTGGCGGCCCAGGGCGCCGACATCATCCCGCTGGTCGGCGCGCGTCGCCGCGACCGCCTCTCCGAGGCGCTGGGCGCGCTGGAGGTGAAGCTCAGCCCCGACGACCTGGCGGCGATCGAGCGGGCCGTGCCGAAGGGCGCGGCCGCCGGCGAGCGCTACGCCCCATCCCAGATGGCCAGCCTCGACAGTGAGCGGGGGTGAGTCTGCTGTTGGCCGCGTTGACACCCCTGGCGCACGGCCTAAAAGTCGCGCCGTCTTGAATCAGCGCCTTTTCATATGAGCTCCGGCCCCTCAGCGCGGCCGCTGTCGCCACACGTGCAGGTCTGGCGCTGGCACATCACCATGGCCTGCTCGATCCTGCATCGCGTCACCGGCGTGGCGCTCTACGGCGGCGCGCTGATCCTCGCGGCCTGGGCCGTGGCCCTGGCCTCGGGGCCAGGAAGCTATGCGGCCTTCAAGCTCGTGCTCGGCTCGATCCCCGGCAAGGTGGTGCTGTTCGGGCTGACTGTTTCAATCTTCTATCACCTGGCGGCGGGGGTGCGGCACCTGGCCTGGGATGTCGGCTTCGGCCTGCAGCCCAAGACCGCCGACATGACCGGCGCCGCCTCCATCGCTTTCGGCGTCGTCGCTGCGGTGGCGGTCTGGGTGATCGCCGCCATGATGGGTGCGCTCTGATGGCCGGCTACCGCACGGGCCTGGGTCGCGCACGTGGCCTCGGCGCCGCCAAGCATGGGGTCGGCCACTGGATCAGCGAGCGCGTCACGTCCGCGGCCCTCGTGCCGCTGGTGCTGTGGGCGGTCTATTCCGGTCTGGTGCTGGCCGTCGCCGGCTACCAGGGCGCGGTGGCCTGGCTGCAGTCGCCGGTGAACGCCGTGCTGACGGTGCTGCTGATCGCGGTGGGCTTTCTTCATATGCATGGCGGCCTGAGGGTCGTGGTCGAGGACTACATCGAACGGCCCCTGACCAAGAGCGCGCTGCTGCTCCTGAACCTGTTCGTCTGCGGCCTCGGGGCGGCGCTGGCGATCTTCTCTGTCCTGAAGGTCGCCATCATCGGCGGAGCGCACTGAGATGGCGGACTACGGCTTCACCGACCATACCTATGACGTCGTGGTGGTCGGCGCCGGGGGATCGGGCCTGCGGGCGGCGCTGGGGTGCGCCCAGGCGGGGCTGAAGACCGCGTGCATCTCCAAGGTCTTCCCCACGCGCAGCCACACCGTGGCCGCCCAGGGCGGCATCTCCGCGGCGCTCGGCAACATGGGCGAGGATGACTGGCGCTGGCACATGTACGACACCGTCAAGGGGTCGGACTGGCTAGGCGACCAGGACGCGATCGAATACCTCTGCCGCAACGCGCCGGCCGCGGTCTATGAGCTCGAGCACTGGGGCGTGCCGTTCTCCCGCACCGACGAGGGCCGCATCTATCAGCGCGCGTTCGGCGGCATGACCAGGAACTACGGCGAAGGGCCGATCCAGCGCACCTGCGCCGCGGCCGACCGCACCGGCCACGCCATCCTGCACACCCTGTATGGGCAGTCGCTGGCGCACGCAGCGGAGTTCTTCATCGAATACTTCGCGCTCGACCTGATCATGGACGAGGGGGTCTGCCGCGGCGTCACCGCGTGGAACCTTGACGACGGGACCCTGCACCGGTTCCGCTCGCAGATGACCATCCTGGCCACCGGCGGCTATGGACGGATCTATTACTCCTGCACCGGCGCCCACACCCAGACCGGCGACGGCAACGGCATGACCCTGCGGGCCGGGCTGCCGCTGCAGGACATGGAGTTCGTGCAATTCCACCCTACGGGGATCTATGGCGCCGGCGTGCTGATCACCGAGGGCGTGCGCGGGGAGGGCGGCTACCTCACCAATTCCGAGGGCGAGCGGTTCATGGAACGCTACGCCCCCTCGGCCAAGGACCTGGCCAGCCGCGATGTGGTCTCCCGGGCCATGACCATCGAGATCCGCGAGGGCCGGGGCGTGGGGCCCAAGAAGGACCACATCAACCTGCACCTGGACCACCTGGACCCGAAGATCATCCACGAGCGGCTGCCCGGGATCACCGAGTCGGCCCGCATCTTCGCCGGCGTGGATGTGACCAAGCAGCCGATCCCGGTGCTGCCGACGGTCCACTACAACATGGGCGGGGTGCCGACCAACTATCACGGCGAGGTCCTGACCAAGCGCGGCAAGGACCCCGACACAATCGTCCCGGGCCTGATGGCGGTGGGCGAGGCGGCCTGCGTCTCGGTGCACGGCGCCAATCGCCTGGGCTCCAACTCCCTGACCGATCTGGTGGTGTTCGGCCGCGCCGCCGGTCTTCGGGCGGCCGAGGTGGTCAAGCCGGGGGATTCGCAGCCCGAGCTGAAGGCGGCGCTGACCGATCCGCACATCGCCCGCTTCGACCGCCTGCGCAACGCCTCGGGCTCGACCACGACGGCTTCCCTGCGGCTGGAGATGCAGCACGCCATGCAGGATGACGCCGCGGTCTTCCGCACCGGCGAGGTGCTGGGGCGCGGGGTGCGCCGTATGGCCGAGGTCCATGCGAAGAAGGCGGACCTGAAGATCACCGACCGCGGCATGATCTGGAACACCGACTTGGTGGAGACTCTCGAGCTCGACAACCTGATCGGCAACGCCGTGGTCACGGTGAACAGCGCGTTGAACCGCGAAGAGAGCCGCGGGGCGCACGCCCGGGAAGACTATTCAGCGCGCAACGACGAAGTCTGGATGAAGCACACCCTGACCTGGCTGGACGACGCTGGAAAGGTCTCGATCGACTACCGGCCGGTGCACGCCTTCACCATGACCAACGACATTTCCTACATCCAGCCCAAGGCCAGGGTTTATTGATGCGGCGGCGGCGGCCCTGAGCCGCTGTTGGACGCTTGCCAACATTACAACGCCAAGGCAGGGTCGGCGTGATGCTCGACCAAGCTCAGGGAACAGCCGAAGAGATCTACGAGCGCGCAGCTTGGCTGCGGAACAACAAGCGCCATCGGGAAGCGGCGGAGCTGTTCGCCGAGATCTTCGCGGGCCGCCATGGCGCCCTGGACGAGAAGCGCATCCGGCACGCCTATGCTCACGCTCTCTACTGCACGACGCTCCTGCGCAACTGGCCGCTGACCGAGGCGATCGCCCGGGAAGCCATCGCCCGGATCCCCCTCCAGAGGAAGGCGCGGCCCGAACAGGTCGGCAGGGCCTATGCTCACCTGGGCGAGGCGTTGATGCGACAGCTGCGGCTGGAGGAAGCCCATGCGGCCCTGGCGGTGGCGATCGAGCTGGAGCCAGAGGCCAAGGAAGCGCGGCTGCTGCTGGAGCTCCTGCGGACGCAGTCGGAGGCTGCGCCCCGCCCGCCCAAGGTCGCTGTCTGGCCGGGCCGCCAGAAGGCGTTCGAAGACCCGCGCCAACTCATCGAGCGATATCTGCTTCGCGCCGCCGCGCCGGTCGAGATCGTCCGCCCCGACAGCGCGTTCATGACTCTCGGCTCGTGTTTCGCGCAGAACCTTGCCCGCAGGCTTCAGGCGAAGGGCCACGAGGTCCACTGGGAGGACATAGGCGAGGAGGTGAATAGCACTTACGCCAACCGCTACCTGCTCGACTGGATCGAAAACGGCGTAAGCGACCAGCCGACCGCCGCGATCGAAGCGGCATACGGGTCGGAGATGCGCCAGCGCCTGCGCGCCAAGGTCGAGGCCAGCAATGTCTTCGTCATGACTCTGGGCGTCGCCCCATGCTTCTTCCGGCGGGATACCGGAGAGTTCGCGTTCATCGTCTCCAACACCGCCGGGGCACGGGAGCATCTGCACGCGCGGCATCTGATGCGCACGACCGACGTGTCTGAAAACGTCGAGAACATCGGGCGCGTCATCTCGAGTATCAGGAGGTTGGCGCCAGAAAACCCGAAGATCGTCCTGACGGTCTCCCCCGTTCCTCTCGGGGGGACAACGGAATTCGACTCGGCGATCATCGCCGACTGCATCTCGAAGTCCACCCTGCGGCTGGCTTGCCATCAGGTCTGCTCGCAGCTGGTGGACCGGGACGTCGTCTACTGGCCGAGCTTCGAGATCGTGCGCTGGCTCGGACCGCACTTCAGCGGCGACAACCCGCCCGTCTACGGAGCTGACGATGGCAACACGCGCCACGTGTCGACCTGGATCATCGAGATGATCATCGACCTGTTCCTCGAACATCACGCCGCAGCGAGCGCCTGAGCCATGCTCGCCGGCGGCTGCTTCTGCGGACGCATACGGTACGAAGCGGCCGGCGAGCCCTTCGACCAGACCCTCTGTCACTGTTCGATCTGCCGCCGCACGACCGGCGCGCCGGCCGTGGCCTGGTTCACCGTCCGCCCGGCGGACTTCCGGTTCATTGAGGGCGATCCGCGCACCTTCCAGTCCACCAGCGACGGCGTGCGCCGCTTCTGCGGGGACTGCGGCGCCCAGCTGACCTTCCGGGCGCCTGGCCTGGACGAGGTCGACGTCACCATCGCCAGCCTGGACGATCCCGATGCGGTCCCGCCACTGGATCAGATCTGGACCGGCGACCGTGTCCGCTGGATGGACAGCCTTGGACGTCTGCCCCGCTATCCCGGGCGCCACGGCGACGGGTTGGAGTGATCGCTCCGATATCCGGTTGCGCGACCTTGCGATCCCGTGTACTTTGTAATGCAAAGCAAGGAGCCGGGCATGAGCGACCCTTCCATCGTCCTGCCGCGGATACCGCGGCGATCCATGGGCCTGAAACTGCTGCTGGTCTGCGCCCTTGCGCTAGTCATGGCGATCCCGGCGCTGTTCGTGTTCGCCCTCCTGATGGATCGCACCCACCGGGCCGGCGAGGTGACACGCGAGGTCAGTCAGCTGCTGGGCGGCCCGCAGACGTTCCTCGGGCCGGTGATCGCCGTGCCCTACCAGACCCCGCCCCCGGCCGCGGGCCAGCCCGCGGGAAAGGGCGTCTACATCATCTTCCCGGCGCGGGGCGAGGCCACTGCCTCCGCCGCATCCGAGGTCCGCAACCGGTCCCTGTTCCGCGTGCCGGTCTATCGCGCCGACCTCGATTTCAAGGCGGATTTCGACCTGACGGGCTCGCCCTCCAACGCGCCGGATCAGGCCGTGCTGGACTGGAGCCGGGCCGAGATGCTGGTGGGCGTCTCCGATCCGCGCGGGGCACAGTCCGACATCCTGCTGACGGTGGCCGGCAAGACGCTGCAGGCGGCGCCGGCGTCCGCCATCGCCGAGCGCGCCTCCAGCGATCAGTCCCTCAAGTTCTTCGGGGCCGGCGTCGGCGGGACGGTCGCGCCGGGCTCGCGGTTCGCGGTCGAGGCCAGGCTGAAGTTCAGCGGCGCCCAGCGGCTCGCCGTCCTGCCATGGGGCAAGACCACCACCCTGCAAGTGAAGAGCGACTGGCCCGATCCCAGCTTCGACGGCGGCTTCCTGCCGGTGACCAAGCAGCTCGGCCCCAAGGGCTTCACCGCCGCGTGGAGCGTGCCGTTCGTGGCCCGCGGCGTGCCCGCGGAAGGCGCGCAGGACGTGCTCGGCCGGTTGGATGCCGGAGCCCTCGGCGTTTCTTTTGTTGACCCGGCCAATCCCTATCAGTCGGTCGCGCGTTCCCTGAAGTACGCCCTGCTGTTCGTCGGCCTGGTGTTCCTGGCCTATTTCCTGTTCGAGACCATGACCAGACGTCGGGTCCACCCCGCCCAATATGTGCTGATCGGACTGGCGCAGATCATCTTCTATTTGCTGTTGCTCTCGATCGCCGAGCAGGTGGGCTTCGATTGGGCGTTCCTTGCGGCGGCCGGCGCGACGGTCACGCTGATCTCGGCCTATGCTGGCTGGGTGTTCGAGAGCCGCAGGCAAGGCGTGATCGCCTTTGTCGCCTTCACGCTTCTTTACGCCTTGATCTACATCCTCATGCGGCTAGAGGACTTCGCACTCCTGGTCGGAGCGGTCGCCAGCTTCGCCGCCATCACGGCCGTCATGTACTTCACCCGCAAGATCGATTGGTACGGCGTGACCGACGCGAGCCCCAGGGGGCCCGCATGAGCCCGGCGTTTGCGAATGTCGGCTATTCGGGGACGCCCCTCCCGAAGAAGCTGGGCATGAAACCCGGCCAGACCGTCGCCTTCATTGCGCTGCCTGACGACCTGGCGGGGCTGGCGGGCGCGGAGCCCTTCGCCGACGTCGACCGGACGGCCAGCGCTGCGGAGCTCGGTCCGGCAGAGGCCCACGACCTGATCCTGGCCTTCCACACGCGGGCGTCCGAGCTGCAGGCGTCGCTGGGCTGCCTCAAGGCGGCGATCAAGCCGGCAGGGATGATCTGGATCGCCTGGCCGAAGAAGGCCGCCAAGGTCGATACCGACATCACCGAGGATGTGATCCGCAAGTTCGCCCTCCCGGGCGGGCTGGTGGACGTCAAGGTCTGCGCCATCAGCGAGGTCTGGTCCGGCCTCAAGCTGGTGATTCCGGTCGCCGACAGGCGAACGCGCTGAATGGCGGCCCCGGCCTCCCGCATCGGCGTGCTCGACGGCTTCCGCACCATGGCCATCTTCCTGGTCGTGGGCTTCCACTATGGCGTCCGCTGGACCCAGCCATGGTCCGACGACAACCTCTATCCGCACGGCGACCTGTTCGCCGGCGCTCTTGTGCTCAAGTACGGCTGGGCGGCGGTGGAGCTGTTCTTCATGATGTCTGGCTTCGTCATCCTGCTCACCCTGGAGCGGTGCGACAGCCTGCCGGACTTCCTGCGCAAGCGGATCGCCCGCCTGTGGCCGGCGTTGATCCTCTGCGCGGCCATTACGACCCTCTCGCTGGGGGTCTTTGGACCTAAGGAGTGGGTGAAGGATCCGCTGTCCTTCGTCCTCAGCATCCTGTTCATCGACCCTGAGGTGTTCCAGCCGCTGGTGCACGGCCGCGATATCGGCTGGATCGACGGCGCCTACTGGACCCTGGCGGTGGAGATGCGGTTTTATCTGCTGGTCGGGGCGGTGTTCCTCGCCGGCCGGCGACGGTTCCTCCCCGCCTGGCTGGGGGTGCAGCTGGTCT
>FTHA01001431.1_pt1 | contig 25366 bp, 21 predicted proteins | sample 1640771 | NCBI WGS metagenome assembly FTHA01 (sample SAMEA3914789, study PRJEB12502) | metagenome | biome: forest; material: soil | place: Canada | collected 2011-07-03 | depth 0.3 m | reverse complement strand
GTGGCTGTCCTCCTCGTCCCCGATCGGGGTCTCCAGCGAGATCGGCTCCTTGGCGATCTTCAGCACCTTGCGCACCTTCTCGAGCGGCATGGCCAGCTTCTCGGCCAGCTCCTCGGGGGTCGGCTCGCGGCCGATCTCGTGCAGCATCTGGCGCGAGGTGCGGACGATCTTGTTGATCGTCTCGATCATGTGCACCGGGATGCGGATGGTGCGCGCCTGGTCGGCGATTGAGCGGGTGATCGCCTGGCGGATCCACCAGGTGGCGTAGGTCGAGAACTTGTAGCCCCGGCGGTACTCGAACTTGTCGACCGCCTTCATCAGGCCGATGTTGCCCTCCTGGATCAGGTCCAGGAACTGCAGGCCGCGGTTGGTGTACTTCTTGGCGATGGAGATCACCAGGCGCAGGTTGGCCTCGACCATTTCCTTCTTGGCCTGGCGCGCTTCGCGCTCACCCTTCTGGACGGTCTGGACGATGCGGCGGTAGTCGTCGATCGGCACCCCGGTCTCGGTGGCCAGGGAGGCGATCTCCTGGCGGATGTCGGTGATCTGGATGTGGTCGTTCTCGACCAGCTTGGTCCAGCGCACGCCGCCGGCTTTCACGTTCTCGGACCACTGCGGGTTCAGTTCCTTGCCGAGATAGGCGCGCAGGAACTCGGTCCGCGAGATGCCGTAGGAATCGGCCAGGCGCAGCAGCCGGCCTTCCAGGCCCATCAGCCGCCGGTTGATGGCGTAGAGCTGGTCGACCAGGGCCTCGATGCGGTTGTTGTTGAGCTTCAGCGTCTTCAGGTGCTGGATGATGGCGCCCGAGCGCGCCTCATAGGCCTTGCGGTCGGCCTCGGTGAGGTCCTGGCCCGAGAGGCGGCGTTCGACCAGCTGCTCCTGCAGCTTGCGGAAGGCCTCGAACTCGGCGGCGATGGCGTCCAGCGTCGCCATGACGCCTTCGCGCAGCTCGGCCTCCATGGCGGAGACCGAAGGCCCCGCGCCGTCGTCGAATTCGTCGTCGCCGTCGGCGTCCGCCTCCGCGGCCGCTTCGGCGGGATCCGCCTCGCCATCCGCCGCCGGCGCCTCACCGGCCGGCGCCGCCGGAGCGGGCTGGGCGGCGGGGGCGACCATGGGCGCGACCATCGGGGCGGCTTCGCCCGTCGGGGCCACGACGACAACCCCGTCGGCGCCCGGCTGGCCGGCGCCGCCGCCATAGGTCTGTTCCAGGTCGATGACTTCGCGCAGCAGGATGCGGCCGGATTCCAGTTCCTCGCGCCAGACCATGATGGCTTCGAAGGTCAGGGCGCTTTCGCACAGGCCCCGGATCATGGTGTCGCGGCCGGCCTCGATCCGCTTGGCGATGGCGATTTCGCCCTCGCGCGACAGCAGCTCCACCGAGCCCATTTCGCGCAGGTACATGCGGACCGGATCGTCGGTGCGGTCGTAGGCGGCTTCCTTGGTGGTCTCGATGACGGCGGTTTCTTCGCGCACGACGACGTCGGCGGCCTCACCCTCTTCGGCCTGTTCCTCGGATTCGATGACGTTGACGCCCATCTCGCTCAGCATGGCGAGGGTGTCTTCGATCTGTTCGGAGGTCACTTCCTCGGACGGCAGAACCTTGTTCAGCTCGTCCATGGTCACATAGCCGCGGGTCTTGGCCTGTTTGATGAACTTCTTGACCCCGGCGTCTGTGAGGTCGAGCAAGGGCCCGTCGGTGGTCGTCTCGGTCATCGTCTCGGTCTCGGGGGTCTCGGCGGCGGTCGTGCTCATCAGGCTCTCCGCTTCCAGCGGAGGACCGCCGAAAGATGCAAAAGGCGGGCCGGCGCGTGAGGGGTCACGACGCGCCGTCCGCCCAGATGTCTCCTGCCCGGATCGCCCGCTTGAGGGCGTCCCGTTCAGCCTTCAGTCGCGCGAATCGGGCCGAGTCGGCAGCATCGCTCATGTCCGACTTGGCGGACACCAGCGCGCGCTCCAACGCGGCCACTCGAGTCATGGACTCGAACACGTGCGACCATTGGGTTCTGGCGGCGTTGAGCGAAAGACCTTGGTCCAAGAACGGCGCGCCGGATCGGTCTGCAGCCTTGTCGATTTCGCTCAGCAGCCCGCCAAATCCCTTGACCGCTAGGTGGCGAGCCAGAGCCGCCGTGTCAAGGACGTCGCCCTCCAGGCGCAGCCGAATGATTTCTTTCGCCAAATCGTCCAGCGCCGGATCGCCGAACCCGACCGCTTCCAGCGCCTCAAGCTGTTCGTCGAGGCGATGGGGGTCCAGAAGGGCGCCCTTGGCCATGGCGGCAGACACCGGATCGAGGGAGACGGAGAGGCGTTTGGCCGCGGCCTTGCCTTCCGGCGTGGGCGGCAGCGCGTAGGCAGTCGCCCCCATCCTGGCGCCGCGCCAGCGCTGCCCCTGCCCGCCGCGTCCAGGCTCCCCGCCCTGGGGCCGGCCCTCCCCGCTCCTGGCCGGACGTGCGGCCGCGGCCGGGAACAGGGCGTCGTAGCGTTGCAGCAGCTCCTCGCGGTAGGCGCCCGCCAGTTCGCCCTCCTTGATCGCGCCGGCGGCCTGGCGAAGGCGGCCCTTGAACGCCATGCGGCGCTCGGGCGTATCCAGGGGCTCCAGGTCCCGCTCGCGCAGGAACAGCGCCTCCACCAGGGGCGTCGCGCCCGCCAGCTGGGATTTCAGGGCGGCGGCGCCCTGCTCGCGCAGGACATCGTCGGCGTCCTTGCCGCCGGTCAGGGCCGCGAACCGGAACGACTTGCCCGGCGCCAGCATGGGCAGGGCCCGATCGATGGCGCGGCTGGCGGCCCGGCGGCCGGCGTCGTCGGAGTCAAAGCACAGGGTCGGCTCCCGGTGCAGCCGCCACAGGATCTCCATCTGCTCTTCGGTGAGGGCGGTGCCGAGCGGCGCCACCCCGGCGATCCCCGCCCGCTGGCAGGCGATCACGTCCATGTAGCCTTCCACCACCACCAGCGGCGCGGCGTCGCCGCCGGCGTGCAGCAGCTTGCGCGCCTCGGGCAGGCCGTAGAGCACCCGGCCCTTGTGGTAGAGCGAGGTCTCCGGGCCATTGAGGTACTTGGCGCGCGCCTGGGGATCCAGCGCCCGGCCGCCGAAGGAGACGATGCGGCCGCGCGCGTCGCCGATCGGGAAGATGATCCGCTCGCGGAAGCGGTCATAGGGCGCGCCGGCGTCCTCCGGCGCGATCAGCAGGCCCGTCTCGACCAGCTCGGAGGGCTTGGCGCCCTTGGTCACCAGGTAGTCCTTCAGCCGCGTGCGGTCGGCGGGCGCATAGCCAAGTCCAAACCGCGTCCAGTCCTCCTCCTTCAGGCCCCGGCGTTCCAGGTAGGCGCGCGCATTGGCGCCGGCCGGCCGTCGCAGCTCCGCCTCGAACCACTTGCCGGCGGCCTCCAGCCAGCCGGACAGGCCCTGGCGCTGCTTGTCCTCCTCGACGCTACGGGGATCGACAGCCGGCATCGACACCCCCGCCTCGGCCGCCAGCCGCTCGACGGCCTCGGGGAAGGACAGCCGCTCGGTCTCCTGCAGGAAGCTGATCAGGTCGCCGGTCTTGCCGGACGAGAAATCGAAGAAATGCCCCTTGTCGTCGTTGACGTAGAACGACGGGGTCTTCTCCTTGGTGAAGGGCGACAGGCCCACGAATTCCCGTCCCGACCGGCGCAGTTTCACCGTCTTGCCGATCACGTCCGACAGTCGCAGGCGCGACTTGATCTCGTCCAGGAACCGCTCGTCGAAACGCATGCTAGGCGGCCCGACCGGACAGGGGTTCGATCGCTCCCGGTCCGTCGGCCCGGCGGTGAGTCTCTCGCGGCGCGCGCATGTGCGGATGCTAGCAGCTTGCGCCCCTTCCGTCTCGGCGCTACGCGCCGCACCAGCCGGCCCCGTCAGTGGGCCGGGAACCGGGGGCCGACATGCCCAGCGACACCGCCAACGTCTTTCAGGCGAAGGATTGGAACGAGGGGGTGGGCAAGTCCTGGGCGATGCTCCACGAGCGGCTGGACCGCCAGATCGCGCCCATCGGCCACGCCGCCATGGCCAAGGCCGGGTTCGCGCCCGGCCTGAAGGTGCTCGACGTCGGCTGCGGCTGCGGTGAGACCAGCTTCGAGATCGCCGGGGCCGTTGCGCCGGGCCGGGTGCTGGGCGCCGACGTCTCGGCCATGCTGCTCGACATCGCCCGCACGGACGCCCGGGCCAAGGGCATCGACAACCTCGCGTTCATCGAGGCGGACGCCCAGGTCCACCCCTTCGCCGAGGGCGGGTTCGACATCCTCTTCTCGCGCTTCGGCGTGATGTTCTTCGACGATCCGGCCGCCGCCTTCACCAATCTTCGCAAGGCGCTGAAGGCTGGAGGCCGCCTGGCCTTCTGCTGCTGGCGCAAGCCCGCCGAGAACATCTGGCTGTCCCTGCCCATGCAGGTGGCCGGCCACCTTCTGCCGCCCATGCCGCCGGGCGACCCGAACGCCCCCGGCCCCTTCGCCTTCGCGGACTCCGGTCGCGTGCGCACGGTCCTGGACAGCGCCGGCTTCACCGATGTGGTCATCGACCCCCTGGACATCAGCACCGGCGCCGACAGCCTGGAGGACTCCGTCTTCGTGGCCCTGCGGGTCGGCCAGCTGGGCACGGCCCTGCGCCAGGTCGGGGCGGACGACAAGCTGAAGCGGGACGTGGAGGCCGCGCTCAGCGAGGCGCTCAAGGCCCACGTCGAGGACGGCGTGGTCAGGATGCCCGCCGCCGCCTGGATCGTCACGGCGACGGCGCCCTGATCAGTCCGCCTGGTCGAAAGCGTAGCTGAGCACCTTGCGCTCCGCGGGATCGAGTTTGAACGTCCAGACCGGCGCGCCGCCCTTCACGCCATGGGGGGCGGTTTCCGAGACGATCCTGAATCCGCGGCCGGGATCGCTGTTGCGGAATTCGAAGCTGACCGGCCCCGCCTTGTCGTTGGCGAGCACGGCTTCGACCACGACGCGCTCGCGCCGCGATGCGCCCTGCCCGCGCCAGCCGCGCGAGACCACCCGGGTCCGGACCCGGACGTCCATGGCGCGGCCGAGCTCGATATCGAGCGGCAGGCCCACGGGGATGTCGTCCAGGCGCTTCTCGCCCGCCAGCACCTCGTGGCCTCGGCCATCGGGCGCCATCACCGCGATGGTTCCGGCGGGCAGGGGCTTGCCGAGCCCCGAGGCCGCCTTGTTCTCGAGGCGCAGCAGGACCGTCGCCGGCGCCGATCCCTCGCCGGGACCCGGCGGGGCATCGACGCTGAAGCGATAGCTGTAGATCCGCTGGAAGGGCACGCCCGGCTGGTCCAGCAGCTGGACCTGCTTGGTCTGACGCGCGGCGACGGTGGTCGGATCCGGCAGGGTGTAGAGCTTGTAGTCGCCCAGCTCGCTCATCTTGGCGATGCGGGCGCCGGTGACCATGACCCGCGCGGGCGCCATCATCGGCGGCGGAGGCGCCATGGCCTGCGGGAACTCATTCAGATTCTGGAACTTCGCGAACATCTTCCGGCGGGTCACCCAGTCGATCGACATCGGCCAGCAGCTGGCTTCGACGGACAGGGGCTGGGGCGGCTCGCGGTCGGTTCCGTCATCCGCCTCGCGGTTCCAGCGGCCGGCCACGACCCCGGTCGGGGCGTCGGTGAAGGTGGTGTCGCCGTGGTTCACCAGGGTGATCCAGCCCGACAGGTCGAAGGTGCGGTCGTCGGGGGCGATGCGGGCCACATAGTCGGCCGACCAGTCGAACCCCGTGGCCAGATAGGTCAGGGTCACCTTGTAGCGACCCGGCGCCGCCGCGCTGACGATCATGGACAGGGTCGGCCTGTCGGCCAGGCCCGGCGGGATGCGGTCGAACACCAGGCGCTCCGGCGCCCCCATGCAGCCCAAGGCCTCCAGCTTGCCGTTGATCTCAAGCATCACGCCCTCGGGGCCCGACCGGATGATCGCGGCGGTTTCGCTGGCCTTGCCGGTCTTGACGTCGGTGCGGACCAGCCGCACCGGCCGGTCGATCGACCGCGCGATCAAGGACCCGGGGCTCAGGAGGTCGTAGTCGAAATTGTATTCGACAAGGTGCGCCGGCAGCCCTTCGATCTTGGCGGTCTCGGGCACGACGCCGTCCGCCACCCCGCGGAAGCTGATCCGGCTCTGGCCGGCCGGCACGTCGATGGTCCGGGTCTCGCTGATCAGGGCCAGGCCGCCGGCGTCGGCGCCGCGATCGGTGATCTGGCGCGTCACGCCGGGCCGGTCCCGGTAGATGGTGACGGCGACGGTCTCGGGCGCGGGCGAGACCACGTCGGCCAGCGCCGGCGCGGCCCACAGGAGGCACGCCAGGACCAGGGGCCAGCTCGCGCGGGGGCGCGGCACGGCTACCAGCCTGTCTCGACCTGGAAGGTGAGCGTGGTCTCGCCGTTGGCCGGCGTCGGGACATTCCAGCCCAGGGTGTAGGCGTCGATGCGCCGGCTCTTCAGGCTCTCGTTCAGCACCTTGCCGTCGCGCCACAGGCCGCTCTGGCGGATTTCGACGGTGACCGGCTGGGCGCGGGCGTTGCGCACCAGATAGGACATCGAATAGCGCGACCGGGTCTTGGAAACCTTGTCCTCTGCGACCAGCGTCGGCTGCACGGTGACGTCGAAGGCCTCGCCGGTCTTGACCGTGAGCTCCGATCCCTGCGGCGTGTGATCGATGCGGTCCTCGCCGACGAACTTGGGCTCGCCGTTCACGTCGCGGACGTAGACCCGCACGATCCCGGCCGGCAGGGCCGCGCCGAGGCCGCCGCCCGAGGAATTGGAGAAGTCCACCGCCACGTCGGCGTGGACGGGGTCCTCGAGGCTGGAGAACCAGCCTGCCCGGTACTGGTAGGTCTTGCGCGCCGCGACGCCCTCGGCGCTGAGGAATCCCACCTGCTTGGTCTGGTTGCTGGCGACCGTGGTGCGGCCCGGCAGGGGATAGAGGTAATAGTCGGCAAGCTGCGGGCGGGCGCCGCCCTCGGCGCCGGCCTGGGGATTGCTCCGGAAGCGCGGCTGCGGCCGCCACTGCTGCTCCTGCTCGCCGTCCGCCAGGTTGATGTCGCCGGCCACCAGCTGGGTGTCGGCGTTCTCGAAGCTCGTGCCCGAAGTGTTGTTCAGGGTGACCCAGCCCTGGAGGCCGAGCTTGCCCGCCTTCTCGTCGAACAGGGCGACGTAGTCCGCTTTCCAGGACAGGCCGGTGGTCAGGTAGCTGAGGGTCGCCGGGCGCGCGCCGGCGGCGTCGGCGTCGACGGTCACCGACAGGGTGGGCCGGGCGCGCAGGTTGTCGGGAACCTTGTCGAAGATCACCCGGGTGGGCACCCCGTCGTCACGGAGGACCTCGATGTGGTCGCCGATCCTGAGCACGACCCCGTCGTTGACCGAGAGCACCGTGGCCGTCTCGGTCACCTGCTGGCCGCTGCCGGGATTGATCCGGACGATCTGGACCTGCTGGCCGACCGCCTTCTCCATCATCTTGGCGGGGGTGAGCAGGTCGTAGTCGAAGTTCTGCTCCACGATGGAGACGCCGCGCGCCGTGAGCGCGACGGTCTCAGGCCGGATCATGGCCGAGACGTCCTTGAACTCCAGCTTCTGGCGCCCGGCCACGAGGTTCAGGTCGCGGACGTCCTGAACGAGGGCCAGGTTGGAATTGTAGATGGTGAGCGACAGGCGCTGGTTGTCGGCGGCGTGGGCGAGGCCCGACGCGGCCAGGGCAAGCGTCAGGACGGCTATGGTGCGCATGGCGTTTCCTCCCCGCGGAGGCGACCGTGTCACGCGGCCGTTTGGGTGTCGAGGCCTGGTTGCGGACACCCGGGATGCGCCTTGGTCACGCGCTCGCTGGACGGCGGATACTTGGCCAGCAGCGCCGCGGGACGGACCGGGCGGCGGACCAGCTCGCCCCCGCAATTGGGGCAGACACCCTTGAAGGCCGCCTCGGCGCAGTCGGCGCAGAAGGTGCATTCGAAGGTGCAGACACGCGCCTCGAGGCTGGCCGGCGGCAGGTCCCGGTCGCAGCATTCGCAATTGGGGCGAAGGTCGAGCATGAAAAGCCTCCGTTAGTTTGTACTAACCAGTTTGGCGAGATCCAGCAAAGCCTTGTCGGACAAGCGATAGCCGGTCCAGTCGTCCTGCGCCTGGGCCCCCAGGCCCTGGTAGAAGGCGATGGACGGCGCGTTCCAGTCCAGCACCGCCCAGTCCAGCCGCCCCAGCCCCTCCCGCACGCATCTCGACGCCAGATAGGCCAGGAGCGCCTTGCCGAGCCCCCGCCCCCGGTGCGCCGGACGGACGTAGAGGTCCTCAAGGTAGATGCCGTGCAGGCCCCGGAAGGTCGAGAAATTGTAGAACCACAGGGCGAAACCGGCGGGCTCGCCGTCCCATTCGGCGATGTCGCAGAAGACCCGGGGCTGCTCGCTGAACAGGGCGGCGGCGATGTCAGCCTCGGAGGCCGCCACCTCGTGGGCGAGCTTTTCGTAGTCCGCCAGTTCGCGGATGAAGGCGAGGACGAGCGTCGCGTCCCGGGGCTCGGCCTTGCGAATGGTCAGCATGGACCGGAATTAGCGCGGCTCCGGCGCCTTCGCCACCCGCGTCATTTGCGCCGGAGCGATTGACGGCGCACGAGTCGGCGCCTAGCTAGCGGCCGTTTGTCCGCACAGTCGATGATTTTGAAGGAGACGCGCATGGCCGCCACGCTCATGCAAGGCGCCACCGGCGTCCTGGCGCTGGCCGATGGAACCGTCTTCCAGGGGATCGGCGTCGGCGCCCCGGGCGACGCGCTGGGCGAGGTCTGCTTCAACACCGCCATGTCGGGCTATCAGGAGATTCTGACCGACCCCTCGTACATGGCCCAGATCGTGGCCTTCACCTTCCCGCACATCGGCAACGTCGGGGTGAACCTGGAGGACGTCGAGCAGTTCGGTGAAGGCGCCCAGACCGCCGCCCGCGGCGCGATCTTCCGCGACGTGCCGACCGCGCCCGCCAATTGGCGCGCCGAGGCCGGCGCCATGGGCGACCTCGACGGCTGGCTGAAGCGCCGGGGCGTGGTGGGCCTGGCCGGGATCGACACCCGCGCCCTCACCCGCCGCATCCGCGAAAAGGGCATGCCGCACGCCGTGATCGCCCACGCCCCGGACGGCCGCTTCGACATCGACGCCCTGGTGGCGCGCGCCCGCGCCTGGAGCGGGATCGTCGGCCTGGACCTGGCCAAGGACGCCTCCTGCCTGCAGCCCTTCGTCTTCGAGGAGGGCCTGTGGACCTGGCCTGAGGGCTACGCCAAGCCGGGCCAGAAGAGGTATGAGGTGGTGGTCCTGGACTACGGCGTGAAGCGCAACATCCTGCGCTCGCTGACCTCCATCGGTGCGCGGGCCACCGTGGTGCCGGCCAGTACGAGCGCCGAGGAGGTGCTGGCGCGCAAGCCGGACGGGATCCTGCTCTCCAACGGCCCCGGCGATCCGGCCGCGACCGGCGAATACGCCGTGCCCGAGATCCGCAAGATGGTGGACTCCGGCGCGCCGGTGTTCGGCATCTGCCTCGGCCACCAGATGCTGGCGCTGGCGCTCGGGGCGAAGACCGTGAAGATGGACCAAGGCCACCACGGCGCCAACCATCCGGTCAAGGACCTGACCACGGGCAAGGTGGAGATCGTCTCCATGAACCACGGCTTCACCGTGGACCGCGACAGCCTGCCGGACTCGGTGGAGGAGACCCACGTCTCCCTGTTCGATGGCACCAACGCCGGACTGCGCCTGAAGGACCGGCCGGTGTTCTCCATCCAGCATCACCCGGAGGCCTCGCCCGGGCCGGTGGATTCGCTCTATCTGTTCGAACGCTTCGCCGGGATGATGGACGCCGCGCGATAGGCCGTGATCAGGTCGGATAGGCCCTTTCGCCGTGATCCGACAGGTCCAGGCCATCCTCGATGGCGGTCTCCCCGGCCCTGAGGCCGACCAGCCGCTTGACCACGAACAGGATCGCCACGCTGGCCAGTGCTGACCAGGCGACGGTCGCCGCGACGCCGATCAGCTGGGTTTGCGCCTGGCCCGCCATGTCGACGCCGGGCGCATAGCCCACGCCGCCCACGACCGGGCTGGCCAGGACCGCCACCAACAGGCTGCCGAGGATGCCGCCGACGCCGTGCACGGCGAAGACGTCCAGGGAGTCGTCGATCTTCAGGCGATGCTTCACCTGCTCGACGGCCCAGAAGCACACGAAGCTGCCGCAGGCGCCCAGGAGCAGGCCGCCCAGGGGGCCGACGTAGCCCGAGGCCGGGGTGATGGTGGCGAGACCCGCCACCACGCCGGTGACCATGCCCACCATGCTGGAGCGCCCGAAGCGGAGCCGCTCCAGCAGCGCCCAGGTCAGGCCCGCGGTCGAGGCCGAGATGTGGGTGACCAGCAGCGCCATGGCCGCGTCGCCGTTGGCCGCCAGGGCGCTGCCGCCGTTGAAGCCGTACCAGCCGACCCACAGCATGGCGGCGCCGATCATCGTCATGCCGGGGTTATGGGGCGGGTGCAGCTCGCGCGGGAAGCCGTCGCGCGGGCCGATCATGACGGCCGCCACGAGCGCCGAAACCCCCGCCGTGGCGTGCACGACCAGGCCGCCGGCGAAGTCCATGACGTGCCTTTGGGCGAGCCAGCCGCCGCCCCAGACCCAGTGGGCCACGGGCGCGTAGACCACCAGGAGCCAGAGGCCGCTGAACGCCAGGACGGCGGCGAAGCGGATACGCTCCACATAGGCGCCGACGATCAGCGCCGGGGTGATCACCGCGAAGGTCGCCTGGAACATGAAGAAGGCGGGCTCGGGAATGGAGCCGGTCGTCGAGTTGCGATGCACGGTGAGCAGGAAGGCTTTCGAGAGGCCGCCGATCAGGTCGCCCGCGCCGTCGAAGGCCAGACTGTAGCCGCAGGCCAGCCAGAGCACCGACATCAGGCAGGCGACCGCGACGCAGTGCATCATCACCGACAGGGCGTTCTTGGCGCGCACCAGGCCGGCGTAGAACAGGGCTAGGCCAGGCAGGGTCATGAACAGGACCAGCGCCGTCGCCGTCAGCACCCAGGCGGTGTCGCCGCCGGAGACCGCCGCCGCGCCCTGGGCGAACGCCGCGCCCGGCGCGAGCGCCAACACAAGGGCGCAGGGCCACACCCGGCTTCGCCAATCCCGCACGCGCATCAAGCCCTCCCCGAGCCGCCGATTCTGACGGCGGCGACCGGGGTGGCGCCTAATCCATGCTCACAGAATGATCAAGACGTGGGCGGCGGCGCTGGCGCCCAATTGCGCGACGCCCGCGCATTACCAAAGGCTCATTTGACAACACCGGTCGCCGGCGGCGGACAATCGAGCGTTGATCGGGGAGGCGTCCATGCAGGCGATCTGGGGACTGGCGGCGTTATGGCTCGTCGCATCGGGCGCCGACGCGCAAACGCCCGCCCCGCCCGAGGCCCAGCCTGTCGCGCCAGGAGTCTGGCTGATTCCCGGCGGCTTCCTTCCCCGGCGTGAGCCTGACGGGAACACCATCGTCCTGGACGCACCGAAGGGACTGATCGTCTTCGACACCGGCCGCCACCCCTGGCACCAGCAGGCGATCGAGACCTTCGCCCGCAAGCGGGGCGAGACGATCGCCGCCATCGTGAACAGCCACTGGCACCTGGACCACACCAGCGGCGACATCGAGCTGAGGCGCGCCTATCCTCAGGTTCGCGTCTACGCCAGCCGCGCGATCGAGGGCGCCCTGAAGGGCTTCCTGCCTAGGAGCGTGGTCGACACCCAGGCCTATCTCGACTCCGGCCGGGCCGCGCCGGAGACCGCCGAGGATCTGCGCGGCGATATCGCAGTGATCAAACAGGGTCAGGCCCTGGTCCCGGACGTCCCGATCGACTCCACCCGGGGGATGACCATCGCCGGACGCCGGCTGGAGGTGCATCTGGCGCGCGCCGCCGCCACGGCTGGCGATGTCTGGATCTACGACGCCCGGGACCGGATCGCCATCGTCGGCGACCTCGTCACCCTGCCCTCACCCTTCCTGGACACCGCCTGCCCCGCCGGCTGGCGCGCCGCCCTGGGCGACATCTGGGCCACCCCGTTTCGCGCCGCCGTCCCGGGACACGGCCCGCTCATGACCCGGGCGCAGTTCGCCGCCTATCGCGCCGCGTTCGGCGACCTGATCGACTGCGCCGCGACCAGCCGCGGCAAGGGCGAGTGCGCGGACGATTGGACCAGGGCCGTGCAGCCGATGCTCGACCCCGGGGATCTGGCTCAGAAGCGGGCGCGCGGCATGACTGAAGACTACGTGGATCTGTTGCGGGCGAACGGGGGCAAGAGCCCTTACTGCCCGGCGCCCGGTGCAGCCTGAGGCTTCGGCGGCGGATCGCGGTCGACCATGTTCGACTGGCCCGGCGGGGTCTGGTCGATGACGAGCAGGCGCACGCCCTTGCCGTCGAGGGCATGGCCCTGGTGCCATTGGCCGACCGGATCCACCGCGAACTGGCCGGTCTCGTAGATCACCACCTTGCCGGTCTCCAGGTTGGTCACCTGCAGGCGGCCGGCGAGCACATAGCCGAATCGCGGGAACGGATGCTTGTGCACGGGCGTGGTGGCGTCGGGGCCGATCTCGGCGATGGTCGCGGTGACCTGGATCCGTCCGAACGGCGGCCGGATCGGCTGGCCCGAACTGGTCATCTCCGTGGACGCGATGCGCCCTGGCGGCGGCGTCCCCTCGGCGGCGCCGGCCGGCGTTGCAATGAGGACCACGGCCCCCAACAGGACCAGAGTTTTCATGATGTCCCTCCCCTTCGATCCGCCCCGATGATCCTGCCGTCTGGACGGCGCGACAAGCCGGCGCTTGCGCAGAACGGACTCGGCCGCTAAATCCGCCCCTTAACCTGCAAGTCGGTCTGCGGCGACCGCGCACAGTGCGCGGCCGTAGCTGCGCGCGCGAGAGCACATGCCAAAACGGACCGACATCAAGTCAATCCTGATCATCGGCGCTGGCCCCATCGTCATCGGCCAGGCCTGCGAGTTCGACTATTCCGGCGTCCAGGCCTGCAAGGCCCTGCGGGCGGAGGGCTACCGCATCATCCTGGTCAATTCCAATCCGGCCACGATCATGACGGACCCGGATGTCGCCGACGCCACCTATGTGGAACCGATCACCCCGGGGATGGTCGAGAAGATCATCATCAAGGAAAAGCCCGACGCCCTCCTGCCCACCATGGGCGGCCAGACGGCGCTGAACACCGCCCTCGCGCTCGACCGCGCCGGCATCCTGAAGAAGCACGGCGTGCAGATGATCGGCGCGCAGGCGGACGTCATCGACAAGGCCGAAGACCGGCAGCGGTTCCGCGACGCCATGGACAAGATCGGCCTGGAAAGCCCACGCTCACGGGTGGCCCACACGGTCGAAGAGGCGCTGGAGGCCCAGGAGTTCGTCGGCCTGCCCGCGATCATCCGGCCATCCTTCACCCTCGCCGGCACCGGCGGCGGCATCGCCTACAACGTCGAGGAGTTCCGCGAAATCGTCGAGAGGGGCCTGGACATGTCGCCCACGCACGAGGTGCTGGTCGAGGAATCGGTGCTGGGCTGGAAGGAATACGAGCTCGAGGTCGTTCGCGACCGGGCCGACAACTGCATCATCATCTGCTCGATCGAGAACATCGACCCGATGGGCGTGCACACCGGCGACTCCGTCACCGTCGCCCCGGCGATGACGCTCACCGACAAGGAATACCAGCGCATGCGCTCCGCCTCGATCGCGGTGCTGCGTGAGATCGGCGTCGAGACCGGCGGCTCCAACGTGCAGTTCGCGGTGAACCCCCGCGACGGCCGCATGCTGGTGATCGAGATGAACCCCCGGGTGTCACGCTCGTCGGCCCTGGCGTCCAAGGCCACCGGTTTTCCCATCGCCAAGGTCGCCGCGCGCCTGGCCGTGGGCTACACCCTGGATGAGCTGATGAACGAGATCACCGGCGCGACGCCGGCGTCGTTCGAGCCGACCATCGACTATGTGGTCACCAAGATCCCGCGCTTCGCCTTCGAGAAGTATCCGGGCGCCGAGCCGACCCTCACCACCTCGATGAAGTCTGTCGGCGAGGCCATGGCCATCGGCCGCACCTTCGCCGAAAGCCTGCAGAAGGCGCTGCGCTCGCTGGAGACCGGCCTTTGCGGCCTCGACGAAATCGCCATCCCCGGCGCCGACGACGCCGACGAGGCCGCCGCCAAGGCGGCCGTGATCAGGGCCCTGGCCATCCCCACGCCCGACCGCATCCGCGTGATCGCCCAGGCCTACCGCCACGGCCTGACCGAACAACAGGTGCACGACGCCTGCAGCTACGAGCCCTGGTTCCTGCGCCAGATCCAGCATCTGGTGGACGTCGAAGCCGAAGTCAGAGCCAAGGGCCTGCCGGCTGACGCCGACGGCATGCGCCGGATCAAGGCGCTGGGCTTCTCGGACGCCCGGCTCGCCATGCTCTGCGACCAAGGCGAGGACAAGGTCCGCGCCGCGCGCCGCGCCCTGGGCGTGCGCCCGGTGTTCAAGCGAGTCGACACCTGCGCGGCGGAGTTCGCGGCCAAGACGCCTTACATGTACTCGAGCTACGAATCCGGGGCGCTGCGCCAGGCGCCGCAGTGCGAGAGCGAACCGTCCGCCCGCCGCAAGGCCATCATCCTGGGCGGCGGGCCCAACCGCATCGGCCAGGGCATCGAGTTCGACTACTGCTGCTGTCACGCCGCCTTCGCCATGGACCAGCTCGGCATCGAGTCGATCATGGTCAACTGCAATCCCGAGACCGTCTCCACGGACTACGACACCTCCGACCGCCTGTATTTCGAGCCCCTCACGGCCGAGGACGTGCTGGAGCTGATCGAGACCGAGCGGGCCAACGGCGAACTGCTTGGCGTGATCGTCCAGTTCGGCGGCCAGACCCCACTGAAGCTCGCCGAGGCCCTGGAAGCCGCCGGCGTGCCGATCCTTGGCACCACGCCCGACGCCATCGACCTGGCGGAGGACCGCGAACGCTTCCAGCAGCTGCTGCACAGGCTCAACATCGCTCAGCCCATCAACGCCATCGCCCGCACGCCGGCGGAAGCCTTCGAAGGCGCGCGCCGGGTGGGTTTCCCGGTGGTGATCCGCCCGTCCTACGTCCTGGGCGGCCGCGCCATGGAGATCGTGCGCGACGAGGAGCAGCTCGGCCGCTACATCCGCGACGCCGTGCGCGTGTCCGGAGACAGCCCCGTGCTGATCGACCAGTACCTGTCGCGGGCCACCGAAGTGGACGCCGACGCCATCGCCGACGGCGAGGACGTGTTCGTCGCGGGCATCATGGAACACATCGAGGAGGCCGGGGTGCACTCGGGCGACTCCGCCTGCTCCCTGCCGCCTTTCTCACTTCAGCCCAAGACCATCGAGGAGCTGAAGCGCCAGACGGAGCTTCTGGCCAAGGCGCTGAACGTGCGTGGCCTGATGAACGTCCAGTACGCCATCGAAGAGCCCCACAGCGAAAATCCCCGCATCTTCGTGCTGGAGGTCAATCCGCGCGCCAGCCGCACGGTGCCCTTCGTGGCCAAGACCATCGGCCTGCCGGTGGCTGGGATCGCCGCCAAGGTGATGGCCGGGGTCCCGCTCAAGAGCTTCAACCTGAAGGCGCCGGTCTACGACCACATCGCCGTCAAGGAAGCGGTGTTTCCCTTCGCCCGCTTTCCTGGAGTCGACACGGTCCTGGGGCCGGAGATGCGGTCCACGGGCGAGGTCATGGGCCTCGACTGGCGCCGCGAAGGCGAAGACCTCGCCCCCGCCTTCGCCCGGGCCTTCGCCAAGAGTCAGCTCGGCGGCGGCGTGGAGCTGCCCGCGACGGGCGCCGTATTCGTCTCGGTGAAGGATTCCGACAAGCCATGGATCCTCGACCCGGTCCGGCGCCTCGCCCGGGAGGGCTTCCGCATCGTGGCCACGGGCGGCACCTGCGATTTCCTTGAGGCCGAAGGCGTCGAGGTCGTTCGCGTCGCAAAGGTCTATGAAAACGTCCGGCCCAACATCGTCGACCGCATGAAGAACGGCGAGATCCAGCTGGTGTTCAACACCACCGAGGGGCTGCAGTCCCTGAAGGACAGCTTCTCGATCCGGCGCACGGCCCTGACCATGAAGATCCCCTATTACACCACCGCGTCCGGCGCCCTGGCCGCCGCCCAGGCCATTTCCGTCCTGAAGGAAGGCGCGCTGGAAGTGCGGCCGCTGCAGAGCTACAGCTGACATTGCGCTGCGGCGGTTCAGGACCTCATTCCGGCCCTGCGTTTTTGACCTGAATCACGGCAGGCGGATTCGAACCGTCCATGCTCATCCCGGCGGAGGCCAGGATCATGATTTCAGCTGAAGACTGCATCGCCATGTGCGGCCTCGACCGTGACGAGATCGCCGCGATCGCCGAGCACGAGCACATTCCGGAGGTGGCCGCCGCCGCCCTCGCCCGATACCTGGCCTGCGAAGCGGGTGGCCTGTCCGTGGTGCGGGGGATGATCGTCGACGACATCGAAGCGGCCCTGGACCAAGGCCGCGCCAGTCACGCTAGCGAGCTGTTCATGGCGCTGCGCCACTTCCTGGACCACCATCCGGACGCCCAGGCGACGTCGAGCGGGGACTGACGAGCGGCGATTGCGCGGCCCCTCGGGCGTCGAAGTCAAATCCGCCGCAGACCTGGGCTGGCCGATCTGCATCAGGTGCGCCAAAGCTTCGCCCGTGCCGTGCATGACTTCGTTCCGGGTCGAGATTGTCGAGAACCTGAGGGAACCAAAATCGATCTGAGAAACCATAAGTCTGTCCGAGCGTTAACCTTTGACGTCATTGACATCACACCGATTCAGGCGGAAATACGACCACTGCCTTGCTTCGTGCGGGCGCCGGCGTGCCCGGTCGCGTTCCTCTTTTTTCCTCTGACCGGGACACACTCGGTTTATGTCGCCCGACGCGGCGCGGAGAGGGGAAGTTGACCCCTCGATGAACCGAGGACACCGCTATGCGCGCTGAGCGCCAACACCACAATCACACTGAAGACCGGCGTCGGATCACCGAACAGGCCATGGACTACCTGACCATCGGCTTTGTCGTCGCCCTGGGTCTGGCGATGCTCGCCGGCCTTCTGACAGCGGCCGGAACCGTCACCTGGTAGTTCCGGGTTGAACGACCCGTCCGGCAGCTTCGGCTGTCAGGACGACCATCACCGCCTCTCTGCGTGCAGTGAAGGCGGAAGTGTGACTCATTGCGATGTCCAAGGTCAGCTTGATCGGCGAGTTGCTTGTCACTGAGGTCAAAGCGTCCGGCCCGGCGTCGCCAACGGCGCTGTTGACCGGTTGTGCGGCGCTAATGGCCCGGCGGGGCGGTGGGCCCATGTCGCCGCTGGCGGCCTGACCGTAGCAATCCGCGCCACCTGGGTGTGGAACTGGCTGGCTGCACTTGAAGTTAGGACGCTGCGACTCTATCCTTTCACCCCCGGACGTCTGCGCCCGCGGCCGGACTGAACTTCCTAAGGGCGAGACCGAGCCAAAATCCGCAATGGAAAAAGTGCCAATGACCGGCGAGGGCTACCAGGCCCTCGACGAAGAATTGAAGCGTCTGAAGACGGTGGAGCGACCCGCGGTGATCGGTCAGATTTCCGAGGCGCGCGCCCATGGCGATTTGTCGGAGAACGCCGAGTACCATGCCGCCAAGGATAGGCAGGGCTGGATCGAGGGCCGCATCGCCGAGATCGAGGATCGCCTCGCCCGCGCCCAGGTGATCGACGTCACCAAGCTGTCCGGCGCCCAGGTGAAGTTCGGCGCCACGGTGACCGTGGTGGACGAGGACACCGAAGAGGAAGGCCGCTACCAGATCGTCGGCGAACACGAGGCGGACGTGAAGTCCGGGCGCATTTCCCTGACCTCCCCGCTGTCACGCGCGATGATCGGCAAGGAAGTCGGCGACGTGGTCGAAGTGAACACGCCCGGCGGCGTGCGGGCCTACGAAATCCTCAAGATCGAGTGGGCTTGATCCGGGACGCGGACTAACCTCCGTCGAATCCCGGAGGCCAGGCTGATCCTCGCGATCCTGCAAGCGCGCATGACCTCGACCCGGCTGCCGGCCAAGGTCCTGCGGCCGCTCGCCGGCGCGCCGATGATCCTGCGCCAGATCGAGCGCGTCGGCCGCTGCCGGCGGCTGGACGGCCTCGTCGTCGCCACCAGCACCGCTTCCTCTGACGATCCCCTGGGGGAGGTCCTGCAGGGCGCGGGGGGGAAGGTCTTCCGCGGCTCCCTTGATGATGTGCTGGGCCGCTATGTGGGGGCGCTGGACGCCTTCGGCCCCGCCGAACACGTGGTGCGCCTGACGGGAGACTGCCCGCTCGCCGACTGGAGCGTGATCGACGCGGTGATCGAGCGCCACCTTCAGACCGGCGCCGACTACACCGCCAACACCTGGGGGCGACGCACCTTCCCCAAGGGCCTGGATACGGACGTCGTCCGTTGCGAGGTGCTGCGTCAGGCCAACGCCGAGGCCCATGAACCGTTTGATCGGGAGCACGTGCTGCCCTTCGTGTACGGCCGCCCCGAACGCTTCCACCTTGAGGGACTTCGCCAGCACGCCGACGAGGGCGAGGTGCGCTGGACAGTGGACCTGCCTGAGGACTACGCCTTCATGGAGGCCGTCTACGCCGCGCTTTACCCGGCCACGCCCGCCTTCACGTCGCAGGACGTACGCGACCTGATCGGCCGCCGGCCCGACCTCGCCAACTACGGCGGCATGCGCCGGATCTGAAGGAGCCCGTGATGGCCGCACCCAGGATCGAGCTGAGACCGCTGGTTCCCGATGACCGGGACCGGTTGCTGGCCTGGCGCAACTCCCCCGAGGTCGCCGCCTACATGTACACCGACCACGCCATCAGCCCCGCGGAACACGCCCACTGGTTCGCCGGCATCGAAGGCGACGCGCGGCGCGCCTACTGGGTCATCGAAATGGACGGGGCGCCCGTCGGTCTGGCCAACCTCTACGATATCGACCGTCGCAACGACCGATGCGCCTGGGCCTACTATCTCGCCGAGCCCTCCGTCCGCGGCAAGGGCGTCGGCGGCTATGTCGAATATCTGATGATCGAGAAAGTCTTCGGTGAGTTCAAACTCACCAAGCTCTGGTGTGAGGTCCTGGTCTCCAATCGCGGCGTCTGGCGCATGCACCAGAAGTTCGGCTTCAAGGAAGAAGCGAGGTTCCGTCGCCACGTGCTCAAGGGCGGTGTCCTGGAGGACGTCCTGGGCCTCGGGCTGTTGACCGAGGATTGGGCCGAGGCGCGGCCACAGGTGCGCAAGACCCTTGAAGCGGCCGGCTTTGTCCTAGGCCACTAGATCGGTGATCGCCTGGGCGACCCGAAGCGCCCCCTCCCCGTCGCACAGACTGGCCGACGTCCGCGCAAGACCCAGGCGCAGCGCGCCGTCGTCGCGGACCCTCGTGAACGCCGCAAGCAGGCGCTCGGGGAAATCCCTGCCCCGCGCCTCCACGGCAAGGACGGCGCCGTGTTCGTCCAGATCCCTCGCCAGGGCGGCCTGGTTCTCGGCCAGTACAAGATTGAGGGCTGGCAGGCCAACACAGGCCCGCTCCCAGACCGACGCTCCTCCGGCCCCGATCCCCATGTCCGCCCCCGCCATCAGCCCGGCCATGTCCTGAACATCCACGTGGACACGCAGGTCTGGATCCTCGCCTTCCAGGTGGCGCAGCCAGGTCAGGCTGGGCGCGGTCGCGCCTACGACGATGTCCGTGGAGAGTCCCTTCAATTCGGCTCGGATCGCATTGACCACGCGGCCGGTGATCCCGCGCAGGTCGGTCAGGCCGAGCGCGATGAGCAGACGCCTTACAGGCGCCTCGGACCTGCGCGCCAGGCTGTCCTCGCGGGCCGCCGCGAACTGGGGGCGCAGCAGCGCGTGGGCCGGCCCAGTCAGGGCGCGGGCGGGGCCGGGCAACAGCGCCTGATAATCCGACGCGATCCGGCCCAGGCTCGGATCGATCAGCAGGTCCGCGTCGTGGCGCCGCTCGGCCGTGTCGTCCAGGACCACGATCCGCCGGCCTCCCGCCCGCAGCCGCGCCTCCTGCAGGGCGTCCAGGCCATAGTGATCGATGACGACGGCATGGGGCCCCCACAGCTCCGCCAGGCTGACCGCCTGGGCCGCCACCACCGGCGCCTCGCCCGCCTGGGCGTCCAGCCGCATGATCTCAGGCCCTGCGAAGGCGTCCAGCAGCGCGGCGGTCTCAGGGGTCGCCACGAAGGCGCACAGGACGCCGGACCGGGCCAGAGCGCCGGCCAGGGTCAGGCACCGCATCACATGGCCGCCGCCGACGTCGGGCCCACTATCTGCCAGAAACAGCACACGCACGGGCTTGGCGGTCGCGTTCGGCGGAATCATCGCTAAGTATTGTCCCAGAAAGTCGCTTACCAAGCCCTATCCGGAGTCCCCATGTCCGAGCCTCGTTCCGTCCGCTGCCTGATCATCGGGGCCGGCGCCGCCGGCTACACCGCCGCGATCTACGCCGCGCGGGCCATGCTGGAACCTGTCCTGATCGCCGGCCTGCAGCCGGGTGGACAGCTCACCATCACCACGGACGTCGAGAACTACCCGGGGTTCGCCGAGGTGATCCAGGGGCCATGGCTGATGGACCAGATGCGCGCCCAGGCCGAGCATGTCGGGACCGAGATCATCAATGACGTGGTCACCCGCGCCGATCTGTCCCAGCGGCCCTTCCGCGTCGCCTGCGATTCCGGCGACAGCTTCCTGGCCGAGACCCTGATCATCGCCACGGGCGCCCAGGCGAAGTGGCTGGGGCTGGCCTCGGAGCAGGCGTTCCAGGGTTTCGGCGTCTCCGCCTGCGCCACCTGCGACGGCTTCTTCTATCGGGGCAAGGACGTGGTGGTGGTCGGCGGCGGCAACACCGCCGTGGAAGAAGCCCTGTTCCTCACCAACTTCGCCGCCAAGGTGACCCTGGTCCATCGGCGTGACGAACTGCGCGCGGAGCGGATTCTGCAGGACCGGCTTTTCGCCCACGCCAAGATCGAGACGGTATGGGACTGCGCCGTCGAGGACGTTCTCGGCGCCAATAACCCCATGGGGGTCACGGGCGTGCGGCTGCGGAACCTGAAGACCGACGCGGTGAGTGAACTGACCTGCGACGGGGTGTTCGTCGCCATCGGTCATGCGCCGGCGTCGGAACTGTTCAAGGGGCAGCTGGACATGGACGCCAGCGGCTATCTGGCTGTGACGCCGGGACGGACGTCGACGGCCGTGCCGGGCGTTTACGCGGCTGGAGACGTCACCGACGACGTCTATCGTCAGGCCATTACGGCCGCCGGCATGGGCTGCATGGCGGCGCTCGAGGCGGTGAGGTTCCTGGCGGAGGAAGATCACAAGGCGGCGCACCACCCCATCAGCCATGCAGAGGCCGAAGAGATCGGGACGTGGTGACCGCGCCGCTCGACGCGGCCGCAGGCCGAGGTCTAAGCCTGGGCCTGCGCCTGGGCGACGGCCTGCTTGGCCTTGACCTGCTTCTTGATCTTCAGGGCGCGGCTGGACAGCACGGCGTCCTTGGCGTTCAGCAGATAGACGTCCAGACCGCCCTTGAAGTCGAGCGTCCGCAGCGCCGCGTTGGACACGCGCAGGCGGAAGCCCTGTCCCAGGGATTCTGAGTGCAGGGTGGTGTCGGCCAGGGCCGGCAGGAACCGGCGCTTGGTCTTGATATTGGAGTGGCTCACGTTGTTGCCGACCAACGGACCAACGCCTGTAAGTTCGCAACGGCGCGACATGGCTCTTGAACCTTTGACAAGGAGACCCCGCGCAGCAAGGCGCGCGAAGGCCGGCGATATAGGCGGGCGATGGCCGCTCAGTCAAGGCCGGCGTTGGCTTTCGAACACGGTTCTCGCCGGCGTCGCCCTGATTGTGGCCGTCTGCCCGTCGGCCGCGGCGGCCCAGACCGGGGATTCGGAGCTCACCCTGTCCCTGGGTTACGACGGCCGGCTGCTGCTCAAGGTCCTCGAAATCAACGTCGAGGAACGCTCCAACAGCTCAGGATTCGGCGCGAGCGCCCGGCTCAGCAGCTGGGGAATCCTCGCGGCGTTCAAGCACGTGGAGGAACGCGCAACGAGCCAGGGGCGCATTGTGGACGGCGCGCCACGACCCGAGACGTTCGACTATCAGAATCTGGGCGGCAAGACCCATCGCAAGGTCCACACGGCCTGGTCCGACACGGACGTGGCCATGACCGCCGATCCACCTTTCACCGGCCTCGGCGAACCGCCCGCCACGCACGAGCAGAAGATGAGCGCCGCCGATCCCCTGACGGCCCTGGTGCGCATGACGCTCAACGCCTCCAGGCAGACCGTCTGCCGCCGCTCCTACCTCTTGTTCGACGGCAAGCAGCTCTACGCCCTCGACTTCTCCAACCAGCGAGACATGGCCCAGACGGGCGCCGAATCGCATCTGGGGCTGGTGAACCATTTTCGATGCGACGTCCGGTTCCGGGAGGTCGCCGGATTCAAGAAGAAGCCTCCCGACAAGCGCGACCAGGGTCTGCAACGTCCGATCAACGTCGATTTCGCCCAGGTGGCCGCCGGCGGTCCGTGGGTGATCTCCAGTCTGCACGCCCAGACCCCCCTTGGCTGGGCGGTCATCGAACTCAAGCGGTTGACGGTGAACGGAAAGGCCATCGGCGGCTGACGCTGGAACGACAACCAGCAAGAGCCGTTGCGCCTCCATCACAGGAGATCGTCATGGATAAGAATCGAATCGAAGGCGCCGGGCGTGAAGCCGCCGGCACGCTCAAGGAAGCGGCGGGCAAGTTGACGGGCGATCGGCGGATGCAGGCCGAAGGCGCCGCCACCAAGATCGCCGGCAAGATCCAGAACGCCGCCGGCAAGGTCGCCGACCAGGCCCGCAAGTCCGTAAAATAGCTCCGTGCGCTGGACTCCGATGGAACCGGAGCGATCAACGTCCGTTTGAACATCGAGGCTGGCGGCCACGGCCCCCCCGACACGCCGGCCTCATATCCCAGAGCCCTCGGTCCGATCAGGACCGGGGGCTTTACTTGTATGGCCTGGCCACCGCCTTGTGTGGAGACTCGCGCCCGCACACCACATGTGGTATAGAACAAAGACCGAATCAGACGGCGTCCGCGATTCGGACACGGTTTGTTTTGCGCTCGTTCTGCATGCGCGCCTCTCCGCCCTGCTCTTCCACCTTACCGGACAGCTCGTGATCGCGACGGGCGGGCGTTTGCGCCATCCGGAGGCTTGTGGACGGGCGGTGAATCTCCCACCTTGACGTCATGAGCGACCGTCTGACCGGCCGCCCGCCTTCGCAGCTGAAGGCAGTGCTGGGGCCGACCAACACCGGCAAGACCCACCTGGCGGTGGAGCGCATGCTCGGCCACGCGTCGGGAATGATCGGCCTGCCCCTGCGCCTGCTGGCGCGCGAAATCTACGATCGGGTGGTGAAGGCGCGGGGCCCCCGCGCGGTGGCGCTCATCACCGGCGAGGAAAAGATCATCCCGCCGCGGCCGCAGTATTTCGTGTGCACCGTCGAGGCCATGCCTCTCAACCGGGAGGTTGAGTTTCTGGCCGTGGACGAGATCCAGCTCTGCGCGGATCCGGAAAGGGGCCACGTCTTCACCCACAGGCTCCTGAACGCCCGCGGGACGGGCGAGACCATGCTCCTGGGCGCCGAGACCATGGCGCCATTGATCCGGCGTCTTGAGCCCCGCGCCGAGTTCCAGACGCGCGAACGCTTTTCGCGCCTGACCTATGAAGGCTCAAAGAAACTGACCCGCCTGCCCCGGCGCTCGGCCGTGGTCGCCTTCTCCGCCGACGCCGTCTACGCCATCGCCGAGCTGATCCGTCGCCAGCGCGGCGGGGCGGCGGTGGTCATGGGCAGCCTCAGCCCCCGCACCCGCAACGCCCAGGTGGCGCTGTACCAGTCCGGCGAGGTGGACTTCCTGGTGGCCACCGACGCGATTGGCATGGGCCTGAACATGGACGTGGACCATGTCGCCTTCGCGGGGCTTCGCAAACATGACGGCCGACGCACGCGCTGGCTGCACGCCCAGGAGATCGGCCAGATCGCCGGCAGGGCGGGGCGCTATCGCACGGACGGCACCTTCGGCGTCACGGGCGACTGCCCCGAGATCGACCCGGACCAGATCGCGGCGGTGGAGAACCATCGCTTCCAGCCGGTGCTGGCCGCGGAATGGCGCAATTCCAGACTGGACTTCCAGTCCCTGCCCGCCCTGCTGAAATCCCTCGCGGCCACGCCGGACCGGGACGGGCTCAAGCTGTCCGCCGAGGCGCTGGATGAGATTTCCCTGCGCCAGCTCGCCCAGGTGGATGAGGTGCGCGCCAGGTGCCGTGACCGGGATCACCTGCACATCCTGTGGGAGGCCTGCCAGACCCCGGACTTCCGCAAGACCACCCTGGATGAGCATCTGCGGCTGGTGCGGACCATCTTCGATCACCTGACCGAAGGCCCCCGAAGGCTGCCCGACGACTGGATCGACAACCAGATCAAGGCCCTCGACCGGCTCGACGGCGATATCGACGCCCTGGCCGGCCGCCTGGCCCGCGTGCGCACCCTCGCCTATGTCGCCAACCGGCCGGACTGGCTCCGCGACCCGGCGCACTGGCAAGGGCGCACGCACGGCCTGGAGGACCGGCTCTCCGACACCCTGCACGAGCGCCTGATGCTGCGGTTCATCGACCGGCGCACAAGCGCGCTCATGCGCGGCCTGCGGGTTCGCGACGAGATCCTGGCGGGTGTCGCCGCCGATGGGGCGGTGACCGTCGAGGGCCACTATGTGGGACGGCTGCGCGGCGCCCATTTCGACGCCGCCAGGGGGGCGTCCACGCTGGAGGACAAGGCGTTGCGTGCGGCCGCCCAACGGGCCGTGGCGCCCGAGGTCGCCCGGCGGCTCGGCCGCCTGGCCGCAGAGGCCGATGACGCCTTCCAGCTGCTGCCCGACGGCATGGTGCTCTGGCGGGGCGAGGCCGCCGGCCAGATCAACGGCGGAACCCCTTTCGCGGCGCGGGTGCGGCTGTTCGGAGAGCTGGGGCCCGAGGCGGCGCGCGACCGGGCGGCGCGGCGGCTGGAAGCCTTCGTCTCGGCCGAGGCCGGCCGGCGGCTTGGCCCGTTGCGCCGGCTGGAGGCGGCGGTCGCCGAAGGGCGGCTGAAGGGTCTGCCCAGGGGATTGGCCTACCGGCTGATCGAGTCCGGCGGCGTTCTGGACCGGCGCGCGGTCGAGGGCGACTTGCGATCATTGAGCCAGGCTGAACGTCGGGCCTTGCGGACCCTGGGCGTGAAGGTCGGAGGCTTCAGCGTCTTTCTTCCAGGCCTGCTCAACACGCGCGCCCAGG
>FTHA01000928.1_pt1 | contig 25548 bp, 16 predicted proteins | sample 1640771 | NCBI WGS metagenome assembly FTHA01 (sample SAMEA3914789, study PRJEB12502) | metagenome | biome: forest; material: soil | place: Canada | collected 2011-07-03 | depth 0.3 m | reverse complement strand
GCGGGCGTGGTCGACCAGGTGCATGTAGTTCACGCCCGAGGGGCAGGTGGTCATGCACGACAGGCACGAGAGGCAGCGGTCGATGTGCTTCACCACCTGGACGGTGGGATCGGCGCCCGTCTCCAGCATCTGTTTCATCAGGTAGATGCGGCCGCGGGGGCTGTCGAGTTCGTCGCCCAGGAGCACATAGGTCGGGCAGGTGGCGGTGCAGAAGCCGCAATGCACGCACTTGCGGATCACCGTTTCGGACACGGCGAAGTCGGCATCCGCGAGCAGGTCGGGCCGGAAGTCAGTCTGCATCGAGAAACCGCCCTGTCTCGAACACGCCCTTGGGGTCGAAGGCGCGCCGCACGCGGGCCTCCAGCGCCCGGACGCCGGTCGGCTGGGGGTGCAGGGCCGGAACCCGCGCCCGCAGGCCATCCGGCGCACGGACCAGCATGGCGTGGCCGCCCACGGCCTCGGCCGCCTGGCGAAGGGCGGCGGGGGCGCCGTCGAAGGTCAGCCAGAGGAGCCCTCCAGCCCAGTCCATCAGCCAGCGGGCGCCGAGGGGCGCCAGGGTGTCGACGATCTGGCAGGCCCGGCTCGGCGGCGTGCTGACCCGCCACAGGGGCCGGCCGTCGTCGAGGGCGTCGAGGTCGCGCAGACCCCGCCAGAAGGCCTCCGCTTCGATCTCGGTCAGGATCCGGGCCGGTCCCGCGTCGGCGAGCAGCGCCTCCAGCGCGTCGCGTCTGGCTGTGACCGAAGGACCAAAGCCCTCGAGCCTGAAGGCGGTGAGGCCTTGCGTGTGCGCCGCGGCGGCGACATCGGCCTGGGAGCCCATGGCCATGGACATGGTGGTCTGGGCGGCGCGAGGGTCCAGTGCGTCAAGGACCAGCGTCAGCGCCGTTTCCGGACGCGGCAGAACCTTCAGGGTGATCTCGGTCAGGGCCGCCAGGCGACCCCAGCCGCCTGTCACGAGCTTGGGCAGATCATAGCCGGTGACGTTCTTGACCACCTTGGCCCCGCCGACAAAGGCCTCGCCGCGACCCGAAACGCCCTTGAAGCCCAGGAGGTGGTCCCGCGCGGCGCCCCTGGAGACCCGCCGTGACCCTGACACCCCAGCCGCGATCACGCCGCCGATCGTCGCCGCGCCCACAGGACGTCCGAACAAGGGGCCGTGGTCAAAGGGCTCGAACGCCAGCATCTGGTTTCGCCCGCGGACCAGCGCTTCGACGTCCGCAAGGGGGGTTCCGGCGCCGACGGTCAGCACCAGTTCGGCGGGATCATAGTCGATCACGCCGGAGAAGCCCGTCATGTCGACGATTTCGGCCTCGCGCGGCGCGCCGATCTCCGACTTCGTCCCTCCCCCGCGAAGTTCGAGCTTGCGGCCCGCCGCCGCCGCGTCAGCGATGATCTCGGCGAGGTCTCCGGCGTCGGTGGGGCGCATCAGAAGCGGGGCAGCTCGGGGAAGGCGGTCCGGCCGTCGTGGACATGCATCCGGCCGAGCTCCGCGCAGCGGTGGAGCACCGGAAACACCTTGCCCGGATTGAGCAGCAGATCGGGATCGAAGGCGCACTTCACCCGCTGCTGATGCGCCAGGTCGGTTTCGCTGAACATCACCGGCATCAGGTCGCGCTTTTCAACGCCGACGCCATGCTCGCCGGTCAGGACGCCCCCCACCTCGACGCAGAGCTTCAGGATGTCGGCGCCGAAGGCCTCGGCCCGATCCAGCTCTCCGGGCCTGTTGGCGTCGTAGAGGATGAGCGGATGCAGGTTGCCGTCGCCGGCGTGAAACACGTTGGCGACCTTCAGGCCATGGTGATCGGACAGGACCGCCATCCGTCGCAGCACGTCCGGCAGGCGCCGGCGTGGAATGGTGCCGTCCATGCAGTAGTAGTCCGGCGAGATGCGGCCGACGGCCGGGAAGGCCGCCTTTCGCCCCGCCCAGAAGGCCAGCCGCTCGTCTTCGCTCTCAGAGACGCGGCAGTTCGCGGCGTTGTTGGCGGCGGCGATCCGCTCCACCGCCTCGATCAGGTGGCCGCATTCGGCCGCCGGGCCGTCCAGCTCCACGATCAGCAGGGCCTCGACATCCAGCGGATAGCCCGCGCCGACGAAGGCCTCGGCGGCATGGATGGCCGGTCGGTCCATCATCTCCATGCCCGCGGGGATGATGCCGGCGGCGATCACATCGGCGACGCATTGGCCCGCGCTCTCGACGGTCGGAAAGCCGATCAGCACCGCCCGCGCGGTCTCGGGCTTGGGCAGGATGCGGACGGTCACCTCGGTGACCACCCCCAGAAGCCCCTCGGAGCCGACCACCAGGCCCAGGAGGTCCAGCCCCGACGCATCCAGGGTGCGGCCGCCCAGGCGCAGGATCTCGCCGTCCATCAGCACCAGCTCGACCCCCAGCACATTGTTGGTGGTGAGCCCGTACTTCAGGCAGTGCACGCCGCCGGAATTCTCCGCCACGTTGCCGCCGATGGAGCAGGCGATCTGGCTGGACGGGTCCGGCGCGTAATAGAAGCCCTCGGCCTCGACCGCCCTGGTCACCGCCAGATTGGTCACGCCCGGCTGCACCACGGCGAGGCGGTCGGCGTAGTCGATCTCCAGCACCCGGTTGAAACGGGCCATGCCCAGCAGCACCGCGTCCGCGAGCGGCAGCGCGCCGCCGGACAGAGAGGTGCCCGACCCCCGCGGCACCACCTTGACCCCCGCGGCATGACACCAGCGCAGGATGTCCGAGACCTGCTGGACGGTCCGCGGCAGCACCGCCAGCATCGGCGGCTGGCGATAGGCGGTCAGGCCGTCGCATTCATAGGCGCGCAGGCTTTCAGGGTCGGAGATGACGCTGTCGGCGCCGACGATGGCGCGTAACGCCGCGGCGATTTCGCGCCGCCGGCCGAGCACCGCGGCGTCAGGCAAGGGCATGTGCAGCGCCATCGGCGACGTCTTCCACTGTGAACCCGGCAGACCGGTGGGTCGGCGCGGCAAAGGCGTGTCGACGTCACCGCAGCCGTCACGGCCTGTCTAGCCCCTCCGGACGGTGGATTCCCGCCTAAACGACATCGGCTACGCGCGCCGGAAACCCCGTCGTGAGGAACTGAAGTTGCGGCGCCCATTCAGGACTGGCATCCTAGACGGGTCAGCCAGGGCCGAAGCCACCCGTTTCTGACTCGCCAGGCATATGGTGAGCAGGCGAGCGGGTCCGGGCCGCCGACATCAAAAGATGGCGCTGCGCCAAACTACGGTGACGGCGCGCGAATATATCGTTATTCCGGAGGGCGGAATCGTGGCGTTTGCAGGTGAGTTCGGCGTGCCGAATCCCGGGCCAATCGAGCTCACGGCGTTCGCACTGCGTCTTGGAAATCAGAAAAGTGGAGACCGGGGATGAAGATCAGCAAAATCGCCCTTTGCGCAGCAGCGGCTTGGGTATCGGTCGGCCTGACGGCGGCCGACGCCAAGAGAGCGAGCCACGCGCACCACGCGAAACATGTGGCGAGCGTGGCGCCCGCAGCGGCCGCCGTCGCCGCGCCGGTGGACCTCACCGTCCTGCCCGCGGTGCCGACCAACTACAAGGTCAAGAGGACGTCTTGGGGCGACCCTGACCTGACCGGCATCTGGCCGATCGACAGCCTCGGGGGCCTGCCCCTGCAGCGGACCGTGGAACAAGGCAACCGCGTCTTCCTGACCCAGGAAGAATTCGACAAGCGCGAAAAGGCGATGGACCGCTCCAGGAACGCCGCCGCCGCCGAAACCAAGGCCAACAAGCTGGGCATGGGCAACTGGGTCGAAATGACCGGCGCCGGCCGTCGCACATCGCTGCTGGTCGCGCCCGCCAACGGCCGACTGCCGGACTTGACGCCTGAAGGCAAGCGCCTCCAAGCCATCGGCCGCTCGAGCTGGGTTCGCGGCCAGACCTATGACTGGGTCACCGACTTCGACAGCTGGGACCGCTGCATCACCCGCGGCTTCCCCGCCTCCATGCTGCCGTTCCGCTACAACAACGGCATCCAGATCTTCCAGGCGCCGGGCTACGTCGTGATCAGCCTCGAAATGATCCACGACTCCCGCATCATCCCGCTGGACGGCAGCCCGCTGCCGCCCGCCGAGGTCAAGAGCTGGATGGGAGCCAGCCGCGGCCACTGGGAAGGCAACACCCTGGTGATCGAGACCAGCAACATCCGTCCCGGCGCCTCGCCCCTCAACATGGCCACCATCGGCGCCCCGGCGAACAACACCATTCCGATGAGCGATCAGGCCCACGTCACCGAGCGCCTGACCATGACCGGCCCGGACTCGATCGTCTATGAGATGACCTTCTCTGACCCGGTGTACTGGACAGCGCCCTGGACGACGCGGCTCGATTGGCAGCGCAACCAGAAATACGGGATGTTCGAATACGCCTGCCACGAGGGCGACGAACAGGTCCGCAACTACATCACCGCCTCCCGCGCCCAGCGCGCCAAGGACAAGCAGAAGCTGGTCGACCAGCAGGCGGCGGCGGATGCCGCCGCCGCGGCGGCGGCGGCGGCCCAGCAGCAGCAACAGCAGGCGCTGCCGGCGAAGAAGAAGAAGGGCTGATCCCCTGGGCCCGCTCCGTCGGTCGAAGGCCCGCGCTTCTCGCGGGGTCAACGGCGGTGGCGGCGGGCCCGGACGCCCTGTCCCGGCGGAGCCCCGCTTGCCGGCGAAACCCGATGATGGCGGCTGAGGTCGGGGCGCCGGCGCTCGACGGCCGAGGGTGATGGCGCCGGGCGCTCAGGCGCCTGGACAGGCGCCGAACCGGAAGCTCGACGCGGTGATGCCGCCCATGAAATCGTTCTCGTGGTAGACGCACGCGCCGGCGTCGTCGCCGGCCGCGCCGACAGCCATCATCAAGGGCAGCAGGTGATCCTCCCGCGGATGGGCGAAACGGGCGGCGGGCGCGCTGGTCCACTGCGCCAGCCGGACTAGCCTCTCCGGCGGCGGCGAGCCGACGAGGGTTTCCTGCAGCCAGGCGTCGAACTGCCGGGACGGTCCGGCCGCGCCGGGGTCTATCCGGCGCAGGTTGTGGTAGCTGAGGCCGCTGCCGAGGATCAGCACGCCATCCTCGCGCAAGGGCGCCAGCAGCCGTCCGGCCTCGATATGGGTCTCGGGATTGAAACCCTGCTTGAGCGACAGCTGGACCACCGGCACGTCGGCTTCCGGATAGAGCGGCTCCATCACGGTGAAAGTGCCGTGATCGAACCCCCGCTGAGCGTCCAGGGCGCAAGCCACGCCCCCCGCGTCCAGCATCGCCTTCACCTGACCGGCGAGTTCGGGCGAGCCCGGCGCGCGGTAGTGGACGCGGTAGGTGTGCTCGGGGAAGCCATAATAGTCGTAGACCATCGGCGGACTTGGGCTCGCTGAGACGGTGAACTCCGGGTTCTCCCAATGGCCGGTGATCACCAGCACCGCGCGCGGGCGCGCGCCCAGCTGGCGCCGGATGTCCACGATGGACGCCTCGAGCTGGTCGAACAGGCCGCCCCACTGCGCCTTCATGTATGGCCAGGGGCCCCCGCCATGGGACAGAAAGTAGGTGGGAAGACGCGTTGAGGCCATGGGCGGAGGCTCTAGCACATAAGCCAGGAAGCGGAATGCGGTCGTCGCCCGTCCGCGCGATCAGCCAGACGCCTCGATGCGCCGACATGACGATCGTGCCGGATGGTCGCTCCAGGCGCATTTCGGGCGAGGGAGAGCTTGGCCTGCCCATCGGCGATGTGGACCTGTCTTTCGATAGCTGCGGCGGCGGCCGGCTTGGGTTAACCTCGGGCATGGCCCTGGGCGAGCCGGCCCTTAACCCAATCGGACACGCTGAAACGCGGCGGCGCGGCCGCACGATCGAGCGCCGGCGGCTGCTGGCCAGATACGAAGCCGCCGAAGACGTTCCGATCACCCTCATCACCGCGCCATCCGGATACGGCAAGTCCGTCCTGCTGGACCAGATCGAGGCGCTCGAGCAGGGCCGCGGCCGGGGTACCGGCAGGATCGTGGCGCCTGCGCCGGCGGTCGGCCGGCCGGCCCAGGCGAACGAGTTCGCGGAGCGGCTCTCGGCGTTCCAGCAGGCTGCGGCAGGCCGCGGCGCGCCGGCGATGGTGCTCGTGGACGACGCCCAGAACTTCCCTGCGGGCGTGCTGCAGGGTCTGCTGATCGAGGCTTCGAACGTCCGCTGGGTGATCGCGAGCCGAGGAGAGCCGGACCTGAGGCTTGGCCGGACGCGAGCGCTGGATCAGCTTCTCGAGTTCCGCGTCGAGGATCTGGCCTTCAGCGACGAGGAGGCCGAGCAGGTCCAACAGCTGGAGGACGGGGCGGACACCAAGCTTTCCTTCCTGTCGCCGCTTCGGGGCAGGCTTCTCGGGTGGGCGGCTGGTTATCGCCTCCTGGACGTCGCTCGCCGCCGGTCGGGGAGCGCAGCGCCCGCGGCCGCGCGGAGCGCCATCGCCGCGGTCTTCGACGAGGAGGTGATCGGCCCATTGCCCGTCGGGACCCAGGTCTTCCTCGAGCGCATCTCGATCCTCGCAGACTTCGATCCTGAGCTCTGCGGCGCCGTCTCCGGCGAGGATGACCCAACCAGCCTCCTGAGCGCCTGCCGCCGCGCAGGCGTGTTCATCCTTCCAGCAGAGTCGGAGGGCTCCAGCCGCTTGCACCCACTTTTCGCCGAGCACCTGCGCACGAGACTCGAGGCGCGGCGGGCCGGCGAGGTCGCAACGCTGCACGAAAGGGCCCTCGGGTGGCTGGAGGCGCGAGGCCGCCACGGCGAGGCCTTCGAACACGCCCTGGCGGTGGGCGATGACGCCAGGGCCGCCAAGCTGCTGAACGCCTACTGCATATCGCTGCTGGGACAGGGTCTGGAGCGCGACCTCGCCGTCCTGGCGGGCCGGCTCCCGCCGGATCTGCGCCGCCTATATCCCGACATCGGCCTCGGCATGGCGCTGCAACTCATCCTCGGATTCCAGCTCGAGAAGGCCGACCGTGTGCTGGGTGAGAGCGCGCGGCGCATCGAAGAGCTGAAGGCGCTCGGCGAGGTCCAGGACGAAGAGGCGCAGCGCCTCGAGGCGCTGCAGGCTCACCGCGAGATGATGCTGTCGCTTGCGCGGGGGAACCTGCCCCTGGCCCGGGAGCTCTGCGGCGCGCTCATGCGCCGTTATGGCGACAGCCGTTCCAAGAACCGTCTCAGCGTCTTCGCCTCGATGATCCACACCCAGCTTGAGCAGTACAATTTCCAGGAGCTCGAGCGCCTGTATCTCGTGGGCAAGAGCGAGGCGTACCGCATCGAAGATGACATCCAGTACCTGCCGCTCGAGCGCCTGCACGCGCGCTATCTCTTCCTGACGGGCCGCACCGGCCCCGCCATCAGCGCCCTGCAAGCCGAGGTGGCCAAGGCGGAAGCGAGGTTCGGCTCCCGATCGGAATTCGGGGCCCTGGCGGCTCTGAACCTGGCGGAGGCCCTTTACGAGACGGACCGGACCGGCGAGGCCGCCGCACTCGTCGAGCGCTATCTGCCGGCCGCCGAGAGCTACGGTTTCGTGGACAGCGTGCTCACCGGACGCCTGACCGCCGCGCGCCTGCACCGCCTGGCCGGCAGACCGCAGCAGGCCATGGAGGCCTTGCAGCGCCCATTGCCGATCCTGGAGGAGACGGCGGCGCAGTTGCATGACCTTCAGATCGCCGAGCGCATCCACTGGCTGCTCCTCGACGGCCGGGGCGCCGCGGCCGCGGAGGCGGCGCGGGAGCTCGGCCTGGACGAATCGCCACGTCAGGCCCTGCCGAAGGGACCTGGGCTGATGCGGGAGGAAGCCCGGGCGCTGGCATGGGTGCGCCTGGCCCGGGCGCAAGGCAGGCTCGCCCCGGCCCTGCACGTCTGCCAGCACTGGAGGAGCCTCCTGGCGCAGCGCCGAGCGGCGCACGCGGTGGTGCGATGGGACCTGACGATCGCGTCCGTTCTGGCGCTGCAAGGCGAGACGCGTGCGGCCCGGCGCACGGTCTGGCGGGCGATCACCGCGGCCGCACCCGGCCGGTTCCTGCGCACGTTCCTGGACGAAGGCCCCCTGCTGGCGGCGTTGCTGCCCGGATCGGAATCCGGCCAGAGCGGCGACGGGAACGGCGAGACGGCGTTCGTGCAGGCGCTCCTCGATGCGGCCAGACGCGAGTTCGACGGCCCAGGGCGCGGCATCCCGCCGGAAGCGCAGGCGCCGGTTGCGCGCGAAACCCTGACGGCCACCGAGCTCAGGGTGCTGGGGCTGGTGGCCACGGGCCAGAGCAATCGTGAGATCGGCGACGCCCTGGGCATGACCGAAGGCACCGTGAAGTGGCGCATGCAGGGCCTCTATCGCAAACTCGGGGTGCGCCGGCGCGCCTACGCCGTGGCGACGGCGCAGCGCCTGGGCCTGGTCAGCCGCCCTGGGTGAGCCCTGGGATATTCGCTGGATCGAAGGTGTCGTACATGCGGATCGAGGCGATCCTGTCCTCACCGCAGGCGGCGCAGGACCGCACCGGACGCCCTCGGATCAGCAAGTCGCCGGCCCGGCGGCTCCCATCGATTGGTCAATTGGGACTATTTCTTCAAAGAATTGATGCGCCAACAGCCAGCATCGGCGGCGCCGCGGCGGGAATAGGTCGCAGACGACGTTGAAACGTCGCCCGGCCATGGGCGCCTCAGCCCTCCACGCGGCGGAACAGCACGACGCCGGCGCGGGAGTGGTCGGTGTCGTAGGCGAAGCCCTGGGCGGACAGGCGGTCGAACACCAGCTTCACCCCGACCTGGCCGATGACCTTGGGATGAAGCTCCATGTACACCTTGCGCACGCCGTGAAGCTCGCCCCCGGCGAGCAGATCGACCTCGCCGCCCTCGATGTCCACGACCAGCAGGGTCGGCGCATGTTCGCGCAGCACCTCGCCCAGGGCGACAATCGGCACGTCGACCACGCGGCGAAGGTTCTTCGCCTTGAAAGGCGTCAAGGAGGACGCCCAGAAGTTGTTGTGAAGATAGAAGGGCGCCGTCTCGGCCGTCTTCACCGGCGCCGCCACGGCGTTGCGCACCACTGAGGCGACTCCGTTCAGGCGGTGGGTGGCCTTGATCACGTCGATCAGTTCCGGATTGGCCTCATACACCACGATGGCCGCGGCCTGTTTCTGGGCGACGAGGGTGGAGAGAAAACCAATGCCGCCGCCCAGCTCAAGCAGCCGCTCGCCCGGCTCCACCAGCCCCGGCAGCTGCTTGGCCTCGGAGTTCTCGTACTCCCCAGCGCGCAAGAAGGCCTGCATGTCCTCGGACATGACGCCGGGAACGATCGGCAGCTTGACGCCCCGATGCTCGATGACCTCACAGGCGTCCAGAGACAGATCCCGGCTCGCGTGCATAGGGGCCCTCACCCGGTTGCGGCGCCGCAAACGCCCCAGCGATCAACAGCCGCCAGCCCATCTTAGACGTGGCCGCCCGTCAGCGGTCAATGCCGGCGGCGCCCTCGACCAGCGCCCTTTCGGCCCCCAGACCTCGCCCCATCAGAGAATATATTTCTGCAACAGGTCCCTGTTCTCCCGGATGCAGCCAGGGAAGCTGTCGTCGATGTCGCGGCGGGTCCAGCCGGGCTCAAGATGTCCGGCTCTGATACTTTGCAGAGTATCCGCCAGGTCCTGCTCGCTGACGGGGACATTTTCCTGGTGGGAATAGCTTCGCAACTTGGCGGCCAAGCCCGCCGCGTCGGCAATCGACGTGAAATGCCAGCCGGCGTCATCGATATAGGCCTTTCTGGCGCGCGGCAGGCCGAACCTGGCATAGCTGCCGCCATAGAACTGAAGGTCCTTGGCGCGAATGAGGCCGGTCTTGCTGGGTCGCCTCTCGCTGTCGGCTGACCGCTGATAGTTGAGGAAATACCGATAGGTTCTCAGGCGGAGCCCGGCGACAGTTCCTTTGAAACCGTCAATTGCGTCACGCCGCACGACCTCGTCGGCGTCCGACAACAAGACAAGATCGTCGGGCGCGCATAGTCCGCTCAGGCCTTTGATGGCGGAGTCCCTCTGGTGGAACTCCCGGGCCCAGGCGCTGTCGACAAAGGGCGGAAACTCATCCGCGACCACGTGGATGATCTTGGGCAGGAACTTGGCGAAACGGTCTTTCGCTTCAGCAAAATAGAGTGGCTTGGGCAGGCCAGTAAAGGTGACGGGCGATTCCACCAGGATGAAATGATCGATCCAGGACGACATTTCCTCCAGCTTGATTTGAAGCAGATCATATTCACCGTTGAATGGAAACAGATCGAAGCATCGCCGCTCGCGCGGCGCTACGTATTCCACCGAAAATTGAGACAACAAATTGCGGCCGACATAGGCGGCGAGATCATCATAGACGCCCGTTGTGCTACGCCGCTGGGCGGCGAGCTTGCCCAGGTCCTGAATGGCGATTTCGAGTTTCCCGCCCGCGGCGCAGACGTTGGCCAGGAAACGGCGGAAATGGTCGTCCGACAGGCCGGGAACGGCCGCGGCCAACGGTTCCGCGCGGCGTCCGAGGATCACGTCCCGGGCGCAATGCGCCAGGCGCGCATAGTCCGGAGGCAGTAGCTTCGACAATTCGAGCAGGCAACGGATGGCGCTTTCGGCCGGAGCTTCCTGAAGGGCCTCGGTCAGAAGCCGGATGACATTCGGACTTGCCGCCGGGTCCAGAGGCGCACCGTTACGCGCGAGGTCGCGCAAGAGGGGGAGCGCGTCCCGCAGCCGTCCGACCACCTTATAGCCGGCGAGCAGCTGCTCGATGTCGGGCCAGGACGTCTGTGTCGCCGCCTGCGCGCGCAAGCGGGTGATTGTCCGGATGATCCCGGCGAACCGGACGATTTCGGCGTCGTCCGGCGCAAGCGAGAGGGCCGTTTCCGCGGCGTCCGCGGCGTTCGCGAGCCGGCCGACTCCGGCCATGATCTGCGCGGACCGCAGCCAATATTCGGATGAGTCCCGGGTGAACAGCGCTGGGTCGCCGATGATCTCGAGAGCCTCACCGAATTCCTGCGCCCAGACGAGATAGCCCCGCAAGTGGCGCGCGTGCTTTGGGCTCAAGGCGCCCGCGCGCCGCAGGATCCGTGCGAGGCACAGGTAGCGTTGAACGTCGCCTTCAGCCCTGGCGGCCGTCAAAATGTCGAGGAATCGTTTGGGATCCCGAACGCGGAGGTCGCTGAAGAACTGCGTCTCCGCGGGGGCGGCGGTCCAACTCGCTCTCTTCAATGCGGTCACGGCTGAACGGATTTCGGCCGTCAGATGTCGGCAGACGGGCGAGCCGAGACCGACCGGCGAAGCGTGACCTGATGGTTATCTGGTGTGCGGCGCATCCAACGCTCGTAACCCGTTAGCGGCTGTGCTCGCCCCAACGCGGTCGCCATTCACCAGGCGCCGCGGACCATGTGGGAGACCGGGGGTTCCAACGCAGCATAGCCTTCCAGAAGATCTTGACCGGCCCGAGGAGCTAACATTGCAATACTCAATGTCAAGCTGAACTTCGACGCGGCAGTGTCTCAGATTGAAATTCAGAGACACCCCTATCGTCGGATGGCGCAAATCCGCCCCAGAAAGATCAAGCTGGCGATCCGGTCGGTCATGCTGGAGCGGACCTCCAAAAGGGCGCCCAACTGAGCCTTTCAGACGCCCCTGGATGGCCCTGGACCCACTCGGAGAACAGATTGGTAGGCCCGGCAGCTACCACCGAAATGTCAGATATCGTAAATATTCCAATGTCTTGATGATGGGGTTCGAATTCTGGAACCAACAAAAAGACCAACGTATTGCGTTGGTTGTATTGAGGTAAAAACAGACACAGAAAACCCGGCCGACCAAGCGTCCACTCAGGTGGACGGCATCAGCCCGCAATGATGGCCGCGATCATGTCGGAATGAGTTGGCGGCATCGTCGGAATCCGCACCTTGGAGACCATGTTCCCCGCCGCGCCCCAGCCATAGGCTTCGTAGTCGGTGGTGCTCGACGCGTCCTGCCCGGCCGTGCCCGACGCCGGGAGCCTCTGTTTCACAAGGCGCAGGCCCGGGACGAAACGCGCGGCGGCGCGTCAGGGATATAGGTATGGCGATGTCCTCGGATATTTGGAGCTTGCGGCGCGGTATGAGCTGGAAGAGGCCAACTCGCGGGCGACCGCCCTCCCCTTCCGGCCCAGCCGTCGATCAAGGCGCCCGGCTTTTGCATGGATTTTTAATGACATTCCTTGCAAAATGATCGCGGCGGCCTAGGTTGGAGCCATGAGCAAGTTCGACCAGTTCAAGGCTAAGCTCCGACCCGGGCAGACTTACCGCCGGGCGGACCTGGCTCAATGGTCGACGGCGGTCGATCGCCACCTCAAGGAGGCGGTGCAGGCCGGCGTGCTGACCAAGCTGGCCGGCGGCCTCTACTACGCGCCCAAACAGACGGCATTTGGGAAGGCGCCGCCTGAGGACGACACGCTGGTGTCGACTTTCCTCAAGGGCGGACCGTTCCTGCTGGCCTCGCCGAACGCCTACAATGCGCTCGGGGTCGGCACGACCCAGCTGCACAACAAGACCGTGGTCTATAACCACAAGCGTCATGGCAAGTTCGCGCTCGGGGGCCGGATCTATGACTTTCGGATGAAGCCCGCCTTCCCGAAGAAGCTCACAGCTGAGTTTCTGATGGTCGACCTGGTCAACAATCTCGACCAGCTAGGCGAGAGCGCCGGCGAAATCCGGGAGCGCGTCAAGGCGCGCCTGGCCGCCAGTGATCGAGCGCGCGTGAAAAAGGCCGCCCAGTCCTATGGATCCGAGCGGGCCAAGAAGTTCTTCGCCCTCGCTCTGGCCGAGGTCGGGACCCAGGATGCCGCGTGACTTCCTGCACCACCATCCCCAATTCGCCGATCTGATCCGGATCGTCGCCGACGATCAGGGCATCGCGCCGGCGCTGGTCGAGAAGGACTATTGGATCATGCAGAGCCTCTACGGCCTGCAGCAGCTGGACCTGACTTTCGAGTTGAAAGGCGGCACGTCGCTGTCCAAGGGCTACGGTCTGATCAGCCGGTTCTCTGAAGACATCGACATCCGCATCGAGCCGCCGGCCGATCCGCCAGTGATGACCGGGCGCAACCACGACAAGCCGGCCCACGTCCAAAGCCGCAAGGACTTCTATGATCGGCTGGCGCAGACCATCGTGATCGACGGGATCACGTCCGTCGAGCGGGACGCGGCGTTCGATGACACTCGCCAACATCGCGGCGCTGGCATCCGCCTGACCTATGCCAGCATCAATGGATCGATCGAGGGCCTGAAAGACGGGGTCTTGCTGGAGGTCGGCTTCGACGATGTCGCGCCCAATGAAGCGCGAGACATCAGCTCGTGGGCCTATGACCACGCCGCCAACCGGGTAGACATCATCGACAACCGCGCCAAGGGTGTCGCCTGCTATCACCCGGGCCATACGCTGGTCGAAAAGCTGCAAGCGATCTCGACCAAGTTCCGTCAGCAGCAAGAGACCGGCGCGTTTCCGCCCAATTTCATGCGCCACTACTATGACGTCTATTCCCTGCTCCAGGACCCGACCGTGCAGGCGTTCGTCGGCACGCAAGGCTACCTCGACCACAAGGCCAGGCGCTTCCCCAGGGCGGACAACCCGGTTATCGCGGAGAATGAGGCCTTCGTCCTGAGGGACTCCGCGACCCGTGCCACGCTGCAGAAAGCCTATGCCGAGTCGAGCACGCTCTATTTCCGCGGTCAGCCTGCCTTCGACGACATCCTGGCCGAAATCGCCAAGTGGTCGCCCAAACTGTAATTCAACAGGCCAAGACCCTGGCCATCAACGACTGTCACCAATTTCCCTGTCTCACTTCAGGGGTCCACTCCAGCGCCATACAGTAGTGATAGCGTCCCCGGATTTCGCGTTAGACATCGTCCGAAGAGCGCCAAAAGCGATGCTAATTGATGGCACGCCCGACCGCACAGCCCAGGCCCAGCACACACGACGGCATCAGGATCATGTGCACTTGGTTGGGCATCAGGCAGTAGGTCCAGACCTCGACGCCTCGCTTCCAGACTTGCTCGGCAAGAAGGTCCCGATTGACCTCTTGATCGCCTTCCTCGAAGAAGATCGGCTCGCGCCGGTTCCCCCCCTGCGTCACATGGTGCGGGGCGCCGGGGACGATGATCCGCGCGTATCGGGCCATGGCGGCAGGATAGCAATTTCAGAACGTATGGGGAACAGGTATCCTGTCGCCCTATTTTCCTGACCGGCCGAGGCCCGCCTTGATTCCTTGGGCTTCGGCACGACACCACGGCCAACACCGCCGTTCGCGGGCCCCTGGTGAACGGAAAGCCGAGCCGATGTCCCCAGGGCGTGGTTGGTAGGCCCGGCAGCTACCTGTGGGATACCAAAGGATCTACTGCCTAGCTCGATCACCAAATTGGTCGAACATCACTATCCATAGCGCATCAAGAAAGCTCCAGAACCATAACAACCAACCCCTCGCAGTCTGCAATACTCCGTACTTTCCACCCCTAAGCATCCAAGACAGGCGGCGCTTTGAATGAAAATGTCCTATCTTCATTCCTCGTTCGAAAAGGTCCCTAGCCTTATCCAGGTCCATTTCCACACCATCACCTCTGTAATACTGTAATCCAAGCATATTGAATGAAGGTCCATAGTTCATCGACACCGCACGACCGAACTCCTCCGCCGCAGAACCAAAGTCACCTTTTTCTCTGAATACCATCCCAAGTCCATGAATACCTCTCGCCAATCCCCACTCAGCGACAGCTCTATACCAAATCTCTGCCTTTTCGAGATCCTGTCTATAAAATCGTCCAATCAGAAGCGCATCCGCTATATACGCCATAGCAAGCCGGGACCCCCTTTGCGCCAGCCCCTCCATTTCCTTCAATGCTGCAGATGGATTGGAGAATCCCAAGCTCCTAGCCCGTTCGTACTCCCCCCGCAGGTCTGTTGTTTCAATATTAGATTTCGATATACCTAGTCGCATGATCCATTCCGGGCATTGACGTCCTGACCTGACTGATCGCTTGGGATATCCGGGGACGCTATTGGACGCTATACATAATTGGGAAGCTAAACTGAACCGGCCGCTCCTCTGTCGTGGCTCCGGCCTTGCGGGATCGTGCGACCCCTGAGAAATCGGCCACTGGGCGGAAACTGGGGACACACACCACCCATGCGCGCCTGCTCTGCACAGAACAGGTGCGCGGCGAATGCGGCGACATGAGCATCGTTCCCCCTCGCCCGCAACCAGGAGCCGAGCGCGGCCGCCGCTGACAGGCGCGGCGAGACGGGGGCGCGTCCGCAAAGCTTGCGTGATCGCAACAGAAGGCGCCGCATCGCAAGGTGGTAGGCCCGGCAGGACTCGAACCTGCAACCAGACCGTTATGAGCGGCCGGCTCTAACCATTGAGCTACGGGCCCTTAATTCCCTGGGCGGGGTCCGGGCGGGTTATCATGGGCCGTAACGGGCGAAAAGCTCCGGTTCATGTTGGGCCCGCTAGCCTGGCGCGAGATCGAGGCCAAGCCCGGCCCTGAGGAGACGCGATGATGAATTCCCCCATCCTGGCCGGCGCGCTCGCCGCCCTGCTCCTGACGAGCGCCGCCGCCGCCGCCCCGGCCCAGCCCGCGCCCAGCGCCCTGGGCGGGCCCGCCATGACCCCGGGCCTGATGTACCGCACCACATCCCTCAACATCTCGGCCACGGGAGAGGTGAAGGCCGCGCCGGACATGGCGGGGATCTCGCTGGGGGTGCAGTCGCAGGCGCCCACCGCCGCCGAGGCCATGAGCCAGAACGCCGCCCGCATGACCCGGATCGTCGCGGCCCTGAAACGCGCGGGCGCCGCCGACAAGGACATCCAGACCCAGGGCCTGAACCTCAGCGCCCAGTACGCCTACGAGCAGAACGTCCCGCCCAGGCTGACCGGCTACCAGGCCTCCAACGAGGTGACGATCTCGGTCTACGACCTCGCCAGGCTCGGCCAGACCCTGGACGCCGTGGTCGCCGTCGGCGCCAACCAGATCAACGGGGTCAGCTTCGGCCTGAAGGACCCGCACGCCGCCGAGGACGCCGCCCGGCTCAAGGCGGTGCAGGCCCTGCAGGCCAAGGCCCAGCTCTATGCCGGCGCCACCGGACTGCGCGTCGGCCGGCTGGTGAACCTGAACGAGGGAAGCAACATCTTCCAGCCGCCCCGGCCCCAGGCCATGGCCGCCTTCCGCACGGCCCAGGCCGCGCCCTCCACCCCGGTCGAAGCGGGCGAGCTCGACATCAGCGTGACGATTTCGGGGGTCTTCGAGCTGGAGAAGTAGTCCAGACCCCAGCAAGCCCTTCGATCGTTCGGCGGCGCCGACAACAGGAATTGAAACCACCAAGGGCGCCAAGGTCACAAAGGGAGCGTGACCGGCCTCGTTCGCCGCGTTGGCAAGGCCTCCTGGACTTGGTGTCCTTGGTGTCCTTTGTGGTGAAGAATCCTGTTGGAATACAACACCGACAGCCAATTCACGCAGCCGGTGGCCACAGGCCCGCCTTGGCGAAGGCGGTCTTGACGCGCTGCTGGATCTCGATGCCCGGCAGCGATGTATCGCTGGCGCTTTCCAGCGAGGCGGCGAAGACGTAGTCGCGGCGGGGCGTCTTCAGGCGACCGACCCACCAGCCTACCTGGCGCGAGCCGTCGGCGGCGGAGTCGCAGGTGCCGGTCTTGCCGCTCATGACCGAGCCGTTGCGGATCTCATCGACCATGATCGATTCCACGTACTTCAGGCTCTCCGGCTTCACCGGCAGGCGGCCGGCGTACAGCCGGTGCAGGAACGCGGCCTGCTCGCGGGTTGATATCGCCAGGCTGCCGCCCTGGGCGGGGCCGAGCCAGAATGTGGTCAGTGGGCCGTCAGGCGCCTTGTTGCCGTAGTCGAACGCCTTCAGCCGCTCGCGATAGGCGTCCGCGCCCACCTGCTGGGCCACGCGCTGGTACCACCAGACGATGGATTCCTTGAACGCCCGGCGCATGTCGGCGTCCTGCTCCCAGGCCTTGATCGGCTGGGGCTTGCCGTCCCACTTGAACACGGTCGTGGGCGTCACCACCCCGGCGTCCAGGCCGATCAGGCTGTTGGCGATCTTGAAGGTCGAGCAGGGCGGCAGGCGGCGGTCGCAGGCGGTGTTGGAATTGTATCGGTAGAGCTCGCCGCCCGAAGCGGCGTCATCGATGACCACGCAGGTTCCGACCCCGCCGAACGAGGCGTCGATGGCGCTTTCAAGCTTGTCGGGATCGAAGTCCTGGGCGCCGATGTGGGGCAGCTTGAACGGCAGCTTGGTCGGCAGGCTGATGGGCGACTTGCCCCCCGGAGAGCAGGCCGCGAGGCCCAGGGCGGCGATCAGGGCCAGGCTCGTCGCGAGGAGGCGCGAGGCGCTCACGCGGCTTTCTTCACCTCGTTGCGGTCGTCGAGCAGCACCACGGTGGGGGCGTAGTTGCGCGCCTGTTCGGCTTCGATCTGGCAATAGGTGACGATGATCACCTTGTCGCCGCGCTGGACCAGGCGGGCCGCCGCGCCGTTGACGCCGATCACGCGCGAACCGCGCGGGGCCTCGATGGCGTAGGTGGTGAATCGGGCGCCGGTGGTGATGTTGAGCACGTCCACCTGCTCGTGCGGCAGGATGCCGGACGCCTCGAGGAGATCGCTGTCGATGGCGATCGAGCCCTCGTACTCCAGGTCGGCCTGGGTCACCGTGGCGCGGTGAAGCTTGGCCTTCATCATGGTGAGCAGCATCAGCAGCCCTTAACGCCGGTCCGCCAACGCCTGGACAGGCCTGCGGACGGGCCGGTGATATAGACGTTCGGGTTAAGCCTTTCAATGCAGTGCAGCATGACGCGTGCGACCGAATGGCTCAGTCCTGCGCCCGCTTGCAGAACATCAGGAGCATGGCGGCGGCCGCGGCCACGGCGGTCACCGGCAGCAGCGACTGCAGCACCTGGCCGGCGCCCTGCCCCGCCCCCAGCAGGACGCCTCCAAGGTAGGGCCCGGCGGCCGAGCCTAGCCGGCCGGCCGCCACCGCGGCGCCGGCGCCCGTGCCCCGGTATGCGGTCCGGTAGAACATCGGCGTCAGGCCGTAGAGGATGTACTGGGCGCCGAGCAGGAAGGCGCCCACAACCGCCTCCCCGACCTCCGCCAGCACCATATCCTTGCCCAGGAACATCAGGCCCAGCAGGGAGACGGCCACCCCGGCGTAGCAGATGAACAGGATCGTGCGGCTGGGCCTGCGCTGCATCAGCCAGCCCAGGAAGATCGAGCCGACGGCGCTGCCCACGTTGAAGAAGATCTGGATGAACGAAGCCTCGGTCCGGGTGAAACCCTTCTTGATCATCAGGGCCGGCAACCAGTTCAACAGCAGGTAGGTCACCAGGGTCGTGAACAGGAACCCGATCCAGAGCAGCAGCGTGGCCGCCGCCCGGCCGCCGCCAAACAGCACCGCCAGGGAATTCACCTTCGCGCCCGCCTCTCCGGCCGCCGCCCTGGCGGCCTGGAACAGCTTCGACTCGGGCAGGACCAGGGCCATGACCGGCGCGAGCAACAGCGGCGCGACGCCGCCGACATAGAACACGGTGCGCCAATCCCCGGCCTCGCCGCCCGTGAAGGCGATATAGCTGGCGATCGCGCCGCCGGTGGGCATGCCCGCCGCCATGATCACCACGTTCAGCATGCTGTTGCGGCCTCCCGACGCCTCGGCCACCAGCGCGATCAGGTTCGGCAAGGCGCCGCCCAGGCCCAGGCCGCACAGGAAGCGGATGGCGATGAGGGTCTCGTAGCTCGGCGCCCAGACCGTTGACAGCTGGAAGACCCCGAACACCACCATGGCCGCGATCAGCGCACCCTTGCGGCCCCAACTGTCGGAAATCCGCCCGCCGATGAACGCCCCGAAGAACAGGCCGAGCGGACTGGCCAGCAGCACCCACTTCAACTGGTCGGGCCCGAGATGGAACTCGGGGCCCAGCTTGGGCGCGGCGATTCCCATGGACTGCAGGTCGATGCCTTCGATGATGGTCGTGCAGAAGCACAGGACCAGGGTGATCGCGGCGCTCAGGCCCAATCCCCGCCGGTCAGCCGTCACTGAGGCGTCCGTCATTTCCGTTTCCCCCACGCAAAGCGTTTCTTGCGGGAAGAATGCACGTCTGACCAGGAATGCAAAGCGATCGGCGGCCCTGACCCGGCGTTCACCCCAGGGCGGTGGCCGGCGCGTCCTCGGTGTCCAGCACGCGGCAGATCTCGCTCATCAGGTCGACCATGGAGATCGGCTTGGCCACGACGCCGTTCATCCCGGCCCTGAGGTAGCTTGCGAGCTGGTGGGACATGACGTTGGCAGTCAGACCCAGGATGGGCGTGTCCGCGGCCGCGCCCGGCAGGCGCCGGATCAGCCGTGTCGCCTCGACGCCGTCCATGCCCGGCATCTGCACGTCCATCAGGATCAGGTCGAAATCGCCCGTTGTCGCGGCCTCCAGGCCCGCGCGGCCGTCTTCCGCGGTCTCCACCTCCGCCCCCATGCCCTCCATGATCTTCGAGGCGATCAGGCGATTGGTGAAATTGTCGTCGACCACCAGCACTCGACGGCCGTCCAGCGAGACTCCGGCCGGCCGATCGTCGGCGGCCGCGGGCTGCTCGGCGGCCTCGGCCGCAAAGGAGAGCCAGAACGTCGATCCCTTGCCCGGATGACTGAAGAAGCCCACTTCGCCGCCCATCAGCTCAGCCAGCGACCGCGTGATCACAAGCCCCAGACCCGTGCCGCCATAGTGGCGGGACGTCGAACCGTCCCCTTGCCGGAACCGCTGGAACAGGGAGGCCTGCGCCTCCACCGGAATCCCGATGCCGGTGTCTTCGACTTCAAAGCGGACGCGCCGGCGCCCGTCCTCGTCCTCGGCGACGGAGACACGAACCTCCACCCCACCGGTCGCCGTGAACTTCACGGCGTTGCCGATGAGATTGAACAGAGCCTGGCGCAGGCGCACGGGATCCACCTGAACCCAGCCGTCGGTCACCGATGTCCGGACATCCAGCCGCAGGCCCTTGGCCTCCGCCTGGGGCCGCAGCAACCTCACCACACCCTCCAGGGAGTCGATGACGTTGATCGGTTCGGGGCTCAGTTCCAGGCGCCCGGCCTCGATCTTGGAGAAGTCCATGACGTCATTGAGCAGCTGCGACAGCATGCGCCCGCACAGCGCCGCCTCGTCCAGCAGCCCCCGGCCCTCAGTCGACAGGTCTTCCTTGGCGAGCAGCTGCAACACCCCCATGACCCCGTTCATGGGGGTGCGGATCTCGTGGCTCATGTTGGCCAGGAATTCAGCCTTGGCCTCGGCGCCCGCTTGGGCCTCTTTCTGGGCGACGATCAGCGCCTGCTGCTGGTGCTTGTGGGCGTCGATATCCAGCGCCAGACCGACGATCTTCTCCACCCGGCCGGAGGCGTCGCGGTGCAGCAGCGTCCTCCAGTCGATCCAGCGCGCGTCGCCCGAAGGCAGGACGACACGGGCCTCCATCTTGCTGTGTTCGGCGGCGGACTGGCTGGATTCGATGAACGTCCGACTCGAATGCTCGGCGTCCTCGGGATGGCACATGGGCAGGGCTGCGCCGTTTGTGGCCTGTTCGAAGGTCAGCCTGCGGCCGATCAGGCCGACGAATTGAGGCGAACACCAGAAGGCGCGCTTGGCGTAGTTGGTCTCGAACAAGGCGGCGCCGGCCGCGTTCAGGGCCAGGTTGAGACGTTCGTCGCCCTCGCGCTGGACGCGGAACCGATCGACCACGATCAGGAGGATGGTCACAGCCGCGACCGTCAACATCGCGACCACGGCGTAGGCGGCCAACTGGAAGGCGTGGATGTCGCGAAGCTCCTTGCTGGCCAGGAACTCCGCATTCGGTCGGGCGACCCATACCTCCCAGCGGCCCTGCGCGTCGGGGACGTTCACCGGCGTAAGGGCGGAATAGAACTTCGACGGATCAGGCTGATTTCGCGCGAGCCAGGTCAGCGAGGCGCGGTCGGTGACGCCCTGGTTGGAGGCGGCCTGGAACCCGTGGACGGGATTGACCAGGGCGTAGTCGTGGTCGGGCAGATAGGACGCCAGCGCTTCGGTCCGTATGATCGCGGACACGGCGCCGCGAAGCCGGCCATCGGGTCCGTAGAACGGCGTCGACAGCACGATCCCGGACCGGTCCTTATCGAGTCCGGTGTAGGCGTAGACGGTGTTGTCGCAGGTGATGACCTCCGGACTGGACACCATCGGCCGGTTGAGGTCGTTCACATCGAACACGCGCGGCGCATGGGCCTTCAGCCACGCCATCTGGTCACGCAGAGCTCGGTATTCGTAGATCTCGACCTCTTCGAGTTTCACCGGTCTGGCGCCGGACAGGGCGCCCACTTCGTTCGCCTGGGCCTGCGCGCCGGCGATCAGGTCGTCGAACATGATGATCGGCTCCTGCCCCTTGCGGGTGACCGGATCGATCTTGTCCGGGTCGAGGTCAGCCGGAACGACATAGATTTCCGATACGTCGACGTTAGTCCTCAGGTTCTTGTAGAGTTCGCGGATCAGCGAGCGCGTGTCGAGGCTAAGGTTACGCGCGTGCCGATCGACGTTGCGCACGCCGTTGAGCAGGCTGATAGTGCGCAAGCCCTGGTAGGCGTAATTCAGGGTGGTTTCGACATTGTTGGCCGCGGCGCGCGCGTCCGAGGCGGATTGAGCGCGGTAATGCTGAAGCGCCGACTCATAGCCCCGGCGGACCATGAGGTTGATGGCCAAGACCAGGCACACCGACACGACCAGGATCGCCAGCAGCCAGCTTCTCGATCTGATCAACCGCGGTCGCGGCGCCATCGACGTCTCCGCCAAGTCCCCCCTCGCAGAACCAGTGAACGGCCCGGCGAAATGAGCGGTGTGAATTCAAACGCGGCCGAACTCGACCAGGGAAAGCAAGCCTAGTGTCGCCCCAACAGGACCCACCCTAGACGCCGGATGTTACCATTCCCTCGACGAACGCCGGTTCTCGGGCGCGCCTGATGCGATCCACCCATGCTTGTGGCGGCGCTCGATCCGCCCCGGGTCTCAAGCGACCAACGGATTCCAGGCCCAGAACTCCGGCTCGTAGGCGACGGTGAAGCCCGCCCAGCGCAGGTTCCGGTAGGACGCCCTCAGATGATACTCGGTGCGCACCAGCACCAGATCGCAGCCCATTTCGGCGGCCTTGGCGAGCCGCGCGGCGATCAACGCCCGGTGCGCCCCGCGGCCGCGGTGCGGCTCGGCGGTGGCGGCCGGCCCGAGGTAGGCGGTCCGGCCCAGCACTCCCATGGACCCGCTGGCCACGGCGCGCGCGCCATCGAAGGCCAGGAAATGGTGGAAATCCGGTCGCTCAAGGGACCTCAGATAGGCCTCGCGGCCGCCCGGCCAGTCGAGCTGGTCGGCCCAGTCGCCCGCCCAGGCCGGATCCGAGGCGTCTACTTCCCGGATCGCCAGCGGCGTTATCGCCCGCGGCGGCGGCTCGGTCGTCCCGCGCGCCATCACCGGAAAGGCCCCCGCCCCCTGGCAGACGAACCCGGCCTCGGCCAGGCGCGCGCGCATGGTCTGCAGCCCCTGGCCGGGCGACAGCCAGACGGCGAACCGCCGCACGCCATGCTGATCGAACAAGCGGACGAGCGCCTGCAGGCCATCGCGGCCCAGTCCGTCCTCGTCGCCGCGCAGGTAGACGCGATTGGCGTTCCTGGACGTCTGCGGCGAACGGCTCGCGGGATCGATGGTGACGTAGCTGTCGCCGAACGGGCCGCCGTCGAACTCCCGGCGGATGAGGGTCGAGGATTCCTCTTCGTCCAGCCAGGGCAGCATCCGGCGCATCTCCGCCGCGACGGCTTCGGCGGCCGGCCGGCCGGCCGCCGCCGTCGGCGGCTCGAGCAGTTCGTCATCCCACAGGCCGAGGCGCGCGCCGTGGGCGAGCAGAATACGCATTGAGCCGGCCTGGCGGCAGTAACTGGCCCAGAGCATCGGCGGGGTCCCGGTCGTCATGTCGTCCGCCTTGGCCGGGTCGATGACCAGGACAGCCTTCAGCCACTCGTGGAAGCCCATGGCGGCGGCGATGCAGACGTCGACCTCTGCGCCCGCGCCAACCAGCAGCTCGGCGATCTCCTCCTGGCCGAACTGGAAGGCGTCGTGCAGCGGCGCGCGGCCCGCGGCGTTACGCACATCGAGCGGCGCCCCGCGCCCGATCAGCACCCGCGCGGCGTCCGGCTGGGCTTCGCGCACCGCGTGGTGCAGCAGGGTCAGCCCGCGCCGGCCGGGCTCCGGGCCGAGGTCGAAAGTCATGCGCACCAGACTGTGGTCCTGGGCCAGGGCGGCCACGAGGGTCTCCAGGTCGCCGCCGGCGACGGCCGCCCTCAGTCGGGCCGCCGGGTCCTCCAGGCGCTGGATATGGTCCGCCATGGCGCGCCAGCTGGTGAAACCATGATCGCGGGCGAGCTCAAGCTGCGCCTCGGCCAGCCGCGCTTCGGGGCGCCCGGCGCGCAGGTCCTTCAGGCGGGACTTGGCCTGCTTCCTGAGGTTTTCGAGATTGGGGCGTTTTGGCAGGGCGCGTGCGATGTCCGGCGCATCCGACATGTCGAACCTTCCTTCCGTATCGCCCGGGTCCGCGTCGTCGGGCAGGAAGTCAGGTGATGTAAACTGTCTCACTTCGAGCGGGCTTAGCCCTTCACGCGGACCGTGGGCCTCTCGACAGGCCAGCGTTAAGCATACATCCGCGGGGGGCTGCATCGCAAGGCCCAGCTTTAGTGGTGCGGATCTTCGAGTCCTCGGCTGTCGTCACGGGCGCTGCTGAAGAATCAAACCACGAACCTCACGAACGACACGAACGGTTACATCTGACCAGCCAACTCACTTGGCGCACCCGTGCGCGGGAGGAATTGGAAGCGAGTTCGTGTTGTTCGTGAGGTTCGTGGTTCGTCTCCTATTCAGTCCGCCCCGAACGCAAGCAGGACATTGCCGAACTTGTCGCCGGTCACCGCATAGCCGGATCCCACGAACAGCATGCCGCCAGCCACCGTCGGACCGGCCGAACCCATGCCGCCGCCATGCGCCGGGACGTTGTTGACTGTCTCGAAGCCCTGGGTCGTGTCGAAGCGCCAAAGGCTGGAGCCATCCTTCGCCGACAGGGCGTGCAGCTGGCCATCCATCCCGCCCACGAAGGCGACGCCCGGGACTGCGCTGGTCGCCGCGGCGTTGGACACGCCCGCCGCCGACAGCGGCGCATGCCACGCCACCCGACCTGTCTTCAGGTCCACCGCCGCCATCGCCCCGGACGACAGGCCGTAATAGACCCGCGCGCCGTCGCTGGCGCCGCCCCAGACGATCCCGCCGGGACCACGCGTGGTCTTGGCCGACCCTTGCGGGACCACCTGGGTGTTCCAGAGCACCCGGCCCCTGCGGTCGGGATCGAGGCCGATGACGTGCCCGTCCTTGGTCGCCGTCACCAGCACCCGCCGCCCGCCGGGCATGGTCTGCAGGATCGGCGAATTGCCGATATCCAGGTCAGGCCCCAGGTCCTTGGGGCATTGTTCGGCGCGCTGGCCGCCCGAGCAGCCGCCGAGGAAGGCGTCATTGGCCTGGGCCTGATGGACCCAGAGGGTCCGGCCGGTCCTGATGTCCACCGCCATCACCGCGTCGGTGGTCGAGGGCGCGGGCTCGGTCTCCGCGTCGCCGGTGCCGAAATAGATGGCGTGGCGAACGGGATCGATGGTCGGGGAGTTCCAGACCGATCCGCCCGCAGGCGCATAGAGCTGCACGCCTTTCGAATTCTTGCGGGTGGGCTGGGGCTGGGGCACGACCCACGCCTTCCAGATCTGGCGGCCCGAGCGCCCGTCCAGCGCCACGACGCTGCCGCGCGAGGTGCAGCACGGATAGTCCGGAACGCCGGCGTTGAACTCCTCGGACGAGGACACCGGGACGAACAGCCTGCCGTCGTGGAACGCCGGTCCGGCGGTGATGCGGGCGACGAAATGATCGTCCACCTTGCGGGTCCACATCTCCTCGCCGGTGCGGGCGTCGAGCCCGTAGACGTTGGCGTGGAAGTCGCCGAAGAACACGCCCTGCCGCTTACCGTGGGCGCCCCGGACCGCGCCGACGGTCACGGCGCTGCGCACCGAGGCCTTGGCCTTGTAGGACCAGTAGACGCAGCCCGTCCGGGCGTTCAGGGCATAGACGTAGCCCGTGTCCGCGCCGACGTAGACCCGCCCGCCGACCACTGTCGGCTGGCCATAGGCTGAAAGTCCGTCGGGAAAGCCGAACGCCCATTTCAGCTTCAGATTCGGCGCCTGGGCGGCTGTCAGGCCGGAGTTGGCGCGATAACGGCGGTTGTCGAGACCGCCGCCCCAGCCGTTCCAGTCCCGCGCCGGATCGGGCGCGGCCAGAGGCGGATTGGTCTCGCAGCGTCCCGCCATGTCCTTGGCGTCGCCGTGGGCGGCGCTGCCGAGCGGCCGGCCGCTCATGAAGACCGCGACCATGCGGCGCTGGTCGTCGGTGAGGATGTCCCCCTGCCCCTTCATCGGGCCGACCGTGAGGGCGTCGAG
>FTHA01001025.1_pt1 | contig 25586 bp, 21 predicted proteins | sample 1640771 | NCBI WGS metagenome assembly FTHA01 (sample SAMEA3914789, study PRJEB12502) | metagenome | biome: forest; material: soil | place: Canada | collected 2011-07-03 | depth 0.3 m | reverse complement strand
CGGCGACCCGGTCCCTCAGGACATCCAGCATCCCGGGGTAGGGCGCCGCCTGATAAAGCCCCCAGGCGGCGTACCGTTCGCGGTAGAGCCGCACCGCCTCTTCGACATCGCCGCCCGGGCCGAGCAGCCGGGCGCAGGTCTGCCTGAGCGGCGGACCGATGATCCAGGTCAGGTCCTCGTCCTCGACCGCCGGCGCGCCCAGGCTCCGCAGCGCGTGCCGAACGCTGCCGACGATCCCCGGGGCGGGATCGACCAGCGTGCCGTCCAGGTCGAGCAGAAGGGTCTTTCGCAGGCGCGCGGGCATGGGTCGCGATAGCACATTGGCGCGATGGCATCAGGCCACTGTCCAGCGGGTAGCCGGATCCTGTCATCGAAGGGGCTTGCGTCCGGAACAAAAGGGGAATATCCACGATGGAACAAACCGGCAACTGTGGAGGTCCCGATGGTTCGACTGGCTCATGAGACGATGGCGCTTGCGTCGGTCGCGGGGTTCGTCTGGATGGTATGTCTGGCGGCGCATCTGATCGCCTGAGTCGCGGGCGAGGGGCCCGAGGGAGACGGAAATGGCCGGGCTCGACGAGGCCTTCGTCCATCTGAGGGTGCGGTCGGCCTATTCGCTGCTCGAGGGGGCGATCAAGGCCGACGTGATCGGCGCCCTGGCGGCGGGCGAGCACATGCCGGCCGTCGGTCTGGCGGATCGGACCAACCTCTGCGGCGCGCTGGAATTTTCCGTCACCGCCAAGGAAACCGGGGTCCAGCCGATCATCGCCTGCACCCTGCCGGTGTCCGGCATCGGCGAGGGGCCTTCGGATCGCTGGGCGCGGGCGCCCACGGTGGTGCTGCTGGCCCAGAACGAGGCTGGCTGGCGTAACCTCGCGGTCCTGTCGTCGGCCGCCTATCTCGATTCCGTGGACCTGCCTGAGCCGAGCGTCGCCTGGGACAAGGTGGCGGCCCACGCCGAAGGCCTGATCCTGCTGTCAGGCGGTCCGGACGGGCCGATCGATCCCCTGTTCGCCTCAGGCCGGGACAAGGACGGCGCGGCGGCCCTGGCCCGGATGGCCGAGGCCTTCGGCCACCGCTTCTATGTGGAGCTGCAGCGCCATGGACTGGCGTGCGAGGCGGCCGCCGAACCCGGACTGGTGGCCTGGGCCTATGCCAATGACGTCCCATTAGTGGCCACTAACGACGCCTATTACGCCAAGCCGACGATGTACCGGGCCCATGACGCCCTGCTGTGCATCGCCGATGGGGCCTTTCTCGGCCAGGACGAACGCCGGCGGGTGACCCCCGAGCACTGGTTCAAGCCGGCCAAGGCCATGCGCGCCCTGTTCGCGGACTTGCCCGAGGCCTGCGACAACACCCTCGATATCGCCCGCCGCTGCGCCTTCATGGTGGAAAAGCGCGAGCCGGTCCTGCCGCGGTTCCCCACCGAGGCGGGCCGCAGCGAGGACGAGGAGCTGATCCACCAGGCCCGTGAGGGCCTGCGCATGCGCATGAAGAGCCGCGGCATGTCCGCCCCGGAGGAGGTCTACTGGGAGCGCCTGGAGCGTGAACTCGGGGTGATCCAGAAGGCGGGCTTCTCCGGCTACCTCCTGATCGTCTCGGACTTCATCAAGTGGGCCAAGGCGCACGGCGTGCCGGTGGGGCCCGGACGGGGGTCGGGCGCCGGCTCGCTGGTGGTCTATTCCCTGACCATCACCGACCTTGATCCCCTGCAGTTTGGCCTGCTTTTCGAGCGGTTCCTGACCCTGGAACGCATTTCCATGCCGGACATCGACATCGACTTCTGCCAGGAGCGGCGGGAGGAGGTGATCGCCTACGTCCAGGACAAGTACGGCCGCGACCACGTGGCCCAGATCATCACCTTCGGCACCCTGCAGGCGCGCGCCGTGCTGCGCGACGTCGGGCGGGTGATGCAGCTGCCGCTGGGCCTGGTGGACCGCCTGGCCAAGATGGTGCCCAATAACCCGGCGTCGCCCGTGACCCTGGCGCAGGCCGTGAAGATCGAACCGCGCCTGCAGGCGGCCAAGCGCGACGAGGACTCCGTCGCCGAGCTCTTGGAGATCGCCCTGGAGCTGGAGGGGCTGTACCGCAACGCATCGACCCACGCCGCCGGCCTGGTGATCGCCGAGCGGCCCCTGACCGAGCTCGTGCCGCTCTACCAGGACCCCCGCGCCGACCTTCCCGCCACCCAGTTCAACATGAAGTGGGTGGAGAGCGCCGGGCTGGTGAAGTTCGACTTCCTGGGCCTGAAGACCCTGACGGTGCTCGACCGCGGCGTCCGCTATCTGGCCAAGCGGGGCGTGACAGTGGACCTGTCGAGGATCCCCATCGACGACCGGCCGGCCTACGACCTGATGGCGTCGGGCCAGACCATCGGGGTGTTCCAGCTGGAAGGCCAGGGCATGCGAGACACCCTGCGCAAGCTCAGGCCCGGATCGCTGGAGGAGGTCACGGCGCTGGTGTCCCTCTACCGCCCCGGCCCCATGGACTCCATCGACCTCTACGTGGACTGCAAGATGGGCCGCCGGCCGGTGGACGTGCTGCACCCCTCGCTGGAGCCGGTGCTGAAGGACACCTACGGGGTCATCGTCTACCAGGAACAGGTGATGCTGATCGCCCAGATCCTGGCGGGCTACAGCCTTGGCGAAGCCGACCTTCTGCGGCGCGCCATGGGCAAGAAGAAGAAGGAGGAAATGGACAAGCAGAAGGTCCGTTTCTTCGGCGGCGCGGAGGAGCGCGGCATCCCCAAGGGCCAGGCCGAGGTGGTCTTCGAGCTGATGGCCAAGTTCGCCGGCTACGGCTTCAACAAGTGCCACGCCGCGCCCTATGCCTTCATCGCCTACCAGACCGCCTGGCTGAAGGCGAACCATCCGGTTGAGTTCTTCGCCGCTTCCATGAGCCTGGACATCTCCAACACCGACAAGCTCGCGGTGTTTTACCAGGACGCCAAGCGCTTCGGGGTGACGGTGCGGCCTCCGGACGTGAACCGGTCGGGCGCGGACTTCGAGGTGGAGGGCGGCGAGGTGCTCTACGCCCTGGGCGCGGTTCGCAATGTCGGTGTGGAGGCCATGCGCCACCTCGTGGCCGTGCGCGAGGAGGGTGGACCGTTCCGCGACCTCTTCGATTTCATCGAGCGGGTCGACCCCAAGCTGGTGAACAAGCGCTCGCTGGAGAACCTCGCGCGCGCGGGCGCCTTCGACATCATCCACCCCAACCGGGCCCAGATCGCGGCCAGCATCGACATGCTGATGGGCCACGGCCAGAGCGTGGCGGGCGACCGGGCCTCGTCCCAGTCCAGCCTGTTCGGCGGCGAACAGGCCGACGCCTCGCGCCCCCGGCTGCAGCGGATCACGCCCTGGAGCCTGCCTGACCAGCTCGACGAGGAACTGCAGGCGGTGGGCTTCTATCTCTCCGGGCATCCGCTGGAGGACATGGTCGAGGTGCTGCGCCGGCGCCGCTCCACTCTCTATGCCGACGCCCTGGTCCAGGCGCAGGACGGGGTCGAGGCCTTCCGCATGGCCGGGGTGATCCGCCGGCGGCAGGAACGGTCGTCCGCGCGCAGCGGCGACCGCTTCGCGTTCGTCACCCTGTCGGATCCGACGGGGGAATATGAGGTGCTGTTCCCGCCGGAATCCCTGCGCAAATGCCGCGAACTGCTGGAGCCGGGCCGGTCGGTCAGCGTGCGGGTCCGCGCCAAGGCGCAGGACGGTGAAGTGCGTTTCTACGGCGACGACGCCGAGCCGATCGAACACACCATCGAGGCGGCCGCCGCGGGCCTGCGCATCCACCTGTCGGCCCATTCCGCGGAGATCGACGCCCTGAAATCGCGCCTGGGCAACGCGGTCGCCCCGCGCGGCGGCGGTGAGGTGGTTTTGGTGGCGGGCCTGGGCGAAGGCCGCGAGGTCGAGGTCAAGCTACCCGGCCGCTTCACCCTGGACGCCGCCCTGCGCGGCGCCATCAAGACCGCGCCGGGGGTGATGTACCTGGAAGACGTCTGAGGGGTCGAGGAAGCGTGCGACCACGATCCTCACGGACGACACGAACGGCGGCGCCTCGAGACGGAGCTGGCGTTGACTTCGGTTGGATCCCGGGTCTTCGCGCTGCGCGCTCCGCCCGGGACGACACCGTTCTTGTTGAACCGCCACTCGTCGATGTCTTCCCGTAAGCCGCGCAGCGGCTATCCGGGATCCATCCCAGGCGCCCCGGGGCTATCCGCCATGCAGCCTGGACCTGAGGCCAATCCGCGCGGGGGCCCATTGCGAGGAAGACATAGGCTGAAACTGTAATCTTCCTCTCGTAAGAGAAGGCTCCAGTACCTAGGTTAGGCCGCGCTGATCGGGCTCGGCGAATCATTCACGCCCGCAGGAACCTCGTTTTTCCATGGCAATCGAGCACAAGGCCGACGCGATCAGCGACGGCGAAGCGCGCGCGCTCGCGCGGCGTCTGAACAAGTTCAACACCCCCAGCGGCGCCCGCAGCGTCTTTGAAATCGCCGTCACGATCGGGCCGCTCGCCCTGATCGCGGTGCTGGCCTGGGTCGCATTCAACCGTCACATCTGGTGGGGCGTGCTTCTGGCGGCGCCCGCGGCGGGCTTCCTCGTCCGCCTGTTCATGATCCAGCACGACTGCGGACATGGCGCCTTCTTCCCCTGGAAGCGCCTGAACGACTGGGTCGGCCGCGCCCTCGGGGTGCTGACGCTCACGCCCTACGACTACTGGCGCAAGGCGCACGCCCTGCACCACGCCGCGTCGGGCGCGCTGGACCGCCGCACGCTCGGCGGCATCGACACCCTGACGGTGTCCGAATATCTCGCCCTGCCGCGGCTGAAGCGGATTGGCTACTGGCTCTATCGCCATCCGCTCGTCATGTTCGGCCTGGGTCCGGCCTTCGTGTTCATCCTGCAGCACCGCGTGCCGTTCGGGATGATGCGTGAAGGCTGGCGGCCGTGGATCTCGGTGCTGGCCACCAATCTCGGCATCGCCGCCTTCGTCGCCGCCCTGATCCTGGTCTTCGGGCTGCTGCCGTTCCTCCTCGTCTTCCTGCCGGCGACCCTGCTCGCGGCCTCGGCGGGCGTCTGGCTGTTTTTCGTCCAGCACCAGTTCGAGGAGACCCATTTCGCCCGCAGCGACTCGTGGACGTTCCACACGGCGGCGCTGCGAGGGTCGTCGCACTATGACCTTCCGGCGGTCCTGCGGTGGTTCACCGGTAATATCGGCGTCCACCACGTCCACCACCTGAACAGTCACATTCCGTTCTATCGCCTGCCCCAGGTGCTGCACGCCGAACCGGAGCTGCGCAGCCTTGGCCGGCTGACATTCCTGGCCAGTTTTCGCTGTGTCGGCCTGGCGCTCTGGGATGAGTCCAGCCGCCGGCTGATCACGTTCCGGGAGCTGCGCCGGATGGAATGCCTCCAGGCGGCCTAGAGCACGATGCGATCAGACGGAATCGTCTGATCGTTGAATCGTGCTCAAGCTTCAAGAGTTTGAGCACGTTCTTACCGCAAGACCGGGTTCCACTTTTGCGGAACGCGCTATGAGGCGCGTCCCTCAGCCGAAACGGTGGTCTGGGACGATCTCCACATAGACCCCCATCAGGCGTCGGGGCGGGGCATAGCTGTTGCCGTGATCGCTCAGGAATGACTCGTCCTCCAGGAAGAGGCGCCATTCCGCGGGGGTGAAGCGAAGGGCCGTCCGGCGCGCGTTGTGGCGATCGTCGTCCTGGTGTGTGCGTTGATCTGGCATCTTTGAACTCCACGCTCGCCCCGCGGCTGGGTCTAGGCGCGACGCCGGGCAGGAGTGGGGCGGTAATGTGCTCGAGAGGCGGCCGCTGTGTCGCATTGGCGACACGGCCGTTAACAGGCCACACGCCTGGCAGGCTTCCCTTGCCTTTTCGCCCGTTCCCGCCTATGTCCGCCGCTCATTTCGCACGCAGACGTTCGGCCGCGCGCGGGGAGACATCCCGCGTCGTCCGTTCCGGTCCTTCCCCAGGGAAGGGTGGTCTGCGGAGGCTCAACCGGAAGAAGGACTAGATAACGCCCATGGCGCTTCCTGAATTCTCCATGCGTCAGCTGCTCGAAGCCGGCGCCCACTTCGGCCACCAGACCCACCGCTGGAACCCGAAGATGGAACGCTTCATCTTCGGCTCGCGCGCCAACATCCACATCATCGACCTCAGCCAGACCATCCCCCTGCTGCACCAGGCGCTCCTGAAGGTGCGCGAAGTGGCGGCCGGCGGCGGACGGGGGCTGTTCGTCGGCACCAAGCGCCAGGCCTCCGATCCGGTGGCCGGAGCGGCCAAGCGCTGCGCCCAGTACTATGTGAACCACCGCTGGCTGGGCGGCACGCTCACCAACTGGCGCACCATCTCCGGCTCGATCTCGCGCCTGCGCGAGCTGGAAGGCGTGCTCGACGGCGATTCCTCGGGCCGCACCAAGAAGGAGCTGCTGCAGATCACGCGCGAGCGCGACAAGCTGGAGCTGTCGCTCGGCGGCATCAAGGACATGGGCGGTATCCCCGACCTGATGGTGGTGATCGACACCAACAAGGAAGCCATCGCCATCCTGGAAGCGCGCAAGCTGAATATTCCGGTGGTCGCGATCCTGGACACCAACTGCGACCCCGACGGCATCACCTTCCCGGTGCCCGGCAACGATGACGCCGCGCGCGCCATCCAGCTCTATTGCGATCTCGTCGCCGACTCCGTGATCGACGGCCTCGCCGCCGGTCAGGCCTCCATGGGTGTCGACCTCGGCGCCGCCGAAGCGCCGGTCGAGCCCGTGCTGCGGGCCAAGGCCGCCGTGGAAGCGCCCGAAGCCGCCGCCCCTGTCGAAGCGACCCCCGTCGAGGCGGCCCCCGTCGAGGCGGCTCCTGTCGAAGCAGCTTCTGTCGAAGCCGCTCCTGTCGAAGCCGCGCCCGCCGACGTCGCCGCCGCCGAACCCGATACCGGGGCCGCCGCCTCGCAGTCCGACGCGACAGAGGCGACGGCCGAAGCCTGAGATCCGGCGGGAACATCGGTTCCCGCCGTCCCCATCCAACCGCACGACCGGCCGCCGCCCGCGGCCGGCGTCTCCACATTGGAGGATAGAACGATGGCCGACATCACCGCCGGCTTGGTCAAGGAACTGCGCGACAAGTCTGGCGCAGGCATGATGGACTGCAAGAAGGCCTTGCAGGAAACCGATGGCGACATCGAAGCGGCCACCGACTGGCTGCGCACCAAGGGCCTGTCCAAGGCCGCCAAGAAGGCCGACCGCGTCGCCGCCGAAGGCCTCGTGGCCATCGCCCTGCGCAGCGACGGCGGCGGCATGACCGGCGCCGTGATCGAGCTCAACGCCGAGACCGATTTCGTGGCCCGCAACGAGCTGTTCCAGCAGGCCGCCCGCAAGACGGCGACCGCCGCGCTCGACGCCCAGGGCGGCGTCGACACGGTGACCGCTGCGGCGTCCGGCGACGGCGGCTCGGTCGCGGACATGATCACCAACCTGATCGCCACCATCGGCGAGAACATGCTGGTGCGTCGTTCGGCCCGCTTCCAGGTCCCGCACGGGGCCGTGGCCGCCTATGTGCACAACGCCGTCGCGCCCGATCTCGGCCGCATCGGCGTGCTGGTGGCCATCGAAGGCCAGGGCGACCAGGCCAGGCTGCAGGAGATCGGCAAGGACATCGCCATGCACGTGGCGGCGTACGGCCCGCTGTCCCTGTCCACCGAGGACCTCGACCCGGCCGCCATCGAGCGCGAACGGGCGATCTTCGCCGAACAGGCCCAGGCTTCCGGCAAGCCGCCCCAGGTCATCGAGAAGATGGTCGAAGGGCGTCTGCGCAAGTTCTACGAGGAGGTCGTGCTGCTGAAGCAGGCCTTCGTGAAGAACCCGGACCAGACGGTCGAGCAGTTCGTGGCCGAACAGGCCAAGGCCATGGGCTCGCCCATCTCGGTCAAGGGCTTCGTGCGCCTGGCCCTGGGCGAAGGCGTCGAAAAGGCCCAGGGGCCGGATTTCGCGTCTGAAGTCGCAGCCCTCAGCAAGGCCTAGTTCAGTAACTCAGCCCCGCTTCTCCCGCTCCGGCGGGAGGGGCGGGCGCGAGCGGCGGCCCGCTGGCGCCTTTTGGCGGATCGGGTAGGCTTGCGCCGTTCGCAGCGTCGGAGCACAGAGCCCGCATGGTCGCCGAGTCGACGAGTCCGATTGTCCGCACGCCGCGTTACCGCAGGATCCTGCTGAAGGTCTCCGGCGAGGTCCTGATGGGCGACGCCGCCTATGGCGTGGACATGAAGACTGTCGACGCCGTGGCCGCGGATGTGGCCGAAATCGCCGGCTACGGCGTGCAGCTGTGCCTGGTGATCGGCGGGGGCAACATCTTCCGCGGCCTGTCCACGGCGGCCCGGGGCATGGAGCGCGCCAGCGCCGACTACATGGGCATGCTGGCGACAGTCATGAACGCCCTGGCCATGCAGAACGCGCTGGAAAAGATCGGCGTGGACACACGCGTCCAGTCCGCCATTCCGATGGATACGGTGTGCGAACCCTACATCCGCCGCCGCGCCATGCGGCACCTGGAAAAGGGCAGGGTGGTGATCTTCGCCGCCGGCACGGGCAATCCGTTCTTCACCACCGACACCGCCGCCGCGCTGCGCGCCGCCGAAATGGGCTGCGACGCCCTGCTCAAGGGCACCAGCGTCGACGGCGTCTACACCGCAGACCCCAAAAAACACCCGGATGCGCGCCGCTATGACAGGCTGAGCTATCTGGACGTCCTGGCCCAGGACCTGCGGGTGATGGACGCGTCGGCCATCAGCCTCATGCGGGACAACGGCATTCCGATCGTGGTCTTCTCCATCCGCGAGCGGGGCGCTCTACTGGACGTTCTGACCGGGGGCGGGGTCCATACCGTGATCTCCGAGGACCGCCACGATCGTGACTAGGGCCTCGACCCGTGAGTTGAAGCAATTGGCGCCGCCGCCGCGAGGCATGGCGGGGAGCGCCGCCGGAAGATGCCTGGGAAGGGAAGCGCGCCATGGCCGTGACTGAAAAGCCTGTCCTGTCCACCTATCGCGGCCGCATGGACAAGGCGGTCATGGCGTTGAAGGAAGAGTTCGCAGGCCTGCGCACCGGCCGCGCCTCCACCGGGCTCCTGGATCAGATCCAGGTCGACGCCTATGGCGCCTCCATGCCCCTCAGCCAGTGCGCGGCCGTGAGCGTGCCGGACGCGCGGTCGCTGATGGTCAGCGTCTGGGACAAGGGCGTGGTGGTGTCCGTGGAGAAGGCGATTCGCAGTTCCGGCCTGGGGCTCAATCCGGTCGTGGAAGGCCAGAACCTCCGGATACCGATCCCGCCGCTTACCGAGGAGCGCCGCCGCGACATCGCCAAACTGGCCGGCAAATACGCCGAACAGCAGAAGATCGCCGTCCGGAACGTCCGCCACCACGCCATGGACGACATCAAGAAGGCGGAGAAGGACGGCGCCATCACCCAGGACGAGCAGCGCCGCATGAACGACGAGGTGCAAAAGATGACCGACGAGGCCATCAAGCGCGTCGACGAAACCTTGAAAAACAAAGAGCAGGAGATCATGCAGGTCTGACGGGCCGCGCGGCCAGCGCCGCCGGACCAGGGACCGCGTTATGTCGAGCCAGGGCGCCTCTCCAGCATTGCGAAAGCTGTCTCCGGACGGCGCGCGGCTGCATGTCGCCATCATCATGGACGGCAACGGCCGTTGGGCGAAGGCGCGTGGCCTGCCCAGGTCGTTCGGACACCGCGCGGGCGTCCAGGCCCTCAAGCGCACCGTCCAGGCGGCGGGGGAGATGGGGGTCGAAAGACTGACGGTTTTCGGATTCTCCACGGAGAACTGGCGCCGCCCGGCCCAGGAGGTCTCCGAGCTGATGAAGCTGCTCAAAAGCTACGTGAGCTCAGACCTCGACCGGCTGGTGGAGGAGGGGGTGCAGGTCCGCGTGCTGGGCCAGCGCAAGGGTTTGCCCGCCGACATCCTCAAGGTGATCGACGAGGCCGAGAGCCGCACCGGGCACAATGACAAGTTCCAGCTGCAGGTGGCCTTCAATTATGGCGGCCGCGCCGACATCGTGGACGCCGCCCAGGCGTTCGCGGAGGCGGTGCGCCTGGGCAGGGCCGAGCCGGGCGACCTGACGGAGGAGATGTTCGGCGGCTATCTGTCGAGCGCCGGTGGTCCGGCGCCGGACCTTATTATTCGTACGAGCGGCGAACGCCGTATTTCGAACTTTCTTCTCTGGGAATCCGCCTACGCCGAATTTGTATTCCAGGATGTGTTCTGGCCCGACTACGGGGCGGAAGAGCTGAGAGCCGCGGTCGATGAGTATCAGAGGCGCAAGCGGCGGTATGGCGGAGCAGACGTCGATGACGTCCTTGCGACCGGCTAGGCGGTTTGACTGGTCCAATCTGAAGGATAGGGCGATGTCGGCGACCGTGGTGGCGCCGCTCGCGATCCTGGCTGTGCTGTTCGGCCATTGGGTGCTCCTGCTGACTGTGGCGGCCGCCTCGGCGCTGCTCGCCGAAGAGTGGAGCCTGATGAGCGCGCCGCGCTCGCCGCTGAGGGTGTCGGCGCCGATGACCTGCACGGTCGTGGTGGCGGTGTTCGCGGCCTATTTCGACTATTACGTCCTGGCCTGGACCCTGGCGGCGGCGGCGGCTGTGATCTGCGCCCTGATCGCCCGGGGCGCGGCCGAGCGGCCCGCTGACGCGGCGTTCGGCGCCCTTTACGTGGCCATCCCTTGCGTCGCCCTGATCTGGCTCAGGGCCTCGCCCCAGGGGCGTGACTGGACGATTCTGCTGCTGGTCGTGACCTGGTCGGCTGACATCGCGGCGTTCGCCGTGGGCAACACCCTGAAAGGGCCAAAGCTCTGGCCCAGGATTTCCCCCAATAAGACATGGTCCGGCTTCTTCGGCGGATTGGCCGCAGCCGTGGCTGCGTCGATAATCGTAGCGCTCTGCTTCCACATCCGGCTATCGGTTGCTGCGGCGGCGCTGATGGGGCTCGTGGGGGGCTTGGCGACCATGGGGGGGGATCTGTTGGAATCGGTGTTGAAGCGCCGTTTTGGCGTCAAGGATTCCGGTGACCTCATTCCGGGCCATGGCGGCCTGCTGGACCGGGTCGACGGGCTGATGTTCGCCATCCTGGCGGTGGCGATCGCCCGCATGGTCCATCTCGCGGGATGGGCGGCTTGACCCTCCCGCGCAAGATCACCGTCCTTGGATCGACGGGTTCCGTCGGGGTCTCGACCTTGGACCTGCTAGACCAGGCCGCCCGCCATGGCTCCGCTGAAGTCGAGGTGGCGGCCCTGACCGCGGGGCGCAACGTCGCCCGCCTCGCTGAACAGGCCCTGAAGTGGCGGGCCGAGATCGCGGTCATCGAAGACGAGACCCTGCTGGACGAGCTTCGCGCCCGCCTGGACGGATCGGGCGTCAAGGCCGCCGCGGGCCGCGCCGCCATCGTCGAGGCCGCCGTCTCCGGCGCGGACTGGGTGATGGCCTCCATCGTCGGGGTCGCGGGCCTTGCGCCCACCTATGCAGCCGCCCAGGCAGGCGCCATCGTTGCGCTGGCCAACAAGGAAAGCCTCGTCTGTGTCGGCCCCAGCCTCCTGGCCACCGCCAAGGCGGCCGGCGGCGGCGTGGTGCCGGTGGACTCCGAACACGCAGCGATCTTCCAGGTCCTGCACCCGGCGGCGGCGTCGCGGGTGGCCAAGCTGATTCTCACCGCGTCCGGCGGGCCCTTCCGCGAGTGGACCTATGAGGCCATGCGGGCCGCGACACCCGCTCAGGCCGTGGCCCATCCGAATTGGTCCATGGGCGCCAAGATTTCGATCGATTCTGCGACCATGACTAACAAGGGCCTCGAAATGATCGAGGCGTCCTACCTGTTCTCAACGCCGGCCGAGCAGATCGAGGTCCTCATTCACCCACAGTCCATCATCCACAGCATGGTCGAGTACCAGGACGGCTCGACCCTGGCCCAGCTCGGGCCGCCGGACATGCGTGCGCCGATCGCCTGCGCCTTCGCCTGGCCGGACCGGCTGCCGTGGCCCGCGCCGAAGCTTGATCTTGCGGCCATCGGAACCTTGACGTTCCACGCCCCGGACATGGAGCGCTTTCCAGCGCTCAAGCTGGCGCGTTCGGCGTTGGAACGGGGGCACGGCGCGCCGACAGCGCTCAACGCGGCCAATGAAACCGCCGTGGCGGCCTTCCTTGACCATAGGATCGGCTTTCTCGATATTGTCGCGACGGTGGCGGAGACCCTCGAACGCATGGACCGGGCGGGGGAGCTCATTTCCGGCGCGAATGGCGACGCCGTCGAGATCGCCATGGTTGTCGACGGGACCGCGCGCCGGGTGGCGTCAGACGTCCTGAAGACCTTGTCTCGTCCAAGCTAGCCCACGGGAAAGCCCAGCGCCCAATGGTTCATATCGCGCAGACCGCGTTGGCCTACACGCTGCCTTTCCTGGCGGTGCTGACCGTCGTTGTCACCGTGCACGAGTTCGGCCATTTCCTGGTGGCGCGGATGTGCGGGGTGGCGGTCGACCGGTTCTCCATCGGATTTGGCCCTGCGATCGTCTCAAGGCGCGACCGCAGCGGCGTGGAATGGCGCCTGAGCTGGATCCCGCTGGGAGGCTACGTCCGCTTCTCCGGCGACGAAAGCGCGGCGAGCGTCCCGGACGCGGATGATCTGGAAACGCTGCGCCAACACGTGTTGGCCACCGAAGGACCCGTCGCCCTGAAGCGATACTTCCACTTCAAACCCTTGTGGCAGCGCGCACTGGTTGTCGTCGCGGGGCCCGCGGCGAACTTCATTCTGTCGATCCTGATATTCGCGGCGCTGGCGATGTTCGTCGGCCACGTCGTCATCGCTCCTAGGGTCGGCGCGGTCACGCCGGGAGCGCCGGCCGCCGCAGCGGGCTTCCAGGCGGGCGACCTGATCGTCAAGGCGGACGGGCGCTCGGTCGGCGACTTCTCCGACGTTCAGCAATTGACCGTGATGCACGCAGGAAAGCCGATCGATTTCGACGTCCTGCGCGCGGGGCGGCCGGTTCATCTGACTGCGACCCCGACCCGGCTGAGCAAGGCCAATGCGTCCAACGGGCTGGCGGTCGGCATGGGCTATCTCGGCCTGCGCTCAAGCCTGGAACGGTCGGACATCCGGTGGGTGCGCTATGGCCCCGTGCAGGCCTTGGGTGAAGGCGTTCGCCAGACGAGAGACATCCTCAGCCTGACGTTCACCTATCTGGGACGAATCGTCACGGGCCAGGAGTCCGGCGATCAGTTGAGCGGAGTCCTGGGCATAGCCGGCCGCACGGGCCAGGCCGCGACGGAAGCGACCCAGGATGCGCCCGACCTCTGGACCGCCGCGGTCCGCCTGGCGGTCACCCTGGTGGGCATGGGGGCCTTCATCTCCGCGGCGGTCGGCTTCGCCAATCTGCTGCCTATTCCAGTGCTGGACGGCGGACACCTGCTGTTCTACGGCTACGAGGCGATCGCGCGGCGCCCCCTCTCCGCAAATGTCCAGGCTGCAGGATATCGCGTGGGGTTCGCCTTGCTCGTTGGATTGATGCTGTTTGTCACCTGGAACGACCTGCAGCGGTTCCAGGTATTCCACTTCATCGGCAGCCTATTCTCGTGAGCCGCTCTTCGACGATGGCCAGTTCAATGTATCGACCCAACGTCCGTCGCGCGGCGCTGAGCTCCAGCCTGGCCCTGTTGATAGGGGCTGGCGCGCCGGTGCAGCAGGCGTTCGCCCAGGGCGCCGTTGGCGCCGCCCAGTCGGCCCAGAACGGGGCGTCTCCTTCGAACACGGTTGTGGATCCCTCCGGTTTCGAGATGGTCCGGACAGCGCCTCCCGCGCCGAAAGGCGCCGCGCTCCAGCCTGGCCTGCCCACCTGGAACGGCTTCGAAATGCTGCCCGCGTCCGCCCGTGACCAGGCGCTGGAAGCGTCCGCCAAGGCCTCCGCCCCATCCGACGTCGTCGCCGCGCCCTCACCGGCGCAAGCCGCTGAGACCGCGCCGTCCGCGGCCTTCGACGTTGTGCCCGCGCCGCCGGCTGCCGAGCAGCCCGGCTCGGCCCCGGCCACGCAGGAGGTGAACGGGTTCCAGGTCTCCACCGCCCAGGCGCCCGTCACCCTGGCGGCCGCGCCGTCCACCGGCGGTTTCGAGACTGTCGGCCCCGCGCCCGCGCCCGCATTGGCCTCCGCTACACCGCCATCGGCGATTGAGCTGGCCCCGGCGGCCTCGGCGCCAGCCCCTCAATTGGCCGCAACGCCCCCCGAGCCGGCCGTTCAGCCCGCCCCGGCCCAGGTCGCGGTGGCCGCCGCGCCGCCGCCGCCCGCAGTCGAGCCTGCAGCCGCGCCGACGCCAGCGCCGGTGGTCCAGCTTGCCGCCGCAACGCCGGAGTCGGCGGGGCCGACGGTCTCGGCGACGCAGGCGCCCGCGCCGGCGGTCCAGCTTGGCGCCGATTCGGCGGGGCCGACCGTCGCCGCGCCGGCCATGCCCGCCGTCGCGCCCGTGGTCCAGCCAGCGCCGGCCCCCGCGCCTCTGGCGCCGTCACCCGCGGCGCCTCCGCCCGCGGCCCCAGCTGGCGGTGCGCCAGCGCCAGCCCCCGCGGCGGCGGCTCCGCGCCAGCTCCCGGTCGTGGGCCGCATCATCATCCAGGGCAACGAGCGGATCGAACCCGCCACCATCCTGTCCTATCTGCCGATCCAGGAAGGCGACGCGGTCGACGCGGCGCGGATCGACCTGGCGCTGAAAACCCTGTTCCGCACGGATCTGTTCGCGGACGTGGCGATCGAGCTCCAGGGCACGGACCTGGTGGTCAAGGTCTCCGAGAACCCGATCATCAATCAGGTGGTGTTCGAGGGGAATCACGCCCTCAAGGAAGACAAGCTCCGCGATGAAGTGACCATCCGGCCGCGCGGCATCTTCACCCGCTCCAAGGTCGAGCAGGACGCGCAACGGATCATCGAGCTCTATCGCCGTTCCGGCCGGATCTCCGCGACGGTCACGCCAAAGATCGTCCAGCTGCCGCAAAAGCGGGTGGACCTGATCTTCGAGATCGACGAGGGGCCCAAGAGCGGCATCCTGCGGCTCAACTTCATCGGTGAGCACGCCTACGGCGAAAACGCACTGCGCGACGTCATCATCACGCGGGAGTCGCACTGGTACAAGTTCTTCCAGTCAAACGACAACTATGATCCAGATCGCATTGAATATGATCGGGAACAGCTACGGAAGTTCTACCGGAATCACGGCTATTACGACTTCCGCGTGGTCTCCGCGGTGGCGGAACTGGCCCCGAACAAGAACGGCTTCGTCGTCACCTATACGATCGATGAAGGCCCCAAATATCACTTCGGGGAACTGAAGGTTAAGACCGAACTCAAGCGGCTGAACGGCGAGCTGCTCCAGGCGCTGTTGCCGATCCACAAGGGGCAACTCTACGAAGACGAACGGATCGAGAAAGCCACCGACGGCCTGACCTACGCGGCCGGCGCCAACGGCTTCGCCTTCGTGGACATCCGGCCCCGGTACGTCGCCCACCCTGAGACCCACACGGTCGATGTCACGTTCGACATCAAGGAAGGGCCGCGGGTCTACATCGAGCGCATCGATGTGGTCGGCAACACCCAGACCCTTGACCGGGTGATCCGGCGCGAGCTGCGGGTGGCGGAGGGTGACGCCTACAACCGCGTGCTGGTCGATCGGTCCAAGAACCAGATCAAGGGTCTGGGCTTCTTCAAGGATGTCGATATCGAGCAACTGCCCGGTTCGGCGCCCGACAAGACCGTCCTGCGCGTGAAGGTCACCGAGCAGCCCACCGGCCAGCTGTCGTTCAGCCTGGGCTACAGCTCGGTGGAGAAACTCGTCGGCGAGGTCGGCATCACCCAGAACAACTTCCGGGGCCGCGGCCAGACCGTCGATTTCCAGGTCTCGCTGGGGTACCTGCAGAAGCGCGTCAGCCTGTCGTTCACCGAGCCGCGGTTCATGGACCGCAACATGAGCGCGGGGTTCAACCTCTACACCTACAGGTACGATTACTCGACGCAGGCCTCGTTCCAGTCGGCGGCGACCGGCATCAGCCTGTTCACCACCTTCCCGATCAACCAGTACGCCAGCATCCAGGCCCGCTATGGCGTGCACGTCGATAACGTGTCGATTCCGGGTTACGTGATCGACGTCACCACGGGTCAGTGCGCGGCGGGCTATTCGCAGAGCCTGTGCGACGAAGTGGGGAACAGTTTCACCTCCTCCGTCGGCTACTCCGTGCGCTGGGATCGCCGTAACGATCCGATCCTGCCCACACGCGGCTTCTACGTCGATTTCGGCCAGGACTTCGCGGGCGTCGGCGGCACCGTGAAATACGTCAAGACCACCCTCGACGGCGCCTGGTACTACGGCTTCACGCCCACCTGGATCTTCAGCCTGCAGGGCCGGGCCGGCTACATCAACGGCTGGGGCGGCGACATCGTCCGAATCAACGATCGCTACTTCGAGGGCGGCGACTCGTTCCGCGGCTTCCAGATCGCCGGCATCGGACCGCGCGACGTCTCGGCGAGCTCCACCAACTCGTCGCTGATCGGCGACGCCTTGGGCGGCAAGCTGTACGCGATCGGCACGGCGGAACTCACGGTTCCCACGCCGATCCCGGCGCAATACGGCATCAAGACCGCGCTGTTCACCGACTTCGGCACCATGGGCTTGCTCGACGCCAAGGTGAAGCATAACCCCGATGGCACGCCCAATCTGAACATCAGGGACAATCTGGCGCTGCGCGCTTCGGCGGGCATCAGCGTCAAATGGAAATCACCCATGGGGCCCCTGCAGTTCGACTTCAGCAGGGTGCTGGCCATGGCTCCTTACGACCGGAAGGAAACCTTCCGGTTCTCAACTGCTACGAGGTTCTAAACTCATGAAAATCAATCAAGTGGGGCATCTGCTCTCAAGCGCGGCCTTCATTGGCATGATCGCCGCCGGCGGCGCGGCGCTGGCGCAACAGGCGGCAAGGCCGTTGGCTCCGAGACCCGCGGGCGCGGCGCCCGTGTCGCGCGCGGCCCCGGCGGCGCCCGTGGCCGCTCTGACGCCTGGACCGGCCATCCCGTCGGTCTGCGTCTTCTCGCAACAGGGGGCGATCGCCAGCTCCGCGGTCGGCAAGTACGCCATCCAGCGGCTGCAGCAGCTCAGCGCCCAGGCCAACGCCGAGGTTGGCGGCGACAAGTCCGCCATCGAGACGGACGCCAAGGCCCTGGAAGCGCAGAAGGCCTCGATCGAAGCTGACGTCTATCAGCAGCGCGCCCTGGCCATAAACCAGCGCGTCCAGTCCCTGCAGCGCAAGGCGGAGCAGCGGGGACACGAACTGGACGCGACGCAGCAGAAGGCGTTCGGCCGCATCGCGACGGAACTGACCCCCGAGCTGCGCCAGGTCTATTCTCAGCGGAGCTGCGGCCTGCTGCTCGACGGCCAGGCCGTGATGTTCGCCAATCCGGCGAACGATGTCACCGGCGACGTGGTCAAGCTGCTCGACGCCCGGCTCACGCAGTTCCCGTTCGATCGCGAACACCTGGACCAGCAACAGCAGGCCGCGCCCGCCGCGGGCCAATGACCGTTCGAACCTGAGGGGCCAGTCGGCGAGGTCCATGCCGGATCGGCGATTCTTCGAGGACCTCGGTCCCGTCCCGGCGGCTGAACTCGCGATCCTCGCCGACGCCGCTTGTGCTGGCGGCGGGGACGCGGGCCGCCTGATCGCCCAGGTCGCGCCGCTGGACCGGGCGGACGGGCGGTCGGTCAGCTATTTCGCCGACCGCAGGTATCTGGATCGTCTCGGCGCGACCGGCGCGGCCGCCTGTTTCATCGCGCCGGCGTTCGCCGGCCTGCTGCCGGTGGGTTGCCTCGCGCTGCTGACGCCGGAACCCCAGGCGGCCTACGCCAGGGCGTCGGCGGCGCTTCACCGGGCGCGACTGCACCCGGCGGGGACGCCCGCGATCCATCCCTCGGCGGCGTTGGAGGACGATGTCCGGATCCACGCGGGCGCGGTGATCGGCCCGGACGCAAGGATCGGACGAGGGACCTGGATCGGGCCGGGGGTTGTCATAGGGCCAGGGGTGGAGATCGGCCGGGATTGCTCCGTCGGCGCCAACGCGGTGATCGGCTTCGCCCTGATCGGAGACCACGTGCGGATCCTGGCGGGCGCCGTCATCGGCGAGCCCGGTTTCGGCGTTGCGGCAGGGCGATCGGGACCCGTCGACGCGCCGCAGCTGGGGCGGGTGGTCGTCCAGGATAATGTCTCGATCGGCGCGGCTACCTGCGTCGACAGAGGCGCATGGGACGACACGGTCATCGGGGAGAACAGTAAGATCGACAACCTGGTTCAGATCGCCCACAACGTTCGCCTGGGCCGCAATTGCGTCATCGCGGCCCTCACGGGGCTATCCGGCAGCGTCACGGTCGGCGATGGCGTCATGTTCGGCGGCCAGGCGGGCGTAGCCGATCATTTGACCATCGGAGAGGGCGCGCAGATCGCCGCCGGTGCGGGCGTCATGCATCATGTTCCCGCCGGGGAGCGGTGGGCCGGTTCCCCCGCGAAGCCGATCCGGCGCTTCATGCGCGAATCGGCATGGCTTGCGAAGATGGCAGGCGCACGAGAGGGGAGCGCTTAGCGATGAACACCAAGACCGAGGACATCGGGCCGTCCATCGACTATGCGGAGGTCGCCCGGCGCATCCCGCACCGCTATCCGTTCCTGCTGGTGGATCGCGCGGAGGACTATCGCCCGCACCAGTCGATCATCGGCGTCAAGTGCGTCACCATCAACGAGCCCTACTTCCAGGGCCACTTCCCGGGAAACCCGGTGATGCCGGGCGTGCTGATCGTCGAGGCCATCGCCCAGACCGGCGCGGTCTTGATGTCCAAGTCGCTGAACGCCGACGTTACCGGCAAGACCATCTTCTTCGTATCGCTGGACAACGGGCGTTTCAGGCACCCTGTGCGCCCCGGCGATGTGCTGCGCATGCACGTCGAGGTGGTGCGCCACCGCGGGGACCTGTTCAAGTTCCGGGGCCGGGCGATGGTCGAGTACAAGGTCGCCGCCGAAGTCGAGTTCGCCGCCATGGTGGTGGAAACCAGCTGATGCCATCGGTGCATCCGACGGCGATCGTCCACGACGGTGCGCGGCTCGCCCCTGACGTGGACATCGGGCCCTATTGCATCGTCGGCCCCGACGTCGTCCTGGCCGGCGGGGTGCGCCTGGTCTCCCACGTGGTGATCGATGGCGTCACCGAGATCGGCGAGAATTGCGTCATCCACGCCTTCGCCAGCCTGGGCGGCCCGCCCCAGCACCTGGCCCACAAGGGCGAGGCCACCCGCCTGGCGATCGGCCCGCGCAACCTGATCCGCGAACATGTGACCATGAACACGGGCACAGTCATGGGCCGCGGCGTCACCACGGTCGGATCCGACGGCCTGTTCATGGTGGGATCGCACGTGGCGCACGACTGCATCGTCGGCGACCGGGTGGTTCTGGCCAACAACGCGACCCTCGGCGGGCATGTCCAGGTCGGCGACCAGGTCTTCATGGGCGGACTGTCGGCGGCCCACCAGCACACCCGCATCGGCCGGCACGCCTTCATTGGGGGCCTGGCTCCCGTGACCAAGGACGTGATTCCCTACGCCCTGGTGGGCAATGACGCGCACCTGGAAGGCATCAATCTGGTTGGCCTGAAGCGCCGTGGCTTCTCGCGCGAGGTCATCAACGACCTTCGCGCCGCCTATCGCCTGCTGTTCGCGCAGGAGGGCACGTTCCAGGAGCGGGTCGAGGATGTCGGGCGGGTGTTCGGCGGTTCGGCCGAAGTGATGGAAATCATCGCCTTCATTCGCGCCGACGCCAATCGGCCGCTCTGCCTGCCGGGGGGTTGATCCGGCCGTGGGCGTGCTGGGTCTGATCGCCGGGGGCGGGGCGCTGCCGATCGAAGTCGCCCGCGCATGCGAACGCGCCGGTCGGCCGGTCTTCGTCATCCGCCTGAAGGGCATGGCCGACGCCGCCCTGCAGGCCTTTGCGGGCGCCGATGTGGGGTTGGTCGAATTCGGCCGATGCCTCAAGGCGCTCCGCGGCGCGGGGTGCGACCGGGTCGCGTTCAGTGGCTATGTGCCACGGCCGGACTTCGCGGCGCTGAAGCCGGACCTGAAGGCGCTCAAACACTTGCCCGGCGTCGTGGCCGCGGCGCGCCACGGCGACGACGCCCTCCTGCGCGCCATCCTCGCCGTGTTCGAGAAGGAGGGCTTCGCCATCGACAGCCTGCAGGATGTCGCCGCCCGCCTGGTGCTGGGTCCAGGCCCGTTCGGAACGGTCCGGCCGCGGTCGGAAGATCAGGGCGACATCGATCGGGCGCTGGGCGCCGCCCGCGCCATCGGTGCGATGGATATCGGCCAGGCCGCGGTCGCCTGCAACGGCGTGGTCCTGGCCGTGGAGGCGCAGGAGGGCACCGACGCCATGTTGGGGCGATGCGCGGGTCTGCCTGGCGTGCTGAGGGGCTCGCCGGACCATCGCCGCGGGGTGCTCGCCAAGACGCCCAAGCCGGGCCAGGACCGGCGGATCGACCTGCCCACCATCGGCGTGGCCACGATCGAACGGGCGGCCGAGGCAGGATTGGCGGGGATCGTGGGCGTGGCGGGCGCCCTGCTGGTCGTGGACGCCGAGGGCGTACGGGACACAGCCGACCGCCTAGGCCTGTTCGTCCTGGGCGTCGAGGCGGAGCCGTCATGACGGTTTGCGTGCTGCTGACCGCGGCGGAAGCGTCCGGCGACGCCCTGGGCGCGGAGCTCATGCGGGCGCTGAAGCGGCGCCTCGGCCCGGATGTGCGCTTCGTAGGCGTCGGCGCCGCCGGCATGGCCCGGGAAGGCCTGCGGAGCGCGTTCGACGTCTCGGAACTCTCCATCGTGGGACTGGTGGACGGACTCATGGCGTTCGGACGGGCCCGGCGGCGCGCGAGGCAGGTTGCGGACATCGCGGCGCGAGAGGAGCCCGACGTCGCCGTGCTTATCGATTCCTGGGGGTTCAGCTACCTGACCGCCCGCGAGCTTCGCCGACGCTCGCCCCGATTGCGGCTGGGGAAGTATGTAGCGCCCCAGGCCTGGGCGACGCGACCGGGCAGGGCGAAGGCCCTCGCGCGGACCTTCGATCACCTGCTCTCCATCATCGCCTTCGAGGCGCCAATGTTCGAGGCGGCCGGCGCCGCGGTCACCTTCGTGGGCCATCCGGCGCTCACTGGCCCCCCGGACAAGGCCGACCCGGCCCGGCTGCGGACGCGCATCGGCGCCGAGGCCGACGATCCGATCCTGCTGGTCCTTCCCGGAAGCCGCAGGTCGGAGATCGAGAGGCTGTCGCCTCCGTTCGCGGAGGCCGTCCGTATACTGATGGCTCAACGCCCCACCCTCAGGGTTGTCGTGCTGGCGGCGCCCGGCGTGGAGGATCTGGTGCGCGCCAAGGTCGCCGCATGGCCGACCCGCGCCGACGTGATTTCAGATCCCGTGGGGAAGGCGGACGTCATGGGAGCGGCTGTCGTCGCCTTGGCCTGCAGCGGCACCGCGACTGTCGAGCTCGCGGCGGCCGGGTGTCCGATGGTGGTCGCCTATCGCGTTGGGCCGATCACGTATCAGATCGCCAGGCGGATCATCCGGACCCGATTTATCAACCTGGTCAACATAGCCGCCGACGCCCCTGTCGCGCCTGAGCTGATCCAGGACACCTGCACGGGCCCGCGGCTGGCGCTGGAGGTGGCGCGGCGGCTGGATGACCCGCGCCTGCGCGCCGAACAGGTGGCCGCCCAGGACGCGGCCCTCCTGCGCCTGGGCCGGGGTGGACCGCCCACGGCGGACGCCGCCGCGGATGTGATCGCCAGGATGCTGGCCTAGCTAGCCGCCGCCCGCGGGCAGGATCAACGAGAACACCGCTCCCCGCGGCGCCCCGCGCCTGGCCAGGGCCCGGCCGTGGTGGGCGATGGCGACCTGCCGGGCGATGTTCAGCCCGATGCCGGAGCCACCGGTCTTGGTGCTGAAGAAAGGCACGAAGAGGCGATCCAGATCGTCCGGCAGGCCCCGCCCGTTGTCTGACACCATGAGCTCCACAAGGCCCTCTTCGGCGTGCCGGAACACGATCGTCACCGAGGGCTCCGCGATCCCCTCCACCGCCTCGGCGGCGTTCTTGACGAGATTGACCAGGGCCTGTTCTAGCATTTCCGGGTCGGCGCAGAGGACCAGGTCCTGGGGGCGGACTTCGCTGGCGTAGGCCACGCCGCGCGCCCGGAGCATCGGCTCAAACAGCTGATCCAGCCCTGCCATGAGGTCGGACAGGTGGATGGCGACTCGCCGCGGGGCCGGCAGTTCGGCCACCTTCCTGTAGCGGTCGACGAAACTCATCAGGCCCTGGCTGCGCCGTGCGATCACCTGGACCGCAGCGGCGGTCTCGGTGGACGCGCCTGGATGGTCGTTCAACAGGTCTTCGAGGCTCTCCGCCAGGGATACGATCGGAGTGAGGGAGTTCATCATCTCATGGGCGAGGATGCGCACGAGATCCTGCCACGCCCCGACCTCGACCGCGGCGAGTTCACCCGAAACGCTCTGCAGCGACACCAGTCGCCGCGTCTGGCCACCGGGAAGGGCGAAGCCGGCCACCGAGGCGAGGACGCGCCTGCCGTCGGCGAGGCGCAGGATTTCCCGTCCGCCGGGGGCGAGGGCCATCACGCGCGCCACTGCGTCTGGGCCCAAGACGCGGATGTCGGTGAACCGCGCGGCGGCTTCGCGGGCCAGCAGCCGGGCCGCGTGGTTGCTTTGCTCGATCGCGCCGTCCGGCCGGATCACGAAGAGGGCGGCCCCGACTGTGTCGAGCATGCTTTCCAGAAGATCGTTGCGCCGCTGGCGGTCAGTCCTGTCGGCGTCGAGGCGGTCGGCCGCCCGATCGATGGCGGCGCCCAGGTCGCTGAACGCGGCAGGCATCCGCGCGGGCCGCTCGATTGCGCCACCCGCCAGGCCGTCCGCGAAGGTCGCCAGGATGCGGTCGGCGGTGCGGGCGTGGCTCGCCAGGTTGGCCGTGGCCAGGCCGGCGAACGCCAGGAGCACCAGTGCGGTGGCGTAATAGTGGAAGCGGATCGCCACATCGCCCGCTCCCCAGACCAGCGCCGCGATGGTCACGGCCCGAATGGCGACGCCGAAGGCGAAGTTCGAGGGGCCCCAGAGCCTAAAGCCCATGTTTGGTCATCCGCCGGTAAAGCGCCGGCCGGGTCAGGCCAAGCGCCGCCGCGGCCTGGCTGATGTTGCCGTCGTGACGGGCGAGCGCGCGCTGGATCGCGTGTCGCTCCATGAGGTCGAGGTTCAGTGTGTCGCCCGACCGCCTGGAGCGCGTGAGGTCCGCGGCGGCGGCCATGGCGTCGACGAGCGCCGCGTTTCGCCACGGCTTGAGCACGAAATCGGCCGCGCCGCGCTTAAGGGCCTGCACCGCCAACGCGACCCCGCCGTAGACGGTCATCAACACCACGGAAACCGCGCCATCCGCGGCCTGGACCAGGTCCAGCACCTCGAGCCCGGCGCGTCCGGTGTGTTCGCCTGGCGCGAAGTTCATGTCGAGCAGGATCACGTCGTAGGCCCGGCCGGTCAGAAGGCCGGCGACGCCTTCAGGCCTGGTCAGGACATCCACCCGCTCGGCCTCGCGCATGAGGGCCATCCGCGCGGACTCGGCCACATCAGGATCGTCGTCAAGGACCAGCACCTTGCCCAAGCGGCTCATGCCTCCAGACTAAGGCTCATTGGCCAAAACCGGAAAGCCAGCGAGGCCAATGGGTTGGCGGCCAATGGGCGCCTGCTGCACATCCAGGGTGTCCGATTGCGGACACCCCGAGGGCTCGGAGGCGGCCTCGGGTAAGTCTAAGTGATTGCTTTTGCGTGATTTCAACGCGCCCGCCTTCGACGCCATACTGGCGGCGTCAGGAGACGAGCATGAGCGCAGAGATGGATCTGAAGGTCCATCGACCGTGGTGGCGATCGACGGCGGCGCGCGTCTGCGCCGTCGCCGTGCTGGTGGTCGTGGCGTGCGTGGTCATGGCCTTGGCCTTCCTCGGCCGTGCGCGCAGCTCCGTGCGCGTGCCGTTGCAAAGCCTGAGCATCGATGTGGCCAGCACGGGCGTGTTCCACGACCTGACCTCCCTGCAGGGCAAGGTCGTTCCGCGCGACACCATCTATCTGGACCCCCTCGAAGGCGGGCAGGTGCAAAAGGTGCTGGTGCAGGCCGGCGACAGGATCACCGCGGGGCAGCCGCTGGTGGCCTTCCGCAACACCCAGCTGGAACTTGAGGTCCTCGATCAGGAAGGTCGCCTGGTGGAGTCGATCACCCAGCTGCAGGCCTACGAAAAGCAGCTCGAACAGAATCGCGCCGATAACGAAAAGACCCTGGCCCAGATCGACTACAACGTCCTTCGCCTGCAGCGGATGGCGGGTCGGCGCGATCCGCTGCTCAAGGCGGGCTTCGTGCCGCGCGAACAGACCGATCAGATCCACGACGAACTGGACTACGACCGAGCCCTGCGCCCTGTGCAGGCGCAGACCAATCAGCGCCAGGACGCCTTACGCCTGCAGCAGCTGCCCCAGATCCACGCCGAAATGGACAGCCTGCAGCGCAGCCTCTCGATCACCCGTACGAAGCTCGGCGACCTGACGGTCAAGGCTCCCGTGTCGGGTCGGTTGACCGCGATGGACCTGAAGATCGGCGAAAACCGCAACCGGGGCGACCGCCTGGGCGAGATCACCCTGGACGCCGGCTTCAAGATTTCGGCGGACGTAGACGAGTTCTACCTGTCGCGGGTCCATGCCGGCCAGAGCGCCGACGTCGACCTGGATGGCCGCACGCTCAAGCTCGTGGTCACACGCCTCTACCCCCAGGTCCACGGCGGGACATTCACCATCGATCTGGCCTTCACGGCCGCGGCGCCATCCAGCCTGCTGCCCGGCGAGGCGGTGCAGGGGAAGCTTTCGCTCGGCGCGGACCTCCCCGGCATGGTCCTTCCGGCAGGGCCGTTCCTTGAGCGGACGGGCGGGGACTGCATCTTCGTGTTGTCCGCGGACGGCCATCACGCAGACCGCCGGCGCATCAATATCGGCCGGCGCAATTCCGAACAGGTGGAGGTCCTCTCGGGCCTGAGGCCTGGCGAGAGGGTGGTCACTTCGGACTACCAGGGTTGGGACAAGATCGATCGCCTCGATCTGACGTCATAGGGACCAAGACCATGCTGACACTCGATCAGGTCTCCAAGACCTACAGGACCTCGGATGTGGAGACGCGGGCGTTGGATCGCGTGTCGCTGCAGATCGCGCCCGGTGAGTTCGTGGCCATCATGGGCCCGTCCGGCTGCGGCAAGTCCACGTTGCTCAACGTCGTCGGCCTTCTCGATCAGCCGACCACCGGGCGGTACGAATTCTTTGGTGAGGAGGTCTCGCGCTCCAGGGAAGCGCAACTGACCCGCCTGAGGCGGGACAAGATCGGATTCGTGTTCCAGAGTTTCAACCTGATTGACGACCTGTCGGTGGCGCAGAACGTCGAGG
>FTHA01000984.1_pt1 | contig 25745 bp, 21 predicted proteins | sample 1640771 | NCBI WGS metagenome assembly FTHA01 (sample SAMEA3914789, study PRJEB12502) | metagenome | biome: forest; material: soil | place: Canada | collected 2011-07-03 | depth 0.3 m | reverse complement strand
TCTGGATCGATTGTCCCGACCCGGGCTGGGGCAGTCCGATCGGCAACGCGCTGGACCGCGGCGGGGGTTATACCCGCGGACAGTACCGCAACCACTTCGACGCCCATTGCGGGATGGAAGTCGTCCTGCCGGACGGCGAACTGCTGCGCACTGGGATGGGCGCCATGCCGGGCGCCAAGACGTGGCAGCAATACAAGGCCGGCTTCGGACCGTGGATCGACGGCCTATTCTCCCAGTCCAATTTCGGGGTCGTCACCAAGATGGGCTTCTGGATGATGCCCGAGCCGGAAGCCTGCCTGATCGGGCGGGTCTATGCGGACAGCTATGACGATCTTCCCGCGCTGGTCCGGACCGTCACGCGGCTCGAGAACAGCGGCGTCGTGAACGGCATGCCCGGCTTCGGCAGCCCGCTGCTGCAACGGCGCGTGCCGGCCGATCCGCAAAGCAGCAGCCCGAACGACGCGACGCAGATCGACCCGGCCCTGAACGACGCTTTCTACGCTGGAGACGGCCCCGCCAAGGCGCTGATCGCCGAACGGGTCAGGACAAGCGGCCGCAGCTGCTGGAGCGCGCTCGTCAAGTTCTACGGCCCGGAGCGCATGGTCCGCTTGCAATGGGACATCGCCAAGGAACAGTTCTCCGCGATTCCCGGCGCCAGGTTCGGCGAGCCCGAACTCTACGGCTTCCCGCTTTCCGATGCCGATCTGGAGAAGGTCCACAAGCCGACCTTCGGCATCCCGAGCCTGAATGTCTTCAACTTCGGCATCCGCACCGAATTGCGGCCGCAGTTGACCGAAGGCCACCAGGCTTTCTCGCCGGTGATTCCGCGCACCGGCGAGGCGATCTTCGAAGTGAACAAGGTCTTTGCGCGGATCTTCAGGGAAGAAGGGTTGCCGGTCCCGCCCTTCAACCTGCCCGGATGCGTGTGGGAGCGCGCATTCATGATGATCTGCATCTTCCCGACGTTCAGGAGCGCGGAAACCAACCAGAGATACCGCAGGGCGATCACCCGGCTGATCCGCGAGGCGGCTGAGCGTGGCTGGGGGGAGTATCGCACTCCCGTCGCCTATTATGACGTGGTGATGGACACCTATTCTTTCGGCGGCCACGCGCTGCGCCGGTTCCACGAAAGGGTGAAGGATGCGCTCGATCCCAATGGAATCATCTCGCCGGGGCGCTATGGCGTTTGGCCCAAGCGGAACCGCAAAGGTCGGATGGCCAGATGAAGCGCCGAGCAAGACGGATGTCCGCGGCCGCTCTGCTTGTCGCCGCAACCGCCGCCTGCGGCATCGCGGCAACCCAAGGATCGCATGCGTCCGCGCAGCAGCTCGCCAAGGGCGACCCGGTGAATGGCAGGCAGGTCTACGCCTATTGGTGCGCCGCCTGCCATGGGCGTGGCCCGGGTCACCCAGGCACCCAGTCGCTGGAGGTGAAATACCGCGGCCAACTTGTACCCCCGGCGCTGGAGGATCGGAGCGACCTCTCGCTCACGCTGACGACCCAGTTCGTCCGCCACGGCGTGGCGCTGATGCCACCCTTCCGCAAGACCGAGATCAGCGAGGCACAGCTGCGCGATCTGGCCGCCTATCTCACGAAAGCAAGATAGCCGTGTGAAGGGAGTTCAGGCTAGAGTGCGCCCGGCAGTCGAACGGGCCCGAAAGACACCGCGAATTGGCGTACAACCGAGCGCAACGCCATCGCCCAAGTCATTAGGCTCACAGAAAACGTGCAGCACTCTCAAACACATAGACTCTGCGTTGCCCCGATGATGGACTGGACGGACCGGCGTTGCCGGGCGTTCCATCGGGTGCTGTCGCGGCGCGCCCTGCTCTACACCGAGATGCTGACCTCGGGCGCGGTGATCCATGGGGATCGGGAGCGGCTGCTGGGGTTCGATGCGGCCGAGCACCCTGTGGCGCTGCAGCTCGGCGGCTCGGACCCGGCTGAGCTGGCCCTGGCGGCGCGCATCGGCGAAGACCTCGGCTATGGCGAGATCAACCTGAACGTCGGCTGTCCGTCCGACCGTGTGCAGAGCGGCCGCTTCGGCGCCTGCCTGATGCGCGAGCCCGCCCTGGTGGCCGAGTGCATGTCGGCCATCGGCCAGGCGGTGCGGATCCCGGCCACCGTGAAGTGCCGCATCGGCGTGGACGACCAGGAGCCTGAGGAGAGCCTGTTCGGCCTTGTGGACCTGTGCGCCGCCGCAGGAGTGGGCCTGTTCGTGGTCCACGCTCGGAAGGCCTGGCTCGCCGGCCTCAGCCCCAAGGAGAACCGGGACATTCCCCCCCTGGATTACGGCCTGGTCTATCGGCTGAAGCGTGAGCGGCCGGGACTGACGATCGTGATCAACGGCGGGATCGCCTCTCTGGACGAGGCAGAGGCCCACCTGGCGGCTGGCGTGGACGGCGTCATGCTGGGGCGGGCCGCCTACCATGACCCCGCCATCCTGGGTCAGGTCGACCGGCGGCTATTTGGTGAGGCCAGGGAGGATGTCTTGCCGCACGAGGCCGTGCGCGGCTTCCTGCCCTATGTCGCTGACGCCCTGTCCAAAGGCGTGAGGCTGCCGGCCATGACCCGCCACATGCTGGGCCTGTTCCACGGCCGGCCCGGCGCGCGTAGCTGGCGGCGGATCCTGACCGTGGACTCGATCAGGCCGGGCGCGGGGATCGAGGTGATCGAGCGGGCGCTGGGGGCAGTGACCAGCCCCGCCGAGCGTGAGGCGGCTTAAGCGCCGCCTCTGATGGGGCCTTCAGCCGCCGACCCGGTCCGGTCAGGGCCGCAGGATAAGGGCCGTAGGGGTGGCTTCGAAGCGGGACAGCCTGCCCAGATAGGTCATGCCGAGCAGCGAGGCCGGCAGGCCCTTCTCGATCACCAGGGCGTCGACGTCGGCCACGCGGGCGCCGGCGACGGAGACGCTGGCCAGCTTGACCTGGGCCGCTCGCGCCTGACCGTTGGCGGTGGTGACCCGCAGGCCGTAGTCGAGCTGGCGTGGATCGAAGCCCAGTCTGCGGGCGTCGTCGGCCGTCAGGGCGACCGCGGTGGCCCCCGTGTCCACCAGGAAACGTATGCGCGCGCCGTTGACCTCGCCCTCTGCCCAGAAATGGCCATCGCTCGCCTTGGCGACCGAGGCCGGGCTGCCGGCGGTTTCAGGCATGGGGGCAGAGGTGGCGACCGCGGCGGTCACTACCGGCTCGGCGCGGCGCAGGCCAGGCAGGGCATTCGCCTGATTGAGCAGCACCACCGTCTGCGCGGCTCCCGCCGCCGACAGCACGCCCACCACGGCCAGCGCCGCAAATCTGAGCATGACGAATGGCTCCACGCCGTTGGGCTTCGACCCGAATGGGCCCGCTCGACGCTGACATTAGGGGCAGAGCGGTTTGCAAGCCGTGAATGGCGATGGGGTTTTCTCGGGCCGGCGATCGGACGATGAGCAGGGCCAATATGAATATCAGCTCCAGTCATAATTTCAGTTTTGCTGGTCTGCGACCCAGAGCTTCTCGTTTGAGGTCAACCGGCCGGGCGCCTAGACGCCCTGATCATGAAGAGTTCGAGTATTGGTTGGCGCCCGCCCCTGGCGATCCTAGGCTTGCTCGCGACGCTCGCCCAAGCGCCGGCGTCCCGGGCGCAGCCGGCGATCGATCCGCCGCCGAACGCCAGAGCATGGACCGACATCGCCAACCTGCCTGACTGGGGCGGTGTCTGGCTTCCCACCCCCTGGGGCAAGGAACCGACGGGCGCCGGGACTCCGCCGGCATGGACCCCCGAAGCGGCCGCCCGGATTGAGGCGATGAAGGCCGCAGAGCAGGCGGGCCGGCCGCAGAACGTGTTCGTCAATTGCCTGCCTGAAGGCATGCCGAGCTTCATCATCATGACCGTGGCCGCCGTCGAGTTCCTGTTCACGCCCGGCCGCATCACCATGCTTGGCGAGTTCGACGGCAACCGCCTGCGGCGCATCTACACCGACGGTCGGCCGCATCCCGACGACCCGGACCTTACGTTCAACGGCCACTCGATCGGCCGCTGGGACGGGACCACGCTGGTCGTGGACACCGTCGCCATCCTGCCGGAGACGTTCCTGCCGCTGGGACAGGCGGCGGCGATCGCCAACGACGGAGACCTGCACCTCGTCGAGCACATCCGCCTGACTGGCCCGGACGTCCTGCAGGATGATCTCGAGATCGACGCGCCCCACGTCCTGACGGCGCCCTGGAAGATCACCCGAACCTTCCACCGCAGCCGCGAACGGCGAGCAGAAATCGTCGAAGCTTCGTGCCGCCAGGGCGACTTCATGGAGGGGCAGGACGCCCAAGGCCATGCCGCCTTTCTCCCCATCGCCCACGAAGAGGGCGGCGCTCCCGTGCCGGGGGATCGCTGATCCCTCCCGCTCCCAAGAGGCCCCGACATGAGACGTCTTTCCCCGGTCGCCCTTGCGACGATCCTCGCCGCCACGAGCCTGCAACCGGCGGCCGCCCATCACTCCTTCGCCATGTACGACGCCAACACGGTGTTGAAGTTGAAGGGCACGGTGAAGGCGTTCCAGTGGAGCAACCCCCACGCCCTGCTCTGGGTGATCACCGGACCGGACCCCGGCCAGGTTTCGCAGCTTTGGTCCATTGAACTTTCCACCAGCCCGGGCAATCTGACCCGCATGGGTTGGTCCAAGCGGTCTCTGAAGCCCGGTGACCGGGTCGTCGTCGACCTCAATCCTCTGCGCGACGGCCAGCACGGCGGGGCGCTGAAGGCGGTCACGCTGGTAGACTCCGGCGAGGTTCTGACCACAGTGACGAACGGTCCAGCCAAGGCCTCGCCGTGATGATCCGCTGGATTTGGAGGGTTTGAGATGAGGGTTGCTCGGCTCCTGTTTCTGGCGATCCTCTCCTTCGCTTCGCTGGCGGCGCTCGCCATGGCGGCGCCCGCGCAGGAGCAACTCCTGCCATGGACGCCCCAGACCTGGGCCGAGGTGGCCAAGCTGCCGGACTGGAGCGGAGTCTGGGTGCCCAATGTCGGCGACCAGAACGCCCGGATCCAGACCGATCCCACCCCCTGGAAGCCGCAATTCGCCAAGCAGATCGCTGACCTCAACGCCCAGGAAGACGCCGGAGACCCCAAAGGCCTGTTCTATGACTGCCTCCCGGAAGCCATGCCCAGCTGGATGTTGATCAGCCACAACGCCATGGAGTTCGCCTTCACGCCCGGCCGCGTGACCATGCTGGGCGAATCCGACGGCAACCGGCTCCGCCGCGTCTACACCGACGGCCGGCCCCACCCCGACGACCCCGACCTCACCTTCCACGGCCACTCGATCGGCCATTGGGAAGGCCAGACCCTGGTCATCGACACGGTGGGTATCCTGCCGCAGTCGCTGATCGCCCTCACTGAAGCCGCCGGCGTGCCGAACAACGGCGACATGCACATCGTCGAGCACATGCACCTGACCGGACCGGACACGCTGCAGGACGATCTGGAGATCACCGCGCCGCACGTCCTGATCACGACCTGGAAAACCAGCCGCATCTGGTACCGGCATCGTGAGCGGGTAGGCGACATCGTCGAAGGCGTCTGCCTGCAGGGCGGGCTTTCGGCCCAGACCGACGACAAGGGCAACGCCGTGTTCGTGCCAATCCCCCACTCCCACGGCATACCGGTGCCGTCGAGCCAATGACCGTGAGCCGTCCCATGATCCGCCCCCGCATCGTCGCAGCAGTCGTCGCGACGTCCATGGTGCTTGCGGGGGCTGGCGCCGCCCTGGCCCATCACTCTTTCGCCATGTTCGATTTCTCCAAGACCGTCACCGTCAAAGGGGTGGTCAAGGACTTCCAGTGGACCAATCCTCACGCGATCGTCTGGGTGCTCGGCGAAGAACAGCCGGGCGCTGGCCCGACCCTTTGGGCGGCCGAGCTCACCAGCCCGGGCAATCTCAGCCGCATGGGCTGGACCAAGCGATCCTTGAATCCCGGCGACAAGGTCAGCCTGGAGCTCAACCCCCTGCGCGACGGCAAGAAGGGCGGCGGCTTCAAGAGCGCGACGTTGCTGGACACCGGCGTGGTGCTGAAGGCGGGCGGGCCAGGGCAGGCCGCTCCGCCATCGAAGACGCCATGACCATCAAGGCCCGCCAATAAGCGGCTTAGCAGGACTCGCTTGAATCCCGACGCCTCGGTCCGCTTGACTGGAACGCCTCGCATAAGCGCGGACCGGAGTGTGTGATGACTGGCGAACCTGAGGAATCCCTACGCCGGCTTCTGGCCGGACTGCATGCGGAACGCGTCGCCACCTGGGATCCGGCGGACCTGCAGACCAATATCGACCAGCGCGACGAGCTCGCCGCAACCGCCGACCGCGCCGGCTTCGTCAGGCGGGGCGATGTGGTCGGGCCGTTCAGCCTGCCCACGGTCGAAGGAAGAACGGTGACCCTGGAAAGCCTGACTGCGAACGGCCCCGCGGTGCTGATCTTCTTCCGGTTCGCTGGCTGCCCGGCCTGCAACATCGCCCTGCCCTACTACCAGCGACAGCTGCATCCGGCGCTCGAGCGACTCGGCGTGCCGCTGGTTGCGGTCAGTCCGCAGATCCTGCAGCGCCTGGGGGAGATCAAGCGGCGGCATGATCTGAGATTCCAGGTGGCGAGCGACCTCGGCAATGCGCTGGGGCGGCGCTTCGGCATCACCTTCGAGGCCAACGAGGCCTCCCAGAAGGCCGCCCTCGCCAAGGACCGCATCATAGGCGAGATCACCGGCACGGGGACCTGGGAGCTGCCCATGCCGACGGTCGTGGTCATCGACCAGCGCGGCGTGGTGGAATTCGCGGACGTGGCGCCTGATTGGCTGGAACGCACCGAGGCGGAGCCGATCCTGCAGGCCGTGCGGCGCCTGACCCTGGCCGCAGTCGGCTAGCCGGCTAGCCGACTGCGGCCTGCTCCCGGGCTGGGCGCGCCGATGCCCGTGAAACCCTCCGTGCCAGCATCTTCAAGTACGGAGCGCGACCAGTCCGCCGTTCCGGCAGGACTTGACGAGATGACCATCTGCGCGATCAACGCTCATCGGATCGCCAGGCTGGCTCCGCCGCGAGAGACCGCCCTCCTCGTCGGGTCCAGCCGACTGCAGCTGTTCGGGCGCCATGGTGGGCGGCCCAGCTTCACGGGGCCCCCGCCGAGCCTTTCGCGCTTCCCCGGCGGAGAGTTCCTGCCCTGATGAGGCTGGCCTGTCGAGCCTCGCTCATATGCGATATCGTCGGCAGAAATTAGTATATCAGAAATATATACTTTTGTGATTCTGATATGATTCAAAACTATCATCGCCATGAGATAATATAGATTGAGATATAACTCTGGCCTGCACATAGACACCCTCGCTCAAGACGAGGGGAACACGTGTATGACCTATCGACATTCGGCGGCGGCGGCGCGATCCGGCGCGATCCGCTTCCTGCTCCTGGCGAGCACTTCGTCAGCGATCGCCAGCACCGCATACGCTCAGGCTCCGGCGGCGGCGGATGCAGCGACGGAAACCGGCGCCAGCGTGTCGGACGTGGTGGTGACGGCTGAGCGCCGGGAAACCAACCTGCAGAAGACGCCGATAGCGATCTCGGCCTTCTCGCCACAGACCCTGCGCGACCGCAACGCCCAGTCCATCCGCGACCTGTCGGGGCAGATCCCCAACCTGTCGATCCCGCGCGCCAACATCAGCTACACGACCCAGACCTATTCGCTGCGTGGCGTGGGCGAGACCGACCCGATCCAGGAGCCCGTGCTCTCGGTCTATGTCGACGACGTCTATGTCCCGCGCCAGATCGGCTCGATGGTCGACTTCAACGACATCGAGCGGCTGGAGGTGCTGCGAGGGCCGCAGGGCACGCTGTACGGACGCAACTCCAGCGCCGGCGCGCTGAGGATTGTCACGCGCGACCCCTCCAACCAGGTCCGCGTCGACGGCTCGTTCGGCGCAGGCAGCTACAGCGAGATCGACGCCCACTCGACCGTCAGCGGCCCACTGATCCGGGACCAGCTATTCGCCAGCCTGTCCTACGTCCATCACAGCCAGAGCGGCGTCACCTTCGACCCGACGCTGGGTCACGACGTCAACCGCGTCGACATTGACGCGCTCAGGGCCAAGCTGCGCTGGACCCCGGCGGAGAAGCTCGATGTGCAGCTCAGCCTCACAGGCCTGAGGGACCGCAGCGACACCCGCAGCTACATTCCGGTGAACCAGCCCGGATCCTTCAGCAAACGCCTGTCCTATTCCGAGGTCGAGCCCTCTCAGCACCTGAACCAGGGCCTGGCCTCGCTGAAGGTCCAGTACGAGCTGTCGCCCCGCTTCAAGCTCAAGTCCATCAGCGCGTACGGCGGTTTCGATCTGAATCCCGTCAACTACGACAATGATGGGCAGGCGGCGCTGATCCAGAAAAACCTGATCCATTACAACGATCAGTACGAGACCCAGGAGGTCCAGCTGAACGGCGACCTCGGCCGCGTCAGCTTAACCAGCGGCGTCTTCTATCTGCATGAACGCTTTTTTGTGCAGCGCGATGGCTACAGCCGCAAGAACGCTCAGCCCACCGATCCGGCGGCCACCCCCGCCAACTACAACTTCCTGCGCGCCCACAACATCACCAACACCGACAGCTATGCTGCATTCGGCGAAGCCACGTGGCGGATCACTGACCGCCTGAGTGTGATCGGGGGACTGCGCTGGACCCACGAGTCCAAGACCTTCACTTTCGCCAACAGCGTGCTGGACCTCGCGGGCCAGGTCACCGCCGCCTCGATCCAGGGCCAGGCCGAGCACTCGTGGTCCGCGGCCACGCCAAAGGTCTCGCTGCAATACCAGTGGACGCCCGACATCCTGCAGTACGCAACCTACTCCCAGGGCTTCAAGTCTGGCGGCTTCGACAACCGGGCGACGCGCCTCGACCTGGCCCAGCTGCCGTTCAACCCCGAGAAGGTCACGGCCTATGAGACGGGCCTCAAGACCGAATGGCTCAGTCACCGCCTGCGCGCCAACCTGGCGGCGTTCTACGACGACTACACCGACCTGCAGGTCTCGTTCTACGACCCAACCTATGTCGGCAGCCGCCGCGGCAACGCCGGCAAGGCGCATACCTACGGTGTCGAATTGGAGGCCGACGCCAAACCCATCGACCGGCTCAGCCTGTTCTTCAACGCCGGGTACCTGTTCGCCATCTACGACGAGTATCTTGGGGCCAACGGTCCCGGCACGAACGCCAATCGCAACCGCCTGATCAATGCGCCCCGCTGGACGCTTGCCGGCGGCGGAACCTGGGATGTCCCCGTGCACATCCCGGGCTCGCTGCGCCTTGGCGTCGACGCCGAGTGGCAGGACTTCGTCTATTCGAGCGCGCTGAACCGGCCCCAGGACCGGGTTCCGGCCCAGGCCTTCGTCAACGGGACCATCACCTGGACCGCGCCCGATCAACACTGGTCTCTGCAATTGGCTGGCCGGAACCTGCTGAACTCCGGTGAGCCGGTGAGCTCGTCATACACCCCATCCACCGCGATCTACTACAAGAACTATCCAGATCCGCGAACTGTGCTGGGGACGATTCAATATTTCTACTGAATATCCCACCCACCGCATCGGCGCCGCGCAACGAGACTTGATCAGACCTCAAGAGCATCTTGAGCAACTCTCATTAAGCCCACCAATCCGTCCGCGATAAGACCCTCATTCCGCCGGCAAGGAGTTCCATCATGCCCGTCGAGTTCATCGGCATCGTCCACGGCCAGAACGTCTCCGAGATCCATCCTCCGGAGGGCCCGCCCATCGACAAGGCCTATGTCCGCGCCATCGCCGGCGCGCACGAGGCCGGCGGCTTTGACCGCGTCCTGATCGCCCACCATTCCAGCTCGCCAGACGGCTACCTCACCGCCGCCCACGTGTTCGAACACACCGAGCGCCTGAGGGTGATGCTGGCTCACCGGCCGGGCTTCGTCGCACCCGCGCTGACCGCCCGTTCGCTGGCCACGCTCGATCATTACAGCGACGGCCGCCTGGCGGTGCACATCATCACTGGCGGCGACGACGAGGAGCAGCGGCGCGACGGCGACTACCTCGACAAGGAGGCGCGCTACGCCCGCACCGGCGAATACCTCGACATCGTCAAGCGGGTCTGGACCTCGGACGCGCCCTTCGACCATCACGGCGAACACTACCGCTTCGAGGGCGCGTTCTCGTCGATCAAGCCCGTCCAGAAGCCACATCTGCCGATCTACTTCGGCGGCTCCTCGGATGCAGCCATTGCCGTCGCCGGCCGCTACGCGGACGTCTATGCGCTGTGGGGCGAGTCGCTGGCCGGCGTGAAGGAGACGATCGCCCGGGTGCGCTCCGCCGCCGCGCAGCACGGCCGCGCCGACCACGTCCGCTTCAGCCTGTCGTTGCGCCCGATCATCGCCGAGACTGAGCAGGAGGCCTGGGTGAAGGCAGAACGGATCCTGGACAAGGCCCGAGCGCTGCAGGGGGGCAACCCGCGTGTCGCCCGGCGCAAGGAGCCCGCCAACACCGGCTCACTGCGGCTGCTCGAAACCGCCGCCCAGGGCCGGGTGGTCGACAAGCGGCTGTGGACAGAAATCGCTACCCTTGGTGGTGCACGCGGCAACTCCACCTCGCTGGTGGGCGATCCGGAACAGGTGACCGAGTCCCTGCTGGAATACTACGACCTCGGGGTCACCACCTTCCTGATCCGCGGCTTCACCCCGCTGGAGGATGCGGTGGTGTACGGCCGCGAGCTGCTGCCCCTGGTGCGCAAGGCGATCGCTGAGCGCGATGCGGCAGGCCCGCACATTCACGCCAAGGCCAGCTGATCGCGCTCATGCGCCGGAGCCTCCCCGCGCCAGGACTGCTGGCGATCCTGGCGCTCTTCGCGCTCGCAGCCTGCGGTGGCCAGGCGCCTGGAGGGGACGCCAAGCCCGTGCTCAGGGTCGCCAGCCAGAAGGGCGGGACCAAGGCGTTGATGCTGGCGTCCCACGTCCTCGACGGCGCACCTTACCGAGTGGAATGGAGCGAGTTCCCGGCCGCCCAGCATCTGCTTGAGGCGCTGTCGGCCGGTGCGGTCGACGTGGGCGGCGTGGGCGATGCGCCCTTCATCTTCGCCTACGCCAGCGGTGGAGGAAAGCTGCGAGCGGTGCAGGCGACTCGCACCGCGGCGGGCGGCAGCTCGGTGGCGATCGTCGTGCCGCCCTCCTCTCCACTGAGGACGGTGGCCGAGCTCAGAGGACGCAAGGTCGCCACCGGACGAGGATCGGTCGGACACTATGTGCTGTTGCGTGTGCTCGACCGCGCGCACCTGCGGCCCGGCGATGTCCAGATCGTCTTCCTATCCCCAGGGGACGCCAAAGCCGCCTTTTCCACGGGAGCGATCGACGCCTGGTCGACCTGGGGCGCCTACGTCGGCGTGGCGACCCTGCACGATCGGGCGAGGATCCTGGCGGACGGACGGGGTCTGCTCAATGGATATGGCTTCCAGGTGGCCACCCCGGCCGCCATCTCGGCAAAGCGCCCTCAGCTCGCCGACTTCCTGCACCGTCTGACGCGAGCCCAGGAGTGGGCGCGAGACCACAGGGCCGCCTACGCCCAGGTGCTGGCCAAGGAGACTGGCCTGCCGCTCGACGTGGCCGCCTATACCGCCGAGCAGACACGCACCGAGACGGTTCTCATCGACCGGGCGGTGGTGGAAGAGGAACGCCAGACGCTCGCGCGCTTCCGGGATGCCGGTGCGATCGACAAGGCGCCCGACCTGACACCTGCGTTTGACGCGTCCTTCGGCGGCGCGCGCTGACTTCTGGCGTTCCTTCTGCGCCTCGCCCGCCGCGTCACGCCGCCGAACGCATCTGCGTCGCAAGGGCGGCATAGTGCTCGGCCTTGTCGTTCAGGCCCAGCGATCCGTAGAGCACTGACAGATTGTAGGCGGCCATGTGGCCGCCGCGGCCGCGGACCGAGCCTTCCAGCCGGTCCTGCTCGCCGACATCGAGGCAGCGCTTCCAGCAGTATTCGACCAGCGGCAGGTGTTCCTTCAGCGCCTCGTCTGGATTGCGTGACGCGTGCTCCAGATAGAGGTCGCCCATCACGAAGAGGAAGTCCGGCGAGGTCTGCCAGGCCTCGAACTCGGCGTCGACCACGGCCAGCGCGGCTTCGATCTCCCCGGCCATCTTCAGCGAATAGATGGCGTTGACCACGAGTGGATGCCGGAAGGGCTCGTCGGTCCTGACCCTTGTCAGGGCCTTGGAAAGGTATCGGGCGGCGCCGGGAAAGTCGCCGTAGACTTGGTGCGCCTTGCCGGTCTGGAACAGCAGGTAGCCATCCTCCGGATCCGCATCGAGCGCGGCCAGCAGCAGGGCGAGGTTGCGCTCCTTCTTGCGAGCCAAGGCGTCTGCGCGATAGCCGTCGTGGCCCAGTTGCAGCTCGATGCGATAGCGCGGCAGGTCCGAGACCGGCTGCTCGTGGATGCGGCCGGCGTAGCGGACGCCGACGGGCAGCAGCCGCGGGACCCATGTGCTGGAGACCTCCAGTCCGCCATTAAGGTCCATGGCGTTGAGGATACGTGCGGCGCCGATGAACCGCCGGTCTCCGTTCACAACGTCGGCGATGGTCTCCCCGCCCTGCTCGATCCATTCATCGGCGTCGAGCACCAGGTTCCATTCCGCGTCCGACAGGTCGAGCGCCGCGTTGCGGGCGGCAGCGAAGTCGTCGATCCAAGTGAAGCGGTGGACCTCAGCGCCGAGGCCTGCTGCGAGCGCTGGCGTGCCGTCGACCGAACCGGTGTCGAGCACGATCATCCGCTCTACGAAAGGCGCGGCGCTGGAGAGGCAGCGCTCGAGGTTGGCCGCTTCGTCCCGCGCGATCATCACCAGGGCGATCTTGGTCACCGAGCGCTCCTCGCGGGGCCCCAATCGAATCCCGTGGGGTCAGTCTTTGCCGGATAGGCGGCGAGGATTTCGTTAAGCGGCCGCGGGTACGGCGCCGGCCAATCCCGGCGGAGCCTCCGAAAGGCCCGCCAGCACCGCGTCCTCCACCCGCTCCAGCCAGACGAACTCCAGCTTGTTGCGGGCGTCCTCGGGGATGTCGTCGTAGTCGCGCCGGTTGCGCGCCGGGAGCATGACCCGGGTGACGCCGGCGCCGGCGGCGGCCACCACCTTCTCCTTGATCCCGCCCACCGGCAGCACCAGGCCGCGCAGGCTGATCTCGCCGGTCATGGCCGTGTCGATGCGGATCGTGCGGCCGGTCATCAGCGAGACCAGCGCCATGAACATGGCCACCCCCGCGCTGGGCCCGTCCTTCGGCGTGGCGCCGGCGGGGACATGGATGTGGATGTCGCTCTTCTCGAAGGCGTCCGGATCGATGCCGAGCGCCACGGCCTGGCTCTTGACCAGGCTGAGCGCCGCCTGGGCGCTCTCGCGCATCACCTCGCCCAGCTGGCCGGTGAGGATCAGCTTGCCGGCCCCGTGGGTCCGCGCCGCCTCGATGAACAGGATGTCGCCGCCGACCGGGGTCCAGGCCAGCCCCGTGGCGACACCGGGCACGCTGGTGCGCAGGGCCACCTCGTTCTCGAACCGTGGCGGACCCAGGATGGCGTCCAGGTCTGCCTTGCCCAGGCCGACCGCCTCGGCGCGTCCCTCCGCGATCTCCATCGCCACGTGGCGCAGGGCCCTGCCGATCTCCCGCTCCAGGTTCCGGACCCCGGCCTCACGCGTATAGCTCTGGATGATGGTCAGCAGCGCCTCGTCGTCGACCTTGGCCTGTTCCGGCTTCAGGCCGTTGGCCTCCAGCTGGCGCCGCACCAGATAGCGCCGGGCGATCTGCAGCTTCTCGCCGGCCGTGTAACCGGAGAGGCTGATGATCTCCATCCGATCACGCAGCGGACCAGGAATGGTGTCGAGCATGTTGGCGGTGGTGATGAACACGATCTGCGACAGGTCGAAGGGAACGCCGAGGTAATTGTCGCGGAAGGTCCCGTTCTGCTCGGGGTCCAGCACCTCGAGCATGGCGGCGGACGGGTCGCCCTGGATGCCCGAGCCCATCTTGTCGATCTCGTCCAGCATCATCACGCAGTTGCGGGCGCCAGCCTTGCGGATCGCCTGGATGATGTTGCCCGGGAGGGCGCCGATGTAGGTGCGGCGATGGCCGCGGATCTCGGCCTCGTCGTGCACGCCGCCCAGGCTCACACGCGTGAACTTGCGGCCCATGGCGCGGGCGATGGACTGGCCGAGCGAGGTCTTGCCGACGCCGGGCGGGCCCACGAAGCAAAGGATCGGCGCCTTGCCTTCGGGCGCGAGCTTGCGCACGGCAAGGTATTCCAGGATCCGGGTCTTGATCTTCTCCAGGCCATAGTGGTCCTCGTCGAGCACCCGGCGGGCCTCGGCGATGTCGATCGGCGGGGAGTCCGGGATCGCCCACGGCAGGTCCACCAGCCAGTCGATGTAGGTGCGGATCATGCCGTATTCAGCGGCGGCGTCAGGCATGCGCTCCAACCGGCGCAGCTCCTTGCGAGCCTGCTTCTCCACGTCCTCGGGCATCTTCGCAGCGATGATCGCCTTCTCGAGCTCGGCGATCTCTTCGCCCTTGCCTTCGTCCTCGCCGAGCTGGCGCTGGATGGCGGCGAGCTGCTCACGCAGCAGCACTTCACGCTGGCGCTCATCCAAGGCCTGGCGGGTCTGCTTGCCGATCTCCTGGGACAGGCGCAGCACTTCGAGCCGGTGGCCGATCAGGCGCAGCACCTTCTCGATACGGGCGGTGAGGTCGAGGGTCTCCAGGACTTCCTGCTTTTCCTGGGGCTTGGCGTCCATGTAGGCGGCGGCGAGGTCGGCCAGAGCGCCGGGCGCCGTGATCGCCTGGATCGCCTGCTCGAGCTCGGCGGGCGCCTGGGGCAGCAGCTGCAGCGTCTCGAGCATCTGCTGGCGCAGCAGCAGCGTGCGCGCCTCGATCTCCGAGCCCTCCGCGGCAGGTTCCGGGAGGGGGGTTCCCTTCGCGACGAGATAGGGCCAACCGGGGACGAACTCGGTGATGCGGAAGCGCTGTATCCCCTGGCAGACGATGTGGTGGCCGCCTTGCGGATCGGTCACATAGCGCAGGATGTTGGCGACCGTGCCCACGGCGTAGAGGTCCGGACCGGCAGGATCGGCGGATTCGGGATCGCGCTGCTGGACCACCAGCACCTGGCGCTGTTCGCGCACTGCCTGCTGGGCCGCGGCGACGGACTGCGGCCTGCCGATCGAAATCGGGAACACCACCTCGGGGAACAGCACGGTGTTGCGGACCGGCATGACGATCAGGGCGTCGGCGGGCGGTGAGGGCGGAGCCTGCGTGGTCGATGCAGGCGCTTGCGGAGGCGTGACGGCGTCGTTCATGACGGGCTCCTCGCCCCCGCCGCCTTCTGCAGGCTGACCACCAGGCACCCATGCGCAGAGGCGCGGCGGATGGCGCCATAGCGGCCAGCCGGCAGCGGGATGCGGCGTTCGAACCGGCCCTGCGGCAGCTCCATACGGTGGATCTGGGCGATCCGGAGCTCTGCCGGATAGGTGCGGTCCCCTGCGATCACCAGGACGCCGTCTTCGATCACCGCCTGGACCTGGTCGGCGTCCACGCCTGGAAGCGCGGCGAAGATCAGCACCTCATGGTCCGTCTCCAGGACGTCAACCGGCGGCTCCCATTTGACCTGCTGGCTCCGCGCCGGCAGCGGCTGGAAGAACTGGCGATGCAGGCGCTCGGCCCGGGCCAGCATGTCCACCGCCTCCGACCACATCCAGTCGTTCGGATAGGCCCTGGTCATCAGTTCGATCCTCCGGTCCGTGCGCCGTCGCGTCAGAAACCGCCCTGCATATGGAGTGTTCCACCCGCCGCCGCATCCCGCGCCTCATCGCAGGCCAGCCTGCACCACCTGCGGGTAGGTCTCAGCCTGGAAGCGGCGCATGTCCTGGATGTAGCGGGGCCAGGACAGCAGGATCCCGTCGAAGCCAGCCTGTTCCAGGCGCTGCAAAGCCTCGACCGCCTGCTCGCTCGTGCCAACGATCGGATAACCGCCCCACCCGGCCACGAAGTGTTCCTTGAGCAGCGCCAGTCGGTCGGGCGGGATCGACTGCGAATTGATCCCCATGATGCGGATCAGGTTGTCGACGCCCTCCCAGTCCCCGAGTTCATGGACGGCGTGGTGGTAGTAGCGGCGCGCGTCCGCTTCCGTGTCGCCCTGGAAGATGTAGGCGTTGGCCCAGACCTGGATGTCGCGGCCGAACTCGACCCGCGCTTGCGTGCGTACCTGATCGACGCGGGAGCGCATGTCCGGCAGGGCGTGGGAGTCCAGATTGACGAAGTTGACGTCGCAGTACCTGGCGGCGAACTCGCGTCCCTTGGTCGAGGAGCCCGCGCACATCAGCACTGGGTACGGCTTCTGCAGCGGCTTGGGTTGCATGGAGGCTTTCTCGACCCGGTAGAACTCGCCGGCGAAGTCGAACGGATCTTCCTCGGTCCACAGCCGCTTGATGACGGTCAGCCATTCTGCCGCCATCGCGTAGCGGCGGTCATGCGCCAGCAGGGGCGCGCCGAACATCTCGATCTCCGACTGATGCCAGCCGGTGACGATGTTCAGGGCGAAGCGGCCTGAGCTGATATGGTCGATGGTCATGGCCTGCTTGGCCGCCATCACCGGATGGATGGTCGGGACGTGTGAGGTGGCGAAGACCCCTGCCCGGCTGGTCAGCGCCGAGACGGCCGCGGCCCAGGTGTAGGTCTCGAAACCCGCGCTGTTGAAGTCGAGCTGGCCGCCGAAGCCCTTCCACCGCCCCACCGGGACCAGGGCCTCGAAATCCATCGCCTCGCCCATCTGCGCCAGCTCGACGGTGCTCGGCCAGTCCGCCTCCAGCACGCCGTCGATGGAGGACATGGTGCATCCGCCCGACAGGTTGGTGCAGAAGGTCCCGAGCTTCAGCCTGCGGTCGTTGAAGAGGGGATTGGAGGCTTCCCGCAGCTGATCGGACCTGGACGCCATCGCTCGACCTCCCCGGGGGTAGGGATCAGCCCAGACCTCGGGTCCGCGCATTCCATCCCGCTTCCTCTGCGCTATAAGCGCCTTGCATCGTCGGACCCCGGCTCTGCGGCCGGACGCCGATCGCGCCGCCAACAGCTACGTGCCCCAACCCGCTTTGGCCAGCGCCAACGGTCCGGCGGCATGCGCGGCAGGCCCACACAGGAGAACGCGACATGGAACACGTCAGATTGGGAACGACGGGGCTGAAAGTGTCGCGGCTGTGCCTCGGCACCATGACCTTCGGCCAGCAGTGCGACGAGGCGACCTCCTTCGCCATCATGGACCGCGCGGCCGAGGGCGGCATGACCTTCTTCGACACCGCCGACGTCTATCCCCTCGGCGGCGGCCTGGCGAAGTCCGGCGACACCGAGGAGATCATCGGCCGCTGGCTCAAGGGCAAGCGCGACAACTTCATCGTCGCCACCAAGTGCTACCACCCGATGGGCGACCGGCCTTTCCAGGGCGGCAACAACCGTCGCCACATGATGGGCGCGGTCGAGGCCTCGCTGAAGCGGCTGAACACCGACTGGATCGACCTGTACCAGCTGCACAGCCACGATCCGTCGACGCCTGTCGACGAGACGCTGGAAGCCCTGGACGCCCTGGTGAAGGCAGGCAAGGTCCGCTACGTCGGCTGCTCCAACCACCTCGCCTACCAGGTGGCGCGCGCGATTGGACGGAGCGAGGCGCGGAACCTGGTCCGCTATGTCTCGGTGCAGCCGCGCTACAACCTGCTGTTCCGCGAGATCGAGCGGGAGCTGCTTCCGCTCTGCCTGGAGGAAGGCATCGGCGTGATCCCCTATAATCCGATCGCCGGCGGCATGCTGTCGGGCAAGCACGACCGCTCGGGTCCACCGACGCCCGGCACTCGCTTCACCACCGACGGCTTCGCCGGCGCCATGTACCGCGATCGCTACTGGAAGGACCCGGTGTTCGACACGGTCCAGGCTCTGCAGGACCTTGCCAAGGAGGCCGGCCTCGCGCTGCCGACCCTCGCGGTGGCCTGGACCCTGGCCCAGCCGGCGATCACCAGCCCGATCATCGGCGCCAGCCGCCCGGACCAGCTCGACGCCACCCTGGCGGCGGTGGACGTGACCCTCGCGCCCGACCTGCTGAAGCGCCTGGACGAACTCACCCGCGAGTTCCGCAAGGGCGACACGGGCAGGTAGCCCCGAGCGCGATGGCTGGCGGGAAACGACGCATCCGGCGACGCTTTCCGGCCATCGTCATCCAGTGCAATCCTGCGTCTGACGAGAACGGCCGCGGCAGCGCATCCGTGTGGGTTGACCGCGCCGTCCACCGTTGTATACAACTGAATGCAGATGGAGCCCCAGTTGGGCCGGGAGAGTGGGAATGGCGGACGACGGAGGAGCCAAGTTCAGCGTTGCGGTCGACATCGGCGGCACGTTCACCGACCTGGTGGCGTTCGATCCAAACGGCGGGCGTGTATTCCAGTCCAAGTCTCTGACCACGCCCCATGAGCTGTCCCAGGGTGTCTGGGACTGCCTGCGCAAGGCCGGTATCGAACCCAGCGCCGCGGAGAATGTGGTCCACGGCTCCACCGTCGCCATCAACATCGCCATCGAGGAGAAGGGCGCCAAGACCGCGCTGGTGGTCACCCAGGGCACGCGCGATGTCTACAAGATCGGCCGCCAGAACCGCCCCGAGGCCTACAACTTCTCGTTTCGGCGCCCCACCCCGCTGGCGCCTCGCTCTCGGACCTTCGAGGTCGAAGAGCGGATGTCTGCCTTCGGCGAGGTGATCACCCCGATCGATGCGGACAGCGTGGCGGCCGTGGTCAAAGGCGTGCGGGATTCCGGCGCCGAAGCCGTGGCAGTTTGCTTCCTGCACTCCTACGTCGATCCCTCGCACGAGGTGGAGATGGGTCGCCGGCTGCGCGCTGCGTTGGGCGACAGCGCCTACGTCACCCTCTCCCACGAGATCGTCCGCGAATACCGCGAGTACGAGCGCACCTCCACGACGGTGATGAACGCCTACATCGGGCCCAAGACCAGCGCCTATGTCGGCCGGATGCAGGATCGCCTGACGCAGGACGGTTTCGACGGCCGCTTCCTCATCATGCAATCCAACGGCGGGGTGATGTCGCCGGAGACCGCCAAGACCCTTCCTGTGGCGATGATGGAGTCCGGGCCAGTCGGCGGGGTGATCGCGGCGGCCGAGGTCGGCCGGCGGCTCGGCTATGACGACGTGATCGCCTTCGACATGGGTGGCACCACCGCCAAGACCAGCCTGATCAAGGCCGGTGAAGTCTCGGTCGCACAGGGCTATTACATCGGCAGCTACGCCAGTGGCCATCCGGTGATGTTCCCGGTGGTCGATATCGTCGAAGTGGGCGCAGGCGGCGGCTCGATCGCCTGGATCGACGAGGTGGGCGCCCTGAAGCTGGGCCCGCAGAGCGCGGGATCGGATCCAGGACCGATCTGCTATCGCCGTGGCGGGACCGAGCCGACGGTCACCGACGCAAACGTGGTCCTGGGACGCATCGGCGCGACCAGTTTCCTGGGCGGCGAGATGCCGCTCGACGACGACGCCGCTACACGCGGGATGACCGCCCGGCTCGGCGACCGGCTCGGCATGAGCGCCACCGAAGTGGCCCATGGCATTCTCGAGATCGCCGTCGCCAAGATGTCCCTGGCGGTGCGCGGCGTGTCGGTCGAGCGCGGCTATGACCCGCGCGACTTCGCCATGGTGGCCATGGGCGGCGCGGGACCACCCCACGCCCTGGCCATCGCCCGCGACCTGCACATCCCTGTGGTGATCATCCCCAATCTGCCGGCGCACTTTTCCGCCTTGGGCATGCTGATGGCCGACGTCCGCCACGACTATGTCCGCACCGCCTTTGGCCCCCTGCTCGAAGCCGATTTCGCCGACCTCGCTCGGATCTATGAGGAACTGGGCCTCGGCGGCGCCGCGGCCCTGGAGCGAGCCCGCGTGCACGAGAGCGCCCGCTCCAGCCAGTGGTCGATGGACCTGCGCTACGTCGGCCAGGAGTTCTGGCTGCAGATCCCGGTCAGCCCGGAGGAAATCGCCGCGGGGGACATCGCCACCATCAACGCCCGCTTCAACGAGGTGCACGACCGGCGTTTCGGCCACGCCTCGCAGGAGGAACCGCTCGAGCTGGTCAATGTGCGGCTCACCGTCCTGGGCGCTCGTCCCAAGATCGCCTTCCCCAAGGTCGGCGCCGGCGAGGCCTGCCAGGTCGGCTCGCGCGAGATTTATCTCGGCGATCCGCGCACGCCCTCTGTCTGCCCGGTCTACCGCCGCGAGCTGATCGCGCCCGGGACGCTGGTGAAGGGACCATGCGTCATCGAGGAGTACGCATCCACCACCGTCCTGTTCGAGGGGGACAGCCTGACGGTCGCCGACACCGGAGAGATGATCATCAAGGTTGGCCAGGCATGAGCAGCATCACCCAGAACCTGAGCGGTCTCGACCCCGTCACCCTGGAGGTCATCCGCAACGCCCTGCCCGCCATCTCCGATGAGATGAGCGTGGACCTGCAGCGCACCTCCTACAACATGATGATCTATGAGGTGCGGGACTACTGCACCGCGCTGCTGGATACCGACGGCGCTCTGGTCTCGCAGAACATCGGCGGCGTCTCACACTTCGTCGCCGACCTCGGCGTGGTGATCAAGGACGGCGTCGCCCGCTACGGGATCGATGGCTTCCACCCCGGCGACGTGCTGATCCACAACCATCAGGCCACGGCCGGTCAGCACCTGAACAATGTGGTGCTCTACACGCCGGCGTTCTTCCAGGACGAGCTGATGGGCTTCGCTGTGGTGCGGGCTCACTGGGTTGACGTCGGCGGTCTGTCCACCGGGTTCGGTGCGGGGGCCGCGCATGATCCCTGGAGCGAAGGGCTGCAGTTCGACCAGATCAAGATCTATGAGAAGGACGTACCGGACGCCAAGCTGGTCCAGTTCATCCGCGACAACATCCGCTATCCCGACGCGGCCATGGGCGACATGCGCTCGCAGCTGGCGGCCTGCCGGCTGGGTGAGCGGCGGTTCCAGGAGCTCCTGACCCGCTACGGCAAGAACGTGGTTCAGCGCGCCATTGCCGCGCTCTACGCCGAGACCGAGGCTCGCTGCCGGCTCGCGGTCGAGCAGATCCCCGACGGGGTCTACACGGCCGAGTCCTATCTGGATGGGCGCCAGGGCGGCGAGGGCTACGACATCAAGGTCAAGGTCACCGTTTCGGGCAGCGACATGGAGATCGACCTCTCCGGATGTTCGCCCCAGCGCGAGGGCGGCATGAATGGGCGCACCTACGCCGGCGCCTACATCGCCTACAAGGCGCTGACCGCGCCGAACGAGCCGCTGAACGAAGGGGCCTTCGCGGCCCTCAACGTCATCATCCCCGAAGGGAACATGATGATGGCGCGCTTCCCCGCCCTGATGGCCGGCTGGAGCGGGGCGTTGCCCACCGTGGTCGACACCATCTGGCGCGCCTTCGCCGAGGCCATACCCGACCGCGTGCCAGCCGCCCATTCCGGTTCGCTGGGCGCCGCCTTCTCGTTTTCCGGCTACGACCCCCGGCGCAAGAAGGGCTTCGTCGCCATGAGCATCGAGTCGGGCGGCTGGGGCGGACGGCCCGACCGCGACGGCGAGGACGTGTCGATGTCCGTCTGCCAGGGCGACGTGCGCAACTCGCCGATCGAGAACATCGAGCTGAAGACGCCGATCATGGTGCTGGAACGGGCGCTGCGCACCGACTCCGGAGGCCCCGGCCGGTTCCGCGGCGGCCTGGGGATTTCCACCCACGCAAAGTCCCTCTCGCCCGGCCGCTGGAACGCGGCGAGCGGCGCCGGCGGACGCTCGACCTGCCCGCCCTGGGGCCTGTGGGGCGGCAAGCCCGGCGCAACGGCTCAGACCTTGGTGAAGGCGCCTGGGGAAGCTGACTTCCATCGCTCGAACACGCCTGGATACCAGAGCCCGGCGGGCACGGAGATCCTCTACCAGACCGCCGGCGGCGGCGGCTGGGGCGATCCCATGGACCGTGATCCCGAACGCGTCCTGGCCGACGTGCGCGAAGGCTACATCTCGATCGAAGCTGCGCTGGACGACTACGGCGTGGTGCTGACCGCCGACGGCGCGGCCGTCGATGAAGCCGCGACCCGGACTCGCCGGAGCGGCAAACAATTGCAGGAGGCGCGCTGATGGACGGAACTCTGGCGCCGGCGTCTGACACGCTGCGCACGACTTGTCTCGAGGAACGGCGGGCCAAGGTCCGCCAGGCGATGAAGGCCCAGGGCCTGGAGGTGCTGATCGCCTATGGCGGGGGCTTGCACTCCTTCATCGGCATGAACCCTGGCTGGTGGCTCTCGGGCTTCAAGCAGATGGGCCCGCACATGGCGGTGATCCTGCCGCTGGAGGGCGATCCCTTCATGGTGATGACCCCCAAGTGGGACGGCGGCCGGGCCAAGGAGCGATCCACGGTCGAAGAGGTGGTGACCTGCGAACCCGACGACTTCCTGACGACGGTTGTGGACGAGTTGCAGAAGCGCCAGTGGTTGACGCGCCCGACGGCCGTCGCGGGCGGCCTTCAAATGCCCCGCGCGATCACCGAAGCCTGGCCCGTGGTCCTGCCCAAGCCGCCCGCGGACGCGGAAAAGATGGTCAGCGACATCGCCCGGGTCCGCGATGAGTGGTCACTGAACTGCACGCGTCGGGCCGTGGGCATGGCCGAGCAAGGCTACGACTGGCTGCTAAAGACCGCGCGGCCAGGGATGTACGAGCACGAGGTCGCCGGTGAGTTGGAGGCCTACCTGCGCGATCTCGGGGCCGAAGATAATTTCCAGCTGCTCTCCGCATCCCAGCACAACCGCTCGGTCCACCAGCCCACCAACCGCATCCTGGAAATGGGCGACGTGCTGCTCGGGGAGATCACGCCAGCCGTCGAAGGCGAGTACATCCAGATCTGCCGCACGGCCGTGTTCGGCGAGCCAACCGCGCTCCAGCGCGAGAAGTTCGGCATGCTCGACGAGGCGCTGCGAGCCGGGATGAAGGCCGCCACGCCCGGGACTCCCGTTTCCGACGTCGTCGCCGCCATCAACGGCCCGATCGATCGCGAGGGCTACGGCAAATATACCGTGCCGCCCTACATGCGCACCCGCGGGCACAGCATGTCCCTGGGCTCGATGGACCCGGAGATCGCCACCTTCAGCGGGCACGTGCTCGAAAAGGGCATGGTCTTCGTCATGCACCCCAATCAGTACATTCCCGACACCGGCTACTTCATGTGCGGAGAGCCGGTGATCATCACCGAAGACGGCGCCCAGCCGCTGACCAGCAAGATGGGCGAACTCGGTTCAATCGTCTAACCCCAACCCTGGAGCGTTCCTGTGATCGCCATGACGCCCGTGCTGACGCGCGGCTACACCTTTTGGGACCGCGCCCTGCTACCTGCGGACGAATTCAGCGAGCGCTCCCGCCGGGTTCAGGCCAAGATGGCCGAGGCCAGGCTGGACGGCCTGGTCATCTGGTCCGCCGGCTACCACACCAACGGCGACCTGGCCTATATCGGCGGCTGGCCCATGGGCGGCGCCCTGCTGCTGCCGCTCGAGGGCGAGCCGACCATGTTCAGCCCGGGCGGCGGACGGGAGCTCTACTTCCAGAAGATGCAGACCTGGGTCTCCGACATCAGCTCCACCGGCGGCAAGCTCGGCTCGATCATCGCCGATAACCTGACCAAGCGCGGGCTCGCCAAGGGCCGTCTCGGAATGGTCGGGATGGGGGTGCTGTCCTCCTCCGGATACCATGACGCGGTACAGGGCCTCGCCGCCTTTGAACTGGTGGATTTCGACGCCCCGTTCCGGGCGCTGAAGGCCGTCAAGCGTCCGCGCGAGATCGCCGCCGTGCGCGCGGCCCTCAGCATCGCCGCGCTCGCCGTCGCAGCGGGGGAAGGCGCCTTCCACAAGGGCGCGTCCAACGCCAGCGCCCTTGTGGAGGCCGAGCGGGTGGCCAGGGTCAATGGCGCGCGCGACTTCCGCGGCCTGGCCAATATCGACGCGGACGACCTGCGCCCCTATGAACGGCCGTCGGCCGAGCGGCGGGAACCGCTGCTGCTGTGGATCGCCGTGGATCATCACGGCTACTGGGCGGACGCAGCAGCAGCCTGCAGCGCCCCCGCGGGCAGCTCCGCCGCTCAGGCGCTGGACGCAATGATCGCCGCCGCCCACGCCGGCTCCACCGCCGGCGCTGTCGCCGACGCCGCCGTCCGGTCCCTACCCGCCGAGGCGGTGGACGAAGCCCTGTCCTATGGCCTGGGCGGGGGCATCGGCCTGGCGCTGGAGGAGGGCCCGGTGATCCGGCCCGGCGCGACCGAGGTGCTGAGCGATGGCGAGGTCCTTTCGCTTCACGTCTTCGCTCGCACCGGGGGGACGCCCTCCTTCGCCGGCGCCATGGTGCGCTTGACCGATGTCGGCGCGCAGCGTCTGACGGCTCGCTAGCGAAGCGGAGGTGCTGGAGCCATTCGCCGCCCGGATCGCCGCGCTCTCGTATGAGGCGCTTGACGAAGACATCCTTGATGCGGCCCGGCTGCGGCTGTTCGACACCCTCATCGCTAACGCCATCGGCCTGACTATCGAAGACGGCCGTCGACTGGCCGCCCTCGCTGCAAACGCCGGCCCAGGGGACAGGTTGGCCGAGACAGTCCGCCTGAATGTCGGCGCTACGCGCGCCACCGAGGTGGACGACATCAACATCGCCGCCTGTGCGACGGTCGGCTCAGTGGTCATCCCGGTTGCGGTGGGTCTCGGAGCGGCGAGAGGCCTGGACGATCAGGCGGTGCTGGCCGCGATTGTCGCCGGCTACGAGGCCATGATCAGCCTCGGTACGGCGGTGGACGGCGCCAGCCTTCTCTACAAGGGCGTCTGGCCGACCTATGCTACGGCGCCCTTCGCGGCGGCGGCCGTCGGCGCCAGCCTTCTCGGGCTGGATGCGCGCGGGACGGCGAACGCCCTCTCTCTCGCCTTGGCGCGGACCAGCACGCTCACCGGCCGCGCCTTTGACGGCGCGACACCACGCTGGCGCCTGCTCGGCTGCGCCGCGGCCGAAGGAATGCTGGCGGCCCAGGCCGCCGCCGCCGGTCTGGGAGGCGACCCCGGCCTGCTGACGGCATTCGCCTCAGCGATTGGCGCCGAGCTGAACCCGTCAGCGCTCCTCGCATCTGAGAGACCGCGGATCCTCGAGATGGATTGCAAGCCCTTCCCGACCGCCCGCCAAGGCCTCGCCGTCATTCAGGCGTTCCGTCAGCTCCACCCGTCGGACCGATCCGCCGACGAGATCGCGCGGATCGAGGTGTTCGCGCCCGCGGCCAGTCGCAGCATGATCGGGCGCACCGAGCCACCGGGCGACCGCATCGCCTCCCTGTCCAGCGTCGCCTACCAGATGGCGCTGGCCGCCCTCGCCCCCGATCGCCTCGATGACGTCGCCCGCGACACCATCCTTCGAACCACCGCGACGGACGCCTTCCTCGCCAAGGTGGAGGTCAACGACGCTGCGGACCTCTCGGCCATATTCCCGGGCCGGTGGGCGGGGCGAGTCACGGTCCATTGGCATGGCGGTGAGACGGCGAGCTGCGAGGTCCGCGATCCGGACGGCTCGGCGGCGCGGCCGTTCGGCTGGGCCGCGCTGCGGGCAAAGGGCGGGCGCCTGTTCGGAGCGGCGGGCCTCGATCAGGCGGACCTGACGCTGATC
>FTHA01000675.1_pt1 | contig 25759 bp, 25 predicted proteins | sample 1640771 | NCBI WGS metagenome assembly FTHA01 (sample SAMEA3914789, study PRJEB12502) | metagenome | biome: forest; material: soil | place: Canada | collected 2011-07-03 | depth 0.3 m | reverse complement strand
GACCCCGCCCCCTTCGACCCCGGCGAGCTCGCCCGCGACATGGCCGAACTCTACGAGCCGCTCTGCGAGGAGAAGGGGCTGGAGTTCCAGGCCGAGCTGACGCCGCAGCTCACCGCGCGGGGCAATCGCGAATTCATCGCCCAGGCCCTGGCCAACCTCCTGGACAACGCCGTGAAGTACACGCCCGAGGGCGGGGCGGTGATGCTGCGCGTGCGGCGCAGATCCTCCGGCGAGATCGAATTCTCGGTCACGGACACGGGCCCCGGCGTGCCCGAGGCCGAGCGCGCGCGGATCGTCCAGCGGTTCGTGCGGCTCGAGAACAGTCGCAACCAGCCGGGCGCGGGCCTTGGCCTGTCGCTGGTGGCCGCGGTCGCCGAGGCCCACGGCGGGCGGCTCGAGATCGACGAGGGTCCCGGCTCGGTGGGCGGCCAGACGCCTGGGCTCAGGGTGGCGCTGGTGCTGCCACGCGCGGCGTGATGGCGGCCAGACCCCTCGGCGAACAGCTGAAGCGCTGTGGGCCCGTCATCGACGCCGGGGCGGCCGAACGCGCGCGCGCGCCGCTCGCCGACGCGGCCCGGACGGGGAAATGGACAAAGCTGCTGCAGGCGGCATGGCCCGCCCTGGCGCCGGTGTTCGCCGCCTCTCCCTATCTGTCCAGCCTCGTGCGCAACACACCCGAGCGCCTGAAGTCCACCCTCGAGACCCCGGCCAAGGTCCGGCTGGACGCGATCCTGCAATCCGCGGAACGCGCCGGCGATCTGGAGCTTGACAGGGGCGCCGGGGCGCTCAGGAGCCTGAAAGGCGATCTTCACCTGCTCACGGCCCTGGCCGATCTCGGCGGGGTGTGGGACCTGGACCAGGTCACCCTCGCCCTGGCCGGTTTCGCCGACGCCGCGGTCAATGCCGCGCTCCACCTCGCGGCGCGCGACGCGATCGGCGGGGGCCGCCTTCGGGCGCAGCCCGCCGCGAAGGGCGCGGGACCCGTCCCGGGCCTGTTCGTGATCGCCATGGGCAAGCACGGCGCCTTCGAGCTGAACTATTCCAGCGACATCGACATCTCGGTCTTCTACGAGCCCGACGTCCTGGCCGCCGTGCCGGGCGTCGAACCGCAAAAGCTGGCCATCCAGCTCACCCAGACCCTTGCGCGGCTGCTGCAGGAGCGCACCGCCGACGGCTATGTCTTCCGCGTGGACCTGCGCCTGCGCCCGGATCCGTCCGCCACCCCCGTCGCCGCGCCGGTGGACGCAGCGCTGGACTACTACGAGTCTGTCGGCCAGAACTGGGAGCGCGCCGCCTTCATCAAGGCCCGCGCCTGCGCCGGCGACCTTCCGCGCGCCGCCGCCTTCCTGAAGGCGCTGGAACCCTTCGTATGGCGCCGAAACCTGGATTTCGCCGCTATCGCCGACGTCCACTCGATCAAGCGCCAGATCCACGTCCACAAGACCGACGAACGGCTGACCGCGCCAGGCGTCGATCTGAAGCTCGGCGCAGGCGGCATCCGCGAGGTGGAATTCTACGTCCAGACCCAGCAGCTGATTCTGGGTGGGCGCGATCGGCGGCTGCGCTCCAACCGAACGCTGGACGCGCTGCAGGCGCTGGCCAGATCAGGTCACGTGTCCGTCCAGGCGGCCGCTGATCTGGCGGAGGCCTATTCCGGTCTTCGCGCCCTCGAACACCGCGTGCAGATGGTCGCCGATGAACAGACCCACCGCCTGCCCGAAGCGGACACCGAGCGCAGGCGGATAGCGGCGCTCTATGGCGAGGGTGACCTGCGCCGCTTCGATGCCGGCGTGGAGCGCACCCTGAGATCCGTGAACCGCCGCTATGGCGAACTGTTCGCCGAGGATGAACCCCTGTCATCCCGGTTCGGCAGCCTGGTCTTCACCGGCGTGGAGGACGATCCGGAAACCCTCGCCACCTTGAACCGCATGGGCTTTTCCAATCCCGCCCATGTGTCGGCCACCATACGCGCCTGGCACCACGGACGGATCAACGCCACCCGCACCGAGCGCGGCCGCGAGCTGTTCACCCGCCTGGCGCCGCGCCTCCTGGACGCGGCCCAGGCCTCGGGCGCGCCGGACCCCGCCTTCAACCGCTTCGCCGGCTTCTTCGCGGGCCTGTCCTCCGGCGTGCAGATCCAGTCCCTGTTCCTGGCCCAACCGAAGCTGTTCGACCTGATCGTGCGGGTCATGGCGTTCGCGCCGAAACTGGCGGCGACCCTGGCGCGGTCCCCCGCGGCCCTGGACGCCCTGTTCGACCCTCAGTTCTTCGCGCACCTGACCGCGGACGACGCTGGGGCGGTGAGCGAGGCGGCGGGCCAGGTCGAGGGGTTCGAAGCGGCCATGGACGCCGTGCGGCGGGTCTATCGCGAACAGAGTTTCCGCGTGGGCGTGCAGGTGATGTCGGGGACCTCCACAGCCCAGGACGCCGGGCGGGCCTTCGCCGCCCTGGCTGACGCCTGCATCAGGGCCCTTGCGCCCGCGGCGCTGCTGGAAACCGAACGGCTGGCGGGCGCATTCACCGGCGAGGTGGCCGTCGTCGCCCTCGGCAAGTGCGGCTCCGGTGAAATGACCGCCCGTTCCGATCTCGACCTGATGACGCTCTACCGGCCGGACGACGCAACGAGCGCGTCGGCGGTCAAGGGCTGGAGCGGGGAGGCGTTCTACGCCCGCTTCACCCAGCGCCTGGTCGCCGCCCTTTCGGCGCCCACCGCGCAGGGCGGCCTCTATGACGTGGACCTGCAGCTGCGGCCCTCCGGCACGTCCGGTCCGGTGGCGGTCAGCCTGAACGCCTTCGAGGCCTATTATCAGGCCCGGGCCGAGACCTGGGAGTTCCTGGCGCTGACCCGCGCGCGCGTCGTCTGGTCAAGTTCGCCACGGTTCGCCGACATCGCCGCCAGGGCGATAGAGACCGCGCTGCGCCAGGTGCGCGATCCGAAGACGACGGCGAGGGATGTCCTGGACATGCGCGCCCTCATGGAGCGGGAGCGGCCGCCGTCCGGCCTTTGGGACCTGAAGCTCTCACCCGGCGGCATGGTCGACATCGAATTCGCCGCGCAATTCCTCCAGGTCGTCCATGCGGCCACGGGCGGGCCGCTGCACGTGAACACGTCCCAGGCGCTGACATTGCTCGAACAGGCCGGGCTCGCGCCAAAGGCCCTGCTGATCCGGCTGCAACAGGCCTGGACGCTGCAGCAGGACCTGTCCCAGCTGCTGAAGACCGCGCTCGAGGACGGCGCGGATCCCGCTGAGGAGCCGGAAACCTTCCGCCGCATGCTCGCCAAGGCCGGCGGCGCGCGGGATTTCAAGGCGCTGCAGGCGAGCCTGACCAACCGCCGAGCCCAGGCGCGCAAGGCCTTCCAGACGATCGTCAGACCCTAGGCTGCGTGGACTCCAGGACTTCAGGCGTCCGACAGGGCGGCTGCCTGCCAGGCCTTGAACTCCGGCGTCTCCAGCAGCGCGTCGGCGTAGACGCCCGCCTCACCCGCATCGCCATAGTCGGACAGGCGCACGCCGTAGCTGCGGAACCGCGTGGCGACCGGCGTATAGAAGGCGTCGGTGATCGACCAGCCGCCCAGCAGATACGCCCCTTGCGCGGCGTGCAGCGCCCGGAGATCCGACCACAGGGCGACGATGCGCCGGATGTCCCGGGCCGTCGCCTCCGACAGGTCCGCGTGCATGCTCAAGGTCAGGTCCATGGGGCACTCGCCGCGCAGCGAAGCGAAGCCGGAATGCATTTCCGCGGCGGCGGCGCGGCCGAGCGCGCGCCTTGCCGGATCCTCGGGCCAGAGCCTGGCTTCAGGGAAACGCTCGTTCAGGTACTCGCAGATCGCCAGGGAATCCCAGATCGTCAGATCGCCGTCCTTGAGCGCCGGGACCAGCTTGGACGGCGAGTGCGGAGAGATGGCCTCTTCGGTTCGGGCGAACTCGCGCAGCTGGATCAGAGTCTCGGAGAATGGCGCGCCGGTCCGCTTCAACGCCAGCCATGCCCTGAGCGACCAGGTCGACCACTTCTTGGTGCCGACGACAATTTCCATGCGCAGGTCCTCCTGGGCTCCGATTAAGCCCGCCCCGGCCGGACTGCAAACGCCCGGGCGGCGCTTTGGCTCCCCCTTGACAGGACCAGCCCGCCTCACCATTCACGAGGCATGATTTCCCGCTATTCCAGGGCCGAGGCGGCCGACATCTGGTCGGCGCAGACGCGCTATCAAATCTGGTTCGAGATCGAGGCCCACGCCGCCGACGCGATGGCTGAAATCGGAACCATCCCCGCCCTCGCCGCCAGGACCATCTGGGAAAAAGGCAGGGACGTCCTCTGGGACTCCGACCGCATTGACGAGATCGAGCGGGTCACCAAGCACGACGTCATCGCCTTCCTGACGCACGTGGCCGAGGTCGTGGGTCCCGAGGCGCGCTTCCTGCACCAGGGCATGACCTCTTCGGACGTGCTCGACACCTGCCTGGGCGTCCAGCTCGCGCGCGCCAGCGACCTTCTGATCGAGGACGTCGACCTGATCCTGGCGGCCCTGAAGCGCCGGGCCCTGGAACACAAATTCACACCGACGGTCGGCCGCAGCCATGGCATCCACGCCGAACCGACCACGTTCGGCCTCAAGCTCGCCGGCCACTACGCCGAGTTTGTCCGGGCCCGCGAGCGGCTGGTCCGGGCTCGGGAGGAGATCGCGGTCTGCGCCATATCCGGCGCGGTCGGCACCTTCGCCAACGTCGATCCCCGGGTGGAAGAGCACGTCGCAAAGCAGCTCGGCCTCAGGGTCGAGCAGGTCTCGACCCAGGTCATTCCCCGCGATCGCCACGCCGCCTATTTCGCCGCCCTGGCGGTGGTCGCATCCTCGGTCGAGCGCCTGGCCGTGGAGATCCGCCACCTCCAGCGCACCGAAGTGCTGGAAGCGGAAGAGCCGTTCGATCCCGGCCAGAAGGGGTCCTCGGCCATGCCCCACAAGCGCAATCCGATCCTGACCGAGAACCTGACCGGCCTCGCCCGGCTGGTGCGCTCGGCCGTGATCCCGGCGCTGGAGGATGTGGCCCTCTGGCATGAGCGGGACATCAGCCATTCATCGGTCGAGCGCGGCATCGGCCCGGACGCCACCGTGCACCTGGACTTCGCCCTGCGCCGCATGGCCAGCGTCGTCGAGCGGCTGGTGATCTATCCGGAGAACATGCGCAAGAACCTCGACCGGCTGGGCGGCCTGGTCCACTCCCAGCGCGTCCTCCTGGCCCTGACGCAGAAGGGTGTGGCGCGCGAAGACGCCTATGCCGCGGTCCAGCGCAACGCCATGAAAGTCTGGCGCGACGAGGGGAAGTTCATCGACCTTCTGAAGGCCGATCCGGACGTGCGTCCTCACCTGACGGACGCCGAGCTCGCCGAACTGTTCGACGACGCCTATCACTTCAAGCATGTGGACACGATCTTCGGGCGCGTATTCGGGCCCGCCGCAGCGCTCAAGGCCGCGGAATAGAGCGGACGGCCGTCAAAGCGGCTTGAGCATCCTGACCATCATTCCCGACGGGTCCTCGCGGGCCTTGGCGTACTCGAACGGGAAGAAGCCGGCCCGCTCATAGGCCGCGCGCGCATCGGCGTTGGAAGCATAGACGTTCAACGTCAGCCTTTGCGCACGCCGCTCGCGCGCCAGTCCCGCCGCGCCCTTCAGCAGCTTGGCCGACAGCCCTTCGCCTCGCCACAAGGGGGAGAGGGCGACGCGGATCAGATGCGCGCGCCGGTCCCGCTCATGGAACCTCAGGCCGAACACGCCGATCGGCGAGTCGTCCTCATCGATCATGGCATAGTGCTCGGGTATGGCCGAGCCGAACTGCGCCGCCAGCCAGTCGGCCGCCAGGGGGTCCGGAATCTGGGCCCCGCCCCAGCGCATCGCGGCGTTGCGGTCCGCGAACCAGAACACGACGTCGACGGCGTCCTCTTCCCGGGCGCGCCGGATACGAGGAGCAACGAGCAGCCGCCGTTCGAAATCGAAGTTCACAGCAGACTCACAGCAGAGCGTGACCACGGCAGGTGAGCCGTCCGGGCCGGGTGCGTCAACCGCTGAAGGCGCGGCAAATGGGCCGGCGCCTAATTCCGAGTCATGATGGTTCGCCCGAACGAGGTCGCGGCGATCGGGCCTCAGCCCTCGGTTTTGATCTGCTCGCGGGCCTGGGCCATCAGCTCGGCCATCTTCAGCCGCACGTCCCCTTCGGTCACCGCGACGCCCGAGCCCTTGAGGTCCTCGAACACCTTTCGCAGCACGTCGTCTTCGCCCGGCTGTTCGAATTCCGACTTCACCACGGCCTTGGCGTAGTCCTCGAGGCTCTTGGTCGCGAGTCCCATCAGTCCCCCGGCCCAAAGACCCAACAGCCGGTTGCGGCGTGCATGGGTCTTGAACTCAAGTTCCTGGTCGTGCGCGTACTTGGCTTCGTAGCCCTGCTCGCGTTCGTCAAAGGTCGTCATTCGTCAACCAACTCCACCGGCGAAGACGCATAGCCCGGCCCCGGGCTGCGATCAACGCATTCAGGCGTCCACAACGTCGTGGAAGCGGCGATAATCGAGCACCCGCCGTCCATCGGCGCGCACAGAAAGCACATCCGCGAAGCGTTTGTCCCAGAGGATTTCATCCGCGACATAAGCATGCCGGGCGTGGACACGTTGGGCGAACCGGTCGTCCACACCGCTCAGCAGCACGATGATCTCGGCCCGCCCCGACAGCAGCGCCTCTCGGGTCATGTCCTTGAAAGGACTGGTGTTATCGATCTGGTGCATCGCCGTCCAGGTGTAGGCGAAGAGTGGAGACCTTGACCGCACGACCGGCAACTCATGGAGCCGGCGGATCTCGTGGCCCTCGGCCGTGCGTTCGTCCCTCGCCAGGCTGACGCTCACCTCGGCCTCCAGGATCTGGTTGGCGCGACGGTTCGCCGCGCGGAACATCAGAGTGGGGACTCCGTCGAACGCGTGGACCACGGCCAACCTGCTGAACATCACCCGCGCGTTCGGCTTGGACAGGCGCGCGAACACCAGGCCCATGGCCAGGGCCGTATAGACAAGGCCCACGAAGGTCTCGAGGGACACCAGCACGTTGGCGTAGGTGCTGATCGGCGACATGTAGCCATAGCCGATCGTGCCGAAGGTCTGGACGCTGAAGAAGAAGGCCTGAAGGAAGTCCCCCGGCCTCAGGTTTGTCACCCCTTGCGGCGCCCGGGCGTAGAGTCCGGCGAACAGCAGGTTCAGCAGCACGAAGGCCGCGCCCATCAGGACGAGCAGGCCAGCCAGCGGCAACGCCATGGTCCGGTGATAGAGATCGATGATGAACGGCGGGTCCCCTTTGCGCACGGGCGTCCGCCCTGCCAGCCGGGAGACATCCCTTCCAAGGGGATCGGGCGGTCGGGAACTCGTCATGGCGACATCCTGTGCGGGTTTTCGCGCCCGCGCCAGCGGGCGGGTGCGTCAGCCGCGCGTTTGCGCATGATTGGCCATTCCTATAGGGTCCGCGCGTCCTATCTATTCAGCAGCGGCCGAGTCGGACGCACCCGTTCGGCGGTGCGTTCGTCAGTCCGCCGATCCCCTTCGGGGAAGGCAAAGAGCCATGACCACCCGCCGCAAGAAGATCTATGAGGGCAAGGCCAAGATCCTCTTCGAGGGTCCTGAGCCCGGCACCCTGATCCAGTACTTCAAGGACGACACCACCGCCTTCGATTCCCAGAAGAAGGCCGTGCTCGAAGGCAAGGGCGTGATCAACAATCGTATCTCCGAGTACATCATGACTCGGCTGAACTCGATCGGCGTCCAGAACCACTTCATCCGGCGGCTGAACCTGCGCGAACAGCTGATCAAGGAAGTGGAGATCATTCCGCTCGAGGTGGTCTGCCGCAACGTGGCCGCTGGATCGTTGTCGCAGCGCTTCGGCATCCCCGAGGGCCAGCCCCTGCCCCGCTCGATCATCGAGTTCTACTACAAGGACGACAAGCTGCACGATCCCCTGGTGTCGGAAGAGCACATCACGGCGTTCAACTGGGCCTCCACCCAGGAAATCGACGACATGCTGGCGCTGACGCTCAGGATCAACGACTTCCTCACCGGCACCTTCGGGGCGGTGGGCATCACCCTCGTGGACTTCAAGATCGAGTATGGCCGCATCTGGGAGGGCGAGTTCTCCCGCGTGCTGCTGGCCGACGAGATCAGCCCCGACTCCTGCCGCCTGTGGGACTCGGCCACAAATGAGAAGCTGGACAAGGACCGCTTCCGGCGGGACCTCGGCAACGTCATCGAAAGCTACACCGAGGTCGCGCGGCGACTCGGAATCATGAAGGAGATGCCCACGGTGATCCAAGGCGGAGTGGCATGAAGGCCAAGGTCCATGTGTTCCTGAAACCCGGCGTGCTCGACGTGCAGGGCAAGGCTATCGAAGGCGCGCTGCATACGCTCGGCTTCAAGGATGTCGCTGGCGTGAGGGTCGGAAAGACCATCGAGTTCGACCTGCGGTCCGCCGACCGCGGCGCGGCCGAGGCCGAAGCCGAAGCCATGGCCGAACAACTCCTGGCCAACACCGTCATCGAAAGCTACCGCGTGGAGGTGGGGTGAGCGCGGCGTTCCAACTCGCCCAGATCAACATCGGCAGGCTGGTCGCGCCGCTGGAGTCGCCGCGGCTGAAGGACTTCGTCGACAATCTCGATCGGATCAACGCCGTGGCCGAGGCGTCGCCGGGGTTCGTCTGGCGTCTGAAGGGCGAAGGCGGCAACGCCACCGACATCCGGCCCTTCGGCGACGATCAGATGGTGGCGGTCAACATGTCGGTCTGGACCGACATGGCCTCGCTCGGCGCCTACGTCTACCGGTCGGACCATATCGCCGTCATGCGGCGCAGGCGCGAGTTCTTCGAGGTCCCCGCGGAAGCCTTCATGGCGCTGTGGTGGATTCCCGCCGGGACTGTTCCCACGCTCGCGCAGGCGATCGAGCGGCTGGACCACGTCCGCCGCCACGGCCCGACCCCATTCGCCTTCAGCTTCCGCCAGCCCTTCCCACCGGCCGCGGACGCCCCGATCACCCCTGTCCTGGACGAATGCGCATGAAATCCGCTGTCGTCGTCTTCCCCGGCTCCAACTGCGACCGCGACTGCAAGGTCGCCATCGAACGGTCCACCGGATCGAAGGTCGAGATGGTCTGGCACGCGGAGACGCAGCTGCCGTCCGGCATCGACCTGATCGTCCTTCCCGGCGGCTTCTCCTACGGCGACTACCTGCGCTGCGGCGCCATGGCGGCCCACTCGCCGGTGATGGCGGAGGTCAAGAAGGCGGCCGACCGGGGCGTGGCCGTGGTGGGGATCTGCAACGGCTTCCAGGTGCTCTGCGAGGCCCGGATGCTGCCCGGCGCCCTGCTGCGCAACGCCTCTTTGAAATACATCTGCAAGTCCGTCGAGCTGGACGTGACCAACGCCCAGACCCGCTTCACCGCCGGATACCAGGGCCGGCGCAAGGTCAGGATGACGGTGGGCAACGGCGAGGGCAATTTCTTCGCCGACGACGCGACGCTCGACCGGCTCGAGGGCGAGGGCCAGGTGGTGTTCCGCTACCAGGACAATCCCAACGGCTCGGCGCGCGCCATCGCCGGCATCGTCAGCAAGTCCGGCAACGTGCTCGGCCTGATGCCCCACCCGGACCGCGCCTTCGAAGAGGAGCTGGGCTCCACCGACGGCGCCATCCTGTTCCAGAGCGTGCTGCAAAGCGCCTGACCGCTCCCGCCATGGAGCGCCGGCTTGACGAGGGCAAACCCAGCGCCACCGCCTGGGGCGTCGCCGTGCGCCGCGCCGCCCATCAGCTGATCGACCATCCAAGAGTGTTCGACGATCCCCTCGCCGTGACGATCGTCGGCGACGCCAGGGTGCGGGCGGGTCTGGCGCGAGAGCGGACGCCCTGGGGCCGGGCCTTGCGCGCCCACGTCTGCGCGCGAAGCCGGTTCGCCGAGGACCGCCTGACCGAGGCCCGCGCCAGGGGCGTGCGCCAGTATGTGGTCCTGGGCGCTGGACTGGACACCTACGGCTGCCGCAATCCAAGGGCGGAGTTGGACGTCTTCGAAGTCGATCATCCGGCGACCCAGGCCTGGAAGCGCAAGCTGCTCGCGGCGGCGGGCGTCGATCCGCCGTCGACCCTGACGTTCGCGCCCGTCGATTTCGAGACCCAGAACCTCGATGAGGGCCTTGCCGCCGCCGGCTTCGCCTTCGACCAGCCCACGATGGTCTCCTGGCTGGGGGTGATCATGTACCTGACCGAAGACGCGGCCTTCCAGACCCTTGGCCAGGTCGCCGCCTGGCCGGCGGGGACCGAAATCGTTTTTGACTTCCCCGTGACGGCGGACCTGCTGTCCGTTCCAGCGCGGCTTGCGGCCCGCCTATTGGCCCGGCGCGTGGCGGCCGCCGGCGAGCCGTTCCGCGCCGCCTATGCGCCCGAAGACCTGAAGCGGCGGCTCCTGCAGACGGGCTTCTCCCGGGTCGACATCCTGGGCCCGGACGAGCTGAACGCGCGATATTTCTCAGGCCGCGGCGACGGCCTGCGCCTGCATGGGTCCGGCCGTCTGGCGTGCGCGAGGGTCTGATCCGCGCGGCGGGTCAGTGGTGCGGGTGCGCCGCGTCCCAGCTCTTCACCGCGTCCATGGTGTTCTCCACGTGCTTGGAGGGGTCGAGGCTGGTGTACTCGTAGATGACCTTGCCGGTGGGCGCGATCACGTAAGAGGTCCGGTTGGAGACCGGTTTGGCGTTGGGGCCCCAGGCCGGCGGCGGCTGCAAAGTGGCGTCGTAGGCGGCCGTGATGTGGCCGTCGCCGTCCGCCGCGACGGGGAACTTCGACCGGCATTCGCTCACCGAGAACTTGTTGAGCTTGTCGATGTCGTCGCGAGACACGCCGATCACCGTGGCGTGCAGTTTCTGGTAGTCCGCCATGGCGTCGGCGAACTCATGCGCCTCGATGGTGCAGCCAGGCGTGAAGGCGGCCGGGTAGAAATAGAGCACCACGGGCCCCTTCTTCATCGCGGCTTTCATGTCGAAGGTGAACACCTTGCCGCCCAGCGAGGCGGGTGCGGTGAACTTGGGCGCGTCGGCGCCCGGCGCCAGGGCGGCCAGGGCCGGCGCCGCGGTCAGGCCGGCGAACAGAAGGCCGGCAAGCAGTCGCTTCATCGCGTGTCTCCAGGGTTCCGTTGCAGGATCTGGCCGCAGGGACAGTCGAAGGACGCGACCCACGGCCGATACTTCACGGCGTGACTCTATGCGTTTGGCCTCCTGCCGCCAAGCGGCGGCGGACGGTTCAAGCGGCGCATCAGCCAATCCGACGAATCGATAAGCATTCGCAACTGTCCGACACATATGGAACGGCTATCGATTTGCATTCATCCCATCTGGATCATGCAATTTTAGATTGATACACAATATGAGTATAGTTAATTTGGCAAAATTGGGGGATAACAACACGGGATTACCTGTTCATTAACCCCACAATACAAAAATGTGGCGAATATCGACCGCAAGCCGCGATCAATTCCCCAAGATGACTAGACAGTGACTCCAATGACAAATCCATCCGACATCACCATTGTAATGGTCGACGACAATGTCGACGAAATCCATCTGACCCGCCGGCTCGTCCGCCACGAAGGCATCATCAACAACTTCGTCTCGGAACGGCGGCCGGATCAATTGTTCGAGACGCTTTGCGGCCTGCGCGGCGCGGGCGTGGATACGCAGCGCATCATCCTGCTGCTCGACGTCAACATGCCGCGCCTGGACGGGTTCGAGGTCCTGGAGCAGGTGCGCGCCAGCGCGCTCTACAGGAACACGCCGGTCATCATGCTGTCGGCCACGGACGACGCGGCCGACAGGCAGCGGGCGCTCGCCCTCGGCGCCAACGGCTACATGGTCAAGCCGTTCCGCAAGGCCGAGTTCCTCACCATCCTGAACGGCCTGCCGCAGGTCCGCCACCAACTGATCCAGGCCGCCTGACAGCCAGGCCGAGGATCAAGGCCTCCCCGACAAAGGAATATGACGAGATGTCCATCCCGCAGACCATCCGCGCCGTCGGCGCGAACGCCCATCCGAGCTGGCTGAACGCCGGCCTGGACGCCCATTTCGTCTCGGATGTGCTGACGACCTCGCTGACCGCCGCCGTCTGCCTGCTGCTGGTCGCCTGCGCCATCTGGCTTCGAGGCCAAGTGCTGCAGATCAACGCCGAACGGGACCGGCGAGACCACCGCCTGGGCCTGGCGTTGGACAGCCTGACAGACTACGGCCTCTACATGCTCGACCCGGAAGGGCGCGTCATGCAATGGAGCGACGGCGCCGAGCGGCTGACTCTATATCGCGCTCGGGACATTGTCGGCCGCCACATCGGCCTGCTTTACGATGACGAAGACCGCCGCAATCGAGCGCCGGAAGAGGCGATCGGCGTCGCAGCGACGGCGGGCCGCTTCGAAGCCGACCATGAAATCGTCCGCAAGGATCAGTCCCGTTTCTGGGCCGACGGCGTGCTGCAGCGAATCCTTGACCCGGACGGCCAACTGCTCGGCTTCGCCGGCATCGAGCGCGACCTGACCCGGCTCGGGCCAGGCCGGCAGACGCTGCAAAGGCTCCAATCGGAATCCTCGGGACCACCGGCGACAACGCCATGCCCCGGCTGCGCCATCCAGGCCGCCCACGACGAACTCAAGGCCGCCAACAACAAGCTCACCCACTTCACCTCTATCGTCGCCCACGATCTACGCGCGCCCTTGCAGCGCGTGGAGGCCTTCACCCGACTGCTCGACGAGGAATATGGGGCGGCGCTGAATGAGGACGCCCAGGGCATCATGGCGCGCATCAGCAAGGGCGCGGGCCGCATCCGCACCATGCTCGACGCGCTTCTCGACTATTCCAAGCACAGCGGCGCCAATGTGCTGTCGAAGACGACGTCCCTGCAGCGCGTGACGGAGGCGGCCCTCGACGATTTGAGCATCGAGCCTGGCGCCGTCCAGGTCAGCATACAGGTCGATGGAATCGGCGACGTGCTGGGAGACCCCCTTCTGCTCAGCCACGTCCTGCAGAATCTCGTCAGCAATTCCATCAAGTTCCGCCACCCTGACCGCAAATCCACCGTCCTTATCGAGGCGATCCCGGTCGGCGCCGGGGACGTGCAGGTGTCGGTGACGGACAATGGGATCGGTGTGGAGCCCGAATACGCCGACAGGGTGTTCGACATGTTCTACCGCCTGCACGACGAGGATGAGTACGAGGGAGTGGGAATCGGCCTTTCCGTCTGCCAGAAGATCATCAGCGATCACGGCGGCAGGATCTGGTTCGACAAGACCCATACCGGAGGCGCGCGGGCGATCTTCACGTTGCGGTCGGCCGACGCCGCCAGGGCCCCGCTTCGCCAGGCCGCCTGAGAGTTTCAGCGCGTTCTTACCGCAAAACCGGGGTCCACTTTTGCGGAACGCGCTCTGGCGCTCACCGCCGACGGTTCGTCACGATCAGCAGGAGCAGGCCCGCCAGAACCGCGACCGCGCCGTAGATCGCCCATTCGAGGTGACCCATCATGAAACTGCCCGGCAGCACGCCCACGCCTTGCAGGAACCAGGCGGCGCCGGCCACCACCAGCAGGACGGCGACAATCGAGATGAGGATCCGCATTGTTCCTCGCGCGTTTCAGGAGCGGGCCAACCGCCGACGAGGTTAGGCCGCATGGGCCGCTGCGTCCATTGGTTGCAGTTCGGGCGACGCCAGAGATCGGCCATTCGTTAACGCTACAGATGTTAAGTATCAACGGCGAGCTTAGCCGGTGATGCTCTCAAGCTGACACCTCTAGCTATTCAAGCAATCGCTGAACGTTTGGGTTGAAATTAATCGAATCGTCTCAGCCGTTTTCAAAATTTTAACCCCACCCTGATAGTCATCGCTACAGCCGCCAATAAGAGCACTGAGCGGCGTGGGATGTTTGCAGAAAGATGGGAGGTCATTTATGACCACACAGTCTGAGGTCACCCTGGTGATGGTTGACGACAATGCTGATGAAATCTTCCTGACGCGGCGCCTTGTCCGTCGGGACGGGATCATCAACAATTTCGTTTCAGAGAAGAAGCCTGAGCGCCTGTTCGAGACATTGTCCGACCTGCGCCGCGTGGGCATCGACACCCAGAAGATCATCCTGCTTCTCGACATCAACATGCCGCGCGTGGACGGCTTCGAGACCTTGAAGAAGGTCCGCGCGAGCTCGGCCTACAAGAACGTGCCGGTGATCATGCTCTCGGCCTCTGACAACGAGGCCGACATGACCGAGTCGTTCGCGCTCGGCGCCAATGGCTACATCGTGAAACCTTTCAGGGGCGAAGAGTTCTTTGCGGTGCTGAACAGCGTTCCGCAGGTAAAGCACCAACTCGTGCCGGCGGCCTGCTGAAGCGTCCCCCCCGACGCAGGTCTCTAGCCGTCGACCGGCGTTCCCCAGCGCCGACGGCGGGTACGGAACGAGGCGATGCTTGCGGAGAAGAGGTCCCCGGCGCACCCCCCCCCACAGCGCCGGGGACCTCGCACCCGGACGCCGACGACGAACGGTTGCACCCGGGTCTGAAGCCATGCGGAAGGCGCGACAATGCAAACGCTGTTGGACACCCGTCAGGCGGGGCCGTTCTTCCAGGGATGGCTGGGGGCGATCGGAAATCCGCAACACGTGATGGCGCTGCTGATCGCCACCTGGATCGTCTGCGTCGGCGTGCTGGTGGTGGTCAGCGTCGCCTGGCTGCGGGGCCAGATGCGGGCCATGGACGACGAGGTGCAGCGCCGCGAGCACCGCCTGCGCCTGTTCATGGAAAGCGTCACCGACTATTCGATCTACATGCTCGATGCGTCCGGCCTGGTGGTTCACTGGGACAAGGGCGCCGAACGGTTGATGCGCTACTCCGCCGAGGAGGTGCTCGGACTCAACTTCAGCGTCTTCTTCACTGAAAACGACCAGCGCAACGGAGTCCCCGAAGTCGCGTTGAAGATTGCCCGCCTGGAAGGCCGCTACGAGGCCGATGGCTGGGTGGTTCGCAAGGACCGGACCGGCTTCTGGGCCAGCGGCATCATCCAACCCATCACCGACGACGACGGCCGCCTGATCGGTTACGCCAACATCGTCCGCGACTTCACCCACCGCTGGCTCGAGCAGCAGGCGCTGCAGCAGACCAAGGAACAGGCCGAGGCCGCGGCCTTCCGCGCCGCCCAGTTGTCGGCCGAGGTCCAGGCGGCCAACGGGGAGCTGGTGGCGGCCAACAACAAGTTGCTCCGCTTCACCTCGATCGTCGCCCACGACCTGCGCGCGCCGCTGCAACGGGTCGAGACCTTCACCCGTCTGCTGCACGACGAATACGGCTTCGCCTTCGACGACGACGCCGCCGACATCATGAACCGGATCGAAGGCGGCGTCGCACGGATCCGCCTGATGCTCGCCTCCCTGCTGGACTACTCCAAGCGCAGCGGCGGCAACCTGAAGGGCAAGACCGCCTCGCTCGCCCGGGTGATCGAGGCGTGCCTGGAGGATGTGAACTCCGGTCCGGTCTTCGCCGACGTGTCCATCAAGATCGACGGCGTGGACGAGGTGGTCGGCGATCCCCTGCTGCTCGGCCATGTGCTGCAGAACCTGATCGGCAACTCGATCAAGTTCCGCCATCCCGATCGTAAGCCCGCAATCCTGATCGAGGCGTCGCGCACGTCCATGGACGAAGTGCTGGTGTCGGTGACCGACAACGGTATCGGCGTCGAACCAGAGTACGCCGACCGGGTGTTCGAGATGTTCTATCGCCTTCACGACGAGGACGAATATGAGGGCGTCGGCATCGGCCTGGCGGTCTGCCAGAAGATCATCCAGGACCACGGCGGCAAGATCTGGTTCGACCAGACGTGCAAGGACGGCGCGCGGGTCATGCTCACCCTGCTGCCAGCGGTCGCCGCGGCGGCCGCCGCACCCGACCGGCAGGCGGCATAGCTGAATTTTTCGTCTGGTGTGACCCGGACCCACGCACCCGGCGGCCCAACGGGGCACCCGGGGCTTGATCGGGACGCCGATTGACGGCAGGTCCTGCTGGCGCCGGCGGGCGGCGCCCGCCTGAGACGCCGTTCATGCACGACCATCCGGAAGACATTTTCACCGAGCCGGAGGACGTCGATCCCGACACCCTCGCCAATCTCGGCCCACTGCGTCCCCTGGCCGGTGTCTGGGAAGGGGTGAAAGGCCTGGACGTGAACCCCAAGGCCGAAGGTCCCGAGCGGCAGGTGTTCGTCGAACATATCGAGCTGCAGCCAATCGACCCGCAGATGAACGGACCCCAGGTGCTTTATGGGCTCCGCTATCACACCCACATCGTCAAACCTGGCGAAGTGGAGACCTATCATGATCAGATCGGCTACTGGCTCTGGGAGCCGGCCACGGGCCTGATCCTGCAGACCCTGACCATTCCGCGCGGACAGACTGCCCTCGCCAAGGGCCGGGCGGCCGCGGATGCAACGGTGTTCGAACTTTTCGCCGAACGTGGCTCGACCGAAGCGGGCATATGCTCGACCGCCTTCCTGGAGCACGCCTTCCGCACTGACTCCTACCAGATCAAGGTGACCATCAACCCGGACGGAACCTGGTCCTATTTCGAGGACACCGTGCTGGTGGTGAAGGGCCAGGCCGAGCCCTTCCACCACACCGACCGAAACACCCTGTCGCGGGTCGGCGATCCCATCCCCAATCCCCTGGCCAGGGCCAGGGGCTAGCGACCACAGGCCCGCCGGTCCGGCTCTAGTTGGCGCGCTGCGCGGGCGGAGCGTCGCTGAGCTTGGGCTCGGGCTTGCCCGCGCCCTTGGGCGGCGGCTTGTGGGCGGCCGCGGCCTCGTTCAGCTTCTGCTGGTAGGCCTTGCGCTGGACAAGGACGTTCGCCTCCACCTGAGCCACGGCGCGGTCGTGCTGGACGCGCCGGTCGGCCTGCACCTTGGCCAGTTGCTGCTGCTCGACCTGACGCGACGCCAGCACCTTGGCCTGCAGGGCGGCCACCTCACGGTCGTGCGCGCTCTGGCGGTCGGCCTGGGCCTGGGCGATCTTCGCCTGCTCGGCCTGCCGGTCGCCAAGCGCCTTGGATTGCTGATCAGTGGGAGCCTTGTCGTGTTCGGCCGGCCGATCCGCCGGGCCCTGCACGACATGCTGCTGCTGAGCCTGGTGCTCGGCCTGGAGCTGCGCCTGACGCTGGGCGGCGGCCTGATCGTCCGGCGCCGTCCGGCCAATCCGATCCTGTTGTCCGTGGCCGCCGGACGCCGGCGGCAGGCCCGCCGGGACGCTCGTCGTCGCCGGCCCTGGGGGCGGCGCCGCCTGGGCGAGCTTGGCAGGGCCGGACTGGACCTGCTGGGCGTCGCGGGCGGCTCGCCAGGCGCGGTCCGCCCGGCCAGGATCATTGCTCTGCTGGGCGAATCGGGCAGCCTCGGCGTTCCGGCGCACCGCCTCCGGCGCCCAGTGCGCCTGTTCCTGGCCTGCGTTGGCGTCGTGGTAGGCGCGCCAGTCCGCCTGTTCGGCCTGGGCGCGCGTCCAGCGCTCACCATCCGCCGCCAAGGCGGTCTGGCGGGCCGACCAGGCGCTCTGCGCCACGGCGTGACGTTCGTGTTGGGCCCTGCCCATCAACATTTGAGCGCGTTCGAGATAGCGACCCGCGTAATCCGCCCTGCGACGGACCTCTTCGTCCGGCAGCGCGCGGCCCCGGCCGTCGAAGATCGCCGCCAGGACGCCGTCGGCATAGCCGTAGGCGTAGTTCGGATCCCGCACCAGGAACGGATAGTCCGCGCCCGGCGCGTAGTAGTAGTAGCGATCTCCCGACGGCAGGGGCTCGACCACGCGATAGTAGCCATCGTCGCTGCGCCACACCCACGGTTCGACCTGGCCGTCGTCGAAGGTGTAGTCGGGGGGCGCGTCAGCGAACGCCCGATTCAATTCGTAGGCGCGGTCGAGGTAGGCGTAACCCTCGCGGGGCGCATAGGCGTGGGTTACCCGCGCCGGTCGGCCAGAGGGAAGCGATTCCACATCGGGGGCCGTCGCGCCAGGCCCCGCCTGGGCATTGGTCAGAGGAAGCGCGGCAAGGGGCGGCGGGGCGTTCTGGGCGCCCGCGACATCGCCAGCGGGCTTGCAGCCGGCCAGGCCGAGTCCGATGGCGGCCACCAGCGCGACAACGGACGAGCTGATCATCAGCCTTGGGAGAACGAGTTTTTGGGCCATGCCGTGGTAATGCGGCCGGCGACGGTCCGTTCCCGATCGGGTCAGCGTGGACATGGCGTGCTCCTCGTCAAGTGACGGGTCCAGGTTGGCCCACGCCACATGAACACCGACGGACGCTGTTGTCAGCCAAGGTTCAGGCATTCGCCCCCCCCTTTCCCATCGCTGGCGCCTTTGCGGCTGGAATGGACGGCCTGGACCGGCGGATCTGCAAGATTCGTCAGGACGGCCTAGCCTCGCGGGACTAAAGCTCTGCATCGGAAAAGCATGCATGGGAGCGCAGGATGCCGCCGATCAACGCCTTGCGGGCCGCGGGGATGCTCGCCGCCGTTCTGACCTGCGGCTCCTACACAGGCCCTGCGGCCGCGCAGCCGGCGCCACACAATGCGATCAGGGCCCCGGCGCCCATCGTGTTCTTCGATATTGCGGCGCCGGAACTTGCAAAGCAGGCGGCGTTCTACCGGGCCATCTTCGGTTGGGACATCGGTCCTGACGGTCGCTTCACCGTCCCCGCCGCGACTCCCCTGCCGGGAAACCTCCGGGTCGAACCGGCTGCGCAGGGCCCGGTCGCCGAACGCCTGATCTACATCGGCGTGGAGGACATCACCGGCACGCTCGCCCAAATCACCGCCGCGGGCGGATCGCTCGTCTTCCCGCGCCTCGAGGTTCAAGGCGTCGCCGTGGTGGCCGCGTTCAAGGATCCGGCCGGCAACCGGATGGGGCTGGTGGAAATGGCCGGCGGCAAGGCCAAGGTTCCGCCGGCGCGCTGAGGCCGGCGACGACGGCGGGAGGGAGGCCATTGCGGCCGCCCTCCCTCATGGACGTCAGACGATGTAGTCGCCCACCAGCTGCAGATCGGCCGCATGGACCCCCTGCACTTGGAAATATTCCCCGTTGGTGAAGGCGACCAGGGCCACGCCGCCCAGGTCCTTGAAATACGGCGTCAATCCCGCCTGCAGATAGGCCGAGACATCGATCCGGTCGACGGCGCCGCCGGCGTCGAAGTCGGTGATGGTCGTCACCTTCTGGTGCGGCGCGATCACGAACGTGTCGTTGCCGCCGGCGCCCGTGAGCGTATCTCCCCCGTTGTTGGCGGTGATGACGTTGTCCATGGCGTTGCCCACCAGCTTGATCGCGGCGTAACCGTCCGCCGTCAGGTTCTGGATGTTCGCCGCGAGCGTATAGCTGGCTGTGGTCAGCACGGTCTCATTGGGGGTGCCGGCCGCCACGATGATGCTGTCGTTGGAATGGAAGATGTGGAAGACGTCGTCGCCGGCCCCGCCCACCAGCGTGTTGCCGCCCAACAGGCTGGTCAGGATATCGCCTCCGGACTTGTTGGCCGTTCCCGTCAGCCCGGTGCCCGTGAGCAGCAGGTCGTTGACGTCGGCCGCAAGCGTATAGCTCACCTTCGACTGAATCGCGTCCGAGAGGCCGACCTCGACCAGCATCGAATTGGTGATATTGCCAGTTGAGGTGATATTCGTGTCATTAGTATAGACATAATTGAAGGCGTTATTGTTCGTAATCGTCGCGAGGTTGGCGTTCGACACGCGAATATAGGATTGGAGACCCATATAGGACTCCAATGTGTTGCCTGAAATCTTGAGGTTGCTTGCGCCGTAGACGGCGACGCCGTTGTAGGTCTCCCCGAGGATCGCGTTGTTCGTGATCGTCAGATTCAGGAACGGCAGGCCCACGGGGTCATCCAGGAAGACCCCCTGGGTGGGCATTCCCAAGCCTCGCGTCATGACGTTGTTGGTGATCGTGATGTCATGGGCCGACGCGGTGGTCCCCTGTGTCCAGAATTGGATGGCGTCCGGATGGTCGAGGGGGGCCGGAAAGAAGTCGCGGAACGTATTGTTGGAAATGAGCACGTTGGACGCGGCGGCGCCGTCGATGCCGTCCGAGCGGATGTCGTGGACGTTGTTTCCGGAAATGGTGACGTGATCGCTGGTTGCGGCGGCTATCCCGCGGCCGAGTTGCTGGAATTCCGAATTTGTAATCGAGATGTTGGAGCTGTTCGAAAAGGTGATGCCGCCTTCGTCGTCGGCCGGCGTGCCGTCCATCGAGCCGTGGACTGAAACCTGGTCGAAACTGATGTTGGAAGAGTGGTTGATCGTGGCCGCCCACAGACCGACGGGGTTATTTGCGAAGATCTGGAGATTGCTGAACTTCAGCCCGCTGCTTCCGTTGATGAAGAAGTCCGTGAATACTGCGGGGTGGGCGAGATCGTACGACCTGATTGTTACGGGAGTCGTGAAATTCATGTTGTTGATGGAGACGCCGGAATAGGTTCCCGGCAACATCAGGATGACTTCTCCAGGGACAGCCGTGCTCAGGGATTTGACAAGGTCGGAAGAAACGACAAATGCGCTTAAGGTCACGGCGGTATCCTTCAATCCACTTGATGATTATGCGCATGATTTAAGACCATGTCGCATTACTTGGGAATTTCGTCAGGCCCCCGCTTGACTAAACTCTGTGATTTTGTCTCCTCGATGCTAGATCATTTCGAGAATACGTGACCAAAGCGTGAAAACATTTGCTCAACAGATTGCGTGAACACATATTCACCCTGCCAGAAGACGTCACAAATCTGCCGCAAATTCTCAAAACAAGACATCTTAAACTGGTACCCTTTTCGGTCGCTCCGGTTCAATCCCGCGGAGCGAATTCTGCATTTTCCCAATGAATTGCCGGCATCGGCCAAGGCTCCCCCAGGGGGAGGGAAGGTCGTTCCTGTCGGTGATCGCCGCCCCGCGAATCTGCGAGCCCTGTAGGTCACGGGCCACGGTACTGATGAATTTGTCGCACCGCCCTGAGGCGTAACGCCGCCCCGCTCCGCACGTTAAGACTTCAATTCTGAAGCCACCGCAACTTATCCGACCAATATCCCATGCCAGGTTCGATGACACGATAAGCATGTCCCCCTCCACACTCGGCATTTGAACACTGCATCATCGTGAAGGACAGGTGAAGCTATTTTCTACGGACCCCTGCCAATGTCGCTATACTGTGCAAATTCACCCATTTCCATTGTAGAGCTTGTTCGCGGCGAGCCCCGGCGGCCGATCCCCGGCGCTTGCCGCCTGGACCGGGCTCCGGTATGCCGCCCGTGACAGATCAGGCCGGGAGGGTCGGATGGTCCGGACGGACGTGGTCGCAGCAGGGCTGGCGACCCTCGTCATCGCCGTCGGAGCGTGCGGGGCCTGTGCGCCCCCGGCCAGGGCGGCGGAATCCATGGTCAACCCGCAGCGGTTCGACCCGTACAAGGCTTACAGATTCAGGGTGAAATGGGACGGCCGCTATGTCGCTGGCGTCAGCCGGATCAGTCCCGTGAACCTGCGCAATGCGCTGTTCGACCACCAGTCCAGGGCCGGTCCTTCCACTGTGAGGACGTCGCCAGGCCGTTCGAAGTTCGAGCCCATCACCCTCGAGCGCGGCCTGACCCACGACTCCGCGTTCGAAGACTGGGCCGACAAGACGTGGCGTCTGGGCGCCGGCCGGGTCGACGAAACAGCCATAGCGGACTTCCGCAGGGACGTGCGCCTGGAGGTCTACAACGAGGCGGGCAAACGGGTGGAGGCCTACGACTTCCACCGCTGCTGGGTGTCCGGTTATCAGGCCCTGCCGCAGCTGGACGCCGGCGCCGCGGCCATCGCCATCCAGCAGATGACCCTCCAATGCGACGGCGTTGAGCGGGACAAGTCAGTCGTGGAGCCGGCGGAGCCCCGGTAGGCCGTCTCGGCTACTTCCTGGTCGCGGTGAAGGGAGACGGCTTGCCGGAGAGCTCCAGCACCCCGGTCATCGCCGAGTCGGAGGTGATGTCGGCGCTATAGCCGACGTGCGCCGGCTTGCCCTGGAACGTGACGTCGTAGCCCCAGGCCGCCTTGGTCCCGTCCACCGTGCCGGTGAGCGCGGTGGGCCCGGCGTTCCCCGTCGCGGGCGCGCAGGCGCCGGAGAGGGCCGCGCCGGTCTGCACCAGGGTGCAGTTGATCGAGATCGGCGTCTTGCCGACGCTGGAGTCGACCTTCCAATCGCCTGAGATGTCACCCGCCAGGGCCAAGCCAGGCGTGAGCAGTGCGGCGGTGGCGATCGCGACCAGCTTCATGGCGTCCTCCCGGTCGTGAGCGTCCGACCCTTGCGCCAGTCTGGACGTTCGCCGCGTGCGGCTCAAGCGTCGGGCGCCACAGGACCGAACCGGTCCACAGCGAACCGTGAAATGTCGTGCGGCGTCGCGCCGGTCGTGGCCAGATCGGCCAGGATCTCGCCGATGACGCTGGCGAACTTGAAGCCGTGCCCCGAGCAGGGCGACGCCAGGACGAGCTGCGGCCAGTCTGGATGCGGACCCAGGATGAAATCGCCGTCCGGCGCATGGGTGTAGATGCAGGTCCGCAGGGACCTCACCGGTCCCGCGGCCGCGGGGATGAGCCGCTCCAGCGCCGCCAGCACACCGTCCGCGTCTTCCGGCGTGGCGTCCTGGCGCGCGTCGCCCGCCCGCGCCAGCGCCCGGCCTGGCAGGTGCGACGCCGCCTTCACGCCCGCACCGTCGATATCGGGAAAGCCGTAGACCAGATCATCCTTGGTCTGGAGCAGGAACACCGGGAAACGGTCCGGCGCGACCAGATCGCGGCGCGCCGGTTCGAACCAGGCGAGGACCTGGCGGGTGAGGGTCAGACGGGGCGCCAGCACGGGCGCAAGCTCCCCCATCCAGGCGCCGCCGGCGAGGATCACCGCCCCCGCGTCGATGACGCCGCCGTCAGCCAGGATCACCCGCGCCCCGCCGGCGCGCGGTTCGACCCCCACGACCACCTGTCCCAGACGCGTCTCGGCGCCCCGCGCCAGGGCGATCTTCAGATGAGCCTGGATCGCCCGTTCGGGCCTGAGGAAGCCGCCGTCGGGCTGGATCACCGCCTCCCAGTCCGCCGGGAGGTCAAAGGCGGGGAACCGCTCCGCAACCTGGCGGGCCGTAAGCTGCTCGTGCGGGAGTTCGTGTTCCAGGCAGGACCGGATCGATCCCTCCAGGAGCGCGCATCCCCCGGGGCCGGCCTCCAGCACGCCGGTGACTTGGAGCAGGCGCTCGCCCGTGCGCCGCTCCAGGTCGCGCCAGTTGTCGTAGGCCCGCCGCAGCAGCGGCACGTAGGAGGGATGTTCGAAATAGGCCAGGCGGATGGCGCGGCTGTCGCCGTGGGAGGATGAGCCCTCGTGGCCTGGCGTCGCGCGCTCGATGCCGATCGCCCGCAGGCCGCGCAGGGCCAGATGATGCAGCGCCGCCGAGCCCATGGCGCCCAGACCCACGACGGCGACGTCATATACGGGCAGGAGAGCGGCCTCCTCTGGTCATGTCGGACCGGCGATTATCAGGTCCGGTACTTGCGCTCGGTCTTGATCAGCCGCTGCTCCAGTTTGTCGAGCTCGGAGAACAGCGAATAGCTGCCGAACTCGGGCAGCATGGCCATCACCGCCTGGGCGCGGCCCATGAGCTCGCAATACTTGCTCCAGGCGGGGTGGTGCTCGCGCGCGTCGTTGCGCGCGGTATGCTCGTCCATCAGGCCTTCGGCGGCCAGGCGATCGCGCAGCTCCCTGAGCGCCGAGACGGTGCTGTACAGGAACAGGAACGCGGGCGTGGCGGCCTTCCTGAAATTGGGCTTCACCTGCCGGCGCCACATCTTGAACGCCGCCTGGAACGCCGCCTGCTTGGCGGGCGCGCCGGGCAGCCAGGAGTCGATCTGCGAGAAGTCGCCGTCGACGTCCAGCGGCGTCGGATCGGTGGCGCTGGTGCGAGGCGCCTTGTTCCACTCGCCGGAATTGGAGCCCTCGCCCTTGACCCAAAAGATAGCGTCCGGATCCGCCGCCTTGGACCAGGAGACGTTGCCGGTTTCATAGGCGCGGCCGGCGCCGTCCTTCAGGGCGATCACCCACCCTGGACCAGCGGGCTTGGGCCCGACGTCCAGCAGGAACTGCCGGAACTGGCGCCAGGTGGTGGGGATCGGCGCCCGGTTCATCATCAGCTCGCGATAGACGCCCGCCGCTTCGGCGAACGAATCGAACAGCTGCGATTGGGGCATGTCCTGGACGCGCTTCGCCCACGCCGCGCCGCCGGGCGGCGGCGCCGGGCGGGCCTGCGGCTTGGCCGCCGGCGCCTTGTTGGGCTGCGCGGCCTTGGCCGGCGCCGTGCGTGGGGCCTGAAGTCCCCCCATTTTCCTGGTCTCGTTTCTGATGTCGTTCAGCGTTGGTTCTGACTATGCGGCGCCAACTGCTAACGAGGCGTGACGCCGCGATCCGCCTGGTCCCCATTCGGTTGGGCGGCGCGGGACGCGCACGAGGGCCTGCCTCAGGATGAACCGCCGATCCAGGCCTTGAGGAACGGGTTGGCGTCCGTCTGCTTGGCGGTGAACGCCGCCAACTGGCCGGCGGTCATGGCGACGATGGCGTCCGGCGTGAGTTGCTGCACCTGCCCGTCGGAGAACTGCCTGATCTGGTCGGTGGTCAGCGCCCGCGCCTGGTCGCCGCTCAGGTGTCCGATCAGCTGGGGCGACAAAACGTGGATCTGGGTGGCGGACAGCTGGCCGATCTGGCCGCCCGACAGGCCGTCGAAGACATACCAGTGGCCGACGACCGGCTGGCTCCAGGTCTTGGTCTTTGGATCGAAGACCTGGTCGCCATAGAGCGGCTGGGGCGCGAACTGGCGCGCCGACATGCCGGCGACCTGTCCGGCCGACAACTGCGCGAAGCTGATCATGGACAGATTGGCCACCGACATCGCCCCGATCTGCGACGGCAGGAGGGCGCCGACCTGGGCCGGGTTCAGCTGGCCGACCAGGCCCGCGAGGTCGGACAATAGTTGATTGGGCGCGAGGCCTCGCAACTGGGCCGTGGACAGGGCCGCGATCTGGCCCGCGTCCAGGGCCGTCAGGTTGGTCGCGGACATGCGGCTGATCTGCGACCACTGCAGGGCCTGGACCTGGGTGACGTTCAGCTCGGTGACGACGTTCAGCACCTGCTGGGACCCCAGCTGGTCGGCGGACAGGCCGCGCACCTGCGCCGGCGTCAGTGTCGCGACCTGGTCGGGGCTCAGGGCCGAGATGTTGGTCACGGAAAACTGGCCGATCTGGGTCGAGGTGAGCCCGCCCAGCTGGGTCGACGACAGCTCGCCGATCACCCCCTGGCCCACGCCCCTGAGCTGCGACCGCGTAAGCCCGCGCAGCTGCGCCCCGGTCAGGGCGGCGAACTGGTCGGGACTGAGGGCGTCGATGACGGTCGTCGCCATCTGCCCGACCTGGGTGGACATCAGGGCGCCGGCCTGGGTGGTCGTCAGGGACTGGAAAACGTCCAGCGCGACGGCGGATCCGAGCTGTCCGGCGCTGAAGCCGCGCATCTGGAACGCGGACAGGGCGCTCACCTGGTCCGGATTGAGCGCCGCCATGTTGGTCACGGACAGCTGGCCGACCTGGGTCGCGGTCAGGAGGCCGATCTGGGTGGAGGACAGCCCCGACATGAAACTGGTCGACACTGCCTGCAGCTGCAGG
>FTHA01000725.1_pt1 | contig 26115 bp, 24 predicted proteins | sample 1640771 | NCBI WGS metagenome assembly FTHA01 (sample SAMEA3914789, study PRJEB12502) | metagenome | biome: forest; material: soil | place: Canada | collected 2011-07-03 | depth 0.3 m | reverse complement strand
GCCGTCAAGGACGAACACCTCCCAACCCATCTGCGCCAACCAGGAGGCGGTCATGTCGGCGCGCACGCCCGAGGAGTTCGCCGACGGACATGCGCCGGGCTTCCGCAGCGCACCTGGCGGTCAGCTGGTGCAGGAGACGGACGTCTTCGCGCCGGTGCGCGGCGCCCGGATCGCCCTGTACGACGACACCGGCGTGCGCGCCGACATGACCGCCTCCTGGTTGGCGCAGATGGGTTGGGAGGTGTTCGTCCTTGACGGCCTGGCGACCTCGGCGCTGACAGAATCCGGGCTCGGCCCGAGCACGCTGCCGCGCTTGCCGGAGGCAGACCTCATCACGGCCGAAGCGCTGAAGGCCGAGACAGACGTCCTTATCGTCGACCTGGCGCCCAGCCCGGCCTACCGCAGGGGCCACATCCCAGGCGCCGCCTTTGCCATCCGGAGCCGGCTCGCAGACGCCCTTCCGGCCAACCCGTCGGGCGTCATCGTGCTGGTCTCGCCAGACGGGGCGCTTGCGCGCTTCGCGGCGGCTGATGTCCGCGACGCCACCGGCGTGGAACCGCGCGTTCTGGATGGTGGGACGGCCGCCTGGATCAACGCCGGGCTGCCGCTGGAGAGCGGCGAGGGCAGGGCGCTTTCGCCCTTCGAGGACGTCTATCGCCGTCCCTACGAAGGCACGGACAATCCAAAGGCCGCCATGCAGGCCTACCTCGACTGGGAGTTCGGCCTGGTCGCGCAGCTCGAGCGCGACGGCTCCCACGGCTTTTTCGTCATCGGCGCGTGAGCGCCAGAGAGGAACTCGTCATGAGCGTTGAATTCATCGGCTTCGTCGGCTGGCGCGAAGGTTCGGAGAGCCGTGCGCCCAAAGGGCCCGAGTTCGACATCGAGTATGTGGAGAAGACTGCCCGCGCCCACGAGGAGGGCGGCTTCGACCGGGTCCTGGTCGCGTTCGCCGCCCGCACCCCAGAGAGCATCCTGATCGCCCAGCACGTGGCGTCGGTGACAAGCCGGTTGAACCTGATGGTGGCCCATCGCCCGGGCTTCACGGCCCCGACGCTTGCGGCGCGACAGTTCGCCACCCTGGATCACTTCAGCCGCGGACGGGCCGGGGTCCACATCATCACCGGCGGCAACGACGTCGAGTTGCGCCAGGACGGCGACTGGACCAGCAAAGATGACCGCTACGCGCGGACGGACGAATACCTCGACGTGGTCCGCAAGGAGTGGACCAGCGACGGGCCGTTCGACTACGACGGCAAGTTCTATCGCGTGGCCAACGCTTTCGGCGGGATCAAGCCGGTGCAGAAGCCGCATATCCCGATCTATTTCGGAGGCTCCTCGGCGGCGGCGCTGCCTGTGGCCGGCAAGCACGCCGACGTCTATGCGCTCTGGGGCGAGACTTACGACCAGGTGAAGGACACCATCGCCCGCGTCCGAGCCGCCGCGGCGCCCTATGGCCGAGATCGGCACGTGCGTTTCAGTCTCTCATTGCGGCCGATCCTGGCCGACACCGAGGAAGCGGCCTGGGCGCGGGCCGAGCGGATCCTCGAACAGACCATCGCACTGCGCGAGCAGGCGGGCCTGCCGGTGACGGGGCATGCGCCACAGAACGCCGGCTCCCAGCGCTTGTTGCAGCTCGCGGCTGCCGGGACGCGGCTCGACAAGCGGCTTTGGACAGGCGTCGCCGCGGTGACCGGCGCCCAAGGCAACTCCACCAGCCTGGTGGGCACGCCGGAGCAAGTGGCCGAGGCGCTGCTCGACTATCACGACCTCGGTGTCACCACCTTTCTGATCCGGGGTTTCGATCCGCTTGAGGACGCCGTCGACTACGGAGCGCGCCTGATCCCCGCCTTCAAGGCCAGGCTGGCCAAGCGCGCGCGCTTGGAGGTGGGGTGAGCTAGCCAGGAATTAGTTCTAATTGTGTTCGGACTGCAATCATTCCGAAAAACATTAACAGCCGTTACGGTATATCGGTCCCCGCATCGGGGTGGATCGCTCCGAGCGTGGCGGCCGTCCCTGAGGACGGCCGTGACCACGCGTTGGTAATCGTGTGGCCGGAGGCGTGTTCGGATCGCTGAAAGCGTTGGCCCGCCTCGCAGCAGGCCGCGCGCAACAATAACAACCGTTAACGAGATGGTGGACCTGACGACGGTTAGGGCGGGACGACCGCCCGGCCGCCGCGACGGCTGCTGTCCCGGGTACGTCCGGCCAGGACGACTGAGGGAGATACAAAAGTGCTTCAAACCATATTCAACGCCAGACTGGTCGGGACGGCTTCGGCCGCAGCCATCGCCGCTCTGCTCGCCGCATCGCCAGCGTCCGCCCAGGACCAGGCGGCGGGCGCCGCCTCGAACGGCGGAACCGTCAGCGAAGTGGTGGTGACCGCTCAGTTCCGGTCGACCAACGTCCAGCAGACCCCGATCGCCATCACGGCGGTCAATGCCCAGATGCTGCAGCAGCGTGGCCAGACCAGCGTGGAACAAGTCGCCAACCAGGCGCCGAACGTCACGCTCAAGCCGCAGGGCGCCGCCTTCGGCCCCTCGCTCGGCGCCTCCATCCGCGGCGTTGGCCAGTACGACTTCAATCCTGCGCTGGAGCCTGGCGTCGGCCTCTATGTCGACGACGTCTACTATCCCACGCTGACCGGCTCGATCCTCGATCTGCTGGACCTCGACCGCGTTGAGATCCTGCGCGGTCCACAAGGCACCCTGGCGGGCCAGAATTCGATCGGCGGGTCGGTCAAGCTCTACTCCAAGAAGCCCAGTGGGGACGAGGGCGGCTATCTGGAAGCCTCCTACGGCGGCCTGAACCACCTGGAAGCCCGGGGAAGCGTCGATTTCACCCTGGTCCCCGATCAGCTGTTCATGCGCCTGGCGGCGGTGACCAACCACTACGACGGCTATGTGACCCGCGTGGACTACGCCTGCGCCAATCCCGGCTCAGGCCTGCCCAACATGGCTTCACAGACGAGCTGTGTCCTCGGGCATGAGGGCGGCAAGTCCTACAGCGCCCTGCGCACCGCGCTGCGCTGGGTTATGAACGACCGGGTCGAGGTCAATCTGATCGGCGACTACACCTACGACAACTCCCAGAGCCCGGCGACGACCCTGCTCCACACCGACGCGGCGGGGATGAGCGCCGGCGGCCTCGCCCTGACCTCGTTGAATGGCGTGAGCTACGGGAACCAGTTCATCCCGTCCAACCCCTTCATCTCCTATGCCAGCTTCACCATGCCGGCGAGCCCGCTGGCGGCGCCGTTCAACGCCGACGCCCTGACGGCCTCGGACAGCAGCCTGTATAAGGGTTGGGGCGTGTCCGGCACGGTCGACTGGAAGCTGGCGGAAGGACTTTCGCTGAAGTCGATCACCGCCTATCGCGGCTACGTCAGCGACTTCGCCGAGGACAACGATGTGTCGCCGCTGCCTCTGGGCCTGGGCGTCGAGCACCTGTCGCACCGGCAGTTTAGCGAGGAGCTACGGCTGAACGGCGGCCTGCTCAACAATGCGGTGGAGTACACCGTGGGCGGGTTCTACTTCTGGGAAAACTCGATCTACGCTACCCACCAGGACCTCTGGTACCCGGGGATCGCGCTGGATTTCCTGGGCAACGACCCGGTGATCGCCCATACCAAGGCCGGGTTCGCCCAGGCGGTCTGGCACGCCACCGACAAGCTCAACCTGACGGGAGGCATCCGCTACACCGACCAGGACAAGTCCTACCAGTTCGTCCGCCTGAACCGTGACGGGACGCCCAACGCCGTGCTCGGCGCGCTGAACGGCCAAGTCGGCAATTACTCGGGTTCGAACTGGGACTACCGGGCCGACGTCGACTACCGGTGGACCCCCGATTTCATGACCTACGCGGAGTTCTCGACCGGCTTCAAAGGCGGCGGCATCAACCCGCGGCCATTCGTCGTCCAGCAGGTGCTGCCGTTCGGACCCGAGAAGCTCGATGCCTATGAGATCGGCTTCAAGAGCCAGTGGCTCGACCGCCGGGTCCGCTTGAACGCGGCCGCCTTCTACAACAAGTACAAGGACATCCAGCTCACGCTGCTCAGCTGTCCGCAGTACGGCGGTCCTGGACCCTGCGCCTTGCCCCAGAACGCCGGCGACGCCGACGTTAAGGGAGCCGAGGTGGAGGCCGAGATCCATCCCGTCGGCGGCCTGGAGATCGACGGTTCGGCCAGCTACCTGGACTTCAAGTACACCCGGATCAATCCGCAGGCAGGCATCCCCGGCGGCGCGGGCGTGCAGATCGGCATGATCCCGCCGTACTCGCCCAAGTGGAAGTGGAGCATCGGCGCGCAGTACACCTTCGATCTGGGCGACAAGGGCTCGATGATCCCGCGCATCGACGCCTCCTATCAGAGCGATATCTACAGCAACGCCGTGAACAGCTCGCTCAACCAGATCCAGGGCTACACCCTGGTGAACGCCCACCTGACCTATCGGGCGGCGAAGGGCGGCTGGGAAACCTCGGTGGCGGTGACCAACCTGACCAACAAGCTCTACTACGTCACCACCTTCGACCTCACGGGCGCTGGCGGCGGCGCGGTGGCCGGCCAACCCGGCATGCCGCGCGAGTGGCTCGTCTCGCTGAAGAAGACGTTCTGACGGAAGCCAGGTCCGCGTCCCGGGCATCCGGGGCGCGGATCTCCCCGCTGAAATCTAGACCGTCGCGGGCGCTGGCGCCGGACGGCCCAGGATCATGTCGGCGGCCTTTTCAGCGATCATGACCACCGGGGCGTTGGTGTTGCCGCCGACCAGGCGAGGGAAGACCGAAGCGTCGGCTACCCGCAAGCCTTCCACGCCCCTGACCCGGAGCTCGGGGTCCACGACCGAGTCCGCATCCCCGCCCATGCGGCAGGTCCCGCAGGGGGGGTGCACGGTGACGGCTGAGCGCTTGATGTAGTCCCTAAGCTCGGCCTCGCTGGTCACCGCCGATCCGGGCTGAAACTCCTCCGCGCGATAATGGGCGAACGGCGGCGTGGCGAAGACCCGGCGCGCCAAGTCTAGGGCGCGGAGCATCGGCGCGTAGTCGTCGGGGTGGCCCAGCAGGTTGGGGTCGATCACCGGGGGCTGCGCGGGATCGGGGCTTGCCAGGGAAACGCTTCCGCGGCTCTTGGGGTAGAGCAGCACCGAGCTCATGACGAACCCATGGCCGATCGGCAGGGGGAAGGTCGACTGGTTCCGGCGCGCGGGCTGGAACACGAACTGGACGTCCGGCCGGTCGAGCCCGGGATCGGTCCGCAAAAAGGCGTTGGTCTCGAAGACGTTGCTCGAGAAGGGACCCTGGCGGAACAGCAGGTACTCCAGCACGTTCCAGGCCCCTCGCGGCAGTGCCCGCAGCGAGATGCCGTAGGACGAGATGTCCGACATCGTCATCTGCAGCAGCACGGCGAGGTGGTCGTGGAAGTTGCGGCCCACGGCCGGCAGGTTGCGTTTCACCTCGATGCCCAACGCCTGCAGCGCCCCGCCGTCGCCGATCCCCGACAGCTGCAGGATCTGGGGAGAGCCGATCGCGCCCCCGGTCAGTACGACCTCGCGCCTCGCCCTGATCGTGCGCGCGCCAGCCTCCGTCTGGATCTCGACGCCTGTGGCGCGTCCGCCCTCGATGACGACGCGCCGGACCAGGGCGCCGGTGATCACCTCGAGGGTCTTGCGCGAGCGGACCGGCTTGAGGAACGCCGTGGCCATCGACTCCCGCCTGCCGGCGCGGATGTTGGCCTGCCGCGGTCCATAGCCCTCCGGATCAGGGCCGTTGAAGTCAGGGCAGGGGCGGAACTGCAGCTCTCCCATGGCCGACAGGAAGTCGTTGGTCATCGGGTTGCGGCGCTTGACGTCGCTGACGTTCAGCTCGCCGCCGACGCCATGGTAGGGCGACTGGGGGAAGGTCTCGTTGTTCTCGGAACGGGTGAAATAGGGGAGCACCTCACGGTAGCTCCACCCCGGGTTCCCCATCGCCGCCCAGTCGTCATAGTCCTTGGGATGGCCGCGGTTGTAGACCATGCCGTTGATAGAGCTCGAACCGCCGATCACACGCCCGCGAGGGATGGGCAGCTTGCGCCCGCCAAGGCCCGGCTGCGGCGAGGTCCAGTAACCCCAGGCCAAGCTCGGCGTCCCGAGGGCGGCGCCGACCAGCGCCGGGACGTGGATGAAGGGGTGGCTGTCAGGTCGGCCCGCTTCCAGCAGGCACACGCTGGCCTTCGGATCTGCGGACAGGCGGTTGGCCAGGACGCAGCCGGCCGACCCGGCTCCGACGACGATGTAGTCGAACGACTGCTCTTCCACCGCTGCGGCCGCGCCTAGACGTCGTCAGCCACGAAGCGCCAGACTTCACCTTCGCGGACGATACGGCCGCTGCCAGGCTCGGCGAAATGGCTGCCGATCACCACCGAGGGCTTGTCCTGGTAGCGCGCGAAGAAGTCCCTGCGCCCGCGCTGGCCGGCGTCCTTGTCCATGTCGAAATTGTTGACCCAGTCGGGTTCCGCGAACTGGACGGGATGGTGGATCACGTCACCGGTGATCACTGCCTCCTGGCCGGCGGAGCTGATGTGCACGCTCACGTGGCCCGGCGTGTGGCCGTGGGTCGGTATCAGGCGGACCTCATCGGTGATCTGGTGGTCAGGCGGCACGAAGTCGACGAGGCCGGCGTCGATCACCGGCTGGATCGCATCGTCCACGTGCTCCATGTGCGGCAGGCCGGCGGCGCGGCTCTTCTCCCAGTGGTCCATCTCTTTGCGATTGAACAGGTAGCGGGCGTTGGGGAAGGTCGGGACCCAGCGTCCGTCCACCAGGCGCGTGTTCCAGCCGCAGTGGTCCAGATGCAGGTGGGTGCACAGCACGGTGTCGAAGGACTCGGGCGGATAGCCGGCGCCGATCAGGTCCTCCAGGAACGATGTCTGCATGTCGGAGAACACGTCGAATTCGCGCTTGCGCCCGTTGCCGATGCAGGTGTCGACCATGATCCGGCGGCCCTGGGAGACAACAACAAACGCCTGGAAGTTCATCCGCATCCGTCCGTCGGGAGTGATGAAGTGGGGCGAAAGCCAATCGTACTTCAGCAGCAGGTCGGCCGTGGCGCCGTCGAGCAGCACCCAGACGTCGTCCTGGAAATCGTAGAGCTCGACGATTCGCACGACCTCGGCGCCGCCGACCCGCCAGCGCCTGATGTGTTCCAACGCCATCCGTGTTCCTCTCCTGCGCCGACGACGGCCGCTCCATCTGGCGGAGCTGTTCAACTGTTTGGCTCGAGCCTTATAGGCAAATGGCCGATCGGGTACAGGGCATTTGGCTGGCCGCTGGAGATGACATTGGACGCTGAACCGGACTGTGTCTGGCCACTGGACGCCGAGCTTGGCGAAGGTCCCGTGTGGTCTGCACTGGAGCAGGCTCTCTGGTTCGTGGACATCAGGCAGGCGCTGATCCACCGCTACGACGCCGTCACAGGTGAGACCCGCAGCTGGAAGGCGCCACCAGCGCCCAGCTTCCTCGCGCCGTTCAGCGGCGGCGGGTTCATCGTCGGACTGAAGGCCGGGCTATCCCGTTTCGATCCCGCCGCCGGCGTATTCACGCCTTTTCACGCCATTCCGGGCGAGCCGGGGGGCAACCGGCTCAACGACGGCGCCGTCGATCCCCTCGGCAGGCTCTGGTTCGGCTCCATGGACGACGCCATCGAGGCGGCGACTGGAAGGCTCTATCGACTGGACCCCGACGGACCGAGCGCGGTCGACGCCGGCTATGTGGTCACCAACGGGCCTTCATTCAGCCCGGACGGGCGGACGCTTTATCACACGGACACGCTCGAGCGGACGATCCACGCCTTCGATGTCGGTCCCGATGGAGCGCTTCAAGGCAAGCGGGTGTTCGTGCGGGTCGAGGAAGGTGCGGGCCATCCGGACGGGTCGGTGGTGGACGCCGAAGGCTGCCTGTGGACCGGCGTGTGGGGCGGCTGGGCGGCCAGGCGCTACTCGCCCCGCGGCGAACTGCTGTCGACGGTGCGGTTCCCCTGCGCGAACATCACCAAGATCGCCTTCGGCGGCCCGGACCTGCGCACCGCGTACGTCACGTCGGCGTGGACCGGCCTGACCCCGGAACAGCGTGCGGACCAGCCTTTGGCAGGAGGCCTGTTCCGGTTCCAGCTCGAGACGCCCGGTCTGCCGCAGCCGGAAGTCACGTCGATCTGACGGCCGCGCGACGCTAAGGCCTGGAATGGTTTGGTGCGGCGGTTAAGGTGAGGGCTCAACAAACACCGCCGGCTGGGCGGGGAGGAAACGATGACGCGGTCCCTGAACCGGCTCCTGGCGATCGGTGTGGCGGCGCTGGGGCTGATCGTCTCCCATCCTGTCCGCGCCGCTGATAGCTCGGCGACGTGCGGCCGGACGTGTCTTTCCGGATTGCTCGACGATTACCTCGCCGCCCTGAAGGCCCACGATCCGTCGCGGCTGCCGCTCGCAGACGGCGTGCGGTTCACCGAGAACGACATCCCGCTGGCCGTGGGCGACGGTCTTTGGAACACCATCGACGGCGTGGGCGACTACCGGCTGCCCTTCATCGATCCGGAGGATGGCCAGGCGGGCCTGTTCGGCGTGGTGGTCGAGGACGGCAAGCCGGCTCACCTGATGCTCCGCCTCAAGGTGGAGAACCGCAAGATCACCGAGATCGAGACGATCGTCCTGCGCCCGGCCGAGAACAACGGCTTCGGCAATCCCATGGCGATGAAGCCCCGGGCGATGTTCTATGACGACATCCCGGAGGCGGATCGCCTGACCCGGGTCCAGCTCGTCTCCATGGCCAATGCCTACTTCGAGACGCTCCAGCAGAACAATGGAACGGTCTTCGCCAATTTCGCGCCGGACTGCCATCGCATCGAGAGCGGCGTCGCGACCACCAACAACCCGACGCCAAATCCCACGGGACGGCCCGATCCCGGCATCAAGAAGCTCGGCTGCGAAGCGCAGTTCAGGACCGGCTTCTTCCGCTTCGTCACCCACATTCGCGACCGCCGCTTCGTGGTGGTGGACCGCCAGAAAGGGCTGGTCTACGCCGCGGCCTTCTTCGATCACCGCGGAGACATGCGGAAGGTGAAGCTGACCGACGGACGGGTGGTCGACGCCCAGTACGACACGCCGTGGACCTGGCAGATCGGCGAGGTGTTCAAGGTCAAGGACGGCAAGCTGCAACAGATCGAGGCGCTGGTCATGCACGCGCCTTACGCTATCCAGGATGTCTGGTCCGGCCGTCCGCAATGGGAACCCGCTCACTAGGGCAGGGCCGAAGGAGTCGTCGATGAAGCGCGTCTTGGGTCTGGCCGCAGTCGTCTGCGGCGCGTGGCTGCTGGCGGGGACGCCGGCCTCGGCGGCCGATGGCTGCGCGGCTGAGGGCAAGGTCAGCTATCTCTGCGGTCCCGCCAACGCCGAGGACCTCGCCCAGGTCCCGGGCACGGACTGGATGATCACCAGCGGCATGGCTGGGGCCAAGGGGGCCGGCGCGCTCTATCTGGTCCAGACCCGAAAGAAGACCTGGAAGCTGCTGACGCCGGACATGACCGGCCGGGCCCGGGCGCCCTACGGCGATTGCCCAGTCCCGCTCGACGCCGGCAAGCTTGTACCTCACGGACTCGCCCTTCGGCCGGGTGCGGGCGGACGGCACACGCTCTACGCGGTCAACCATGGCGGTCGGGAATCGATCGAGGTGTTCGAAGTCGCCGCTGCGGGCGCCGCCGAGCCCGCAGTCCGCTGGATAGGCTGTGTAGTGATGCCCGAGGGGGCCGATCCAAACTCCCTCGCGCCCACACCGGAAGGCGGCTTCATCGTCAGCAAGTTCGACCAAGCCGGCGACGCTCAGGCGTTCGACAAGATGCAGGCCAATCAGGTCACCGGCGCTCTGTACGAGTGGAAGCCGGGCGCGGGCTTCACGCTGCTGCCGGGAACCGAGTTCCCTGGCGACAACGGCGTCGAGGTATCACCCGACGGCAAGTGGCTGTTCGTCAACATCTGGCCGCAGAGCCGCATCCTTCGCTTCGAGCGCGGCTCGACCGCGGCGCCGGTCGCCGCACAGGTGGATTTCCTGCCGGACAACATTCACTGGGGCCCGCACGGCAAGCTGCTGGTCGCCGGCCAGGCGGCAGTGTTCAAGTCGCTGTTCGAATGCAGGCAGGCGCGGTGTCCACACGACTGGGCGGTCGTCGAGCTCGACCCGGCGACCATGCAGGTGACCCCTCTGCTGCGCGCGCCGGGCACCGCCGCCTTCAGTGACGCCACCGGTGCGATACAGGTCGGGGATGAGATCTGGGTCGGAACCTACCGGGGCGACCGCCTCGCCCATGCCCCCGCCCACTAGCAATCAGCGGCGGCGCCCCAGTCCCTGGGTGCTGATCCTGCTCCTGGCGTTGCTGCAGTCGGTCACGCCGCTGTCGGTCGACCTGTATCTCCCCGCCCTGCCGACGATCGCCCGCGGGCTGCACAGCGGGCAAGGACCGCTGAACCTGACCCTATCGGGGTTCATGATCGGCTTCGCGGTCGGCCAGCTGTTCTGGGGTCCGGTAGGCGACCGCTTTGGCCGCAAGGTCCCGATGGTGCTGGGCCTGGTCCTGTACGTGGCGGCCTCGGCCGGCTGCGCCATGGCCACGGACGTCTGGGCCCTGGTGGCCTGGCGGATCGTGCAGGCCCTTGGTGGATGCGCCCTGCCGGTGCTGGGCTCGGCCATGGTCCGTGACTGCTTCGACCGGGAGGAGGGCGCGCGGGTGCGCTCGCTGATGCAGATGGTCGGCGCCGTCGCGCCCATGGTGGCGCCGCTGATTGGCGGCCAGCTGATGCTGATCGGGTCCTGGCGGCTGATGTTCTGGGTGCTCGCGGCGTTCGGCGCGTTCTCGCTGCTCGCCGCCCTGGCCCTGACCGAGACGCTGACGGCCGAAGCCCGCAGGGACCTGCATCCGGTGAGCATGGTGCGGGGCTACGGCGAGCTCCTCACCGACCGGGCCTATCTCGCCTGGGTGCTTCCCGCCGGGCTCACCGGGGCCGGGATGTTCGCCTACATCTCCGGGACGCCGTTCGTCTACATCGACTACTTCCACGTCCCGCCCCAGGCTTATGGGCTGCTCTTCGGCCTGAACATGCTGGGGATGGTGGGCGCCAGCGCACTCAACAGCGCCTTCGTACGCCGGCTCGGCCCCGACCGGCTCTTCACCATCGGCTGCGCTATCGTCTGCGTCGCCGGCCTCGCGCTGGCCACGATCGGCATAAGCGGCTTCGGCGGTTTGCCCGCGCTGGCGGCGGCGATCTTCGTCTACGTTTCGACCATGGGCCCCAACTCGGCCAACGCCGCCGCGGGCGCCCTGGCGGGGTTCCCCCACAAGGCTGGGTCGGCCGCCGCCCTGATGGGTTTCCTCAGCATGGGCCTGGGGTCACTTGCCGGCGCCCTGGTAGGCGTCTTCGCCGACGGTACGCCCCGTCCGATGTGCATCATCATGGGCGTGATCGGGGTGGCGGCCCTGGCCTCGTACGGGTTGTTGGCGAGACCTAGGTCGGGGGCGCTTGCGGCGGGGTAGACCTGCACCGGCTCGTCAAGGCATGCTCGGCCCATGGCGCGGATCAGCTTCACCGAGAACCTCCGCCGGCACCTGCCGTGTCCGCCCGTTCAAGCGGAGGGCGCCACCGTTCGCCAACTGCTGGAGCGGGTGTTCGATGAGAATCCACCGCTCAGGTCCTATCTTTTGGATGACCAGGGTCGGCTGAGGAAGCATGTGAACGTCTTCATCAATGACGGGATGGTGCGCGACCGCCTCGGCCTGAGCGATCCGGTCGAACAGACCGACGAGGTGTTCGTGTTCCAGGCGCTTTCCGGAGGGTGACATGAGCGATGTGCTGAACGTGGCGAGCCGCAAGGGTCTGTTCCGCTTCCACCGCAAGGGCGGGGGCTGGACCGCGGGACCGCCCGCGTTCCTGGGCGAACCGGTCTCGCAGGTGCTGACCGACCCACGGGATGGAGCCGTCTATGCGGCGCTGAGGCTCGGCCATTTCGGTGTGAAGCTGCACCGGTCGGACGACGGCGGCGAGACCTGGACGGCCCTGGCCCCGCCGGCCTTCCAGGCCGTGGAGGGGGGCGACGAGAAGGCTCCGTCTGTGGACACTGTCTGGGCGCTGGCGGCGGGCGGACCGGATCAGCCGGGCCTGATCTGGGCGGGGATCGCACCCAGCGCCCTGTTCGTCAGCCGTGACCGGGGTGAGAGCTGGACGCTGGTCAGCAGCCTCTACGACCTGCCCGAACGCAAGGGCTGGTTCGGCGGCGGCACCGACCTGCCGGCGCCGCATTCCATCCGGGTCGACCCGCGCGACAGCCGCAAGGTGACGGTGGCGATCTCCTGCGGCGGGGTCTGGAAAAGCGACGATGCGGGCGAAAGCTGGCGACTGGCCGGCAAGGGGCTGCGCGCCGCCTTCATGCCGTCCGAGCAGGCCTACGAGCCCAACATCCAGGATCCACACCTGATCGCCGCCTGCAGGGCCGCCCCCGATGTGATCTGGTGCCAGCATCACAACGGCATCTTCCGGTCCGAGGATGGCGGCGAGACCTTCGCCGAGATCACCGACGTCGCGCCTTCGACGTTCGGGTTCGCCGTGGCGGCCCACCCGGCTGATCCGGCCACGGCCTGGTTCGTGCCGGCGGTGAAGGACGAGTTGCGCGTGCCGGTGGACGGCCGGCTTGTGGTCACCCGCACCCGCGACGGCGGCAAGACTTTCGACGCCTTCAGCGAGGGCCTGCCCGATCCCAGCTGGGACCTGATCTATCGTCACGCCCTGGACGTGGACGCGTCCGGCGAGCGCCTGGCCATGGGCTCCACCACCGGCAACCTCTGGCTCAGTGAGAACGGCGGCGAGCGCTGGACCCAACTCTCCACCCACCTGCCGCCCATCGCCCAGGTCGCGTTCGGCTAATCCCTGGGTCGATCTTCTGCGGCGAAGAGCAGGACCGCCAGGGCGAGCACGCCGGCCGCGGTTCGCAGCGTGTGCCAGCGCCACCATTGATCGCGCAGCATCGTCCACGCCGCGGGCGGATTGTGCGGGTCCCAGGTGATCACCACCGCATTGATCGGCTGGTTCAGCAACCGGGTGATCAAGCCCGCCGCCACGAACAGGCCGGCGGCGACGAGGTAGGGGTAGGCCCTGCGTCCTTCGCGCCTGGCCAACACCGCGCACGCGATGGTGAGCAGGATGACGATCGCCCCCATGATCGGCAGGCGCACGTTCATCGCCCGGATCGCCGCCTGCTGGACCTCCACGTAGGCCGGGCCCGACAGTCCGGCCGGGTTGTATCCCAGCCAGATGCCGAACATGACTCCGACGACGAGCGCGGCGATGAGCATGGTGGCCCATCTGACGACGCGTCCCATGACTTCATGCCCCCGGATCGATGACCCGGTGAACAGACCACAATTCGAAGTGGGTGTCCGCGACTGAAGATGGCCCTGTCCGAGGCCCTTGCGCTTGGCCGCCGCAGGGCCCAGCTTTCTCGTCCAAGGGCCGGACCACAGGAGGCTGTACAATGCCTGATGACGCGTCTGTGAATCTGCGAGCCCGGGATCCCGGAAGCCTGCCGTCGGTCGAAGCCGAGCTCCTGTACCTCACGCCGTCGCCAGAGAAGCCCTACGTCCTGGCCTACCTGCCCGGGGAAGACGGCCAGCCGATTGCCAACACCGAATACGAGTCACACAGGGTGCTGATCCACGACGCACGGCCGCTGACGGCCGGCCTGTCCCTGGACCGGGAAGGCTTCGCGTTCGCCGAACACCGGTCCGCGGTGACAGACTTCTACGACGAAGCGCAGTTGGACACGGTGGCCCACGACGAGGCGGCCGAGCTGATCCGGCAGGTGACGGGCGCCTCCCGCGTCGTGGTGTTCGACCACACATTCCGCCGCAACACTCCGGAAGTCCCGGACCGGACGCCCGGCGCGCCGCGCCAGCCCGTGACCCGCGTCCACAACGATTACACCGAGACGTCGGGGCCGCAGCGGGTGCGGGACCTGCTGGGCGATGATGCCGAGACCCTGCTGAAGGGCCGCTACGCCTTCATCAACGTCTGGCGTCCGACGCTTGGACCGGTCATCGACAGTCCCCTGGCCGTCTGCGACGCCCGGAGCGCCGCGTTCGAGGATTTCGTCGCTACCGACCTGATCTACAAGGACCGCGTGGGCGAGATCTACAACGTGCACTTCAGCCCGCGGCACCAGTGGTTCTATTTCCCCAGGATGCGGACCGACGAGACCATCCTGATCAAGTGCTTCGACAGCGAAAGGAACGTCGCCCGCTTCTCGCCGCACGTCGCCTTCGCCGATCCCACGACGCCGCCGGGCGCTCCGCCGCGCGAGAGCCTGGAAATCCGGACCGCGGCCTTCTTTTCCTGACATCCTCGCTGGGGGCGTAACTCATGCTCGATCGACTGGCCCTCGGGCTCGTGATGGCGGCGGTCCTGTCGGTAGGCGCAAGGGCCCAGCCGGCGGCGGATACTGATCGCTGCAAGGCGAGCCCGTTCGCCGCCGACCAATACTTTCCAACGCCCGCCTTCCCAAACCAGACGCGCGCTCCGGCGCCTGCGCCCGGCGCCCCATTCGATCTCCAGGTCCTGGCGACGGGTCTCGAGCATCCCTGGAAGATAGCGTTCCTGCCCGATGGGCGGATGCTGGTGAGCGAGCGGGCAGGCCGGCTGCGGATCGTCGGCCAGGACGGCGCCCTGTCCGAACCGATCGCCGGCCTTCCCCCCTTGATGACCGCCGCGGGGGAAGGGCTGCATGATGTGACCCTGGATCCGGACTTCGCCCATAACCGGCTGATCTATTTCAGCTACTTCGCCCCGCCCCCGGGCAAGCCGGCCAGGGCTGCACCGCTCCAGGAATGGCTCGACTGGCTCAAGCTATCTCCAGCGGACCGCGAGACCCACAAGGTCGGCATCGAGATGGTTGCGCGTGCACGCCTGTCCGACGATGGCAGGAGCCTGCAGGCTGTGAAGGTCATCCTGCAGGGCGCCAACCGCCGGATCGTCTTCGCCCCCGACGGCTCGCTGTTCGTGACCTCGGCCACGCCCGCCGGCGCCAATATCGACACCGACGACACCCCCCAGCGGCTCGCCAATCCCTACGGCAAGGTGCTGCGCATCATGCCGGACGGCTCGATCCCCAAGGACAATCCCTGGGCTGGCAAGCCGGGCGCTCGGAGCGAGATCTACGCAATCGGCTTCCGCGACCCGGAAGGGGCGGCGATCAACCCGGCCACCGGTGAGCTGTGGACGGTGGAGCATGGCCCACGTGGCGGCGATGAGCTCAACCGCGTGCGCGCCGGGCTGAACTACGGTTTCAACGTGATCAGCTACGGGCGGGAATACACCACCAAGCCGGTGAGCGGCGGCATCACGGCGAAGGAGGGCCTGGAACAGCCGATCTACTTCTGGACGCCCTCGATCGCACCCTCAGGCCTGCTGTTCTACACTGGCGAGCTGTTCCCGCAGTGGAAGGGCGATGTGTTCGTCGGCGCCCAGGCGGGCAAGCACCTCGTGCGGCTGGTGCTGAAGGACGACAAGGTCGTGGCCGAGGAGTCGCTCCTGGCCGACCGCTGCCGCCGCATCCGCGATGTCCGCCAGGGCCCGGAGGGCGCGCTCTATTTGCTGACCGAAGAGCAGGACGGCGAAATCTGGCGGCTGACGCCAAAGCGGTAGCCGAGCGGCTCAGCCGGCGAACCGATGCTCCGGAAGGCCCGTGGCGTCCAGGCCGTCGATGGCGAACAGGCCTCCACCGATTGTGTCCGGGCGATGGACGGCGTTCGCCGCGACCGCAAGCGACGACAGCGATCCGACGTCGATCGTCGTGACGAACAGCCGCTCGAGATCCTCGCCGCCGAACATCACGCTGCTGGGAAAGCCGGTCGGGAAGGTGATCGACTGCGAGATCGCGCCGTTGGCGTCGAAACAGACGACCGCGGCGCCGTCGCACATCGCTGTCCACACCCTGCCTCGTGCGTCGACGGTCGCGCCGTCGGGGATGCCGGGGAGGGGCGAGGTGTCGGCGAACAGGCGCCGATTGGCGATCGCGCCGGTCAAGCGGTCGTAGTCATAGGCGTAGATCGCGCGGGCCATGCTGTCGGCGATGTAGAAGGTCCCACCGTCCGGGCTCCAGCACGGGCCGTTCGAGATCCGGAAGCCGCCGTCGAGGCTCGTCACCGCGCCGTCGGCGTCCAGGCTGAAGATCGACGCAATGGGTTGTTCGCCGGTGACGTCGACGCCACCGACAAGGAACCGGCCGCCCGCGTCGGCCTTCCCGTCGTTGAGCGCGACGCGACCGTCTCCAGCCGCCGGATCGGAGACCAGGTCCAGCGCTCCCGTCTCGAAGTCGAATCGCTGCAGGCCTTCGCCGGACGCGATGATCGCCCCGCCGGTCTCACGCAGCGCCATGGCCGACACCCGCGTCGGCAGGGACCAGCGATCGAACGATCCGGACGACGGCTCGTGGCGCCAGATCGCCTGGCCAAGGACGTCGACAAAGAACAATGCCTGTTCGCGGGCGTCCCAAAGCGGTCCCTCGCCGAGCTGGCAACGGACTTCGCCGACGCGACTGATGTTCATGCCTGGCTCCCGATCGATGGCGATGCGCGGGCCGGCAGCGATGGGCGGCCAAGGATCAGGTCGCCCAGCCTGTCGCCGAGCGCCATGACGGCGGCGTGCGGGTTGCCCGAGATCTGGGTCGGGAACACCGACGCATCGACGACGCGCAAGCCTGCGACACCGCGTACCCGGCACTCGCCATCGACCACGGCGCCGTCGGCGACGCCCATCTTGCAGGTCCCCAGCGGATGGGACGTCGTCCCTGCGACCTTGCGGAGATAGTCCTCGAGCTCGGCATCGCCGGTCAGCTCCGACACGGGACGGATCAGGGCCCCGACGACATCGTGGAGCGCCGACTGGCCGACGAGCTCTCGCATCAGGCGGTAGGCGCGCTTCAGGTCCGCCATGTCCTCCGGCTCGACGAGGAGGTTGTACAGGATGCGGGGGGGATCCAGCGGATCGCCGGACCCGAGCGTCACCCTGCCTCGGCTCCTGGGATGGGCGATGCCGAAACTCGCAAGGATCACATACCCCTTCCTTCTGGTCAGGCCGGGGACCCAGACGCGGGAGTCCATCGCCGCGCCGCTCAACATCGCCCTGACGTCAGGCGCGCCTTCGCCCTGGACGGTGCGGATATTGGCCATGGCGATGACCGGCGGCCCTGCTGCGGGACCACCGAAGCCGAGACCCCAGCGGACCAGGGCGGCCAGGAAGCGATCGATGCGCAGGGTCCGCTCGAAGGTCAGTGGCAGTTTCGACGCGACCTCGAAGCTCCCGGCCGGCTGGTCGATCAGTCCACGGCCGACGCCGGGAAGATCGATAATCGGCTCGACCCCGGCGGCGTGCAGCTCGTCAGCTGGGCCAACGCCGGAATGCAGCAGCAGGTGAGGGGAGGCAAAGGCGCCGCCGCACAGGATCACCTCGCGGCTGGCCCGGGCCATCCGGCGCTCGCCGCCCTGCAGGTACTCGATCCCCACTGCCCGCCGGCCTTCGAGGATTACGCGCAGGACCTGCGCGCCCGTCTCCACGCGCAGGGTGTCGCGATGCAGGATCGGGCGCAGGAAGGCGTCGGCGGCGCTGACGCGGCGGCCCCTGCGGTCGATGTTCATGTCCGGCAGGCCCCAGCCTTCCGGCTCTCCGATGAAGTCTTCGGTGATTGGAAATCCCATGGACCGCGCCGCGGCCAGGGCGCGGGGGGTGAGGGGGCTGCGGCTGCTCAGGGGCGTCACGGGGACTGGGCCGCCGGCGCCGTGCACGGCGTCCTCGCCCCTCCAGTGATCCTCGATCCGCAGGAAGTAGGGCAGGAGCGACGCGTAGTCCCAACCGGTCAGCCCCAGCTGGGCCCAGGCGTCGTAGTCCTTCGGATTGCCGCGGTTGTAGACCGTGCCGTTGATGGCCGAGCTGCCGCCAAGGCCCTTGCCACGGGGCGCGGGAATGCGCCGGCCGCCAAGCCCTGGCTCGGGTTCGCTCCAGTAGGACCAGCTGGACCTGGGATTGAACCACAGCTTCGTCGCCGCCAGCGGCATGGCGTGCAGCAGCCCGCGAGCGGACCCGCCGGCCTCCAGCAGCAGGACCCGGCCGCCGCCCGGGCCGCTCAGGCGGTTGGCGACGACGCAGCCTGCCGAACCTGCGCCGACGACGATGTAGTCTGGAGCTTCCACACGCTTCCCGAACTGTTCCGGCCCTCGACCCTAGCCCCTCGTCGACCAGGGACTTGTCTCTGCGTGACAAGTCTTGGCAGTGAGCGACAAGTGCTGAGGGTAGGCGCGGGCGTAGACATGAAGGCGATGGCTTGGGCCACCGCAGGAGGGCGACAATGAGGGTTGCGATCATCGGCGCCACAGGGTTCGTCGGCGCGCCGGTCACGGCGGAAGCGCTGACCCGAGCGGACCTGCAGATCACCGCGATCGTCCGCAACGCCGGTGTCGTTCCGACGCGTGAGCGGCTGACGGTGACATCGTGCGACATCCATGACGGCGATCGCCTCGCAGGCGCCCTCCGCGGCCATGACGCGGTGATCCACGCATTTCACCCCAGCCGGGACGCCAGCGACGTCTATGAGCAGAACGTCGCGGGCCATGAGGCGATCATCGCCGCGGTGAAGGCCGCCGGCGTCCCCCGCCTTCTCGCGGTGGGTGGCGCCGCCAGCCTCAAGACGCCTGAAGGGGTCGAGTACCTGGACTCCTCGCTGTGGGACCCAGCCTTCGATCCCTACAAGCAGGCGATCCGGGGGACGCGCGCGCTATACTACCTGCTCAAGGTCGAGACGGACCTCGACTGGGTGTTCCTCGCGCCCTCCGCCATGTTGCGTCCGGGCGAACGCACCGGGACCTTCCGCTACGGCAAGGACGACATGCTGTTCGACCCGGACGGCCTCAGCCGGATCTCCCTGGAGGACTACGCCATGGCCATGGTCGCCGAGCTGGTCGAACCACGCCACCACCGCGAACGCTTCACCGTCGGCTATTGAGGGGCGACATGAGCACGCTCAGAGGACTGCTCGCTGGCGACGGCCCGCTGCTGGTCCCCGCCGCGCACGACGCGCTGACGGCCCGGCTGATCGAGGCGGCGGGCTTTACCGCCTACGGCGTCGGAGGCGCTTCCCTCTCGGCCACCCAGCTGGCCTTGCCGGACGTGGGCCTGCAGAGCTTCGGCGAGTATCGCGACGGGGTGGCGCGGATCATGGAGGGCGCCGCCCGCCTCCCAGTCATGGTCGATGGGGAGAACGGCTTTGGCGACGCCAAGGCCGTCACCCGCACGGTGCGCACCTTCGAGGCCATGGGCGTCGGGGCGCTGGCCTTCGAGGACCTGGTCTTTCCACCGATGCTCTCGCGTCCGCCGGGCCTGATCACCCGCGCCGAGATGGACGGCAAGCTGACTGCAGCACTTGCCGCGCGCCGCAGCGAGGAGATGCTGATCATCGGCCGCACGGATGCGGCCCACGTGGCGGGCCTCGACGAAGCCCTGATCCGCGCCCGCGGGTTCGAGAGCCTCGGGGTCGACGCCGTGCTGGCGCCAGGGCTCGCCGACCTGGACGCCTACAAACGGCTGCGCGACGCCGTGTCCGTTCCGCTGGTCGCGGTCGTGGTGGCGGGATCGCCCTGGTTTGCCCCTTCGGTGGAACAGCTTCGATCCGTCGGCGTGCAGGCTGCGCTCTATCCCGCGGCGATCCTGATCCGCGTGGCCGGCGCGATCCGCGAGGGCATCGATGCGATCCGCTCAGGCGACCTGACGGCGCCGTCCGGGTTCGGCTTCCGCGACCTGGCCGAGGCGCTGAGGACCAGTGACTGGGCCGCCGTCGACGCCGCAGGGATGCCGGGGGCTTCGGCGTGATACGTGTCGGGGAGGCGGGCGAGGACACCGCGCCGGCGCAGTTCTCGACGCGAAAGCTGCCTGTGCCGCGCCGGCTGGACGCCTGGGATGAGGCGCTCACGCGCCACTGTGGTCCTGTCCTAACCGACCACGGCCCGCAATTCGATGGACGGATCGACGTCAGGCTCGTGGGGGACCTCTCCGTCTCGCGCCTGATCCACAATGCCCGCTCCCAGCGACGTGGACTGCGACAGATCGCGGAAGGCGACCCGGGTGTCTTCCACCTGATCCTTCAGCTCAGCGGACACAGCACGATCGAGCGGGCAGGCGGCGAGGCGGTCAAGCTACTGCCGGGAGACATGGCGCTGCTGGACTCGGGCAGGCCATACGCGCTGGGGTTTGAGCGGGCCAATGCGCAGGTTTGGCTGCATCTGCCCAGAAGGGCGCTCGGCCAGCGCGTGGAGGGCGCCTCGCCGCTGCTTGGAGCGCGGGTCACCGGAAGCCCGGCCGTCATGCTCGGTCACCTCATCCGCTCTGCGTTCGGCAACGCGTCGGTCTGGACCCCGGGGCAGGCGGGCGCGATCGCGGAGGCGCTCATCAACCTGACGGCCGAGATCTGGTGGGCCGATGTCAGGCAAGATGGGCAGCAAGAGGATCAACTGGTCCCGCCCATCGTCAATGCCATCCAGCACCATATCGTGACCAACCTGCACGCCCCGGGGCTTTCGCCGGAGACGATCGCGCGGGAATACGGCATCTCGGTCCGGCACCTGCACCGGTTGTTCCGGCTGACGGGCATCAGCCTGGCGCGCTGGATCCGCCGATCGAGGCTCGATCGTTGCGCCGCGGACCTGCTGGACCATTCTCTGGCCGCGGAGAGTCTTACGCGGATCGCCTATCGCTGGGGATTCGAAGGCTCATCGCAATTCAGCCGGGCCTTCAAGGCCGAGTTCGGCCAATCACCCCGGACCTTCCGGATGGAGCGCCAGCTTCATCACCGGCCGCACTGAGTCGCCTACTTCCGGAACGGCAGGGTCAGGATAAACAGGGCGAGCTTCAGGTTCACCAGCTTCAGGGCCTTGCGCGCCTCTTCTGGGCGCAGTTTCGCGGTCATCGGCATGGCGCCGAAGACCTTGCCCTTGATCACCAGGTCGTTTCCGTCGCGCTCGATGGCGCTGACGTCCATCAGCTCTGACTTGTCGGGGGAGAAGAGTTTCATCAGGCGGCCTTCGACACCTTGCCGAAGTCGAGCTTCAGGTCGTCGAACATGGTCATGGCGGCTGCCCGGCCTGCACCGAAGACGCCGCCGCCCGGATACTGGAACGGGCCGACGAGATAGAGGCGGTCAAGGCCTGGCACCGTGCCGCGGCCGAGTTCAGGCGTGGGGCGCCAGGCGTTGGACTGATAGGTGGTCGCCGCCACGCCGTGCAGGTCGCCCTGTCGGAAGCTGGACGAGGTCCGCTCCATGTCGACGGGACTGTCGCAGTGATAGGCGATCACGTTGTCCGTACCGACGTTGTCGATGAACTTTGCCATGTGACTCAGCATCACCTTGGCGTAGTCGTCCTTGGCGTCGTCCCAGGAACGACCCTCGGGATGATCGTAGGTGACGTAGTCCCAGACGTGCATCGTCGCCTTGCCTTCCGGCATGCGGGACGGGTCGTGCATGGACAGCGAGCCCAGTCCGACCAGCGGGTAGCGGGAGAAGCCGCCATAGCGCAGGTCGTCGAACGACTTGCGCAGCAGGTCGTAGTCGTCGGGCAACAGCTCGATCATCACCGCCCGGACCTGCTCGGCGGCCTTGAACTTCAGCGGCGCGTTTAGCGCGGCATGCACCGTGATGCAGCCGGGCGAGGTGATCTGGGTCCGCTCGGCGGCCATGACGACGTAGGGATCCAGACCCTCCACCATCTTGCCGAGGTCGTGCGGGTGGATCGAACCGATCACACCGTCCCGCGCCACATACTCGCGCCCGTCCGTGGTCGCGACACCAGCGGCCCGGCCGTTGCGGACGGTGACCTTGGCCACGTCGATCCCGCCCTGGACGTCGCCGCCGTGGCTGCGGATGCAGTCGATCAGGGCGCGGGTCAGCTCGCCGGAGCCGCCGATGGCCACGCCGAAGCCGAACGCCTCCAGGAAGCCGAGGAACACGAAGACGCCGAACCCGGTGGCCTTTTCATCCGGCGAGCAGAGATTCTCGCCTGCGATGCGCGCGAAGGTCATGCGCACCTTGGGGTGCTCGAACCACTCCAGGAGCAGGTCGTGGATGCTCATCTGCATCAGCCGCCACAACTCGCGCCCCTCACGGCTCTGGTCCATCAGCGCGTTGGAGGCGCCGACCGGCGGGGGAGGGCTGTACAGGGCGCCGGTCAGCATCGGCATCAGGTTTTGTGCGTAGGCGGTCAGGCGGCGATAGGCCTCGGCGTCCTTCTGGGAATATCGGGCGATGTCGGCGACGGTGCGTTCGCGGTCGCGGTAGATGCCGAGCGTCGTGCCGTCCTCGAACACCGACATCAGCGGGCAGTCAGGGAAGACGTACTTCAGCCCGAACTTCGACTTCAGCCCGAGGTCATCGTTCCGCAACAGCGGATTCCCCTGGATGAAGATATGGGCCATGGAGTGCTGGTCGTGCAGGAAGCCGGGGACGGTCAGCGGCTTGGTGACCACCCCGCCGCCGAACCATTCGTTGCGCTCCAGCACGAGCACCTTCTTGCCGGCGGCGGCGAGGTAGGCGGCCGCGACCAGCCCGTTGTGGCCGGCGCCGATGGCGATGACGTCCCAGGTGTCAGTCATTCTGAAGCTTGGTCCCAACTCTCGATCAGATGTGATTATCCGTCATCCCCGCCCTTGCCGCGAGGGGCCGGTGTTAGAGCTCGAGGCTCTGGATGTAGGCGGTGTCCATGTATTCGCGGATGGCGAAGATCTTGCCGTCCTTGATCTCGACCAGCCAGGCGTAGCGGTTGTCGTAGGTCTTTCCGTTGGTGAATTTGCCGACGCCGTGCGTCTCGCAGGCCACAAGGTCGCCCTTGGAGAACAGCGAGGTGATGGTGTTGTGGGGGTCCTTGCCCTCGAACAGGCCGCGGACGGGCGCCAGGAACTCATCGATGATGCCCTTGTGGCCCTTGTGCGCACCGGCGCCGGGGATGTCCTGCGAGCTCATCGGGGTCCAGACCGCGTCCGGGTGGAGCAGCGGGCGCAGGCCATCCAGGTCCTCGGCATTCAGGGTCTCGAAGAACTGCTCGATGAGCTTCTCGTTGGGGGTCTCGGCGGTCGCCACGTCGTTGCTCCTTGTTGTCTTTGAAGTCGATTGAGGCTCAGGCCGCCGCCTTGGCCGGGATCGCCTGGCCCGCCGCGGCGCCGACCTTGGCCGGCGCGGTCTCTTTCAGGAAGAGGGCGATGCAACCGGCGACGAGGGCGCAGCCAGCCATGAGGAACATCGGCGCCTGGAGCCCCAACGCAGTGCGGTCCATCAATCGGCCGGCGATGAACGGTCCAGCAACGCCGCCCAGGATCTCGCCGACGCCGACGACGATGCCCATCGCCGTGGCGAGGCTGGCGCGAGGCAGGCTCTCACCAGGAATCGTGCCCATGAACATGGGGAAGACGCCGTTGCCGACCCAGCCGACGAAGATCGCGGCGCCCAGCATCCACACCGGTCCCTGGAAGTAGACCGCCGCCACCGGCGCCAGGATCGAGGCGAAGCAGCCGATCAACAGCACCGGCTTGCGGCCGATGCGGTCGGACAGGCCCGGTAGCAGAGCCCCGCCGGCAAAGGCGCACATGCCGAGCGCAGCCATCAGGAAACTGGCGGTCTGGGGCGTGAGGCCCCGCTGTTCGGTGAAATAGATGGGCAGAAAAGCGAAGCCGGTGATCAGCCAGGCGACCATGAAGATGCTCACCAGCGAGCAGACGAGGACATTCCTGACCCGCAGCATCTGGAACAGCGACATGTGCTTCGTTGCAGTCTCGCCATGAGCGAGCGCATCCTTGGCGGGCTCCTTCACCCACAGCCAGATGGCCAGGGCGCAGAGCAGGCCGGGCACGGCCGCGACGTAGAACGCTTCGCGCCAGCCGGCGACCTTGGCGATCCAGATCAGCAGGATCGGTCCCATTGAATTGCCGACGAGGTTCGAGAAGCCGTTCTGCACGATGCCCGCATTGAGGCCGCGCCGGCGTTCGCTGGATTCCACGGCCATGATGGTGAGGCAGATCGGCATGATCCCACCTTCGAGCATCCCCATGAAGACGCGTGACCCGGCCAGGATGCCGAATGTCGGCGCCCAACCCGAGATCGCCGAACACACGGAAAACCCGACGACGCACACGATCAGGATGGACTTGCGCTTGCCGGTGCGGTCGGACAGCAGGCCGACCAGATAGGCTGAAATCGCCCAGGTCAGCGACAGCGCCGAGCCGATCAGCCCCACCTGAGTGCCGTCCAGATGGAGGTCCGGACGAATGAAGGGCATCAGATTGCTGGCGGCCTGGCGGTCGAAGAACACGACGCCAAAGGTCAGTCCCAGGATCACGACCAGGGCGTTCTCATACGTAAACAGGCCGCGTCGCGGCATAGGCGTCCCTCCCGAGGACAATTTGCTCAGCGCCACTTCACCCCATGACGAGGGCGATGGGAACCGTGTTCGTCGATTTGGCGCGCTCTGCGCCGGCCCCAGGATTCGCAGGCTCGACGCCAATCCTAACAATTGTGATTTATGGCGTCCTAGTACAGGGCTTCGATCGTATAGCCAACGTGTCGGTTGCGCTGTTCGTCATCACGCAGGAACCTGTCGAACCGTTCCATCTCGGCGTCGTCCACGGGCGAGAACATGATCAATCGCAGCGCCGGATCTTCTTCCAGCATGTAGCCGGAGTTCTCGAGCGTGATCTGACCAAAGTTACGCAGGTGGTGGGTGTGGATGCCCTGTTCGGTCCTGCTCACCAGGTTGGATTGCCAGAGGCGGCGGAAGATCGGACTGGTCTTGTTCATCTCGGCGATGAGATCCTGGATGGAGGTGTCCGTGGGCGCGTGGCTGTAGTCCAGCCGCAACTTGGCGACGACGCGCTGCAGGATGATCTCGTATTCCTCCGGGTCTGCTCGCCAGACGGTGTCTGTCATCAGGATCTTCATGATATTCCGCTCATTCGGCGGCATCAGCGCGAAGTCGTAGAAGCAGAGTTCGGCGGAGCGGTTCCACGCCACCACGTCCCAACGGGCGTTCAGCACATAAGCGGGCAGCCGCAATGCCTTGAGCAGCCGCACGGTGGAGCTGGACACCAGGTGACCAGCATCGTCGGCCAGCGGCGCCGGCCGGTTCTGGGCGAGGGCGAACAGGTAGTCGCGCTCCTCCGGCGAGAACCTGAGCACCCGGCTGAGCTCCTCCAGCACGCGGTCGGATGGACGGACATCGCGCCCCTGCTCAAGCGCCGTATACCAGGAGGTGCTGAGGCCAGCCAGCAAGGCCACATCGTCCCGCCTCAGCCCTTCGGTGCGTCTTCGCGTTCTTGGCGGAAGACCGACATCCTCGGGCTGCAGGAGGGCACGCCTCTCCCTCAGGAAGCTCGACAGACGGTCTCGACGCGCATCGATGCTCGTCATGGAGTTGTCCGGCTAAGACTGTCATTCGCCAGCCTACTATGACTCCAGCTCTGGTGGATAGGAGGTCGCGTGCGGGGCCGAACGAAGCGTCGTGGACCCGATACTCACCGACCGCTGTCAGCGACAAGGCCCTCCCCGGAAGGGAAGGGCCTTGCCCGTCTCTCGACCAAGCCGTCGGGCGTCTGGATCAGAAGCGTACGGTGGCGTTGGCGCCCCAGGTGCGAGGCGTGAAGGTGTTGGCGAAATAGCGGTGGTCGTTGCTTCCATAGAAGTTCGAACCGACGCCGCCGATCGACATCAGCGGATGGGCGTTCAACAGGTTATTGACGAACAAGGCAAAATCCACGCCCTGGACCCGTACTCCCGCCTTCGCGTTGAGAAGGTTGTTTGATGGCTCGTCCGGGACTTCCGGGGTGGTGAAGACAACGTTGTTGGCGGGATTTCGCTGACTGAACGGCCCGGAATTGTGACTGTGGTAGGTGTCCTCAACCCGGGCATAGCCTTCATTCCGACCCAGCATGAAACTGTATTCAATCCCGGCGGTGATCGTCCAGGGCGGTATGGCCGCCCCGGCGCCGAGGCCCCCGATCTTGTCACCCGCGGTCACCACCTGCGCTGCACCGGG
>FTHA01000719.1_pt1 | contig 26130 bp, 14 predicted proteins | sample 1640771 | NCBI WGS metagenome assembly FTHA01 (sample SAMEA3914789, study PRJEB12502) | metagenome | biome: forest; material: soil | place: Canada | collected 2011-07-03 | depth 0.3 m | reverse complement strand
CGTGTCGGTTCCGTTCCCGCCGTCGAGCGTGTCGTAGCCAGCGCCGCCATCGATGGTGTCGGCGCCGGTCCCGCCGACGATGATGTTGTCGCCGCCGTCACCCGTCAGCACGTCGTCGGCGTTGGAGCCGGTCAGGTTCTGGATGTTGACCAGGGTGTCGACCCCGCCGCCACCGGTGTCCTGGGCGCCGACGATGGAAAGGTTCACCGCCACGGCCGCGCCTGCCGAGGCGTAGGAGGCGGTGTTGACGCCCGAACCGCCATCGAGCGTGTCGTACCAGCCGCCGCCGTCCAGGGTGTCGGCGCCCGCGCCGCCGATGAGCGTGTTGGCGCCGCTGTCGCCGGTGAGGATGTCGTCGAAGGCCGACCCGGACAGGTTCTGGATGTTGACCAACGTGTCCGTGCCGCCGCCGCCGGTGTCCTGCGGGCCGGTCACCGCCAGGCTCACCGCCACGGCCGATCCGGCCGAGGCGTAGGAGGCCGTATTGACCCCCGAGCCGCCGTCCAGCGTGTCGTAGTACGCCCCGCTGTCCAGGGTGTCGTCGCCGGCCCCGCCGATCAGCGTGTCCCCGCCGGGCCGGGCCGTCAGCGTCTCGCCAGCCGAACCGAGCACCATCTGCTGGTCGGCGAACTGCAGGATCTCGACGTTGGAAAGCGAGACTGCCGCCCCCAAAGGACCGAAGACGGTGTAGCCGGCGCCCGACGGCGTCGCCGTGTAGGCGGACACTTGCCCGGAGAAGGCCAGGGTGTCGATGCCGGCCGCACCGTCGAACGTGCTGTCGCCATCGCCCGCCACGACCATGTCGGCGCCCGCCCCGCCGACAATGTCTTCGAACCCAGAGCCGCCGTAGACGGTCTCGCCGTCATTCCCCAGCACGACGTGGGTGGTCCCGGAACCGAGATAGATGCCGCCAGTCTGGCTACCGCCCGAGCCATCGTAGAAGTCGTTCCCGTAATCGAAATGGATCGCGCCATTGATCGCACCGGTATTGACGATGTGGCTGCCGAGGAGGCCGTGGGGAAAGATTTCGCTGAGGGCCCAGTAGGAGCCAAGATTGATCGCTCCGTTGATAGTGCCGCTGTTGTTCAGGTTGACGAAAGGCGTGACCGGCAGATAGCTGTTCCTCGCCACCTGTATCGCCACCTCCGCCGAGATGATCCCCGAGTTCAAGATCGGCAGGCTGCTGCTCCCCGTCAACAGAATGCCGATCGAGCCGCGAGCCGGCCCGGTGACGGTGAAGTCGCCCGTGTTCGTGAACGAGCTGTGGGGCCCATCGCCGAGCTGGATGCCGATGGCCTGGTTGCCGCCCGCCACGGAGAAATGACCATCGTTGACGACTTCCAGTTCGTCGGGGGCCGTCACGCCAAATGCGGCGTATGCCGCCGAAACCTGGAAGGTCCCCTCATTGACGAAGTTGGGGCCAGAGCCGTTGGAGCCGGAGAGGTTCGCGACCCCGTAGGCCAGGAAGGGGGCAGAGACCGACCAGAGCCCATCGTTTTCGATCCTTGGAGAGAGGCCGATGGCGTCGAAGCCGGACGCCGTGTCCCCTTGGTCCGTCGCGATCGCCGTAAGCTGGCCTGTGGGTCCCACCTTGACGATGGAGCCTGTGAAGTCCCCGCCGTAGTCGCTGTAGACTGCTCCCGCGTTCACGTACGGCGAGCTGGAGCTCACGTTCAAAGACCCATTGATGAAAAGTGAGGGCCCCAAGCTCGGAAAATTCGTCGAGTCGGTCATCTCGAAGGTGTTGGTGACCGTCTGGCCTGCGGCAATGGTGTTGTCCGAACTGATCGTGGTCGCGCCATAGACGTTTGGAAGGATCGTCAGGTTCTGGCCGCCCCCGCCCCAAAGATGGCTGGTTGGCCCGCTCTCCGGCGGAGCAGCAGGCGCGCTGGTGGCCGGCGAGGTGAGGTCGATGCTGTCGAAGCCCGCTGTCGTCCTGAAGAACAGGAACCGCCCGTCCGCGGAAGCGGACACCTCCTCCGGAGTGGCCTGCCGCAGGGCGCCTGCAGGGAGCTGTACGTCCCTTATGTCCGACCAGGACGATGTGTCGAAGACCCGAATCTGTTCGTGGTCCGAGTCAAGAATGTAAAGCTTGGACCCGTCTTGACTGAAGTGTCCGCCGACGATGTTGTTGATGCCGTAGGCGCTGCCCAGATTCTCCACGGCATTGAAGTGCAAATCGAAGACTTGGCCGCCGTCCAAGATGAGCGAGGCCTTGTCGTTCACGTCCAGCGCGTACCCGTAGATGAATACTCTAAAAGAATTCGCCGCTATGATCGTGTCGGTGGTGGCGTCGTACAGGCTCAAGCCATTGCCGGAAACCAGCACGTATCGGCCGTCTTCCGATGCCGCCATTGCAGCGTTTGGGCTGATCCCCCAAAAGGGGGCGCCGGATACGGTCTGCCCTCCAACGGTGGATGTGTTGAATTGGAATTCCCGAAGCGGATTCGCGCCGGAATAGCCCAAGGTCGTGACCAGCGCTTCGCCGGTATTGGCGATGGCCAGGTCGGAGACCCCGTCCTCTTGGGCGATACCGTTCGGGTAGTTCGACGTGAACGGGATATCCAGCCGCGCAACGGAGAAATCGGAAAGCCGGACGCGGTCGATCTCGCCGTGCGCGACGCCGCTGGAGTCGATGGTCTGGTCCGCGGAGCCCAGCAGCAGATACGCTCCATCCGGGGACACCGCGATGCTCGACTGGTGGCCCCCGACGTAGATGGGGGTGAGGAACGATCCAGAGGTCGGGTTCCATCGCAGCACATCGCCCGCCAGGGTGCTGATGTAGAGGATGTCGTTGGCGTTGTTGTACGCGAAGCCGGTGATCCCCGGCGCATTCACCGCCCTGCTGAAATCGACCATCGAGCCCCCAACCTGGACCGCCTACCCGGAACCACTGCAATTTACAGTAAAGCTTAGGGCGCCTGCCTGTCGACCCGGCTCGGCGTCTAAGCCCCTGGGGAAGCCTGGCGACCTAGCCCACCGCTCCGGCTTCGACGGCGTCGTCGACCTGCTGAAGGTCGCCCGTCATGGCTCGGGGATGAGCATCTACCTGGTGGGCTTCCACTATGTGGAAGTGTGAGCCGTCCGCCTAGGGTTTCCGAACCCCCGGCAACCTACTTCTGGGTGGCGGAGGCGATAAACGTCAGGCGTGCATCGTGAAAGCCGGCAGACAGACATCCCGCCCGCCCTACTCAAACACCTCCGCCCCCGTCGGCTCGATGTGGGGCGTGTGGTTCATCTGTTGGCGGAAGCGGGAGAGTTCGGAGTAGAGGCGCAGGCGGACGCGGCTCTGGTTGCCGAGGGGGCGGTGCTCGGGGAGGCAGTGCCAGGGGTTGTAGGAGAGGTTGTGGGCGAAGGCCATCTGGGCGGCCGAGTTGAAGGTCTGCCGGGGGATCCGCAGAGTGGCGGCGGGCACGGGCGGGGACAGCTTTTCCGACCAGCGGACGCCGGCGTTCTCGATCGGCATGCGGAAGGCGTCGGTCTGCAGCTGCAGGGTGATGTCGAACTCCACGTCCTGTTCGTTCAGGGTACGGACCATGTTGTTGTGCAGGTAGTTCTCGGGCGGGTCAAACGGCAGGTTGGGGATCTTGCGGTAGACCTTGCTCCTGGGGACGAAGGCGTACTTCATCGCCTGGCCCTCGCCCAGCAGGTAGGGGACGCAGCTATAGAAGTACTCACCAAGAGGGTTGTACTGGGTCTTGTTCCACCCGGACTGCATCAGGAAATCCAGCAGGTGTGAATCCATCGGGTTGATGAAATAGAACAGCGGCGTCCCAGCGAGGATCTGCTTCTGCAGCTTGGCGTTTTCCTTGATGTTGGGGGTCACGAAGGTGGGGGTGCAGACGCACAGCAGATCCTGCGTCAGCTTCTCGTCATCGAGCAGCTTGGGACCGGCAACGCCCATCAGCTTGACGGTCATGCTGACGAACCCGACGTCCTTGATGTCCTTGGGGCTGTCCGGACCCGGGCCGGAATAGCGGACCCAGGCGGGATAGGTCCGCGGCTCGGCGAAGATCCCGCGCTTCATCTTGTCCGGCAGGTCGCCGCGGATGGTCACCTCGCCGCGCAGAATGCCGTGGGTCTTGGTATTCCCGGCGCGCTGGTAGGTCCCGGGCTGGTAATGCCGGCGCATGTACTCGGCCATGGTGTCGATGATCGACTGGATGTGGACGTCCTCGTCCGGCAGCAGCTTCTCCTGCGCCAGCGCCAGGCCCTCGTCGCGGCGCTGGATGTTGATCAGGTACTGGACCAGCGCCGCCTGCGGCTCGCGCAGGACCGGGTCGATGGCCGGCCGCCAGTAGGGTTCGAAGCGGCGTTCGACGTGGCTGAGGGCCACCAGGGCGTCGTTCAGGGCCTTGAGCACCATCGTCTTTCCTTTCAAGAAAGATTGGCCTTTCAGGGGACAGAGGTCGGCGTGCGGCCGGCGTCGCGAGCGATGACCTCGGCCGCCTTCTCCGCGGCGATGTAGACGGCGCTGGCGATGAAGAAGCCGGGGATGCGGGGGAACACCGAGGCGTCCACCACCCGCAGGCCGCTGACGCCGTGCACCTTGAAGTCGGTGTCGAGCACGCCGCCTTGCTCGCGCGGGCCGATCGCGCAGCTGCAGGAGGCGTGATGGCCCCAGGCGTTGGCGCGGACGTAGGCTTCCAGGTCGGCCTGGCTGGTAACCGCCTCGCCGGGCTGCTCCTCTTTCAGGATCACGCCGCGGCGGCGCATCGGCGCGCTGAGGCGGCGGGCGAGCCGGATGCCCTCGACGACGGCGCGCAGGTCCGCGCCGGACTTGTCGTCGCCTTCCTCGAAGTAGTGGAACACCACCTTGGGAGGATCGCGCGGGTCGGCCGAGGCCAGGGTCACCTCGCCGGCGCGGTTGATGGTGTGGGCCTTGAGCACGGCCCAGGTCAGGTAGTCGTGGTGATCGGCGATCCAGCGGGAATAGCCGGGGAAATAGCCCTCGAAGCGCGCCAGCAGCCCCATGCAGAACAGGTCCGGCGGCTGGCCCCTGCGGCCCTTCGAGCGCTTGGAGACGGCGACAGCCGCCCCGTTGGAGACGTACATCCCGGAATGTTCGTGCGCCCAGGCCCGGTACAGCGGGTCACTTCGCGTGAACTTCGCCCCCTTGAGCACGGTCCAGTCGCACGCCAGCTTGTTGACCACCCCGACCTCGTAGCGGTCCTGCAGATTGCGGCCGACGCCCGGAAGGTCGACGCGGACGGGGATGGCGTGCGCCCCCAGCCCCGCGCGTGGGCCGATCCCCGACAGCATCAGCAGCTGGGGCGTGTTGAAGGCGCCGCCCGCCAGGATCACTTCGCGCCGGGCGAGGGCCTGCATGAGTCTGCCCGGCTCGCCCGCAATCTCCGGACAGGCGCGATAGAGCCGCTCGCCCTTCAGGTACTCGACGCCGATCGCCCGGTCCTGGTCGTCGAACAGCACCCGCGTGGCCAGGGCGCCCAGCTCCACGGTGAGCTTGCCGGGATGCTTGTCCTTGACCTTGAGCACCCGCTCGCGGGCGCCGGTGCGGTGTTGGCAGTCGGTGGTGAGCGGGGTGTACCAGACCTTGGTGCGCGCGCCGGGCCGCTGCAGCCGGTCGTTGAGGTCGGCCTGCCCGACCAGCCAGCGCACCAGGGTGCCGAGCAGCTTGGGCGCACGCAGGGCGGCGGCATGGGCGCTGTCCACCAGCAGATGGACCAGCTGGGCGCTGTGGAAGGCCTCGTGTGGCATGGCCCGTTCCGTGGGCAGCCAGCCGCCGTAGCCGTGGCCAGTGAAGTCCAGGCCGAACCAGCTCAGGAACCGGCGGAACGGACGGTGGCGGCAGTTCTCCATCCGCTGGAACAGCCGCCGCATGCGATGCGGCGCCCATGACTCATCGCCGGTGACCCTCTGGATCTCCTGCCAGTCCTCATCGTGCGGCAGGACCATGATCATGGCGTTGTGGGCAGTGCAGCCGCCGAGCGTGCTGGCGCGGGGATACCAGACGCCCTTGTCCTGCCGCTTCCAGTCGTGGGGTCGGTCGGGCCTGGCGTAGTGCTCGACGTGGAAGTCCCAGCTCAGCGCCTTGTTCTCGGACGCGAACGGATGGAAGGCCGGGACGTCGTAGTCCTCCGGCATGCGCTCACCGCTCCCGGGGACAGGATCGCCGCCGGCCTCGAGCAGCAGCACCCGGAATTCCAGCTCGGCCAGCCGCGCCGCCACGGTCCCACCGCCGGCGCCGGACCCGACGACGATGTAGTCCCACTCGCCCTCAGGTCCGCTGTCCATGCCCGCCCCTGCCAAGGCGTCAGAAGGTCTTGAGGAAGGCGATCAGGGCGTTCTTGTCAGTGTCGCTCAGGGGCGCCTCCTGGCCCCAGGACCGCTCGTCGGCAGTCAGGTGGGCCGGTCCGTTGAACTCCGCCGTGCCGAACAGGTGGCCGCGGTTGACCACGAAGTCGGGGCACTTGCTGAGTTCCATCAGCGGGGCGCGGGCATTGACGAACTGCCGGTGCAGCTGTTCGTCAGTGGGGTTGGGCGGCAGGGCGCGCAGGTCCTTGTTCATCAGCCAGGCCAGCTTCAGCACCCGGACCCAGTGGACCAGGATGGTCCAGGGTTTGCCGCTCTCGGCCCGCAGCTGGGTGTTGGCAAGGATGCTCACCGGCATGCCGCCGGGGATCGGGCCCAGCACGATGTCCTTCTTGGCCTCATGGGCGGCCTTGGGGTCGACCCCATAGACCTCGCGCGAGGCCGGGGCGGGCTGCACCAGGCCCGGGAACAGGCCGCCGAGGAAGCCGACGGCGGGCTCGAGGTCCTGCGGGATGTAGCCGGCGGGGATCCTCAGCTCGCTCTGCTGGGTGGTCCGGTCGATCTTGCCCCGGATCACGGCCGGAAGCATGCTGTCGCGGTTGCGCGTGGTCGGCCACAGCAGCTGCTGGATCGAGGCCTGGAACACCCGCTGCCGCGCCTCGATCGACGGATCGATCAGGTCGTGGTCATAGCCGCCGCCTTGAGCAGGGCCGACGCCGTAGAGATGGGCGCCGACGCTGTCGGGACCGACGCTGTTGTTCAGCAGGAACGGGGCGGTCGACCACAGGCTGACCAGCGATGGGGGCCGGGTGTAGCCGCGGCCGCCGGCCGGCATGCGGTACTGCCGATCGGCGCCAGTGAACGGGTCCTGCAGCGTGATCGTCCCGACCGAAGGCAGGCGCTTGTAGGATTCCGAGGAGAAGTTGTCCCAGATGTTGCCGCGGATGGCGTTGGTCGCCAGCGGGCTGCAGGCGTTGGTCCGCAGCAGCGTCGAGGGGACGCGCAGCTCGGTGGACAGGTAGTTGTGGTCGAGGAAATCCGGGGCGTGGACGATCGCCTCCATCCGCCGCTTGTAGTCGGCCGTGCGGGTGCGATCCCAATAGGTGTGGAAGCAGTCCAGGTAGCCTGGGCCGGTGCAGCGGTCCGAGCCCATCGCCGCCAGCTCCTTCAGCCCGTCCGGTTGTTTGCTGGAGTGGCACCGGGCGCAGGTGTCGGCGAACACCGTCTTGCCCCGGTCGATCGCGGCGGCGTCTGCGCCGCTGGCCTGGGCCGGCAGGCGGTCGGGCTGCGCCGCCTTGAGGAAGAACAGCGCCGTCTCGGGCGTGCCCGCCTCGGTGGCCCGCCAGTAGGCCGAGTTGCGTTCGGCGGTGGAGATCCTGATCGGGCTGATCGGCGCGCCGCCGACCACCGCCCGGAAGTGCAGCAGCCACTCCTCGCTGAACAGGCCGATGTTGAGATAGACCCGGTTCAGCGCGCCCAGGGCGCCGACGGAGTCCGAGCCGTCCTTCAGGACGTGCGGGGTCTCCACCTTGTCGGGCGCGTGGAACAGCGTCGTGAGCCATCCCTCGCTGATGTAGCTGTTGAACTGCTTGTTGTTCAGCCCGCCTCCCGTAAGGCGCTCATGGGCCAGCAGCTTGGCCAGCTTGAGCCGGTCCTCCAGGTTGTAGATCGCGTTCATGGTGCGCGGGTTGTTGATGTTGTCCGTCGACACCAGCGAGGTGTCCATGCTGCCCTGCCGGTAGGTGTGCACCAGCTGGTACATGAAGTTCCGCGGGTTGCGCTCGAAGGCGAACAGCCGGTCCACCCACATGTACTGGGCCCCGACGGTGGAGTTCAGCTCCGTCCACTGGGGATTCTCGGGGTCCTTGGGCGGATGGGTCGGGCTCGGGCCGACGTGGCAGAACCCGCAGGACATGCCCACGCGATAGGGCCGCACCAGCTTGGCGTCGTTGTAGTAGCTGGGGTCGCTGTAATACCGCCTGGCGTCCCAGTAAGCGTAGGCCTTGGAGTCGAAGGCCGGGTTGGGGAACAGCCTCAGACCGACGATGCCGGACGGATAGCCGTAATAGGACCCGACGGGAAATTGCACGTCCGGCTTGCCGGGGGCGTGCAAGACGGTTCCGCGCGCGCCGATCTTGACGCCCGGATACTCGCCGGGGTTCTCGAACGGGTCGGCCGGGCATGGGCCACCGGCCGCGGCCTGGCCACTTGGGGCTTGGCCGCGGACGTCGAGATAGAGACCGAAGCGGCCGGGATCAGGACCCGCCGCCTTGGTGAAACAGGGCTCGTTGACCAGTCCGAGCTGCTCCCAGCGGTTGCTGCGGTCGTAGGGATGGTCGGGCGTCGGCGCGGGCGCGACGATCTTCAGCAGGTCGAAGGCGCCGAAGGTGCTGGCGGTCATGCCGTCCCAGAACCGGTCGTTCCCGCCAGTCCAGACCAGCCACATGTTGCGGCCCTTCACCTCGCGGGTGTTGAGCTCGACGCCGCTGTCCATGCCCTTGAAGTAGTCCTCGGACGCGTGCTGGAACGAGGCGGCGTCGCGGCCGGCGAGTTGGGCCTCGTCCTCGACATGACCCGCCTTCTCGCTGTTGCACCCGCTCACACCGGCGAGCAGCAGGACAACGGAGATTCCCCGCAGAAGCGAACCAAGGCGCGCCATCATCCTGATTTCCCCAAGGTTTCTGCCCGCACGCCGTCGCAGATCAACGACCACGCAACCTCGCCGAGCGTAGCAGAACCCTCCCGCTGGCGAAACAGCCACGACCGCCTCCAGGGCCGCGGCTGGATGGTTGGGACGCGGGAATGGCGTCGTCGCTCCGGACGCGTTACGTAGTTGCGAGGGTTGGACGCACCGGAGGCTCGGTCATGATCCGCATTCTCCCGATCGCCCTGGTGATCGCCTTGGGCGCGGCTGTCGCCGCGGCCGAGGCGCAGACGCCCGACTCCCCGCTCGCCCTCGCGCAACCGATCGGCCGCCCCGACGCCCGCGTCCTGTTCTCCATCCCTTACGCCCGCGACACCGGGCCAGAGCTCGCCGGCATGTCGCGCACGGCGATCGACCATCGCTTCGCACCGGGCGGGCTGACCGGCTCGGTCGGGTATCTCTGCGGCGTCAATTCCTTCGCCCCGGGGGCCAACGAGACCGGCGGCCCGGCCTCCACCTTCGGGCGCGGAACCACCTTCCTGGGCGCCAAGCTCAGCCTGCCGTTCAGATGAGCGGTGGCGGGACCGCCGACGATGAGCAGACCGGCGGCCTGGATCGCCGATCGGTCCTGAAGCTGGGGACCGGAGCGGTTGCCGGCGCGGCGATGGGCGGTTCCGCCGCCGCGGCGGGTTCGGACATCGTGATGATGGACGCCGTCGGGCTGGCGAGCGCCATCAAGACGCGGAAAGTCTCCTGCGTGGAGGTGATGGGCGCCTACCTCGACCACATCGAGCGGTTTAATCCGAGCGTCAGCGCGATCGTCGCGCTGCAGGATCGGTCCGACCTGATCCGCCAGGCGCAGAGCCGCGACACACAGCTTGGGCGCGGCGAGACGGTCGGACCGCTGCACGGCTTCCCGCACGCCGCCAAGGACCTGCAGGCGGTCAAGGGCATCCGCTACACCCAGGGCTCGCCGATCTTCAGGGACTTCATCGCGACAGCCGACAGCCTCCCCGCCGAGCGGTTGCGCAAGGCCGGAGTGATCTTCATCGGCAAGACCAACACCCCCGAATTCGGCCTGGGGTCGCACACCTACAATCCGGTCTACGGCGTCACCCGCAACGCCTACGTCCAGTCAAAGTCCGCGGGCGGCAGCAGCGGCGGGGCGGCGGTGGCGCTGGCGCTGCGGATGCTGCCGGTGGCCGACGGCAGCGACTATGGCGGCAGCCTGCGCAATCCGGCCGGCTGGAACAACGTGATCGGGTTCCGCACGAGCATCGGTCGGGTCGCCGTGCACGCCCGGGAGGACTGGCTTCCATCCATGGGCGTGACCGGGCCGATGGCCAGAACCGTGGCGGACCTGGCCATGCTGCTGTCGGTCCAGGCGGGCTATGACCCGCGCGCGCCAATGTCCATCGAGGGCGACGGAAGCGAGTTCAGAGGCCGGCTCACCGGCGACGTCCGGGGCAAGCGGATCGGCTGGGTCGGCGATTTCAACGGCTTCACACCCTGCGAGCCCGGTGTCCTTCAGGTGTGCGAGCAGGCGCTGAAGGTCTTCGAGGGGCTCGGATGCGTGGTGGAAGAGGCCGTTCCCGACTACCCGCTGGACAAGGTCTGGCGGTCGTTCATGCGCCTGCGGGGCTGGCAGCAGGGCGGCGCGCTGCTCGAGTACTACGACGACCCGGCCAGACGGGCGCTGCTGAAGCCGGAAGCCATCTTCGAGATCGAGACCGGAGCGAGACTGTCCGCCTTCGACGTGACCGCCGATTCCATCATCCGCAGCGAGTGGAGCCAGGCCGTGCGCCGGTTCTTCGATCGCTTCGACTATCTGGTCGCGCCGACAGCCCAGCTCTTCCCGTTCGACGCCGAGCTGACCTGGCCCCGCGAGATCGCCGGCCAGTCGATGCAGACCTATCACGAGTGGATGAAGGGGGTCTGCCTGATCACCATGTCAGGCTGTCCGGCGCTCGCCATCCCCGCCGGGTTCGGACCGGATGGCCTGCCAATCGGCGTCCAGATCATCGCGCCGGTCCATCAGGAACTGGCCTGCCTGAAGCTGGCCGGCGCCTACGAAGCGTCCGCCTCCGGATGGATGAAACGCACGCCACCGCTGCTGGGCGTCTAGCGCGGGCCGCATTGCCAGCGCCTGCCTCCCCGCCTAACCATGACCGTTCGCTCATCCTGGAGGGATCATGCGGCGACGGTTCACGCTGGTCGTGTTTGCGGCCATGGTGCTGGGGGTCCTCGTCGGCGCGATCTGCCATGAGGCGGCGCCTGACCCGGCCGCCGCCAAGGCCTGGGCGGCCAACTTCGGCCTGATCACCGACATCTTCCTTCGGCTGGTCCGGATGATCATCGCGCCGCTGGTGTTCTCCACCCTGGTGGTCGGCATCGCCCACATGGAGGATTCCGCGTCGATCGGCCGGGTGGGGGTCAAGACGCTCGGATGGTTCCTGATGGCCTCGGTGGTCTCGCTGGCGCTGGGCGCGCTGCTGGTCAGCCTGATCCAGCCGGGCGTGGGGCTGCACATGACCGCGGCCCCGGCGGCGCCGGGAGCGGACCTGAGCGCCGCGACCTTCACGCTGAAGGACTTCATCACCCACGTGTTCCCGCGCTCGATCTTCGAGGCCATGGCCAACAACGAGATCCTGCAGATCGTGGTGTTCTCGGTGTTCGTCGGCACCGCCATCGCGGCGCTGGACGACCGGGCGCCGGTGGTGCTGAAGGCGACCGAACAGATCGCCGCCATCATGCTCAAGGTCACCGGCTATGTGATGCTGTTCGCCCCGGCTGCGGTGTTCGCGGCCCTGGCCGCGACGGTGACCACCCAGGGCCTGGGCGTGCTCGCCACCTTCGGCAAGTTCGTCCTGGGCTTCTATGCATCGCTCGGCCTGCTGTGGGCGGTGATGCTGTTCGCCGCCTTCCTGTTCATCGGCCGGCGGGCTGGAGCCCTGGCCTGGGCGGTGCGCGAGCCGGTGATCCTGGCCTTCTCCACCGCCAGCTCCGAGGCGGCCTATCCGCGGACGCTGGAGGTCCTCCAGAAGTTCGGCGTGTCACGCCGGATCGTCAGCTTCGTCCTGCCGCTGGGCTACTCGTTCAATCTGGACGGGTCGATGATGTACTGCACCTTCGCCTCGCTGTTCATCGCCCAGGTCTACGGGATCACCCTGACGACGGGCCAGCTGGTGCTGATGCTGTTCCTGTTCCTGATCACCTCCAAGGGCATGGCCGGGGTGCCACGCGCCTCGCTGGTGGTGATCATGGCCGCCCTGCCGACCTTCAAGCTGCCGCTGGAGGGCATGACGCTGATCCTGGCGGTCGACCATCTGCTCGACATGGGCCGCAGCGCCACCAACGTGGTCGGCAACTCGGTGGCCTCGGTGGTGGTCGGCAAGTGGGAGGGCGAGCTCGGCCCGTCGGCGGAGGCGCTGAAGGCGGTCCCTGTGGCAGGCGCCGGCGCAGCGTAGCCTGGCGCCAGCGCTGGCGTTCGCAGGGAATATCAGTAAGGGTCTGGTATCGAGAAAGTCTCTCCTCCTCGCGTACTCTGCGTTGATTGCGTCAATGTTCAGGGCCTTCTCGGAGAAGTTGGCGTAGCCGGACGGACTCTTGCTATGGCAGTAACGCGATACGCCTGCGATGACGTGGGAAGAGGCAGCAAGCTCTCGTATTGGAACGAAGTGTTGCGCGACGTCTACTCTTTGTCCCTGGAGCTGAGCCCAGTGGCTCCGAACGGCTTTGACATGACCATGGAGTCCACGGGGATCGACGACCTGCGCCTGTCGAGGGCGACGTTGAGCGCGGCCCAGCTCGCCAATGTGCCGGAGCTGCGGCGAAGGCCCGGTGGGCGAACCTACCACCTGGAGATTCCGTCGACCCGCCAGCACGTGACATGGGACGATGGCGACTGCTGGCTTGAGCCCGGCGACATCGTCCTGTTGAGGTCGGACAAGACCTGCCACTCGATCACGGCGCGCCCGTTCACTGCGGTCGCGCTGGCCATCCCCGAGGACATCCTCAACCAATATCTGCCTGACCCCGAGCGGATGGTGGGCAAAGTCTTTTCGCGCAAGGACGCAGTGTGCGGCGCTGCGTCGGATCTGATGCTCGCCTTGTGGGAGGTCTCGGACGCCGGCCTGCTGCCTGAGCTCGGCGGCAAACTGAGCCGCAACCTGCTCGAGGTCCTGGCCAGCGCTTGCCACGCCTCCGGCGACTCACGCCGGCAGACGGCGTCACCCGCCAGCGCCCTGGCCGCCCGGATCCGCCGCCACGCCGACCAGCACATCCGCGACCCCGACCTCACCGTGGAGTCGATCGCCAGCGCCTTCGCGATCACGCCGCGCTACATCCAGATGCTGTTCCGGGCGCAAGGCGAGCCGCTGTGGTCCTACATCCGGCGCCGACGTCTGGAAGGCTGCCGGACGGCGCTGCTCGACCCGTTGTGGCGGGACCGGAGCATCACTGCCATCGCCTTCGCCTGGGGCTTCAACAGCATGGCCCACTTCACCCGCCTGTTCCGCGAGGCCTACGGCGTGGCGCCCGGCGTCCTGCGCAAGCAGGGGTGAGGGAAACAGAGGATAGAGATTTCAGACATTTGGCGAGGCGCGCCGCGCCAACAGCCATCCAGCCCAGGGGCGTCGCTCATCGACGAGGGAGCACTTTGTCGCCGACCGGCCTATTTGGTGTGGGCGCCCGTCGCTATCATGGCGTCGCCGACGAGCGCGAAGGGCGCCCAGAACGCGGGATGGGATCGGTATCTGAGCGAGCCCTTGCTCTTGCGCATCTCCTGCATGGCCTCGTTGAGCGCGTGGCCGGCGTCGGACCCCGCGCTGAAATTCCGGAAAGTCACGGCGATCAGATCCGCCGTGGCGTCGCTGTCGACACTCCAGTGCGACACCAGCAGGCGGCGAGCGCCGCCATAGAGGAAGGCGCGCGCCAAGCCCGAAAGGGGCGCGCCACTGCCTTCGCCACCGGCCGACGCCGTGTTGCACCCTGAAAGAACCACCCAGTCGGCGTCGAATCGCAAGGTGGCGATCTCACTCGCCGTCAGCAGTCCGTCTTCAGCCTCCGACCCGGGCGCGCAGTCCTTGGCCGGGGTCAGCACCAGCGCCGGCTCCTGCATTCCCGGCTGCCCGCTCGCGACCAGGCCGTGCGTGGCGAACAGCACGATGTGCTGACGTGCGAGACGCCCGCTCGAGTTCAGTGCGAACAGCGTGCGCTCGTTCGCCTCAGCGCCCAGGAAGACCGAACCGGGAGCCGCGTGCAGTTGCACCGCCAGGGCGGTTGCTTCGCGCGCTGTCCCCGGAAGGGACCGCATGCGGCAGACGGCGCGCGCCGTGCTCGTGCTCGGCGAGCCGCTCTCGTCCTCGCCGCGCAGGCTGGCGAATTGTGTCAGGGTGTGCACGTCCTCACTTCCCCCGAGCTGAGGATCGGCGAACGCCAGGAAGTTCTCGCTGGCGCTTGAAGCATGCAGCTTGCGGCGTGCAACCACCAGGACGGCAGGCGAAGGCAGCGTCACGAGTGCGAGCTCATCGCCCAGCCAGCGGGTCCGGCGATAGCGCTCGAATTGATCGCCGCGAGGGCGCGCAGGACGCGCGACCAGCAAGGCGAAGGGCAGGCTTGCCAACGAGCCATCGGGAATCACGTAAAGCGTGTTCACCTTCCGCAGCTCGCGATGGAACGGCGCGATGACCCGCTGATAGAGATCGTGTGCGGTGGCGAGGTCGTAGGTCGGCAACTCGGACGGCGTCACCGCACCCTCGAGCCGCAGGCCGGCCCGCAAGGCGGCGACCGTCGCGTCTGCTTGCGCTCTGGGCAAGGCCACCGTCTTGAGCTGGTCGCCGTCCGCCGTCACCAGCATGACATAGAGCCGCCGCGGCGTTTGCAGCAGCTGCATCACGGCCTCGCCCTTACGCAGCACGCCGCCGGCCCGGGCCTCCAGGTCCTCTAGCGTCACCGTCAGGCGACCGGATAACTCCGCGAACTGCGGATAGCGTTGCGCAAGAGTGCGCTGCGCCTGGTCTAACTGGGTGCGCTCGCTCACCAGCGCCTCGGAGGCGGCGTGGACACCGGCTTCGTCGCCTCGCGCATAGGCGGACACCGCTTGCCGCTCCAGGGCCTCGATGCGGGCGGCGAAACTGAGGGCGCGCTGGGCCAGTTCGGCGACCTCCGGTTCGTTCGGCGCGATCCGCGCCGCGGCGCGGATCGCCGCCGCTCCGACGGACGTGTTGGACGCGAGTTGCATCGCTTCGAACCCGACAGCTCGGGAGGCCGCGTCACCACGCACCGCGGCGACATCGACGCTGTAGGCCAGACCGCGCCTCCAGCCGGAATAGCGCCCCAGGTCGCCCTGGCTGGCCGGAACTGCGCTCAGGCCCTCGATCGCCGCCGGAACTTCTGACCAAGCTTCGTCGGCTCGGCCCTGCGCGAGGAGCGCCGCGGCGAGCATGGCGCGCGCCGCGCCCACGTCGGGGTGATGCGGGCCGAGCACGCGCGCCGACTGATCGGCAGCTTGCCGAAAACTCGCCTCCGCCTGGGCGTACTGATGGGATTCGAGCTGCGCTTCGCCGAGGTTCCGTTCGGCCAAGGTCGTATAGGGATGGCCTGGCGCGAGGTGGGCGCGATCGATTTCAAGGGCGCGGGTGGCCAGGCGCTCGGCTCCCGCGAGATCGCCGTCCTCTCTGCGCCAGTCGGACAGGTGGACGAGATGCTGAGCCACGCCGATATCGTCCGGCCCCTGGGATTTGACGAGGATCGTCAGGGCACGGTTGGCCAGATCCTCCGCGTCGGCCCGCGCGCCTCTCCAATAGACGTAGTCGGAGAGTCGATAGAGTGCGCGCGCCGCATTGACATTATCCGGACCTTCGTCGGGGTTCTCGTCGGTGAGCTCGAGCGATCGGCGCAACAGGGCTTCGGCTTCGTCGGCGCGATTCGCGGGCAAGGTGAGGGCCAGCTGGCTCAGGGCCGTCGCCAGGCGAGGATCCCGCGATCCGAACGCCCGTTCCTCGATGTCGAGCATCCGCCGCGCCGTCGCCTCGGCGGCGTCGAACTGACCCAAGTCACGCAGGATGCCTATCAGCGGGCTAAGCACCAGGCTGCGTCGAGCGTCATCGGGTTGATAGACCTTGTCCGCCAAGGCCCACGCCTGGTTCAGGAAACGCGCGGCGTCGACGTAGCGACCCTGGCTAATGGCGGCCAACCAACCTCGCTGCGTTAGTAGCCGCACGCGATCGTCGCCCGTGGCCCCAGCCCGCATCGCAGCGGCGTCGGCGCGCCTCAGGAATTCCTCCGCTTCCGCGTAGCGGTTTTGCGTCTCCCGCAGAACGACCAGTCGGTAGAGCGTATGGAGAGTGTCGATGTCGCCGTCACCCAGGAGCGGCTCCTGGATCGCGAGCGCAGCTGCCTCCTGCGTGTCCATCGCGTCGCCGTCGTCGAGCGCATCGCCATAGATCGAGCGAGCGCGCGCAAGGTTTATGGCTTCGGACGGACCCGCCGCTGAGAGCCGTTCAATCGCGCCAGAGAGCAGGGTCTGGGCTTCGCCATAGTTACGGGTCTTCCCCAGGGCGTCGCCAAGACGCACATCGCAGCGCGAGGCCTGGATGGAGTTCGCGCCCCAGGCGCGCCGACAGGCCGCGTCATAGGCTCGCGCCGCCCGCAACACCTCCGGCATCGGCGCAGTGCTTCGCTCGGCGGCGTCGAGCGCGGTCTCCAATGAGCGCACGTCTTGCGCTACGCCGGGCGCCGGCCGCGCCAAGGCCCGCTGACTGCCGGCGCTCGCCAAGAGGAGCACGGCCGCGTGCAGCGTGATGAGCGCCTTCAGCTGCAGCCAAGGCCATCCGAGCGCGCACTTCATGGCGTCAACCCCGAGCGGAGGCAGTGTCTCGCGGCCGCGCGCGGCCCAGGAGTGTGAATCGTCTGCATCTTCCGTCGGCGCCGCCTGGTGACCTTCCGTTGAGCGCTCGAGATGAAAAACCAGGCGGCGCACCGGGCGGCCGCCCGAGCGCGGCCAAGGCTGGCTAAACAGTGATGCATCGAGTCGAACCCCGCGCTCTTCTCTGGGATCAGAAGACTCTGACTCGGGCCAGCGCCAGACGGCTGTGAAATGCGTCACACTTGCGCCCGGGGCCATCTGGCCGTGGGTGACGGCCGGGGATCGGAAGGCGTGGATGGGGCGATCGTTGGCGGATGGGTCCGCGGCCGGCATCATCGGCGCCGTCGAGGCGGCGGCGCGCGTCCGCATGGATTTGGAGGTGGGGATCCGCGAGGCGCGCTCCGGCTTGCGCCTAGCGGAATTCACGACCGGCGACGTCATGCTGCGGGAAGGCGACGCGCCGGACGCAGCCCTATTCCTGCTGACAGGCAGCGTGCGCGTGTTTCGGATCTCGCCGGGTGGGGACCTGATCGTGCTCGCGCACCGACGCGCCAACGACTTGCTGGGAGAGTTGGGTGTTCTTGACGGGGACCAGCGCTCCGGCTGGGCGCTCGCCCTTGAGCCGACGACCGCGATCGCCATCGTCCGCGCCGAATTTCTCCGTCGCATGCAAAGCGATGCGGCCTTCGCCAACGCGGTGGCGCTTCAGCTGTGCCTGCGCGTTCGGGAGGCGAGCGAGAGGGCGTTCGCTCTCGCTGCGATGCCAGTCGCCGCGCGGTTGGCGGCGGAGCTCCTGCGGACGGCGCTGAACGGACCGCGCGGCGAGCCGTCGCGGATCCCTTTGCTTCCGGCGGTCACTGATCTCGCGGCGAGGATCAACACCACGCGGGAATCCGCATCCAAGACGCTCAACAGGTGGCTGGCAGCGGGCGTGCTGGAACGGCGCGGCGGCGGCCTCGTCATTCGCCGGCCCGATCAGTTGAGCGCTGCGCTGGAATCCTGAGCGCCGCTCTCATGCGATGACGATCGGCGCGGAAGCACCGCCGGCGCGCAAGCGCCCGATCTGCAAGGCGACGATGTCGTCCGCTCCAGCGAGGTCCCCGTCCATCGCCATGAAAGCGTCGAGCGCCTGGTCTGGACGGACATCCATCAGCGCGTAAGCTTGGAGGTAACGCTGGACCGGAAATCCGTATGGCGTCGGCACGCAGACGTCGAGCGGCAAGGCGATGCCGGCGAGTTGCAGCGCTGCGACCGGCAGCCAGGACCCTTCGGCCCCGGCCGCCTCGACGATCGCCTTGCTCGCGAGCACTCGCACGCCGAGTTGCTTGGCCGCAGTCTCGAGCCGCGCAGTCGCGTTCACCGTGGAGCCGTGCGCAGTGTAGTCGAGCCGATGCGCGCCGCCGAAATTGCCAACCAGTGCGCGGCCGAAATGCAGGCCCATGCAGGTGGCGTTGGACTTCAGACTGTTCGAGGTCTCACGAAAGGCCTGGAGGCGCGCGTCAAGGTCGAGCGCGCATGCCAAGGCGCGCGCCGCCGCGTCGGGTTGGTGTATGGGCGCTCCGAAGTAAGCATGCACCGCGTCGCCGACGATCTTGTCGATCGCGCCGCCGTGTCCGACGATCGTCGCGCAGATCAGGTCAAAATAGGCGTTCAGGGCGGAGGCGACGTCCTGAGGCGAGTGTCGCTCGACGAAGGCCGAAAAGCCGCGGAGATCGGTGAACAGGCATGCGATGTCGCGCAGACTCGCGCCCGGCGCTAGTGCGCCAGGCCGGCGGATCAACGCGTCGACGTGCGCGGGCGCCAGGAAGTGTGCGAACGCCGCGCGCACGCGCCGCCCGAACTTACGCCGCTCATGGGCGTCGACCGCGAATCCGACGGATGCGGAGATGAGAAACGAAATCTCGGCCGCGACCAGATTGAACAGAACGCCCTCCCACTCGAACACCGCGAACACCATCAAGCCGAGCGCTGGCGCCAGCACCGCTCCTGCGGCCAGCCGCACGCCGAGGGGAAAGGCCGCCCAGGCGATGGCCATTCCGAGCACGGAAGCGATCAGGCAGAGCGCGAGGTCGCCCGCTCCCGCCTCGCGTGGGTGCGGCGCACCGATGATCTGGCGCAGTTGATAGGCGTGGATCAGTAGGCCCGCCGTCGGGTCGAGATCCTGGCGGGTGGCGACCCGAAGTGGCGTCGCGTGGCGGTCGACGTCGGTAAAGTCACCGCCCACCAGCACAATCTTGCCGGCGAACGACATGGGCGCGAACGCCTTGTCGTCGAGCACGACATGCGCAGGAATGACATTGAAGAGCGACCCGCCGTCGCGCGTGTGGGCGAACGCGATCAACTGGCCATCCGGGGTCGGGGGCGATCCCAGGACGCGCGCGAGCTTTGCGACCATGGTCGGCTGTCCGTCTGCGGTATCAAGAGTCACGCGACGAACAACGTCGTCGCGCGGGTCGAGCCGGAGCAGAGGCGGTGCGGACATCGTGTTTGCGAGCATTCGCGCCTCGAAGGATCCGCGGGGGAGCGTGTCAGCGCTACGGGCGATCACCAGCGGTGTGCGGATCTCAGTCAGCGTACGCCGCAGGTCTTCATCGTCCGCCGAACGCGTCGGCCGATCGAGGATGACATCGAGACCGATCGCGCGAGGTCCGTCTGCAGCGAGCCGGCGCAACAGCGAGGCCAGGAAGCGCCGGTCGATCGGAGAGCGGAATGGAAATCGGTCGAGCGTCTCTTCGGTGACGGCGACGACGACGATATCCGGGTCAGGGGGCTGGGGAGGCGTCAGCTGGACGACCCGCAGGTCCCGCGCGACCGCCTCGACCCGATCGAACGGCGCGAGATTGCCGCCGATCAAGCCCAGTGCTACCGAGCAGGCGAGTACGACGAGCCCTGACGCAACCCGTCCGCGCGTCGCGAGGCGCGCGATAGGGGCCACGAGTCTCGCAAGCAGCGCGTTTGACTGTCGGATCAGTCCCACATGAACAATATTGCAGTTGGACGATTAGTTTCGGGTCTTGCAGCAATGTTGATCGCGGTGACGCTGTCAACTGAGGCCATAGCGTCCGCCGTGGTGCTCCGCTCGAACGCGCGCGCCTACCCTCCAGGCCGTGTCATCGAGACCGGTGCGGAGATCCGTCTTCGCTCGCAGCAGTCCATCGAGTTGCTGAGTCATGGCGGCGAAGTGATGCCGTTTTCGGGCCCGCTGCGCCAGCGGCTCAATGATGCGCAACAGCCCGACTCGTCGGTCTGGAATGCTTTCGGCGCCATGTTCCGCGCGCGAAAGGAGCAGGTCCGGCTTGGCGGCGTACGCGGCCAGGGAGTCGAAGTCGGAGAACGGTGCGCTGCGCCGCCGCAGGCCGACAATTGGCGCGACATCGCGGCCGACTGGGACGCGGGCTGCAAGGACCGCGCGCTGGACCGCCTCGAGGCGCGATTGCGGCCTGCGAAGTAAGCCGCCAGGCGGCGCATCGCGACCAGCTGACGAGCAAACGGGCGACTTCCTTAGCGGGTCGGCGTGATCGATTTCACAGGGCGACCTGACATATGTCCGTATGTTCGCGCTTGGGGCGAAAGCTCGCAGGTGGGGAGCACCGCCATGGACCGGCTAGAATTGGCGATGATGGCTGGGCCCCTTCCGCAGGGGGAGCGCACACAGATATCCGGTGCGGCGCCCGTCGAAACGTTCTTGCGCCGCGCCCACGCACACACCGCGCCCATCCAGGACGGCGAGGTCGCGACCTACATTCCTGAGCTCGGCAGGGCCGACCCCAGTTTGTTTGGCCTGGCGATCGCCACGGTCGACGGCGTGACCTACGCCGTCGGCGACGCCGACACACCCTTCACCGTACAATCAATTTCGAAGCCGTTCATGTACGGACTGGCGCTGGACCAGTGTGGACGCAAAGAAGTGGCGAAGCACGTCGGCGTCGAGCCGACCGGCGCAGCCTTCAACGCCGTCGTGTTCGACGAAGTCAATCATCGCGCATGCAACCCCATGGTCAATGCGGGGGCGATTGCAGTGTCGGCGCTGACAACGCGGGGCTGCCACTACGACACCCGCAGAAAGACGATGCGCGATCTGTTTTCGCGCTATGCCGGCCGGACCTTGCTGATCGACGAGTCCGTGTTCCGTTCGGAACGCGCGACCGGAGAGCGCAATCGAGTCATCGCCGCGCTCATGCGTCAGGCCGCCATGCTGGAGGGCGACACCGAGGAGATCCTCGATCTGTATTTCAGCCAATGCTCTGTGCTCGCCACCTGCCGTGACCTGGCGCTGATGGCGGCGACCCTCGCCAACAACGGCGTGCAGCCGGTGACCGGTGAGCGAGTGCTTGGGCACGACCACGTCATCGACGTGCTCACCGCGATGCACTCGTGCGGCATGTACAACTACGCAGGACAGTGGGCCCAAGACGTGGGCATCCCCGCAAAGAGCGGCGTGTCGGGCGCCATCATCGGCGTCATCCCAGGCCAGATGGGCCTGGCCGTGTTCTCCCCGCGCCTTGATCCGTTCGGTAACAGCGTGCGCGGGATAGCGGCGTTCAAGCATGTGATCGAAGCGCTCGGCATGCACGTCTTCCGCACGCGCTCGCGGAGCGAGGACGTGATCCGCGGCGAACGAAGCGGGGACTCGATACGATCCAAGCGCCAACGCTCCGAGCGGGAGCGCGCCGTCCTTGCGGAACAGGGCGGGCAGATTGCCGTCATTGAGACGCAGGGCGCGCTTTCGTTCGGCTCAACCGAATTGCTCCTGCGTCGGATCCGGGAAATGGCCGAGACGTGCAAATACATCATCCTCGACATGCGCCGCGTCCGCGTCGCCGATGTCGCAGCCATGAGGTTGATCGAAATTCTACTGCAGGAGGGCGGCGCGTCGCGCGACAAGCTTCTGTTAACGGACGTGGCGCAGTTGGGCCCTCTGGCCGACCTCCACGCCCTGATCGCCGAAAACGCAGTCGGGTCCGCCCCCCCGCTGTTCTCGGATTGTGACGCTGCGCTTGAATGGTGCGAGGATCGGCTGATCCTCGAGAGGTCGCCTTCGGAACACCAGTTGGCGTTTTCGCTCGCTCAGATCGATGTGTTCCGCGGGCTGTCGAAGGCGGACCTCAAAGCCCTCGAATCAATGGCGCGGCCATTCGTGTTCGAGCCAGGCCGCCACATTCTTAAGGAAGGGGACCCCGCGCAGCTGTTCTTTGTCATCGCCAGCGGCCGGGCGAGCGTGCTCATGCCCGTTGACAGGTCCAAGTCGGCTCGATCCACACGCATCGCCGCGTACAGCGCCGGCGCTACGCTCGGTGAAATGGCATTGCTCGATGGCGGCGCTCGCTCGGCAGACGTTGTCGCTGACGAGACCGTGGTCTGCTACGGCTTTTCGATCGAAGAGTTGGTGGAGTTTGGAAACTCCGCTCCTCAGGCCTTGAACACGATCTTCAGGAATCTGGCAGCCGATCTGACGACGCGCCTTCGCGCCGCGAGCGCAGAGATACACGCGCTCAAACAGTAGGCGCGTCCTGGACGAGAACCCGCCGGGCCGATCCTAGAGCGAGTTGAGGTGAGATTGAATCGCCTGCGCCGCCGGATTTCGTCGAGCGGGCAGGAGATGGGCGCAGGCCGTAGCGGGGCTACGGCCAAGGCCATCGACGCCCCCGCTCGGCGAAAGCCGACGGCCCTTCGGGTCGCAGGCGGTTCAATCTCATCTCAACTCGCTCCAGCCGATCACCACGCCTTGAAGTGCTTGCTCAGCTTCAGGCCCTGGCGCTGGTAGTGGGAGCCGCCCTGGCCGTAGAGGCGCGCGGGGCTTTCGGTCATTGGCTCGTAGACCAGGCGTGCGACCATCTGGCCGTCTTCGAGCAGGAAGGGGGCCTCGCGGCTGCGCACTTCCAGGACGGCGCGGCTGCCCTCGCCGCCTGTCTCGGCCAGGCCGAATCCAGGGTCGAAGAAGCCGGCGTAGTGGGCGCGGAACTCGCCCACCGCCGGATCGATCGGCGTCATCTCGGCGAAGCTCCCGACCGGGATCTCGACCGCCTCCTTGGAGGCCAGGATGTAGAACTCGCCGGGGTCCAGCAGCAGCTCGCCGCGACGGGCCTCCAGCGCTTCGAAGAAGTCACGCGGATCGTGGCCGGCCTCGTTGTCCAGGTCGATCACGCCGGCGTGGCGGCGAGCGCGGAAGCCGGCCAGGGGCTGGGTCAGGTCGACGCTGACGTTCTGCACCCTCTGGCCTGACCCATTGGCCGCTCCGTCCCGCTTGAAGCGGAGCTGGCTGAGGCGCGTGCCGGCCCGGGCGAGGACCGAGAAGGTCTGGGGCGCGATCTCCAGGTACATCGGCCCGCGGTAGCCGGCGGCGACGTCGTCGAACACCTGGCCGCCGTCGGTGAGCAATCGGACGAAGATGTCCAGCCGGCCGGTGGAGCTCTTGGGATTGCCACGGCCGGCGACGTCGGCAGGGAGGGTGAGGTTCTCCTGCAGCTCGGCGATGTAGACGCAGCCCCGCTCGAGCACCGCGCCGCGCTCCAGGTCGAGCTCGTGCATGGCCACCGCCCTGATCCGGTCAGCCACGGCCCGGCCGGGGCCCGGCAGGAAGGAGGCGCGCACCCGCCAGCATCGCGCGCCCAGCCGCAGGTCCAGGGTCGCGGGCTGCACCTGACCCGCCACGAGCGGGATCGAGGCGCCGATCGCGCCTTGCGCCGCCAGGGCCTCGATCGCCTGGCAGGGCAGGATGCCGGACGGCTTGCTCAGCGGCGCGCCTCCTCGATCCTCGCCCGGGCGATCTCGCCGGCGATGTCGTGGGTGGGACGGCCCTCGTCGGCCGAGCGCTGCAGAATCTCTTCGAGCGTGGTCATCAGCCGGTCGAGCTTGGCCTGGACCCACGCGGGTTGATAGGCCTCATCGCGGTCAAGGGCGCGGATCTCGGCGGCCACGTTGATGATGCCGCCGCCGTTGATCACGTAGTCCGGGGCGTAGGTCAGCCCCTTCTCGAACACGGCCTGGCCCGCCTCGGGCGACGCCAGCGGATTATTGGCGCCGCCAGCGATCACCCTGCCCTTCAGGCGCGCCAGGTTTTCCAGCGTGATGGCGCCGCCCAGGGCGCAAGGGGCGAACACCTGGGCCGGGGCGTCGAAGATGGCGTCGGGCCGCACGATCTCTGCGCCGGTCCGGTCGGCGACCTCGCGCAGCGCCGTCTCGTTGACGTCGGTGATGATCAGGCGAGCGCCGGCGGCCTTGAGATTGTCGGCGAGGAAGCCGCCGACATGGCCGACCCCCTGGATGGCCACCGTCACCCCGCTCAGCCCCGAGCCGTAGGCGCGCCGGACGCAGAGGCCGATGCCGCGGAACACGCCGTCGGCGGTGACCGGGCTGGGATCGCCGGACGCCGCAGGATGGCCGTCCAGCCCCGCCACATAGCGGGTGAACTTGCGGGCGTGGGCCAGGTCGCCAGGAGAGATGCCGACGTCCTCGGCGGCCCAGTAGCGGCCACCCACCTGTTCGACCGCCCGGCCGAAGGCCTCGAACAGGGCGGGGGACTTCTGGGTCTTGCTGTCGCCGATGATCACGGCCTTGCCGCCGCCGAGCTCGAGGTCCGCGACCGCATTCTTGTAGGACATGGCCCGCGAGAGCCTGAGCGCGTCGACCATCGCCGCTTCGGACGAATGATAGGGCCACATCCGGCAGCCGCCGGCCGATGGGCCGCGGGCGGTGGAGTGGACGGAGATGATGCACCTCAGCCCACTCGCCTGGTCGTGGAAGGCGTGAACGGCTTCGTGCCCCTCGAAGGCGGGCGAATCGAACAGGGTCATGCGGTGCGCTGGGCGTGCTGTTGAAGGCGGGCGTGCTTACGCCCGGAGCGCCGCGGTCACAAGTTGGGGGGCGTCGGATCTGCCAGTCAGCGTTTCGTGCGGTCCCGCAGGCCTGCGCGAATACGCGTCGGAGCGCGAGAAAACCAAGACCCGCGTCAGAACGCCCCAAATGAAATTAAGTATTCCTTGCAGGATTGAGCCGACTAATCGCCGTATTCGCTCAAATCACCCCACCCAATCAATACGGGAGGTAGCATTGATTCCCAAGCTTGATCTCAAGATTGCAGGACGCTTGGGGCTCGGCTTCGCCTCCATTTTGGCTGTTCTGGCCCTGACGATTGGGGTCGTGACAGTGAAAGCCGACGCCGGGCGCAGGGCGGCGACTGGCGTGGCGACGCTGAGAGCTCCCGTCTCGATCACGAGCCTGAAGCTGGCGACGGCGACAGTGGCGAGCGCCACTGCGCTGCGCGGATTCATCATCACCCATGATCCGGCCATGCGGACGCAATGGCAGACGCAGTGGGGCAGGATCGATCGATTGGTCGGCACGATGGACGGGCTGTCGGGCCGATTCACCGACCCCGAGAACAAGGCCGCATGGCAGGAGGTGCGTGAGACCCTGCCGCTCTTCAAGAAAGCTCAGACGGCGGTGCTCAGTTCGGCCGAGACAGCGCCTCCCGCCGCGTCCGCCGCGGCGTTGAGCAGCACGGTCGTTCCCCTCTTCAACAAGATTCAGGAGCGCCTGGTCGGCGCTGACGGCGAGAGCGGCCTCGCCGGGCGCCAGGCCGACATGCTCACTGCGGACATCGCCAAGACCAATGGCGAAATCAGCCAGCTGATCCTGCTGCTCATCATCGCCTTCGCTGGCCTGTCGCTGGCGGCATGCGTCATCGGCTGGTTGACGGCGCGAGGCATCACGATCCCACTCGGTCGGCTGAACGCGGTGCTGCGGCTGATGGCCGGCGGCAAGTTCGACACCAACATTCCAGGCGCAGAGCGCAAGGACGAGATCGGCGACATCGCCCGCGCCGCCGTCGTATTCAAGGAAAACGGCCTCGAGCGCGTCCGGCTGGAAGCCGAGGCAGCCAACTTCCAGAAGGAGCTCAGCCGCAAGCTGACCGAGGCCCAGGCGTCCTTCGAAGCCGCCGGCCGGGACCAGAAACACGTCGTCGAGCTCATGGCGCGGCAGCTGGCCAGCGTCGCCAAAGGGGACCTGTCCGTTCGCCTGAACGAGACGGTCGCGCCCGAATACCAGGGGCTCAAGGACGATTTCAACGACGCGGTCTCCAGCCTGGAGGACGTGATCCGGACGATCGCAGCATCGACCTCCGGCATCGGGTCGGGCTCCGACGAGATCGCCCAGGCGTCCGACGACCTCTCCCGTCGCACCGAACACCAGGCGGCCAGCCTCGAAGAGACGGCTGCGGCCCTTGATGAAATCACCGCCACGGTGCGCAAGACCGCGTCCGGAGCTCAGGAAGCTTCGTCAGCCGTAAAGACCGCCCGAGGAGACGCCCAGCAATCCGGCGAGGTCGTGCGTCAGGCTGTCGCCG
>FTHA01001624.1_pt1 | contig 26285 bp, 20 predicted proteins | sample 1640771 | NCBI WGS metagenome assembly FTHA01 (sample SAMEA3914789, study PRJEB12502) | metagenome | biome: forest; material: soil | place: Canada | collected 2011-07-03 | depth 0.3 m | reverse complement strand
CGAGGGCGACTGGATCGTGGTGGAGGCCGACGAGTCCGACGGCACCTTCCTGCGGCTGCGCTCGACGGTCGCCGTCGTCACCAACATCGATCCCGAGCATCTGGACCACTGGGGCGACTTCGACGCCCTGCGCCGGGGCTTCAAGGACTTCGTCGAAAACATTCCCTTCTACGGCTTCGCGGTGCTGTGCCTCGACCATCCCGAGGTCCAGGCCCTCGCGGCGCAGGTGGAGAACCGGCGGCTGGTGACCTACGGCATCAATCCCCAGGCGGATGTGCGCGCTCTGAACATCGTGCTCGGCCCCGAGGGCGCGGCCTTCGATGTCGCCATCGTCGGACTCGACGGCCAGTCGACGCTCGTGCCCGACCTGCGCCTGCCCATGGCCGGCCAGCACAATGTGCTGAACGCCCTGGCCGCCATCGCCGTGGCGCGCGAGCTCGGCGTCTCGGACGAGGCGATCCGCAAGGGATTGAAGGACTTCGGCGGCGTGCGCCGGCGCTTCACCACCACCGGAGTGGTGGGGCAGGTGCGTGTCATCGACGACTACGGCCACCATCCCGAGGAGATCGCCGCCGTGCTCAAGGCAGCCCGCTCGGTGACGTCTGGCCGGGTCGTGGCGGTGCTGCAGCCGCACCGCTACAGCCGTTTGCACGACCTGTTCGAGCAGTTCTGCGCCTGCTTCAACGATGCGGACTCCGTCCTGGTGGCCGACGTCTATTCCGCCGGGGAGGCGCCGATCGAAGGCGCCAGCCGCGACGCCCTGGTGGACGGCTTGCGCCGCCACGGTCACCGCCGCGTCGTGGCCCTGGACAGCCCGGCTGATCTTGCCGCCATGGCCGCCGAGGAGGTGAAGGGCGAGGGCCTGATCGTCTGCCTCGGCGCCGGCGACATCACCGCCTGGGCCTACGCCTTGCCGGCGCAGCTGGACGGGTTAGGGAAGGACGCGTGACCGACTGGCGCGACCGGCTTCCGCCCGCGCGGGGCAAGCTGATCCGGCACGCGCCGCTGGCGCCCTACACTTGGCTGAGGGTCGGCGGCCCCGCGGACCTGCTGTTCCTGCCCGAGGACGAGGACGACCTGGCCGGCTTCCTCAATCAACTGGACCCCGCAGTTGCGGTGACGGCCATCGGCGTCGGCTCAAACCTCCTGGTGCGCGACGGCGGCGTCGAGGGCGTGGTCATCCGCCTGGGGCGCGGGTTCTCGGCGGTCGAGCCCCGAGACGGCGCGCGCATCTTCGCCGGCGCAGCCGTGCCGGACGCGGTCCTGGCGCGCGAGGCGGCCAAGGCAGGGATCGGGGGGCTGGAGTTCTATCGCGGCGTGCCCGGTTCGGTAGGCGGCGCCTGCATGATGAACGCTGGTTGCTACGGCGCCGAGACCCGCGAGGTGCTGGTCGAGGCCTATGCCGTCACCCGGGCGGGCGGGCGCGTCACCCTGTCCAACGCCGATATGGGCTTCACCTATCGCAAGGCGGCCGCCGCGGCCGCAGGCGGGCTGATCTTCACCGGCGCCCTGTTCCAGGGGCATCCGGACGATCCCGAGGCCATCACCGCGCGCATGGATGAGATTACCGCCCGCCGGGAAGCCAGCCAGCCCATCCGCGAGAAGACCGGCGGGTCGACCTTCAAGAACCCGCCCGGGGATTCCGCCTGGCGGCTGGTGGACGCGGCCGGCTGGCGCGGCAAGCCGTTCGGGGCGGCGATGTTTTCGCCGCTGCACGCCAATTTCCTGATCAATACCGGGGAAGCGACCGCCGCCGACCTGGAGGGGCTTGGCGAGGCCGTCAGGGCGGATGCCAGGTCCAAATTCGGCGTCGATCTGGAGTGGGAGATCAAGCGGATCGGCCGCGGGCTTCCAGGGTCCTAGTGCAATCGTCTAACCTCTGTCCTTGTCCAGGGATCGCCATGCACCGCCCCCGTCTCGCCGGCCTCGCGCTCATCCTCTGCCTGGCGGCCGCGCCCGCCTTCGCCAAGGCCCACAAGGCGGCAGCGCCGCCGCCCGCGCCCCCGCCGCCCGATCCCGTGGCCGTTGCGACAGGCCTGCGCGACAAAGCTTTGAACGATCCCACCGCCTATGACTTCGTGGAGTCCCTCACCACCGAGGTCGGCCCGCGCCTGGCCGGCACCGTCCAGGCCGAGCGCGGCAAGGACTGGGCCCTGGCCAAGCTGAAGGCCCTGGGCTTCACCGACGTCCACGCCGAGCCCTTCCCGATCACCGCCTGGGTGCGGGGCGCGGAGTCGGCCGAGGTGACCGCGCCTTTTCCGCAGAAGCTGATGATCCTGGGCCTGGGCGGCTCGGTTCCGACCCCGCCAGAGGGGATCGAGGCCGAGATCGTGCTGTTCCACAGCTATGCCGACCTTTTGGCCGCCGCGCCGGGCTCGCTCGCCGGCAAGATCGCCGTGGTCACCCAACCCATGCCGCGCACCCAGGACGGTTCGGGTTACGGCTGGAACAACCGCGCGCGCACTCGCGGCCCGGTGGAGGCGGCCAGGCGCGGCGCCATCGCCTATTTGACGCGCTCGATTTCCCCTTCCGATGGCCGCCTGCCGCACACCGGCAAGGTCTGGTACGTGCCCGACGCGACGAAGATCCCCGCCGCCGCTCTCGGCGTCCCCGACGCCGAGCTGATCGACCACATGGCCTTGCGCGGCAAACCCATCCGCATCCGGCTGGTGCTGAACTCCACCGAGATCCCAAATGCGCCGGCCTGGAACCTGGTCGGCGACATCAAGGGCTCGTCCGCGCCCGACGAGATCGTCGCCATCGGCGGCCACATGGACTCCTGGGACCCGGGGCAGGGCGCCATCGACGACGGCGCGGGCATGGCGGTCACCGCCGCCGCCGCAACCCTGATCGGCGAGCTGCCGCGCCATCCCCGCCGCACCGTCCGGCTCGTGCTCTTCGGCGCCGAGGAAATGGACTACGCGAGCAAGCCCTTCGCCGACGCCCACCAGGGAGAGGCCTCGAGATACGTGGCCGTGAGCGAGAGCGACACGGGCTCGGGACCGCTTTGGACCCTGTCCCTGCCCAAGGGCGCCCTGGACGCGCCGGCGCTGAAGGCCGTGCCGTCCCTGATGGGGCCGCTGAGGATCATCGTGGCCGACCAGCCGGCCCAGTTCTCGGGCTCCGACTTCGCCGAGCTGGAACGCACGGGCGTGCCGGCGTTCAGCTTCCGCCCCGACGCCAGCCGCTATTTCGACATCCATCACTCCGCCGACGACACCCTCAACAAGGTCGACCGCGCCGACCTGAACCAGAGCACCGCCGCCTTCGCCGCCCTTGTCTACCTGATCGCCGACAGCGACATCGACTTCCGCGCCCTGGCGAAGGGTCAGCCGGCGCCGTCGCGCCCCTGACGCCATTTGAGCGGGCGTGCCAGCTCGGTTCGAGCTGGGGACGCCACAACGGGGCCATCGCCGCCTCCGCTCCAAACAGCCTTAACGCGGTCTTACCAATCGGCGCGGTAGCAGAGAGGATCGTCCTCAGGAGCCGCCCGTGGCCTCAAGTCTCGCCGGAAGACATGTCGCTGTCCTCATGGGCGGGCTCTCGTCCGAGCGGGAAGTGTCCCTCTCCAGCGGCAAGGGGTGCGTGGACGCTCTGACGCGGCTCGGGGCCAGGGTCTCAGCGGTGGACGCCGGGCGCGACGTCGCCCAGGTGCTGGCTCGTCTGAAGCCGGACGCAGCCTTCAACGCCCTGCACGGGGTCTGGGGCGAGGACGGCTGCGTCCAGGGCGTGCTGGAGACCCTGCGGATCCCCTACACCCACTCCGGCGTCCTGGCCTCGGCCCTGGCGATGGACAAGGCCAAGGCCAAGGCGGTGATGGCGGCCGCCGGCGTCGTCGTGCCCGGCGGCGGGCTCTTCGACCGCTTCGAGGCGGCCCGCGATCACGTCATGGCGCCGCCCTATGTGGTCAAGCCCAACGCCGAAGGCTCGTCCGTGGGCGTCTTCCTGGTGTTCGAAGGCGCCCACCGCCCGCCCCAGGAGCTGGCGTCGGCAAGCTGGACCTACGGCGACCAGGTGATGGTCGAGCCCTATATTCCCGGCAAGGAGCTGGCGGTGGCGGTCATGGGGGAGAGGGCCGGCCCGCGGGCCCTGGCCGTCACTGACATCGTCGCCGCGACCGGCTTCTACGACTATGAGGCCAAGTACGGCGAAGGCGGCTCGCGCCACGTGGTTCCGGCCCCCATTCCGGCGCCCGCGGCGCAGCGCGCGATGCGCCTGGCCGAGCGCGCCCACGCTGCGATTGGTTGTCGCGGCGTTACCCGCAGCGACTTTCGTTATGACGATATTAATGACGTTCTGGTCCTCTTGGAGGTCAACACTCAGCCCGGCATGACGCCGACCTCTCTCGTACCCGAGCAGGCCGCCCATCTGGGTATGAGCTACGACGACCTGGTGTTTTGGATCACGGAGGACGCTTCATGCCCGCGCTAGTGCGGGGGGGATCGCAGAGAACTGCGAAACCTCGGCCTAAGGCCAGTTCCGCCGTCCGGACAGGACGCGCCCGCGCGCCCAAGCGCCCGGCCGCGGCGTCACCGGCGAAGCTGCGCGCGGTCACCCGGATCGGTCTGAAGCCCGGCTTGGCGGTCGCCGCGGCCGGCGGCATCGTCGCGCTGGGTCTCGTGCTCGCCTTCTCCGCCGGTGGACGCTGGCGCGCCACGACCGGCGCGGTCGCCGCCGCCGTCGACAAGCGCCTGGGCGCCCTGGGCTTCCGCGTCGCCGACATCCAGCTCCAGGGCGCCTCGCCCATGGCCAGGGCCGACATCCTCAAGGCGTCGCAGCTGCGCCTGAACGACCCCATCCTGGGCGTCGACCTCTCCGCCATGCGCGGCCGCATCGAACAGGTCGGCTGGGTCAAGACCGTCAAGGTGGTCCGGCTCCTGCCCGACACCCTGGTGATCGCCGTCGCCGAGCGGCGGCCGGCCGCGGTCTGGCAACATCACGGCCGCACGCTGGTGGTGGACGAGACCGGCCAGGGGATCCCGGAGGCCGATCCGGTCCGCTTCACCGACCTGCCGCTGGTGGTGGGCGAGGGGGCGAACCAGAACGCCGGCGAGATCCTGTCCCTGGTGCGCGCCCGGCCACGCCTCCTGGCGCGGCTGGAGGCTCTGGTGCGGGTCGACGATCGCCGCTGGGACGTGCGGCTCAAGGATGGCGGGCTGATCCAGCTGCCGGCGACGGGCGAGGATTCCGCCCTGATTCAGCTGGACCAGCTCGATCAGAAGGCGCGGATCCTGGAGCTGGGGTTCGCGAGGATCGACTTGCGCGATCCGGACATGGTCGGGGTGAGGCCGAAGGTCGGTGCGGCGCCTGCGCCGGCCGTCGTCGCCGGAGCTTAGGGGCGTCCTGAATGGGACGGTTAGTGTTCCTCCGGGGGGAGGGAACCGAGAAGCGGTTCGAAGGGGTTGGGTATGACGCGTCCGAGTGACCACCGTGGGACGCAGGGTGGGTTCAAGATAGCGACCGGGCGACAGCCGCTTGTGGCGGCGGTGGACCTTGGCGAGTCCAAGATCAGCTGCTTCATCATGAAGCCTGAAGGCGTGAACCGCGCGGGCCGCACCCTGCAGACGGTCGGCGTCGGCTATGTGCAGTCGCGCGGCGTGCGCGCCGGCGTCATCGTCGACACGGACCTGGCGGTTGAGGCCATCGCCCAGGCCGTTGAGCGCGCCGAGACCATCGCCGGCGTGTCGGTGTCCGGCGTCACGGTGGCCACCTCCGGCGGCCAGCTGCAGAGCTGCCGCGTCTCGAGCCAGGTGTCCCTGGGCGCCCGCCCGATCTCCGAGGTGGACTGTTCGCGCGCCATCGCCGCCGCGGTGGCCCAGGTGCGGATGCCGAACCGCCGCGTCATCCACCTGCTGCCCGTCGCCTGGTCGGTCGACGCCCAGAGGGGCGTGCGCGACCCCCGCGCCATGTTCGGCCGCACCCTCGGCCTGGAGCTGCTGGTGGTCACCATCTCGGAGACCGCCTTCAACACCCTGGGCTACTGCGTCGAGCGCGCCCACCTGTCCTTCGAGGGCGCGGTGGCCGCGCCCTTCGCCTCGGCGCTCTCGGCGCTGGAGGACGACGAGATGGAGCTCGGCTGCATCTGCATCGACATGGGCGGAGGCTCGACCTCCGTGGCCGTCTTCGCCGCCGGCGCCCTTGTGCACGTGGACAGCCTGCCGGTGGGCGGCAACCACGTCACCTCCGACGTCGCCCGCGGCCTGTCGACCACCATCGCGGGGGCCGAGCGGATCAAGACGCTGCACGGCTCGGCCATCGCCTCGGCCAACGAGGACCGTGAAATGATCGAAGCGCCCCCGCGCGGCGAGGACGCCGGCGCCGGGCCCGTCATCGCGCCGCGGTCCCTGCTGAAGGGCATCATCGCACCCCGCGTGGAAGAGACGCTGGAGCTGTTGCGCGACCGGCTGAAGGCCGCCGGCGCCCAGATCGATCCGGGCGCGGGCATGGTGCTCACCGGCGGGGCGAGCCAGCTGGCCGGCGCCCGCGAGGTGGCGGTGCGGGTGTTCGACCGGCCCGTGCGCATGGGGCGTCCGCGCCGCACGCCGCACCTGGCCGATGCGGCCTCCGGACCGGCGTTCTGCGCCGCCGCGGGCGTGCTTCAGCGCGCCGCCTTCGGTCCGCGCGAGGCGGTGTCCGCCCAGTCCCTGATCGACGGCAAGCCCCGCCCCCCCAGCGCCCACGACGGCGCCGGTCCCTGGGAGCGGGCCGTGGGCTGGCTGAAGGAAAACCTCTAGGCGAACTTCGCCGCAGCAAAGAAGAAGGTTCGACCACGAACCTCACGAAAGACACGAACAGAGCCCGTCGCCGGGGCCGTTTCGAGCCTCGCGCAAAAGCGCTGGAGTCGCCCGTTCGTGAGGTTCGTGTGGTTCGTGGATTCGGTCTTTCTAGCCCGGGGGCGGCTGGCCGTTCTCGCCAAGCTGGACCACCAGGGCGGTGAGCGCTCCGCCGTCGCCCTTGGTGGCCACCACCACCGTCGCCACGCCGGGCTTCAGCAGGGTGCGGTCGCCTGGGGACATGGCGATCACCGGCGTGCCCGGGGGCACCACCACATGCCGCACGCCCTTGCCGCCGCGGCCATCGTACTTGATGTCCAGCTCCTGGCCCTTGGCGCCGGTCACGACCATGGTCACGTCGCCATTGGTCATCATGTTGCCGCCGGTCATCGGATAGTGGCCCTCGCCCATGCGGACGCCGGGCGCGAAAACGTGAACTTCCGTGGATTGTCCGGAGCCGTCGGCCTTGTCCACATTCGTGGTGCCGATGAAGCTGCCGGACTGGATGGCGGACACGTCGATTTTCTTGATCACCGAAATCGTGGCCGTCGACGGCATGGCGATCGCGGTGGCGGCCCCGTCCTTGACCACCGTCAGGGTCGTGGCGTCCAGCGACTGAACGGTTCCCGCGACGCGGACGATGTTCGCGGGCGGCCCTTGCTGGGCAAGGGTTGGCGCGGCGATCAGGCCTGCGCCCAGGATGCCGACGATAGTGGCGATGACACGCCGCATGATGAATTCCCCAACAGATTCAGATGACGGCCCCCGATCCACACTAGGAGAGATGGTTGACGGTGGCAATCGCGGCTCGCGTGCGCGGACCGCCGCCGCAATCGTCCGCGAATCTTGGTTAATCCACAGAATCGCCACCAACCCTGGGGGCAAGTGTTGGCCAACAATAAAAATTCCGGCGGCCGCGGCTAGACCCTGCGGCGACTCGCCTTATGCAGCTTAACTCCCAGTTAACGATGATGGTTCTCTAGTTAACTCATCCGTCAAAAAGACGCCCGGCGGGCGGGTCGCCGGGCTTCACGGTCGAAGGAGACGGCTCCCCATGGCCATTCATTTTTCCGCTCCACGCATCACTGAGCTGAAGCCGCGCATAGTCGTCTTCGGCGTTGGAGGCGCCGGGGGGAACGCCGTCAACAATATGATCGAGACGGGCCTCGAAGGCGTCGAGTTCGTCGTCGCCAACACCGACGCCCAGCAGCTGGCCTTCGCCAAGACCGAGCGGCGCATCCAGCTTGGCGTCACCGTGACGCAGGGTCTCGGCGCCGGCGCCCATCCCGAGATCGGCATGTCAGCCGCCGAGGAGTCAGCCCCCGAGATCGGCGAGCAGCTCGACGGCGCCCACATGGTGTTCATCACCGCGGGCATGGGCGGCGGCACCGGCACCGGCGCCGCGCCGATCATCGCCAAGTGCGCCCGCGAACGGGGCATCCTCACGGTCGGGGTGGTCACCAAGCCATTCCACTTCGAGGGCCGCCACCGCATGCGTCTGGCTGACTCGGGCATCGCCGAGCTGCAGCGCTATGTCGACACCCTGATCGTCATCCCCAATCAGAACCTCTTCCGGGTGGCCAACGAGCGAACGACGTTCGCTGAAGCCTTCTCCATGGCCGACCAGGTGCTGCACTCGGGCGTCCGCTCCATCACCGACCTCATGGTGCTGCCGGGCCTGATCAACCTCGACTTCGCCGACGTCCGCACGGTCATGACCGAGATGGGCAAGGCGATGATGGGCACCGGCGAAGCGTCGGGAGAGGCGCGCGCCATGATGGCGGCCCAGAACGCCATCCAGAACCCGCTGCTCGACGAAGTGTCGCTCAAGGGCGCCAAGGCGGTGCTGGTCAACGTCACCGGTGGTCCGGACATGACGCTTCTGGAGGTCGACGAGGCCTGCAACGCCATCTCCGCCGAGGTCGATCCGGACGCCAACACCATCTTCGGCGCCGCATTCGACGAATCCCTGACCGGCAAGATCCGTGTCTCGGTGGTCGCCACCGGCATGGACGGTTCGGCGATCTCGCAGATGGAGCCCAAGCCCATCCGCATCACCGCGCCGGCGCCCACGCCCCGGTCCTATGATCCGCCGTCGCCCGCCGAATCGATCGACGTGATGATCGAGGAGCCGGCCATGTTCATCGAGCCCCAGGCCCAGCCGGACCTGGCGCCGATAGCCATGGCCCAGCCGTCGCCTGAGGTCCGGCCCCAAGCCGCCATGGAGCGCGCCTCCCCCGAGCCCGCCGCGGCCCAGGAAACGTTCCGCCTGACCCCCGTGGAGGATCCGGCCCCGCCGGTGATCACCACCGCGACCCGCGAGCCTGTGGCCGACGACGAGCAGGTGGACGAGGATCCGCTGTTCATTCCCGAACGGCGCACGGCCCACCAGAAGCCTGGCTGGCGCAGCCTGTTCGGCGGTCGCCAGCGCTCCGAGACCGGCGAGGACATTCCGATCCCGCAGTTCCGCAATAAGAACGCCGTCGCCGGCTCCCGCCCGGTCGCGTCCGCCCTGGCCATCGACGAGCCCGAAGCCGGGCAGGACGACCTCGAGATACCGTCCTTCCTCCGGCGTCTGGCGAACTGACCCGTCCAAGACTCTTGTGATCAAGACGTGGCCCGGACCTCCGTCCGGGCCACGTTCATGTCTGGCGGGCGAAACACGGCGAAACATCGATTGTTTCGCGGCGCGGCGCGACGCTCCGTACAGTTCAGGTATGACCTTGGGGACGATCCTTCCGCGCGCGGGCGCCCGATGACCCACGCCGCCACGCACCAGCACACGCTGGCCGGTCCCGCGGTGGTCGAGGGCGTTGGCCTGCACTGCGGCCGCCGCGTGCGCGCCGCCATCCTTCCCGCGCTGGCCGGGGAGGGGATCACCTTCGTGCGCACCGACGTGCAGGGCGACAACCGAATCCCCGCGACCGTCCGGCACGTGGTCAACACCCGCCTGAACACTGTGATCGCATCCGCATCCGGAGTCTCGGTCTCCACCATCGAGCACCTGATGGCCGCCCTGGCGTCCCTCGGCGTCGACAACGCCGTGGTGGAGGTCGACGGGCCGGAGGTGCCGATCCTGGACGGGTCGGCCGAACCCTTCGTGCGCCTAATCGATCAGGCCGGTCGCCGCCGGCAGCAGGCCGCCCGGATCGCGATCGAGATCCTGGAGCCGGTCGAGGTCGTCCACGGCGACAAGCGTGCTTCGCTCACGCCGTCCGCACGAATGGAGATGGCCTTCGAGATCGCCTTCGAATCGGCGGCGGTCGGCCGCCAGCGGATCGATTTCGCCATCGACGAGGCCAGTTTCCGCGCCGAGCTCGCGGACAGCCGCACCTTCGGTTTCCTGCACGAGGTCGACGCCCTGCGCCGGGCCGGCCTGGCCTGCGGCGGCTCGCTGGAGAACGCGGTGGTCGTCGATGGCGACCGGGTGCTCAATCCAGAGGGCCTGCGCCGGCGCGACGAGTTCGTTCGCCACAAGGCGCTGGACGCCCTGGGGGATCTCTATCTTCTGGGCCATCCGGTGCTTGGCCGCTACGAAGGGGTCTGTGCGGGCCACACGCTCAACAACGCCCTGACCTGCGCGCTCATGGACCGGCCGCGGGCCTTTCGCCGGCGCGCCCTGACCCCCGATCTGGTCCAGGCTGACTGAGACGCTTCGCGCACGGCAGGACGATTTGCGCCCGCCCGGGGGTGGTGTAAGAACGGCGCGGCGCGCTTTGCCTTGGCGCTGGTCGCGGGGGCGCGAGAACCGAGGGTCGTTCGTGATTTCCAAGCTTTCCGCAAGAGCGCCGGTCCTGATCGCCCTTATCGCCGCCGCGGTGGCGGTTTCGGGCTGCAGCACCTTCGGCATGAACAAGAAGCGCAAGACGGACCTGTCCTACGTCGAGCGGCCGGTGGACCTGCTCTACGCGACGGGCGCGGACCGGCTCGACCACCGGGAATGGAACGCCGCGACGGACTATTTCCGCGAAGTCGAGCGCCAGCATCCCTATTCGGAGTGGTCGCGCCGCGCGATCCTGATGACGGCCTACGCCCACTATGAATCGGGCCAGTTCCCGGAATCGATCGGCGACGCGGACCGCTTCATCGAACTCTATCCCGGCAATGCGTCGGCCGTTTACGCCTACTATCTGAAGGCGGTCTGCTACTTCGAGCAGATCATTGATGTGGGGCGCGACCAGGCCGCCACCGAACAGGCCCTGGCAGCCCTGCGCGAAGTCGTGCGCCGCTATCCGCGCTCCGCCTACGCCACCGACTCCCGGCTGAAGGTCGACATGGTCAACGACCAGCTGGCCGGCAAGGAAATGACCATCGGCCGCTTCTACGAGAAGGCCAACCAGCCCGTCGCCGCCATGAGCCGCTACAAGCAGGTGATCGACCGCTACCAGACCACGTCCCATACCCCCGAGGCGCTCTACCGCCTGGTGGAGCTGGACCTGACCCTGGGCCTGATGCAGGACGCCCAGCGTAACGCCGCGGTGCTGGGGACCAACTTTCCGGGCGACCGGTGGTACGCCGACGCCTACCACCTGATGACCAGCAAGGGCCTCAGGCCCTCCATCGAGCCGAAGAACAAGAAAAGCCTGCCAGAGAAGCTCGGCATCGGCTGAGGTCGAGGTCAAGTTATTGATTTCATTCGCATAAGATGGATGGCATCCCGGACGGCCTGCAAGGCCGAGCCGGGATCCCGGCTCCCCGCGCAATGCGCTCCGGCCGGGATGACAACTTCGTCAAAGTGAAAGGGGCGCCAGCGCGCCCCTCACCGCTGTTGAGGCCCGAGGGATTCCGCTCCATCCTGCGGGCATGCTGATCGGCCTGGGAATCCGCGACGTGGTGCTGATCGAGGCGCTGGACCTCGACGTCGGGCCGGGCCTCACCGCGCTCACCGGCGAGACGGGCGGCGGCAAGTCCATCATCCTGGATGCGCTGGGTCTCGGGACCGGGGCGCGCGCAGACGCGGGCCTGGTGCGCCAGGGCCGGCCCCAGGCCTCCGCCGCTGTTATCTTCGCCCCGCCTCAGGACCACCCCGTCTGGGCGTTCCTGGAGGACAAGGGCCTGAACCTCCCCCGCGACGAGGATCTGGTGCTGCGCCGCCAACTGTCCGCGGACGGGCGGTCGCGCGCCTTCGTCAACGACCAGCCGTCCAGCGTCGGCATGCTGCGCGAGCTCGGCGCCATGCTCATCGAGGTGCATGGCCAGCACGAGACCGTCGGCCTGCTTGACGCCCGCACCCACCGCCCCCTGCTGGACGCCTTCGGGGCCTTGAAGGCGGACGCCGCCGCGGTCGCCGGCGCATGGTCCACCTGGCGCGCCGCGCGCGACCGCGCCGATGCCCTGCGCGAGCAATCCGGCCGTGCGGCCGCCGAGCTCGACGAGCTGGCCCTGCGCCTGGGCGAACTGGACAGGCTGGACCCCAAGGATGGCGAGGAAGCGCGGCTGGCCGAGGAACGGGCGATCCTGGGCGCGGCGGAAAAGGCCCTGGCGGGCATCACCGCGGCGCGTGACGCCATGGGCGGCGATGAGCTCTGTGGCCGGCTTGGCCAGGGCCTACGGGCCCTGGAGCGGGCCCGTGAGCGCACCCTGCAGGCGGGGGCGAGCGACCAGTCCGACGCCGCCCGCCGCATCGTCGAGGCCGCCTCCGGGGTCGAGCGGGCCTTGGCCGAGGCCTCCGAGGCCCTGGCGGCCATGGACGCCGCCGCCCGCGCCTTCGACGTGGAGCCGGGCCAGCTCGACAAGGCCGAGGAGCGTCTCTTCGCCCTGCGCGCCATGGCCCGCAAGCTCGCGGTCCAGGTGGCCGAACTGCCGGCCGAGCGGGTGCGCATGGTCCAGGCCCTGCACGCCATCGAGACCGCCGGAGACGCCCTGAAAGCCGCCGAGGCCGAGGCGGCCGCGGCGCGCGGCGCCTATCTGGACGCCGCCGGCCGCCTCTCGGGCGCCAGGCGCGGGGCTGGCGATCGCCTCGCGGCGGCCGTCCAGGGCGAGCTTGCGCCGCTCAAGCTCGACAAGGCGCGGTTCAAGGTGGCGATCGAGGACCTCGGCGAGGCCCAGGCCGGTCCTTCCGGCCTCGACCGCGTCCAGTTCCAGGTCTCCACCAATCCTGGCGCGCCCTTCGGCGAGCTCGGCGCCATTGCGTCCGGCGGCGAGCTGGCGCGCCTCGCCCTGGCGCTGAAGGCGGCGCTGGCCGGGCGGGGCGAGGGGCCGTCGCCGGTGATGATCTTCGACGAGGTGGACCAGGGCGTCGGCGGCGCGGTCGCCGACGCCGTCGGGGCCCGGCTGAAGCGCCTCGCCGCCGAAGGCCAGGTGCTGGTCGTCACCCACAGTCCCCAGATCGCCGCCCGCGCCGACGCTCACTGGCGGGTGGCGAAAGCCGGCGACGGGGAAGGCGTGCGCACGACGCTCAAAGTGCTGGATCCCGCCGCCCGCGAGGAAGAGATCGCCCGCATGCTCGCCGGCGCCGAAATCACCGAAGCCGCCCGCGCCGCGGCCAGGGCCTTGATGCATGCTTGAGGGTGGCGGCAGGAACCCTCTCCCCTTGCCGGAGAGGGAGGGGCCCGTCGCGAAGCGATGGGAGGGTGAGGGGTCGCACCGGCCATCCAGCCCAGAGATCAACCATAGGCGCTGTCTCGCCGGTGCGTCCGCTCGACCCCCCATCCGTCCGCCTGTCGGCGGCCACCTTCTCCCGCAAGGGGCGAAGGGAAGTTCGGGTTGGACTGAAATCTAGCCATGCACCCCATCCCCGACCTTGCCGAAACCGACGCTGCCGAGGAGCTGACGCGCCTCGCCGACGAGATCGCCGCGCACGACATCCGCTACTACCAGGACGAGGCGCCCGCCGTTTCGGACGCGGATTACGACGCGCTCAAGCGCCGCAACGGCGAGATCGAGGCGCGCTTCCCGCATCTGGTCCGCGACAATTCCCCGAGCCTGCGGGTCGGCGCCGAGCGGGCCGCGCAGTTCTCGCCCGTCGAACACGGCGTGCCCATGCTGTCGCTGGACAACTGCTTCTCCGAAGACGAAGCCGCCGAATTCGAGGCCCGAGTGCGCCGCTTCCTGCGCCTGCCTGAGGACGCCATCGCCTACACCGCGGAACCCAAGATCGACGGCCTGTCGGCCTCCCTGCGCTATGAGCGCGGCGTGCTGGTCCAGGGCGCCACCCGCGGCGACGGGCGGGTGGGCGAGGACGTCACCCAGAACCTGCGCACCCTGAAGGAGATCCCCCACCGCATGGCGGGCTCCGGCTGGCCGGACGTGATCGAGATCCGCGGCGAGGTCTACCTCGGTCACGCCGAGTTCGCCGCCTTGAACGAGGCCGCGGCCGTCGCCGGCGAGCGGACCTACGCCAATCCCAGGAACGCCGCCTCCGGCTCCCTGCGCCAGATCGATCCAGGGATCACCGCCCGTCGGCCGCTGCGCTTCTTCGCCTATGCCTGGGGCCTGGTGTCGGCCCCCTTCGCCGAGACCCAGCAGCAGGCGCTGCAGGCGCTGAAGGCATGGGGCTTCCAGACCACCCCCCAGGCGCGGCGCGTGGAGGGGCTTCAGGGCCTCCTGGGCGCCTTCCGCGACCTCGAGGCCCAGCGGCCGAACCTCGGCTATGACATCGACGGGGTGGTCTACAAGGTCGACCGGCTGGACTGGCAGGGCCGTCTGGGCTTCGTCTCCCGCTCCCCGCGCTGGGCCATCGCCCACAAGTTCCCCGCCCAGCAGGCGCGGACAATCCTCGAGGACATCGAGATCCAGGTCGGCCGCACGGGTTCGCTCACGCCCGTCGCGCGGCTGAAGCCCGTGACCGTGGGCGGGGTGGTGGTCAGGAACGCCACCCTCCACAACGCCGACGAGATCGCCCGGCTCGACGTCCGCATCGGCGACACCGTGATCCTGCAGCGGGCCGGTGATGTCATCCCCCAGATCCTCGCCGTCGTGCCCGAGGAGCGGCCAAAGGACGCCGCGCCCTACGCCTTTCCCGGCATCTGCCCGTGCCCCCTGAAGACGGCCGTGGCGCGCGAGACCACGGCCGGGGGCGCCGAGACGGTGGTGCGCCGCTGCACCGGCGAATTCGCCTGCCCGTTCCAGCGCATCGAGCACCTGAAGCACTTCGTCTCCCGCCGCGCCTTCGACATCGAGGGCCTAGGCGAAAAGCAGCTTCAGGCCTTCTTCGACGAAGGGCTGATCAAGGAGCCGGCCGACATCTTCCGACTGGCCCGCAACGAGGAGATCACCGCCTTCCTGCGGGACCGCGAGGGCTACGGCGAGACCTCGGTGCGCAACCTCGTGGCCGCCATCGAGGCGCGCCGGCGCATCGCGCTCGACCGCTTCATCTATGGCCTGGGCATCCGCCACATCGGCGAGAGCACGGCCATGACCCTGGCGCGGGGCTATGGCTCGGCCCAGGCGTTCCTCGCCGCCATGGACCAGGTGGCCGCCCGCGACGAGGCCGCCATGGCCGAACTCGACGCCCTGGACCAGGTGGGCGGAGCTGTGATCGAGGCCGCCGCCGGCTATTTCGCCGAGGACCACAACCGCCGCATCGTCGAGGATCTGGCCGAACAGCTCCAGATCCTCGACGCCGAACAGCCCAAGGCCGACACCGCCGTGGCCGGCAAGACGGTGGTCTTCACCGGCGCCCTGGAAAAGCTCACTCGCGACGAAGCCAAGGCCCAGGCCGAGATGCTGGGCGCCAAGGTCGCCTCGTCCGTCTCGCGCAAGACCGACCTCGTCGTCGCCGGCCCCGGCGCCGGCTCCAAACTCAAGACCGCCGCCGAACTGGGAATCCAGGTCCTCACCGAGGACGAATGGCTGGCGCTGGTGCAGGGACCGGCCTGACCTTGGTTTCCCCTCCCTCCGGGAGAGGAAGGGGCACAGCGCGTAGCGATGGGAAGGTGAGGGTTACGCGGTCGACGTCCGAACCCCTCAGTCGGCCGCTCCACGACGCGCCATGCGGTCGGCAAGGCGTCCGATGGATGTCGGTCGGAACACAACAGACAGTTGAATATCGCGATGGTCCGAGGGCAGGGTGCTCGTGGCGCTGGCCGCCGACGTCACGTCCGCCGGGGAAGGTCGCATGAATCTGGTCTACGTCGGATCGCTCGACGACTCGGTTGTTCGAAATCCCTGGGCGGGAATCAGGGGAAACGATTTCATGGAAGCTGTGCTGAGGCAGACCCTCACCAGCGACCCCATGGCCATCAACGACGGCTACATATTCCAATCCAAGGGCGATTGGGCGCTCCTGGACATTCAGAAGAGGGAGGAATCCTTCCTGTTCAAGTTGGCGAGTGCCGGATTCTTGAAGGTGCTCTGCAGAACCAAGAATTTGGAGGAAATGCCGGAACGGATGTCTGGCGTCGTAGATACGCACACGGCGCTAGTCCAGCGATCGGATTTCTCAGAAATCAAGAAGGCAGCCTATTGGTTCGGCGACGCGCTCTTGCAACACAATGCGTTCGCGTCCTGGCCGACCATTGATATTGGGTACGGCTTCTATCTTTCTTGTGTCGCCGCATACCGGATGGTTCGCGATACGAAATCAACAGATGAGTTGGGCCTTACTGGCGTTCCCAGGGCGATGGTGCTGTCCGCGTTCCGGGACCTGATCCGGATGTTCCACGAAAACCCAACCAGCATACGCGGCAACCTCGAAAGCAAGGTGATCCCAAAAGTGATCGCCGAGACCGCCTGTCAGGCGCGGGTCGCGAATAAGTTCAAGGCCGTCATGATGGGTTTTGCGAACGAGCTGTATCACCTGAATTTTGCTGCGTTGCTGTCGGCTGAGAGCCATCCGGACCATGGGTTTGCCGGCATTGCGGTGGAGACCCGCCATTCACCCCTGTTCATGGGCCTGGTCGACCGGGGCGTATTGCCCGCGGTGGCCGGCGGCGATCGCCGTGAAGCGGTCCAACTTGATGTGCCGACAAAGATCGCCGCGGACAAGATCGATGCAACACTCGCCTTCGTCACGCCTGGGACGGGGGCCTTCGATGCGAAAGCGGCGTTCCTGCGCGGAGAAGGCGCACTTTTCGCCGGGGATCCCGACGCCGACAGGGAGCGCTCCAACCACGCCAGAGCGCTGAACGGCGCGATATATGACTCGTTCTATGGACGCAGGGACGAAGCGCTGGTTCACCCCGTCAACCGGGTGCTGGAATTTACCAGGGAGTATTCGGGCCCACTCTTGGAACTGACAGAGAAGTTGCTGAGCTTTGTGGACATCGAACTCTACACCGGCCCCGGCATGGATGACGCCGTGGAGTACGGTCTCACCTCTATCGATGTCGCCGCGCCGTCTGTCGTTCGCCGGGTGGGAATGGCCGCGTCGCCCTACCCGAAGGCCAAGGCGCGGCGGCGGGGAGCCAGGCGCTCGTCCCTGATGAGCGTCGGCCTTAGTCCGGAGCCGTGCCGGCGCTACCGAGAGGCGTCGCTAGGAACATACAGGAACTTCGCCTCCCGCTTCCTCATCGACGCATCCGAACTCGCCGAGGCGCCTTCCGACGGCTAAGTGCGACGCACCCAAAGCCAACTGAGTCCGGGTTCCCCTCTTCCCACGGGACAAGGATCAACGCTCCCCCTCCGCCTCTTCGACCTCATAGACGCGCACGTGGTTGCGGTAGAAGGCGAGGCAGCCCTTGATCGCCATGACCGAGGCGAAGGGGTCCTCGTAGGACCAGACGGCGTTCTCGGCCAGGTCGCCGTCCATCATGATCGACCAGTAGCTGGCGTCGCCCTTGTAGGGGCAGTGGGTCGAATGGGCGGTCTTGCCCAGAAGGCTCGTCTCCACATCGGCCATCGGGAAATAGTAGACGGGCGGATAGTTGGCCTCCCGCAGGACGAGGGCGTCCTCGGTGTCCGCGATCACGTGATCGCCGAAGGCGGCCCGCACTCGCCTGCGGCTGGCCTCGATGGTGATGGGGTGGTCGGGTCCCGGGATCTTCATGGGCGGCTCCTCTTGTATCCTCCAAACGCGCGGCCCTGGCGGTCGGCTCCGGCGGGGCATGGGCTTGCTTGTGCGTCGCCCGGACGCGTGATCATCTCGCGCTCAGGATCGAAGATGGGGTGAGCGTTCGCCGCCCCGCAAGAGGCGGAGCGCCTTGTGAACAACATCGTCATCATCCTCGGGGTGATCATCACCATCGTGACCGGCGTGCCGGTCATGACCCAGCTGGTTCGCCAGCATCCCCGGGGCCTGATCGTCCTGTTCTTCGCCGAGATGTGGGAGCGGTTCTCCTACTACGGCATGCGGGGCTTGCTGGTCTTCTACCTGACCCAGCACTTCCTGTTCCCGGACGCCCTCGCCAACGCCCAATACGGCTCCTACGCCTCGCTGGTCTATCTGTTGCCCCTGGTCGGCGGGGTCCTGGCGGACAGATACCTCGGGACGCGCAAGGCGGTGCTGTTCGGCGCCGTCCTTTTGACCATCGGCCAGCTCAGCATGGCCATCACCGCCGCTCCCGCCGCCCAGACCCTGACCTACCAGGGCCACGCCTATGATTTCCGCATCGACGGCCGCGTCGCCGCCCGCCAGGTCCGGCTGGTGATCGACGGCCAGCCGCACGAGTTCGCCTCAAGCCCCGACGGCGGACTGCAGATCAAGGGCCTGGCGGCGGGCTCAGCCTTGCCGGCCGAGCTGCCCAAGGGGTCCTATCAGGTCGAGGTCAAGCGCAACCCGCTGGGCGTCGGCCTGTTCTATTTCGCCCTGTCGATGATCATCATGGGAGTCGGCTTCCTGAAGCCCAACATCTCCACCATCGTCGGCCAGCTCTATCCCCAGGGAGACCCGCGCCGGGACGCGGGCTTCACCCTCTACTACTACGGCGTCAACCTCGGCGCCTTCTGGGCGGCGGTGCTGTGCGGCTACCTCGGCGAGAACGTCGGATGGTGGGCGGGCTTCGGCCTGGCCGGCATCGGCATGGCCCTCGGCTGGGTGGTGTTCATGCTGGGCAAGGCGTCGCTGGAGGGCCACGGCGAGCCCCGCGACCCCGCCCTGCTCAAGGCGCCCTTCCTCGGGCCCATCAGTCGCGAGTGGCTGATCTACATCCTGGGCGCGGCGGGCGCGGCGGTGATCTACGTCATGGTCCAGCACAACAGCTGGGTGGGGGCGGGCCTGCAGGGCGCCATCGTCCTGTCGCTGGCCTTCATCTTCTGGTTCATCTTCTTCAGGTGCGACAAGGTCCGTCGGGAGCGCATGCTGCTGGCCCTGGTGCTGATCTTCGGGGCTGTGATCTTCTTCACCCTGTTCGAACAGGCCGGCACCTCCCTGAACCTGTTCGCCGACCGCAATGTCGATCTCGGCGTCACCAAGTCTGCGTCCGTCATCTCGATCTTCGGCCAGAAGATCATCTTCGCCACCGCCGGACAGCTGGCGGCGGCGGGCCATCCCGTCGGCCTGTGGATCGACACCGCGATCTCCGCGCCCCAGACCCAGTCCTTCAACGCGGGCTTCATCCTGATCTTCGCGCCGATCTTCGCGGCGGCCTGGTCGTTCCTCGCCGCGCGCAAGCTCGACCCCAACCCGATCCTCAAGTTCGGCATCGGCCTCTTGCAGGTGGGCCTCGGCTTCCTGGTGGTGGTGTGGGGCGCGGGCCTGGCGGACGCCAGCGGCCGCGTGCCGATGATCATGCTCGGCCTGCTCTACCTTCTGCACACCACCGGCGAGCTCTGCCTGTCGCCGGTCGGCATTTCCGAGATCACCAAGCTCGCCGTGCCCACCATGGTCTCGTTCATGATGGCGGTGTGGTTCCTGGCCATCTCCATCGCCCAGTTCGTCGGCGGCAAGATCGCCAGCATGATGGGGACCGCCACCCTGGGCGGCCAGGTGCTGGACCCCCACGCGGCCCTGGCCACCTCGATCTACTGGTTCGAGCGCATCGGCTGGGCGGGCGTCGCCTTCGGCGTCGGCTTCATCGTCCTCAGCCCTTTCCTGAAGCACTGGGCCCACGGCGTGAACGATCCGGAGAACCACGCGCCGGCGGCGGAAGCCTAGGGGCGCGGCGCATGGCGCGGTCCGGCCAACCTCTCGACTGGCGACCTGGACTCAGTCAGGCATAATCTCAACCGAACTGCACGTTCACGGAGGAAAACCAATGAGCTTGAAGTCCGTCGCTGTACTGTCGCTGGTCGCCATGCTGACCGTTGGGACCGCCCAGGCGGCGACAATCCATTTGGCCGCCACGCTCACCGGGACCGACGAGGTCCCGGCCAACACCACCACCGGCCATGGCGAGTTTTCCGCCGAGGTCGAGACCGACGAAAAGACGCTGGTCTACCGGGCGACCTACACCGGCCTCAGCGGCCCCGCGGTCGCGGCCCATCTCCACGGTCCGGCCGAACCAGGCGCCAACGCGCCGCCGATGGTCATGGTCCAGGACACCTCCAGTCCAATCTCCGGACTGGTGCTCCTGACCGGGGACCAGGTCAGCGATCTGCTGGCGGGCAAATGGTACTTCAACGTCCACACCCAGGCGCATCCTGGTGGTGAAATCCGCGGCCAGATCAAGCGCCTGAACTGACTGGGCTGCGCCGGCAGACGCGACAACGCCGCCGATCGGGCGACCGGCGGCGCGCCACGCGTCGAGTGCGGGATGGATCAGGCCGCGAGGGCCGCCGTCCGGCGACGGGTGCGCAGCAACGCCCCCATGCCGCCGAAGCCGATCATCATCATCGCCCAGGTGGCCGGCTCGGGAACGCCCGCCACCGACACGTCGTCGAAAAACACTCCGCTGTTGCCGGCGACGGTGGCGTCCAGGGTCACGGTGCTCGCGGCGCCGCTCGCCACGAAGTCGAAGGACACGGGCTTCCAGATCATGTTGTAGCCGCTGCCGAACGAGCCGTCGTTGGCGGCCGACACATGCACTACCTGGCCGCCGGCGCTGACGTCGGCGGTCGCCGGGTCAGGGGCGCCGGCCGCGTTGCGCGAATAGACGAAGCTGACCTTGTAGGTCTTGCCCGGCGTGGTCGCGAAGGTCTGGGAAATCTGCCCGGCGTCCCAGCCGTTGATGTCGAGCGAATTCACCCCCTCGAAGGCGGGGCCCCAGGTGGAGCCCGTCTGGGTGACGTCCACCGACCCGCTGTCGATGGACCAGCCTGGCAGCACCGGCGAATAGCCGGCGCCGAAGGTGTAGCCGCCCCATCCCTGAGGCGAAGCGCCGCCCAGGTCCTCGAAGCCGCCGTTGATCAGCAGGGGCGCGGCCATGGCCGAGGACGTCATCAGGACGCCGGCCGCAACGGTCGCCGCAAGTGCGCCAATTTTCATGATTGAACTCCGATTGGAGGGCGGACGACGCCGCCTAAGCCTGCGCCAGGCAGGCGATGGCCTGCCTAGCGAATTGAGATTCTGCGAAGACGGATGCAGCCGTCATGCCAGCGCCGCTGTTCGCACCCTGCCGTGCGCGGCGTGCGGCGCGCCCCGTTCTTCGGCGGCCCAGGACCTGATCAGCGCCCGGTCCAGGCCAGCCACGCCCAGCTCTCCGCCGGCGTAGGGTTTGATCAGGGCCGACGGCGCGCCTGCCACCCCGGGTCTGCGATAGAAGATGTGGGCTCCGATTCGGTTCACCTGCACCAGGCGCCGCTCCCAGGAGGGATGCACGTAGCTGGCGTGATAGTGGGTGGCGGTTCCCACCTCGGCTGTGACGCGGCCGGCAAGCGCCTGTTCAGCGATGTTCCGGGCGCGCGACAACTGCTTCACGCCAGGTGGGCGGCGGCGGAAAGAGCCATCGCAGACAAATGAGAACTGGCAGCCGGCGTGTCGCCGGGCGTGCTGGAACACCACGCCGCAGATCGAGGCGGGGAACTTCGGGTCGCGCACCCGGTTCAGCACCACCTGCGCCACCGCCCGCTGCCCCTCCAGGGGCTCGGTCCCGGCTTCGTAGTAGACGGCCGCGGTCAGGCAGTTCACCGCCCGCTCCCGCTCGGCGAGGCTGGCGCTGCGCAGCACGAAGGGCGCGGGCGCCCACGGGTCGACGGCCGGGACGGGCGCGGTAGCGGGCGCCGGCCACAGATCGAGGATGGCGTTCCTCAGGGCGTCGGCGGACGGCCGAAAGGTCGGGGTGCACAGCAACGCCGCGACGAGGAACAGCCATGAGAAGGCCGCCGGGGATTGTTCCCGTTCCGGTCGAAGCGCTACATTCATCTGGATGGCCCGAGCTGACTAGAGATCAGCATTCGCCTGCAAGGCGAGGACCAGGCGCCGTGTCTCGAATTGATCCACCCTGGAACTGAGGGTCTTGGCGCGCGTGACTTCGCGATGCCGATCTATGCTGCGCGATGGCCCACGCCGCGCCGGCGCAGTTCTCTTGGGTCGTCTCGAGGCTTGGACATCGGGCGTGCGTCGCCCACGGCTGGAGCCATCGGGGTCTGGCGCAGAAAGCGGTTCGGAGACTGTAAGATTCCGCCGTCGTCCGGGACTACCCATGACGGAGCAGGAGCAATCAGGCCGTGCCGCCCATGGCCAGGGAACAGGTCTCGCGTCCCCGGCGGTTGCGGCCGCGCTTGTAGGCGCGCGCGAGTTCAGGCGCCTTGGCGATACCTGGTTGATTTTGCAAACGACAGCGGACCGGACGCGGCTATGATCGCCGCCAGACGATGGTCACGCGGGGCGAGGGGGGACGAGCTTGTCGGTGTTGATGCTCGATCGAGTGGTCAAACGCTTCGGCGACTTCACCGCCGTCGACGACCTGAGCTTCGCCGTCCCCGAGGGCGGCGTCTTTGGCTTCCTCGGCGGCAACGGGGCGGGCAAGACCACCTCGCTGCGGATGGCGTTGGACATCATCCAGCCGACGTCGGGCCGCATCGAGGTGCTGGGCCGCGCGCCGAGTCGCGAGAACGCCGCCCAGATCGGGTTCCTGCCCGAGGAGCGGGGCCTCTATCGCCGCATGACGGTGCTCGACACCGTGGTCTATTTCGGCCGGTTGAAACGGATGTCCAGCGGTGACGCGCGCACCTCGGCCAAGGCGCTGATCGAGCGCTTCGGCCTCAGCGACTGGGCGAGGCTGGCGGTGGACAAGCTGTCCAAGGGCATGTCGCAGAAGGTCCAGCTGGCCACGGCGCTGGTCAACAAGCCCCGCCTGCTGATCCTGGATGAGCCGTTTTCCGGGCTCGACCCGGTGAACCAGGGCGTGCTGGAGGACCTGATCCTGGAAATGGCCCGCGGCGGCTCCACGGTGGTCTTCTCCACCCACGTGATGCAGCACGCCGAACGCCTCTGTGACCGGCTGCTGTTGCTGGCGCGCGGGCGCAAGGTGTTCGAAGGCAGCCAGGCGGAGGCGCGGCGGACGCTTCCCGGACGCCTGACCCTTATCAGTCGCGCCGATCCAAGCGGCCTGCCGGGCGTCCTTTCCGCGTCCCCGTCGGGACCCGCGCAGGACGGGTGGACCGAGTGGAGCGTGGCGCTGGCCCCGGACGCCGACGCCGCGGACCTCCTGCAGGCCTGCACCGCCCAGGGCTTCGCCCTGAGAGGCTTCGATCTCCACCGACCCGGCCTGCATGAGGTCTTCCTGCACCTGGTCGGTCCCAGCCAGGAGAGCGCCCAATGAGCCGCGCCCTGCTGGTCGCCGTGCGCGAATATCGCCAGATCGCCGCCACCCGCGGCTTCTGGGTCATGCTGCTGGTGGTTCCCCTGGCGATCACGATTTCCATCACGGCGGCGAGGTTCCTCGGACCTCCGCCAAGCGTCGCCTATGTGATCGTGGACGCCGGCGGTCATTACGCGCCCGCCATCGAGCACCGGATCGAGCTGGAATATCAGCGCCAGGCCCTGATCGACCTCTCGGCCTACGCCAGGCGCCGCGATGTCCAGTCGGCCGACCCAGGCGCTGTCTGGGCGCGAGGCCAGGGCTGGTTCAGCGACCCACAGGTCGAGGCCTTCGTCGCTGCCGGCGGCGTCGACGCCGCCCTGCGCCGGATCGGGCCGCGCCTGCCGGCCGGCGCGCCGGTCTTCGCCCCGAAACCGAGACCGTTCATCAGGACGCCGCCGCCTCGGGACGCGCCTGCGGGCCAGGGCCCCGACCGCTTCGGCGCAGCCCTTGGTCCCTATCTGCAACACGGGGTCGATACGCCCGCCGGCAAGCGCCCCCTGTCGCTGGCGGTCTATGTTCCCGATGGGTTCGGCGCCCCGGGCGCGGTCGTGCGGATGTGGACGGATGGCCGGACGAACCCCTTGCTGATCGATGCCGTGCGCTCGGAACTGACCCGCGCGATGCGGACCCAGGCCATGCAGGCCGGCGGCGTTCCGCCGGGGACGGCCGAGGGCATCGAGTCCCTCAGTGCGCCGCTTCAGGTGATCCAGCCGACCTCGGGCGGCGGGCGCGAGCAGGTGTTCATCCGGTCCGCGGTCCCCCTCGCCCTGGTCTATCTGTTGTTGATCACCGCGATCAGCACTGGCTCGATGATGCTGCAGGGCGTGATCGAGGAGCGGTCCAACAAATTGCTCGAGGCGGTGCTGGCCTGCATCCGGCCCGGCGAACTGATGTACGGCAAGCTGCTCGGGCTCGGGGCCGTCGGCCTGACGATCGTCGCCGTCTGGCTGGGCGGCGGCATCGGCGCGGCCTTTTCCGTGCAGGGCGTCGCCGCCGACGTGCTGCGTCCGTCGCTGAGTGCGCTCAATCAGCCGTGGATGATCGGCGCGCTGCTCTTCTACTTCCTGACGGGCTACCTGATCGTATCGATGATCTTCCTGGCCATCGGCTCGCTCAGCAACTCGATGCAGGACGCCCAGGCCTATCTGACACCCGTGCTGATGCTCTTCATGCTGCCGGTCATCTTCATGATGAACTCGGCGCTGATGAATCCGGACGGGCCGCTGCCGCACATCCTCTCCTGGGTCCCGATCTACACCCCCTTCGCCATGCTGGCGCGCCTGGGCGGCGGGGTGTCCATGACCGAGGTGCTGAGCACGGGGGCCATGGTGATCGTCTTTGTCGCCGTCGAGATCCTGCTGCTCGGCCGTGTTTTCCAAGCCAGCCTGCTGAGCGCCGGCCAGCCGCCCAAGCTGTCGGGCTTCATCAGGCTGATGTTCCAGTCGCCTTCGGGTCGGGCCTGAGGACAGGGATCGCGCCCGTGGCCACTGACCATCCGCTGGACCGGCCTGTCTGGAGCGCGCTCGCCACGCGGCAGGCAGCTCTGGCGCTGGGAGACGCGCGGGCTCGCCGCTTCGCCCCCGAATACGGCCTGTTCGCGGGGGCGGCGGACGCGTCGCCCGCATGCCTGGCAGCCCTCGCCGCGTTGATCCCGGCAGGCGGGCGGGTCGGGATCGTCGAGATCGAGGACATGCCCACGCCGCCTGGCGTGGCGGTGGTGAGCCGCGCCCTCTGCTGCCAGATGATCGCTCCTGCGCTCGCGCCGGGGGAACCCAGCTTCGCGATCACGCCGCTGACGGACGCCGACGCCTCCGAAATGCTGGCCCTCGCGACCCTGACCGAGCCCGGCCCTTACTTCGCGCGCACCCATCAGATGGGGGATTTCGTCGGGGTCCGGCAGGACGGCGTCCTGGTCGCCATGGCGGGCGAGCGCCTGAAGCCCGAGGGGTTCACCGAGGTCAGTGCGGTCTGCACCCACCCCGATCACCGCGGCCGCGGCTACGCCAAGGGTCTCACGCGCCTGGTCGCCAAGCGCATCCTGGCGCGGGGCGAGACGCCGTTCCTGCATGTCTACGCCCACCGGAGCGCCGCGATCGCGCTTTACGAGACGCTGGGGTTTGGGCTGCGGACCGAGAACACACTGACGGTTCTGACACGGGCATAGGGCTGCGGGCGGCCACGACGGGGGTGGATCCCGGATATCCCGCTCGCGCGGAATCCGGGATGACATCGAAGGGAGAGATCCTGCTGTCCTTGGTGGTAAGAAGTTCTCTGAGAATACAATGTCATCCCGGCCGGAGCGGCGTCAGCCGCGGAGAGCCGGGATCCACCCGAGGTCGGCGCCGGCGCCACCCGCCCCGGCCCATCGGCGCTCAGCCCGCGTGTCGCGCCGCGGCGTCGCGGGCCTGGCGCAACTGCGTCCAGGCCGGCGTGATCTTCAGGGCTGCGTCGTACCGGGCCAGCGCCGCCTTCCACTGGCCCTGGCGCGCCAGGACGTCGCCTGACCCCTTCAGCGGATCGGCGAAGCGTGGGCCGAACCTGCTGGCTTGGGCGAAGTTGGCGGCCGCGCCGGCCAGGTCGCCCCGGGCCAGCAGCGCCTCGCCCCTGGCCTGATAGGTCATGGGCAGCCGCGGCGCCTGGCGCACGGCCTCGGCGAACCAGCGATCGGCGCTTGCCCGGTCGCCAGCGAGCTCTGCTATGCGCGCCCGCGTCTGGACGCAGATCTCGCAGTCGGGCGGGCTGCCCGCAATGAGCGCCTGGGCGGCGGCGATATCGCCAGTCATGGCTTCGGCCAGGGCCAGCCACGGGCGATAGACCGTCTGCAGGCTCTGTTCGACGGCGCCCGCCTGGCCTGTTCCGGCCGCCTTGGCCTTCTCCTGGTCCGCGGCGTCCACCATCGCCCTGGCGTCGACCAGAGCCTGGCGCCAGTCCCCGGCGATGGAGCTGACGT
>FTHA01000568.1_pt1 | contig 26440 bp, 26 predicted proteins | sample 1640771 | NCBI WGS metagenome assembly FTHA01 (sample SAMEA3914789, study PRJEB12502) | metagenome | biome: forest; material: soil | place: Canada | collected 2011-07-03 | depth 0.3 m | reverse complement strand
GTCGCTTACCGCCGGCGGCCGGTCTGGCGACCGCCTTGGCCGAGGCCCATCTGCTTGGCCAGCTCCGAGCGCGCCTTGGCGTAGCTGGGGGCGACCATCTGATAGTCCTTTGGCAGGCCCCACTTGGAGCGGTAGTCCTCGGGGCTCATGTTGTACTTAGTGCGCAGGTGCCGCTTGAAGTGGGCGGGGTGGAGGCTCGCGCGACAGGGCAGGCGACCGCCTTCCCGGCGGGACGCCCAGTAGGCGAACAGCTCTTCGTGGGCGCGCGCGCCGGCGGCCTGGGCCCCCATTTGCGTGAGCATCTCCGGATTCCTTAACAAGGCGTTGGAATCATTCTGATTCACTATCACTTAACCAGCGAATCGATGGCAAGGGGAAAATCGCGCGGCGGTGGCCGAGTCGCAAAAGGAGTCAATTGGCCGCACGGGCCGGGCTGTTAGCGATCAGTGCCGGCAAGTAGAAACGCCCGCCAGTGGAACTGGCGGGCGTCAATCGTTGTCCGGGTCGCCGTCGCTCGACGGCGAGCGGGAATACTAGCGCTTGCGCGCGGCCTGGCGGCCACCCTGGCCGAGACCCATCTGCTTGGCGAGTTCCGAGCGGGCCTTGGCGTAATTCGGCGCGACCATCGGATAATCCTTCGCGAGGTTCCACTTCGAGCGGTAGTCCTCGGGGCTCATGTTGTACTTGGTGCGCAGGTGCCGCTTGAGCGACTTGAACTTGCGTCCGTCTTCCAGGCAGATCAGGAAATCGGGAGTGATCGACTTCTTGACCGGCACTGCAGGTTCCTTGGGAGCAGCTTCGGCAGTGTCGACGCCGGTAACGACGCCCGACAGCGCGCGGTGCACGCTTTGAATCAGGGAAGGAAGATCGCCTGCAGCAACGGAGTTAGCCCCCACATACGCAGCTACGATATCCGCCGTCATCTCTATGATTTCCGACTTATCGTCCATTTTTCTCTCGCCCTTATGTCAGCGCGACATGAAACTACGCTGATTTTCAGTTGTGACTGAGGGGGTCATATAGAGGTTCCTGGAACAGCACAACTCTCCTTTGACGAAAATTTCCATTGAATTGAGCAGTCAGAGCAATCATGAGCATTGGCTTGGCTGAGCCCGTGAGCAAGCGGGACCACTTGCAGCTTTATGCAGGCCAATGTGGCAAAGCTTGAGCGGGATCGCGGCTTGCGCCGCAGTCAGCGGGCCAGGTCTCGCTGGAGCACCAGCATCGCGGCGCGCTGCGGGCCGGAATAGCTGTCGACAGCCTCCTCGTCGCCCTCGCGGATGGCCTTGAGCAGGGCTGGCGTCAGCGCCGAGGAAAGCGCCCAGTTCCAGTAGCGGAGCACGGTCTGGGCCCGATCCACCGCCACCATGTCGTAGGTGAGCATGGCGCGCTCGAGCCCGGGGGACAGCGCGCCGGAGGCGTCGACATCGGGGCGGCGCAGCCCGCGCCAGAGGGCGCGCAGGGCGGTGCGGGGAAGCCCGGTCGCCTTGCACAGGATCGCCAGAGGTTCTCCGCCTGCATCGGTGAAGATCTTGGCGCCGGTCATGGGCTTGAGCCCCGAGAGGTAGGATATCTCCTCAGCCGTCTCGCGGGTCATCCCCGGTTCGGCGGCGGCGATCGCATCGTCCAGGCTGGCATAGGGACTGCGGTCGAGGGCGGCTCGGTTGCGCTGGCGGCGCTCGATGAACTGCAGCGCCTTGCGGCTGATCGGATCCCTCCAGCCCTCCTCCGCCGCCAGGGCGAAGACGTCGGCGGCGGCTTCCTGCAGCACTTCCCTGGAGACGGCGAACCGCTGCAGGATGAGCCGGCGCGCGTCGGCGTCCGCCCACCAGAACATGATGTAGGCGTGGTGAGGGCGAAGTTCGGCGCGGCGCAGCAGCTGTGTGACGAACCTGGGCTCCTCGCGGGTGGCCGCGACGATGGTTTCCACGGCCGTGTTGGAGAGTTTGGCCAGCTCGTTCCTGAGCAGGGCCTCGACCACCTGTGGCTCCATTGGCTCGACCAGAGCCTCGGCCACCACTTCGCCGACCCCGCGCCGCAGGGCGATCAGCCGGCGGTGGTCGGCAGTGGTGTTGCGGGCGCAGTCCAGCAGGTCGGCGTCCGAGAGCGAGGCGCAGTTCTCCAGCAGGGCGCGGGCCACCTCCAGTTCATCGCGAAGCAGCAGCCGCACCAGGCTGGCGGGTATCTCGACCAGTGCGGCGAGCCGCCGAGCCACCCTCAGCCGGTCCGCCGGCGGGGCCTCGCGCAACATGTCGACCAGCAGGTCGGCGATCATGCTGCGCTCGAACGCGTTCACCCGGCTGGTGGGCAGGCAGACCACGTCGGCCAGCCGCTTGAACAGCGCCACGCGCGCCCGCGAAGGCGGCGATTCTGCCGCGTCCGGCGCGGCCAGGTCGTTCGGGGAAGCTGAGCTCACGGCCATTTTCACGAACCTCGTGGCGAGTGAGCCATGCGCCGGTTAATCGGCCGTGTCGAAACTGGGATCGGCTACGGGCGCTCGGACTTCGGCAGAGCGGCGGCTTCCTCGCGGCTCAGCTTGCGCAGGGAGGTCGCCATGCAACGCAGGGGAACAGTGTGGGTCACGCCGCGTGGAACGATCAGGCTGACATCCAGCCCCGAACAGATGTGGCTGTCGCCGCCGCGCGTCTCGATGCCGACGGCCTCGGCCCAGCGGAGGTCGGGACAGGGACCGAGGAGGTCGAGCCGATAGATATCCGAGACCCCGACACGGAGGTTGACCGCGCTGTCGCCGACTTCCTTCCAGCTTGAGAGCTGGCTGGGGAAGAAGCACTGCCGGGCGGGCTTGGTCTCGGCGGACGCTGGCGCGGCAGCCGCGGCGGCAAGCGCGGCGGCGATGCAGGTTGATGCGACAAGGCGGATCATCGACGCCTCCGTGGGCTGATGGGCTGTCCTGAAGGGTCGTTCCATCAGGCTGAATGGCGGCTGAACCGATCGGCCGCCGCCCGCAGCGCCAGCGGGGCCGGAAGCGGCGACGGCAGGCCCAGGGCCAGCGCCACGACGTGCTCGGCCAGCAGAGGCGCCAGGGTGAAGCCGCGTCCGCCAAGGCCGCCCAGGACGAACAGGCCCGCCTCGATCCGCCCGGCCAGCGGCGCATGGTCGGGCGCGGCAGCCCGCACGCCGGCGCGGGCGGCCAGCTCGCCGATATCGACGCCAGCGGCGAGCGCCGGCCGCCGCCTGGCCAGGAGCGCGAGGTTGCGGATCTGGTCGCCAGGCCGGACCTCGGCGGAATCATCCCCCCGATCATGGGTCGCGCCGAACAGCAGACCGGTGCGGGTCGGAATGACATACCCGCCCCAGGCAGCAGCCGTTGGCGTATCGGAACGTTCGACGATACTGGCCTGGCCGCGCACGGGCTCCAGCGGCAGGTCCGGGGCGAGCCGCCGGGAAGCGAACCCAGCGGCGATGCACACGAGATCGGCCTCAGCGAGGAGCGCGCCTTCAGGTCCGATCAGCCGCCAGGCTCCGGCCGTAGGTTCCAGCCCCTCGACGAACGCGGTCACCAGCCTGCTTTCGGCCAGCCAGGCGGCGAGTACGGCGGCAGGCTCGACGGTGAGGCCTTCCCGAATCCACAGTCCCCCGGCGCCGGCCGGTTCTCCGAGCCGTGCGCCGGCCTCCTCGGCCGACAGGCGCTGCATGGCGCCGTCTTCAAAGAGATCTCCGGCAGCGATACGGTCGAAGCGCCGCGCGTCGCGGTCCGCTGCTTCGAGCTGCAGGGCGCCGCGGGCGATGACCGCATTCTCCGTCTCGTCGAGGTAGATCGCGCAGGCGTGTTCGAAGGCCTGGGCGTGGAGCGGGGCGAGCGGCCCGCCGCCGGCGTCCAGCCGCGGCGTGACCAGAGCGGCGGGATTGCCCGACGCGCCGGCGCCGGGCGCGGCGCAGTCGATCACCGTCGCCAGAAGCCCCTGCGCGCGGAAAGCGCGGGCCAGGGCGGCCCCCGCGACACCCGCGCCGATGATGCAGACGCGCTGGAGGCGGACGCTCGGGCTGCGCGAAGGCCGCGGGCGATCGAGCACGGCTTCCAGGCGCTCACCCTTGGCGCCGAAGCCGGGGCGCTTGGCGACGGTGAACCCCTGCGCCTGCAGGCCGCGCCGGACGGCGCCGGCCACGGAAAAGGTCGCGATCCTCGCGCCGGCGGCCGAGCGCTGGGCGACGAGGGCGAGCACCTCGTCGCGCCACATCTGCGGATTCTTGGCTGGCGAGAAGCCGTCGAGAAACCAAGCGTCGGCCTCACCGTTCCATGCCGCCAGGGCTTCGGCGACCTCGGCGATGGCCACATCAATGCTCGCCCCGAGTTCCGGAACCTCCAGGCGGTGGAAGCCACCGCTGGTTGGCCAGCGGGCGAGGAGCGGAGCGGCGAGGTCGGAAAGCTCCGGCCAGCCGGCCAAGGCGCGGGCGGCGTCGCCGGCCGACAGGGGGTAGGCTTCGACAGAGAAGACATGCAGGCGCCCGCCAGGGGGACGGCTGTCGCGCCAGAGCTGGAGCAGGGCCAGGATGTTGAGCCCGGTCCCGAAGCCGAGCTCGCCGACCACGAAGTGATTGCGGCCGCGCCACGCGTCGGGCAGGCCGCAACCGGCGAGGAACACGGCTTTGGTCTCAGCCAGGCCATCCTCGCGGGAGCAATAGACGTCCTGGAACCGGCGCGATCTCGGCGCGCCGGAAGGCTCCCAGTCGACCTGCCCGCGTTCGACCATTGCTCCAAACAGAAGGGGCCGCCCCTCGCGGGGCGGCCCCTTCCCGATCTTGGATCGGACGCGGCTTACTGAGCCGGGGCCGCAGACGAGGCCGGGGCTTCCGCGGCGGCCGTGGCGTCGCTCGCGGCGGCCATGGCGCTGGAAGCGGCGGCGGCGGCGTCAGAAGCGGCCGTGGCGGCGGCGTCGGAAGCAGCGGCGGCGTCAGAGGCGGCGGCGGAAGCGTCGGCGGCGGGCTTCGGCTTGCAGGCGACGACGCCCAGAGCCGCGACGACGGCGCCGGCGACCATAAGCTTGCGGAGAATGTTGGAGGTCATTGGTTTAGTCCCCTTGAGAGGTTGGAGCGCCTCTATAAAGCGGGCGCCGCCCGCCGAATAGCCCGTTTCGGAGCTGGACGGCAAGCGGCGCCCTGGTCGTTCTGGTCGTGTTCAGGCGCTCTCGCGCCCGGCCGTTACTGGGCCGGAGCGGAGGACGAGGCGGGGGCCGCGGCCTCTGCACTCGAAGCGGCGGCAGACGCGTCGGACGCGGCGGCCATGGCGCTGGAAGCAGCGGCGCCGGCGTCGGCAGCCGAGGCGCTGGCCGCGGCGGCGTCGGAAGCGGCGGCGTCAGCAGCGGGCTTCGGCTTGCAGGCGACGACGCCGAGAGCCGCAACGACGGCGCCGGCGACCATGAGTTTACGCAGAAGGGTGGAGGTCATTTGGAGGGGTCCCTCTTGGAGGTTGAGCGCCTTGGCCTCGCCGCGCCGCCAATCAGGTCAAGCCGTCAGGCCGACGAAGAAGGACCAAGTCGAGACGGATAATGCGCGCATCCTGCCAAGGTTCAAGTCACATATATCGATTGAATTGAAAGGTCCGCCTTAGCCGGCGGCGTCATTCGGCATGGCGGTGAGGGCTTCTTCCATCTCCAGGAAGCTCGGCTGTGCGGTGGACGGTACGTCGCCACGGCCGATCTCCACCGAAATCTGGGCGGCGTTGCCGTGCAGGTGGGCCACCAGGACGGATTGGATGATTCGGTACATGGTGGACTCCTCGTCCACGATGTTCTGCAGCCGCGTGGCCATCGGGCCGACCAGCCCGTAGGCGAGGAACACGCCGAGGAACGTGCCGACCAGGGCGCCGCCGATCATCGAGCCGAGGATCTCCGGCGGCTCGGTGATCGATCCCATGGTCTTGATCACCCCCAGCACGGCCGCGACGATGCCGAGGGCCGGCAGCGCGTCGGCCATGCTCTGCAGGGCGTGTGCGGGCATCAACGCCTCGTGGTGATGCTTCTCGAGCTGCTTCTCCATGGCGTCCTCGACCTGGTGGGGATCCTCCAGGTTCATGGTCATCATCCGCAGGGTGTCGCAGATGAAGTCGATGGCGAAGTGGTCCTTGGTCAGGCGGGGGTAGCGGGCGAAGATCGTGCTGTCGCCGGGCTTTTCGATGTGGCTTTCCAGCGCGATCACGCCCTTGGACTTCATCGTCTTGGTTAGCAGGAACAGCAGCGACAGCAGGTCCCGGTAGTCGCTGGCCTTCCATTTCGGTCCTGCGAAGACCTTGGCGAACCCGCCCCCGGTCGCCTTGATGACCGTCATGGAGTTGGAGATCAGGAAGGCGGCGACGCCGGCGCCCAGGATCGCCATCAGCTCGTGCGGAGCCGCCTCGATGATCACGGCCATCTTGCCGCCGGACATCAGGAAGCTGCCAAACACCGTGGCGAACAGCACGACGATGCCGATGATCTGGAACATGAAGCGCGCGCCCCGGGGAAATGCGCCGCAAGCTTCAGGGTTAATGCTTAATGGCCCGTGTGCGGCCGCTGCGGCGTCTTAGCTAGCTGGACAGCGCGAGCGCCTGTTCGGCGGTCAGGTGGCCGTCGCGGGGGCGGCGTGAGCTCAGCTGCCAGCTCCTGAGCGCCTGGCGCGACTTCCTGCCCAGGTCGCCGTCGATCTTGCCGTCGTAGTAGCCCAGCCGGGCCAGTCCTGCCTGGGCGGCCATGCGGGTCTCGCGCGACAGCGCCGGCTCGCCCGGCCATGGTTTCCAGATCGCCTCGCGCCCCGCGGCGAACTTCGCCAGCAGGCAGACGCCGACCGCGTAGGGGAGGCTGGGATTGTAGTCCTCGAACGCCGAATAGTTCGGAAGCGCCAGGAAGGCGGGCCCGGCGACCCCGGCGGGGAGCATCAGGCGGGCGGTCTCCGAGCGTTCCTCGCTCGTCCAGACCGCGCCCGAGGGCCTGCGCACACCCAGCGCCTCCCATCCGGCGGGGGACAAGGCGGTGATTTCGACCTCGACGCGCGCGAGGTCGAACCCCGGAGGCAAGGCCACTTCCTCCAGCCAGCCCTCGTTGCGCTTCCAGCCGGTCGCCTTGTTCAGATGCACGGCGGTGCTGGCCAGGGCGTCGAGCGGCTGGGTCCACACGTCGACCCGGCCGTCGCCGTCGAAGTCGACGCCGTACTTCAGATAGTTGGTCGGCATCAGCTGGGTCTGGCCGATCGCGCCGGCGTAGGAGCCGATCAGCCGGCCCCGGTCGATCACGCCGCTCTGCAGGATCTTCAAGGCGGCGATGAACTCTTCGCTCCAGTCGGGGCCGCCGGTTCCAGCGGCCCCGTGCGTCGCGGTCGCCCGCAGCACGTCGCGGTCGCCGATGTTTGCGCCGTAGTCGGATTCCATGCCCCAGAAGGCCACCAGCGGTCCGCCGGGCACACCGTAGCGCTGTTCGATCTGCGCCAGTTGCGGCAGGCTGGCGCACTTGTCGCGCGCCTTGCGCCCGCGCCCGTTCAGCAGGCTGAGGACGTAGTCGGTGATGGTCCGGTTGGTCTCGGCGGCCGTGGCCCTCCGGGCGATCACCACCGGATCGGGCGTCAGCCCCTGAAGGGCGAGGTCCCAGGTGGGCCCTGCGACCCCCTGCCCGAGCGCCTGCGGCCTGACAGAGGCGACCCATTGATCGAACTCGGCCTGGCTGAGCGCATCGGTCTGGGCCAGCCCAAGCCCCCCGCCCATCGCCAGGACGCCGCCTGCCAGAACCCCGCCAACCAGAACATCACGCCGTCTCATCACCTAAGCCTAGAGCGAGTTGGGATGAGATTGAACAGCGACGTCGGGACGCGGGCCTGCTTGCCATTCCCGTCCCAGGTGAGATGGTCCTGGCATGCTCCTGACGCTGGTCGTCCTCCTCGCCGCCGCGGTGCTGCTGGTCTCCCTGTCGCGGCGACTGGGGTTCGGCAGCATCCTGGGCTACCTGCTGGCCGGCGTGCTGATCGGGCCCTCGGGGCTGCGGCTGGTCACTGACGTGAACGCCATCAGCGGCATCAGCGAGCTCGGCGTGCTGATGCTGCTGTTCATCATTGGGCTGGAGCTGCGGGTCTCACGCGTGTGGGCCATGCGGCGTGCGGTGTTCGGCCTGGGATCGGCCCAGATGCTGGTCACGGGCATCCTCTTCACCCTGGCGGCGCGCTGGGCCGGGGCGCCTTGGGCCGGGGCGGCGATCCTCGGCTTCGGCCTGGCCCTTTCATCGACCGCCATCGCCCTGCCGCTGCTGTCGGAACGCAAGCTGTTGCCCCTGCAGTCGGGCCGGGACAGCTTCGCGGTCCTGCTGTTCCAGGACCTGTCGTCGGTTCCGCTGATCGCGCTCGTGCCGATCCTGGCGGGGCAGCACAGCACCGAGCCCATTTGGCTCGCGGGGCTGAAGGCGGTCGGCGCGATGACGGTGATCCTGCTCGGCGGCCGTTTCCTGCTGCGGCCGCTGTTCCGGGCGATTGGCGGCGCGCGGACGCGCGAGCTGTTCACCGCCACCGCCCTGCTGATCGTGGTCGGGGCCGCGGCCCTGACCGGGGCGGCGCACCTGCCGCTCTCGCTCGGCGCGTTCGCCGCCGGCGTGGTGCTGGCGGAATCGGAGTACCGCCACGAGCTGCAGACCGACGTGGAGCCGTTCGAAGGGCTGCTGCTCGGCTTCTTCTTCATGTCGGTGGGCATGTCGGCCAACATCGCCCTGGCTATCAGCGAACCCCTGACGATCGCGATCGGGGTGGCGGTGCTGGTCGCCGGCAAGGCGGTCATCGCCTTTGCCCTGGGGCGCCTGCGCGGCCAGATCCCGCCCACGGGCGTCCGATTCGCCCTGGCCATCGCCCAGGGCAGCGAGTTCGCCTTCGTGCTGTTCGGCGCGGCGGTGGCGGCCGGCGCCCTGGCCAAGCCCCTCGCCGATCGGGCGACGCTGATGGTGGCGCTGTCGATGCTGATCAGCCCGGTGCTGTTCACCCTGGCCGAGCGCCGGGTGATCCCGCGGCTGCTGAAGACGAGCGCTCCGCTCCGGCCCACCGATGCGCACGACGCGACGCCGGCGCCGGTGGTGATCTGCGGCTTCGGCCGGTTCGGGCAGATCGTGGGGCGGGTACTGCTGGCGCGGGGGCTGAAGTTCAACGCCCTGGACGCCGAGCCGGACAATGTCGACACCGTGCGCCGCTTCGGCCTTGTCGCCTATTTCGGGGACGCCACGCGGCTGGACCTGCTGAGGGCGGTGGGCGCGGAGACGGCGAAGGCGATCGTGGTGGCGCTGCCGGACACCGCCGACGTCCTGGCGGTGGTCGAGCTGGCGCGCAAGCACTTCCCCGGCGCCAAGCTCTACGTCCGGGCCCGCAACCGGCACGCAGCGCACCTGATGATGGACGCGGGGGTGACGGATTTCGTGCGCGAGACCTATTACTCCAGCCTGCGGCTGAGCGAGCTGCTGCTGCGGGGCCTGGACTTCAGCGAGGTGGAGGCCCGGCGGACCGTCAACGCGTTCCGCGAGCGCGACACCCAGACCCTGATCGACCAGCACGCCTTCTTCGAGGACGAAAGCCAAGTGGTGCAGACCACCGCCCAGGTGGCGGCCGAGCTGAAGAGCCTGTTCGAGGCTGATACGCCCGCGTGAGGGCGTTTGACTTTGCCGCAGGCGGGCCCTATATCGCCGCCCTTTCCAGACCCCTGGGCCGCCCGGCTTCCGGCGCCCCCCGAAAGACGCGCCATGAAGGTCCGAAGCTCACTCAAGTCCCTGAAGACCCGCCACCGCGACTGCAAGCTCGTGCGTCGCAAGGGGCGAATCTATGTGATCAACAAGACGAACCCCCGGTTCAAGGCGAGACAGGGCTGATCGACGGCCGGCGCCAGCGCCGGCCTCGCGAGGAGGTTCGCGCCGATGAGCGATGAGCCTAAGCCGGACGAAACCGCCATCCGCATGCGCATCGCCGGCCTCCGTCAGGAGCACCAGGATCTCGACGCCGCGGTTGCGGCCCTGGAAGCGCGGACGCGTCCTGACCAGATCCAGATCGCGCGGCTGAAGAAGAAGAAGCTCGCCCTGCGCGACCAGATCGCCCAGCTCGAAGACCAGCTGACGCCTGACATCATCGCCTGATCGCCTACGCCGGGCCGGGCGGGCCGAATTCCCTGGCGGCGGCTTCCGCTGCCTCACGGATGTCGCTCGGGGTCATGCGCTCGTAGAAGCCGGCGAGCTTCAGGTGGACCACCACGGGCCCGGCGGACTGGTTCTGCAGATACCAGCCGTGGATGCCCTCGAAGGGCGCGACCAGGGAGCCGTTGGCGTGGTCGCCGGTCTTGGCCTCGTGGCTGATCACCTGGACCTTGGGCATCGGGACCGACTGGCTGTGGAAGTCGTAGTAGAACTCCTCGGGATTGGTCAGGTTCGACACGCTCATGGCGTAGACCATGGTCGCGCCGGGTTTCATCTTGACCTTCCACTCCAGCTCCGAGCCCTCGGCGAGGTCGCCGCTCGCCAGGGGGATGTCGATGGTGTCGGTCCGCCAGGCCGAGGCATAGCTGTGGGCGATGGGCGCGCCCGTCTTCGGGGCGGCGACCTTCACCTCCTGCGGCGCGGACAGGCGGCTCAGCCCGGTCAGCCGGCCAAAGCCGGTGGGATCCAGGTTGAACTCCGCTGGCAGGATGAAGCCGACGACGATCAGGGCGGCCACGACCATGGCGGCCAGGATCTGCCACAGCAGGGCGGCTCGCGAGGGTGGGTTCGGGGCGTGGCCCTCGTCCGCCATGTCAGGCTCCTGCTCCGGGATGGCTGAAATAGCCGGCCAGCTGGTATCCCATCAGCACAAAGCCGGCGGTGAGGATGGCGACGTTGGCCCAGACCGAAGAGCGGCCGAAGGCCGGGGTGCGCCGCCACAAAGCGATCAGCACGAGCATGGCGCTCAGCGCGATCAGCTGGCCCAGCTCCACCCCGACGTTGAACGAGATCAGGTTGGGGACCAGGCCCTTGGGCGACAGGTTCAGCGCCTGCAGCTTGGTCGCCAGGCCGAAGCCGTGGATCAGGCCGAAGCCCAGCACGGCGATGCGCGGGTCGGGACTGACCCCGAACAGGGTCTTGAAGCCGCCGAGGTTGTCCAGCGCCTTGTAGGCCACCGACAGGCCGATCAGGGCGTCCACCAGCCAGGGATTGACCTGCAGGTGCATCAGCACGCCGGCCAGCAGGGTGATGGAGTGGCCGATCGAGAACATGGTCACGTACAGGGCCACGTGCCGCAGCCGGTAGAGGAAGAAGACGATCCCCAGGATGAACAGCAGGTGGTCGTAGCCGGTCACCATGTGCTTGGCGCCGAGGTAGAGGAACGGGAACGGATGAGCGCCGGAGGCCTGGGTCACATAGACCGCGTCCTTGCCGCCGATCCCGTGGGCCAGCGCTGGCCCCGCGGCCAACATGGCGGCCAAGGCGGCGAGCCAGAGGCCAGTCCACTTGCTGCGCATCATGCGTACCCCCGGCTGGCGAAGAGGAAGAGGCCGAAGCCCACCAGGCCGGCCGAAACGACGTCGATCACCAGTGGCCGTGGCAGCGCCATCCTGAGCTTGACCAGCAGCGCGACGATGCCGACCACGGTCAGCACCACGGTCACCTGGCCGATCTCGACGCCGAGGTTGAAGCCGAGGATCAGCTCTGCGAGGCGGCCTTTGGGCAATCGCTCGTCCAGCAGGTTGGCGGCGAAGCCGAAGCCGTGGATCAGGCCGAACATCAGGGTGACCACCAGCCGGATGCGGGCGGCGTCGCGCAGGTGGCCCGAGAGCATCAGGTAGCTGGAAGCGAACAGCGCCGCGCCCACCAGCAGCAGGGAGGGCAGGCCGCCGAAGCCCAGCAGCTGGCCGACCGCCATCAGGCCGAGCAGGCCGACGATGCTCAGGCCTACGATCGCCGGCCGCTTGCTGGCGATGGCGACGTTCTCGGCGCCCACCAAGGCGATGGTCAGGCCGATCAGGGCGTCTATGTACTCGGCGTGGGGGCGGACCAGCCCGGTCACCGCCAGGGCCAGGGTCAGGCTGTGGCCGATGGTGAAGCCGGTGACCACGAACAGCAGGTCCCGCAGCTTCCGGGCGATGATCACGAAGCCCATGATGAAGGCCATGTGATCGATGCCGGTGAAGATGTGCATCATCCCCATGCGGATGAACTGGAAGAAGCTGGCGTTCTGCAGGGCGCCGCCGGCGTTGGCGGACTCCGCGTCCAGCGTCCGCTGGTCCTTGGTCATCAGCTGCTCGACGAAATCGCCGTTGGCGGTGACCACCTGGGCGAAGGTCACGTGCGAGGGGACGATGTCGAAGAAGGCGTCCGAGTGCAGCGTCATGCCCTTGGCGTCGGGGCACTGGTAGCCGAACTCGAAGCGGCGGAAGCCGGGGGAGGCGGCGGTGGCCTGGATCGGCCCGATCCTGGGGCAGGGCTTGCCCTTGGCGAGCACCGAGACGTGGCTGGCCATGTAGCCGCCCAGCTTGTCGTTGGACGGCGGCGCGCCGTCCGGGCCGGACAGCCGCTTGGCCTCGATGTCGGGGATCGAGAAGGTGATGTGCACCGTGGAGCCGACGATGCGCCACACCGAGTGCGTCTCGCTCTTGGTGTGGGCCGTCGCCCCGCCGGCGCTCAGCGCGAGGAGCAGCAGCGCCGCGATCAGGCTCCAGAGCCGCGTCACTTGGCCCGTCACTGGGAGGCTTCCGTCCGGAACTCGGGCGCCAGGGTGATGTCGGCCCGGCCCCGCAGGTACTTCAGGTTCGCCCGCTCCACCTGTTCGCGGGCCTGGCGCTTGTAGTCCTGCCAGACGTTGTCCTGCGCCTTGGCGAAGTCGAGCTTCACCGAGTTGATCCGGCTCAGCATGAGCAGCACGTGGATCCCGTCCGGTCGCCGGATCGGGCCGGTGGCCTGGCCGGGCTGCAGCTTGGACGCGGCCTTGTAGATGTCGTCGCCGAGCTTGGCCTTGACCGCGAAGTCGAAGTTGTCTCCCTGGTCGATCCCGCCGGAGTCCTTCAGGCTGTACTTGGCCATGACAGCGGCGATCGGCGCGCCGTGGGCGATCTCGTCCGACGCCTGCTGGCCCTTGGCGATGGCGGCTTCGGCGGTTCCCGAGCCGATAGGCATGACCAGGTCGCGCACACGCATGACGCCGTCGGAGGAATACTTGTCGATGTGGTCTTCGTAGAACTTCCGCAGCTCCGCCTCGGTGGGCTGCTTGGCCAGGACGTCGGCGTCGACCTGCAGGTTCACGCCTGAGACCATGGCCGAGCGGACGTCGGGGTCGGTGGCGGCGAGGTCGACTTCCAGGCCGCGCTGCACCAGCAGTTCCTCGGCGATCATCTCGTCCAGCACCTTGCGGCGCTGGGCCGGCGTGATCTGGTCGAAGGTCGCGCCGATCTCGACCTCGGCCTGGGTGCGGAAATCGCTGCTCAGGATCTGCCGGCCGTTGACCAGGGCGATGTCCTCCGGCGGGAAGGTCTTCACCGCGGTGCCCTTGGCGGTGAACAGGGCGAACCCGGCCAGGCCAAGGCCGATCACCCCGCCGAGCGCATAGAGCAGCAGCGAGCGGCGGGGCCCGATCTTGAGCAGGCTCAGGCGCGCGGCCAACCAGTCGTCGATGGGATCATGCGAGGTGTCAGCCATGGGTCTGGGCTCCCGCGGGCGGCGACTGGTGCGACCGGACGTTCAGATAGATGGCCAGGGCGCGGATGACGCCCGGCTTGAGCTTGGTGATCCAGGCTGGGCAGAGCCCGTGTCGGCCGCTGTAGATCGAATTGTATACGGTCTTCTCGTCACCGCCGTAGAGCCACTCCTGGTCGGTGAAATCCGGGGCCCCGTAGTCGGGGTTGCCGCGCGCGTCGCCGGAGTGGCAGTCGTAGCAAACGCCCTTGCCCTGGAAGATCTGAGAGCCCCGCACCACCGCGGCCGTGTCCGGCTCGGGCCGCGTGAGCGAGAACACGAAGGTCTCCACGTCGCGCACTTCCGCCGGCGAGAGCTGGAGCGTGCGCCCGATCGCCGGCATGTCGGTGATGTTGCGCGAGCGCGCGTCGCCTGAACGGATGCCGTAGAGCAGGGTCCGTTCGATGTCGCCGACACCGCCGGAGCCATAGAGCCAGACCTTGTCCTTGAGGCTCGGGGCTCCCTTGGACTGGTCGCCCTGCATGTCCGCGCCATGGCAGCTGACGCAGTTCTTGGCGTAGGCGGGCCGGGCGAGGGTGGCGGCGTAGCGGACCAGGCCCGCGTCCTGCGTCACCCGGTCGGGATCGGCCGTCAGCATCCTCGCATTGAGCTGGCTGGACCGGACCGCGGCCACCGCCGCCCATCCGACGCCGATCACCGCCAGCACGGCGATGACGATCGCCACGGTCCCGGTTCGGGAGGGGCGATCCGTCATCTGCCGAACCAGCTCCTGCGCCGCCCGCGATCAGAAGGCGCTCATGGTGAAGCCGATCCACCGTCCGCAGACGATGATGGCGATCCACAGCCCGAGCGAGATCGCGCCGGCGAGACGGACGGCGGGCGGGGCCTTGGGCGACTCGTCCCAGGCCTCGATTCCTCGGGTGGTGATGAACTGGAACACCACCATGTTCAGGCCGGCCACGACCAGCAGGCACATCTTCGAAAGGAAGAAGCCGTTGTGGGCGTATTTCACCGCGTTGGAGCTGAACAGCAAAAGGCCGGTGATCGCCGCGATGGCGAAGCAGATCCAGGTGAACGGCAGGACTTCCTCGCTCAGCCGGCTGATCGCCCGCCCGCGCGAGGTGATGCCCAGCAGCCGCAGGTCGACGATGCCGATCGAGCCCACCACCAGCGTGATGGCGAGCACATGGGTGGACTCGATCCACGGGAACAGGGTGCCGGCCTCGCGGATGGCGACGGCCCACGGCGTGTCGTAGATCCACTGCAGAATGGGATCAAAATTCATCGCGCCCCGCCTCTTCTGTTGGCAAGAGCGCCGGGCGCTCCCTGCTGATCGTCGCTAGTGTGCTGGATTTGAAGTTCGCCTGCTCGTTGGAGCGGGCTCTGAGCGAACTTCAAATCCAAGAAGCACACTAGAAACATATACTTACGAGTGTCCTTTTCGATCCCGAAGTTCACCAGAGTCTGCCCTACGCGCTTGCGAACTTCGGAATCGGGACACTCGAGCTGACCACCCTCAGCCCTCCGCCGTGTTCATGTAGGCGATCCAGCGGCCGGCGAAGACGATCGAGACCCAAAGGCAGAGCGACAGCACCGCGATCACTTTCGCCGCGTTCTTGCGGCCGGGGGTGAGCTCCCAGTAGGCCGGCTCGCGGCCCAGCGGCCGCTGCAGGATCCCGGTCACCGTCATGGCCAGGATCAGGCTCGTCATCTTGAACTGGAAGGCCGGATTCTCCAGCGAGCGGGACGGCTCGCCGATGATCAGGATGCTGCCGGACAGGAGCAGCACGATCAGGGTGAACCAGATCCACGGAAGGAAGCGCGCCGTGTAGGCGGCGGTCGGCTGGCCGCGCCCGATGACGTTGAGCAGCCGCAGGTCGACCATGAACACCGACGACACGACGATGGCGATCGACACGATGTGGATCGATTGCACGGTGGGAATAATCCAGGACACATTCTGGATGACCAGGCTGAGCGGCGTGTCGGCCAGCCATTGGCAGAAGGCGTGCAGAGACAGCGCCATTACGGACTCCACGGACGTTTGCTTCTAGATACGTTGGTAAGGGCCCCTGCCCTCACGCGCCGTCTGATTTCGCAGCCGTTTCGCGGGCGCAGTGCAGGTTTGTCAAGGTCGAGCCAGTTTGCTGCGATGCATCAATCGCGCGCCGCCCGCTGGTCTTGGCGAGCCTTCGACCCATTCCAGCATGGAATTCCTGTGACTGGCGTCACTGTGACTCTAGTTCTACGGACTCCATACTGCTGGGAGCTCAGCCACGTCCTGGCCGTGGCGTGAGACGCGATTGCGGGGAAACATGCACGAGTCTGTTCGGCATCTACTCGAGGGCGTCCAGGAATTCGCCCCCCGCGCCGCGGCGAGAGGAGCGGAGATCGAGGCAGCGGGCCGAATGCCGCCCGACCTCGTCGAGGAGCTTCGGGCGCTGGGCGTGTTCCGGATGTTCGTGCCCGGCGGTCACGGCGGACTGGACGTGGACCTGGTCTCCAGCCTCGAGATCTTCGAAGCGCTATCGCGCGCCGACGCCACGACGGGGTGGCTGGCGGTGAATGGATCGCACGCGGCGATCCTGCCGACACGGCTGCCGCGGGCGAGCTACAACGCGATCTACGCTCACGGCCCGGACGTGGCGTGGGCCTGTTCGCTGGTCCCCGCCGGCACAGCCGAAGTGGTGGAGGGCGGCTATCGTATCACAGGTCGCTGGCCGTTCGTGAGCGGCTGCCAGCATGCCCAGTGGCTGTTCGCCTTCTGCCTTCCGACCCCTGACGGCGGGCCGGTCGAAGCATCGGAGCCAGGACCGCCCCCGATCCGAGGCGTGGCCCTGCCGGCCACCGCCTGGACGATCGAGGATACCTGGCGGGCGGAGGGCCTGAAGGGCACCGGCAGCCATCACGTTTCGCTGAAGGACGTCTTCGTATCCGAGGCCCAGACCTTCTCGCCCTTCTCGCCGCAGACCTGCTTTCCCGGACCGATGTACGCCTCGCCCCTGATGCTGATGCCCTTCCACTTCGGCGCGGTCGCGGTGGGGGTGGCCGAAGGCGCGATCGATGACATCGCCGCGCTCGCCAAGGCGGGGAAACGGTACAAGTTCGCCGACCAGGATCTCAGGGACTCGCAGGTATTCCATCATGAGCTGGGCCGCGCGGCCGCAGAGGTGCGGGCGGCGAGGGCGCTGCTTTACGCCCAGGCCGACCAGCATTGGGCGCTGGGCCTGGCCGGTGGACTTGACGCGACCGCGGCGGTCGACGGCGGCCAGGCGCTCGCCTGGATAGGCGCCGCTTGCGCCCGGGCAGCGGACGCCTGCTACACGCTGGGAGGATCGTCGGTCGTCTACGAATCCTCACCGCTGCAGCGGCGGCTGCGTGACATCCACGCCGTCACCCAGCACGCCACCTTGAACCAGCGCCAGTTCGCCTTCGCTGGCGCGCTGCTGGCCGGCCACCCCGCCAGGAGCCCGCTGGGCGGCTGAGACGTCAGGCCGGCGTGCCTGTGACGGCGGTCACTGTGCGGCCGGTCCAGTGCGGAGTTACCTCCAGTTCGGGCCAGGTGCGGCGTTGAACGAGACGAGCTCATCCGATGGTTCCAACCGCCGGCCCCTTGCTCGCGGTCATGGCGATGCTCCTGACCAAGCACTTCCTGTTCGACTTCGTGCTGCAGACGGCCGTGCAGCTACGAAGCAAGGTGCATTACGGCCACCCAGCCGGCCTGCTGCACGCCGGCCTGCATGCAGCCGGGAGCGTTCCGGCCCTGCTGGTGATCGGACCCTCGCCGGTCGGACTTGCGGCCATCGTGGTCGGCGAATTCGTGATCCACTACCACGTGGACTGGGGCAAGGAGCAGCTGCTGCGCCGGAAAGGCTGGGGCTATGTCGATGGCCGATACTGGGCCGTCTTCGGCGCAGACCAGCTGGCGCACGGACTCACGTACGTGGCGATGGCTCTCGCGCTCGCCGAAGGAGCATGACGTGCGAGGCTCAGGCTTCAGAGGCCTGGAGGTCGGTCATCGCGGCCATCGCCTCGTCCAGGTCCGGACCCGGTTCCGGCATGCGTGCGCAGACGGCCGCCAGCACTTCCGCCGCGCCCGCCCGCTCCTGTTCGCCTGAAAGCCGAAGAACCGCCAGCGCGGCGCGGAGCTCGAACAGCACCGCTCCCTGACCGCGCGCCACGACCAACGCCTCTTCGTAGCGCGCCCTGGCCGCGTCGGATTTGCTGGCCGCCGCCGCCAGGTCGCCCATCCGACGCAACAGCTCGGAGCGCAGCCACTGCTGCGAACCGTGGGGCCCTCCCTTCAACGCTTCTTCATAGCAGGCTTGCGCACGTTCGGGGCGGCCTGCGTCAGCATGGGTGTCGCCGGCGATCATCAGGTACCGCGGCAGGTGCTGCATGGCGAAGGCGTAGGACGGCCGCTCCACAGTCAGGTCGATGACCGCTGCGGCGTCGGCGCCACCTTCCATGACCGCGATTCGAGCCCGCACCAAGCTGACCAGGTCGAGATAGTGGGCGGCGCCCTCGATTTCCGAGATCGCCTGTTCGAGCATGGCGGCGTCGGCTTTGACGCCCGCCCAGTCGCGGGCGAGATAGTGAGCGTAGATCGACATGGTCAGGCCGATCACGCCGCCCATCGATCCCATGTCCCGCAGCCCTTGGCGCAGCTTGCAGCATGCCCCGGCCCAGGACTGGGCGCGGCCGAGCACCAGCTCGTTGATCACCATCGCACAGCGCGAATGAACCAGTGGCGACATGAAGTGGTATTCTGCCGGCGCGAGGGCCCCGCCGTGCGCCTCCATCGCAGCGGACGTCTCGTCGAGCAGCATCTGTGACTCCACGAAACGCCCGATGTAGCCCAGGGTTGTGGTGGCGGAGGACTTCACCAGGGCGAGTTCGACCGGATCCGCCGTGGGGGCCAACTCGTCGTAGGTGGCCTCAATGGTGCGGATGACGCCCTCCAGGTCTCCGTCTCCGTACTGGCCGATCCACAGCCGGCTGCCCGCCAGAGCGGCGACACGCCGGTCCTCGAGGCGCCGCGCCAGGCCATAGGCCCTGGCGTAGGCTGAGATCGCACCTGGCGCAGAGTGGCCGATCGCGCCCTGGGAGACGCCGCCCACCATCATCTGCAGATCGAGCTCCAGCCTGTCGCGCTCATGGCCGTCTGGAAGAGCGGCTGCCGCCCGCAATCCCCGTTCCAGCTGCGCCAGGCCTTCGCTCCAAGAACCGCCTCGCAGGGTCTTGATGGCGGCTCGGCGCCAGGCGTCGACGGCTTCCCGTGCCTGTCCCGCCTCGTCGAGGTGATAGGCCAGGAGCTCCGGCCGCGCCTCCGCCTGGGCGGCGAAGCTTGCCTTCAGCGCCTCCGCGATGCGGGCGTGCAGCAACTGCCGAGGACGGCGGAGCATGGCGCCGTAGGCGATGTCCTGGATCAGGGCGTGCTTGAACACATAGGCGGCGTCCGGTCCGGAACCGCGGGCGAAGATCAGGTCGGCCTCGATCAGCTGACGCAGGGCGTCGTCGAGAGCCGCGCCGTTGCGCTCGGCGACAGCGGCCAGCAAGGCGTGGGGGAACTCGCGGCCGATCGCCGCTCCGATCTGCGCCACCTCCTTGATCGGAGAAAGGCGGTCAAGCCTGGCCAGAAGCGACGCCTGCAAGGTAGGCGGCACCGAGATGGCCGGCGCGGGACCATCCGCTTCATAGGCGTCATCCGTTTCGCGAAGGGCCCCACTGTCGAGCACGGTGCGGGTGATCTCTTCGATGAACAGCGGCACGCCGTCGGCGTGCTCCATGATCTGGCGCAGGATCGTCTCGGGAAGGCGTTTGCCGCCGGCGATGCGCGCGATCATGGTCTGGGCCTCGACTGGCCGCAGCCGGGTCAGGGCCAGCATCGTCACGTTCGGCTGGCCGAGCCACTCGGGAGGCGGCTGGAATTGCGGCCGGTAGGTGATCACCAGCATCATCGGCACGCCGTCCTGCGCCCGAACCCTGGCGCGCAGCATTTCCAGCGAGCTCGGATCGATCCAGTGCGCGTCCTCGAAGAACTCGATCGCGGGACGCCGCCGGGCGCCCGCCAGCACGATCTGCACCAGAGCCCTGATGATCTCCTCCTTGATCTGTTGCGGGCTGAGGTCGAGCGGCGGATAGCGGCCCTCACCGGGTAGCGAGAGCAGGGTCGAGATCAGTGGAGGCAAGGCCGCAGGCAGGTCCCCGCAGCTGTTCCGGATGAATTCCTCGATCTTGACCAGCCTCTGGTCCGCGGCATCTGTGGAGGCAAAGCCACAGCTGGCCTCCAAACTCCGGATCACCGGATAGAAGGCGCTGTCGACGGCGTGAGGTGCACAGTATGCGGTGAACACCTGAGGGCCGCCGCCCTTGATCCGGGCCCGGAATGCGGTGATCAGCCGAGACTTTCCGACGCCCGGCTCGGCGCTAACGAGAACGATCTGAGGCTCGCCTTCCCTGGCCCGAAGCCACCGCCGCTCCAGCAGCTCGAGCTCTTCCTCGCGTGCGACCAGCGGGGTCTGGGCCGAGCGCAGAGCTTCGAACCGGCCCACCCCTTCGTTGGCGGACATGACGCGGAACGCCGGCTGAGCGATGGCGAAGCCCTTGAGTTGCAGGGCTCCAAGGGGCGCGTAGTTGAAGAGGCCGCCGGTGAGCGCGCGCGTGGAAGCTGCGATCACGACGCCCCCCTCTCCGGCGTGGGCCTGAAGGCGCGCGGCGAGGTTGGGGGTCTCGCCCGATATGGCCTGCTCGCGCGACGAGCCTTCGCCGATCAGATCGCCGACGATCACCGGGCCGGTGGCGACGCCGATGCGGACGCGAAGCGGACCATGCGGGCAATCCATGGCCGCCACCGCTCGGACCAGCTCCAGCCCCGCGCGCAGAGCCCGTTCGGCATCATCTTCATGGGCCGCCGGGTAGCCGAAGTAGGCGAGGACCCCATCGCCCATGTACTTCGCGACGAACCCGCCAAGGCGGCCGATCACGGCGGCGGCGGCCTCCTGATAACCGGCGATCAGATCGCGGAAGTCCTCAGGGTCCAGGCGGGTCGACAGGTCGGTGGAGTCGGCGAGGTCGCAGAACAGCACTGTCAGCATGCGCCGTTCAGCCGAAGCGTCGGCGGGCCGACTCCCCGTGACGGCGGGAGCGTGGTCTTGAGCGCTGACCGAGAGCGCCGCGCCGCACTCGACACAGAACTTGGCGCCAGCCGGGCCCTTGTGACCACAGGTCCCGCAGCACAGCGGAAGCCCGGCGCCGCATGCAGCGCAGAACTTGGCCCCGGCAGCTGATTCCCAGTCGCAATTAGGGCACCGCATCGTCCCCCCGAGGCAAGGTCAGGCGATCGTCCTGGCCAACTCGGCTAGCACGAGTATGACGAATCCCGCTCGTCCAAATCCGATGGCCCATTGGAAGTGCGTGAATTTGGTGCGGCAGATCTTGGCCAGCATGTGCAAGTGCCGAAGCTTTTCCCGGTGCTCGCGCGTCGCATCCAGGGCTTCCATCTGCTCGATGTACTCCTCGACCGGCAGGTCGAAGACAGGCGATTCCCAGAAAATGTGGTCCTGATGTCCGCGGTGGAGACGGGGCAGCACAGTCAGGAGCGAAAAGTGGCAGGACGCCAGGAACGCCACGGCTGAGAGAATGAAGAGGGCGCCCGCCGCCAGCCGCGCATGGGGCCGTGCGTCCGCCAATCCGACGAAGGTGTCGATGCAGAAGATCGCCATCGCGGCGTCGAACGCCAACAGGACGCCCGACTTGGCGTCGCAGAGAACGATGTTGTCCTGGAGCACGCCGCGCTCGAAGTCGGCGAAGCGCTCATGGAGAAGCTCGCGCTCCATCCTGGCGAATCTGTCGATGACGGAGACCACGGGCGGCGCCTCTGCTTCAGCCGGATCGGACAGCCTCCACACTCAGCCATCCGCCCAGCCGAGGGCAGTGACCGAGGTCACAGCGCCGGTCCGGCGGACGGTGGAGGATCGGGATGGCCGCTCTCCTCGGCCATCAGGAAAGGAAATCGAGATGTGGAATCGGACCTTTGGCTTGGCCGCGGCGAGCGCCGCCATCAGCCTCCAGCTGGTGTCGACCGCCAGCGCGCAGCCCTCGGCAGGACAGCTGTCGGTGATCGCCCACAAAGCGGCTCAGGAAGGCGTACGCGCCAAGGTGGTGTCATTCGCGGACCTGGATCTTTCGAAGGAAGCCGGCGCCCGTACGCTGCTTAGACGCATCAGGAGCGCGGCGCGGGATGTCTGCGGACCGGAAGGGCGGGAACTGGCGGAACGAGGCTTCCACACCTGCTTTCGAAGGGCGATTTCCGGCGCGGTGATGGAGCTCGACAATCCGGTGGTCGTCGCGGTCTATGAAGGCAGCCATCCGGCAGCCTGACTGAACAGCTTGGTGTTCCGGGCGGCCCAAGGCCTATACCGCCGGCGTCCATCCGGCAAAGGCCGTCAGGGCCGCCCGATCGAGCAGCTTCACGCCGTAGGGACCGATGTCGATCCACCCCGCGGCGCGCCAGGCGGCCAGCTTTCGATTCACCCTCTCGCGCGAGGCTCCAATCAGGCGCGCCATCTCGCCCTGCGACTGGGAAATGGTCGCGCGCTCCGAATCCAATAGCAGGCGCGCCAGGCGGGCGCCGATGTCGAGTAGGGCGCGCTCCTGCAGCAACAGGTCCGTGACGCGCAGTCGTCCAGCCATCATCGCCAGCAACTCGAGCGCCGAGGAAGGCTCGTCGCGCAGTGTCTGCAGGACGACCTGTCGACCAATCCGCCAGAGTTCGGATCGCGGCGCCGCGCGAACATCGGCGGACCGAGTCCCGCCGTCCAGCACGCCCATCTCGCCGACAAGGTCGCCGGGCCCCAGCTTGGCCAGCCAGACATCACGTCCGTCCTCAGCCGTAACCGCGATGTCCACTTCGCCGGAGAGAATGACATAGACGCCGTCGGCGGCGTCCCCCGCCAGGAACAGCGGCGAACCCGGCTCCAGCCGGACCAGCGAGCCGGCGCCAGCGAGGTAGCTGCGCCGCTCGGGCGAAAGCACCGCGAATACCGCATTGCGCGCCAAGGCGGCCACGATCTGATCGGCCTTGCGGGGGGACGGGCCACCGGAAGACATGGTGTGGTCGATGGCGGGCATCGAGTCCCTTCCACGTTGGGCCGGCAGGCTAGCAGGCGCGCTGAGCTCGACCAATTCAGCGCCGGTTCTGGTGGAAAGACTTCGCTCCATTGCCCTAACCTTGAGCGGCGCCTTCTGATACGGCCCCTGTGACTTAGAGGGCGTTGTGCAGGCGTCCTGTGACGCACGTCACAGCATGACGGCTCGTTGTGCACGCTGTGACCACCGTCACATTGGTCGGCCGCGGTTGAGGCTAAGCCCGCTGTGGGCGCGGGTGATCCGCAACCGGCTCGTGACGGGGTGGCGATGACCAGTCGAATGATGATGCGTTGGTGCTGCCTCGCGGCTGGCTCGGTGATCTGCCTTTGCGCAGCGGGAGCGCGGGCGGATTCCGCCGACGGGCCTCAGGTATCTGCAATCGGCGACGTGCTGGTCACCGCCCGCAAGCGCGAGGAGAATGTCCAGCGCGTGCCGATGACCATCGGCGTGGTGAAGGGCGCGGCGCTGGAGCAGCGGGGAGGCGACACCCTGTTTTCGGCTGCTCCGCTCGTCTCCGGCATGGTGTTCTCGCGAGCCCCCGACGACGGTCTCGCGCTGAGTTTCAGGGGCCTGGGCACGCCGGCTCGGAACCAGTCGTTCGACCAGTCGATCGCTCTGTTTCTCGACGGCGCCTTCATCGGCAAGGGCCGGCTCTACGGTGCGGACGTGTTCGACCTCGACCGCATGGAATTCATCAAGAGCACGCAGAGCACCTTGCTCGGCAAGAACACCGACACGGGCGCCATGTCGCTGGTGACCCGGAAGCCAGGCCCCGTCTTCGCCGGATATGCGAGCGCGGGTTACGAGGCCCAGAATGGCGGTTATCAGCTGGACGGCGCGGTCGACCTGCCCCTGGCGTCGATTCTGGCCGTGCGGCTCGCCGTCCACCGCCTCGGCGCCAATGGCTGGGTCCGGAACAGCATCAACGGCCTGCTGGGTCCCAAGGACGACAACTTCGGCGGCCGGCTGACCGCGGTCCTGACGCCGACGGCGGATTCCAAGTTCACCTTCACGTATCAGTATACGGACGATCACCGCATCGGTAACGCCTATCAGTACGACGACCCGGCCGGCGTGCTGCCGGCGGCGCTGGGCGAGGGGGTCCTCGACGCCCGAAGCGCGTCATTCGTCTCTCAGGGCGAAAGCGGCGACGACGTCCATCGGCTGAAGGCCCACGTCGTCAACCTCACCAGCGATGTCGACTGGAATGGAACGAAGGTCACCGCGGTGACGTCCTACATCACCTATCGCATGCATTTCGTCGACGACTTCGACTTCGGCCCGAAGGACGCCACTTATTTCGATCGGAAGGAGGACTACTGGCAGGTCTCGCAGGAGTTGCGGATGGCCTCGCCATCGGATCGCCGCTTTTCCTACGTGGCGGGGCTTTTCGCCTTCTACAACGACTGGAATTCGGTCGAGACTCAGATCTTCGACACGCCGCTGCAAGTGGGGCCGACGCCCTTCGAGACGATCTTCCAGGGCGGTTTCGCCAACGTCTTCAAGCAGCGCACGCGGACGCTTTCGGCGTTCGGCGAAGGAACCTGGCGGATCAGCCCGAGGCTGCGGCTGTCCGGCGGGGTTCGCTACACTGACGAGCTCAAGACAGGCTCTTGGGCTCGGCCTGCCTTCGCGCCCTTCACGCTGTGGAACCAGGTGATCAATCCGCCCTTCCCACAGACCCCGCTGCGGTTCTCCGACCGCTTCCCGGACGCCAACGCGTCGGTCCAGTACGACCTGTCCAAGGGCGTGATGCTCTATGTGGCGTTCGGCCTGGGCTCCAAGACCGGCGGGTTCGCGGAATCCTCACGGGTCGCCACCGGGAATCCGGCGGTGGACTCGAGGATCGATTCCGAGACCACCTGGACCTACGAAGCCGGCTTCAAGTCGACGGTGCTGAACGGAACGGCGCGCCTGAACGCGTCACTGTTCTATATCCGCGATCCCAAGTTCCAGGATCTCAACTTCACCGGCGCCGAATTCATCACCCAGAACATCCCGGTGCGCAGCATGGGCGCCCAGGCCGAGTTCGCCTGGCAGGCCAATCCCTGGCTCAAGTTCGACAACGCCTGGACCTACACTGACGCCAAGGCGCTGCTGACTCCGAGCTTCACTCCATCCCAGTCGCCCAAGTGGTCCGGCTATTCCGGAGCCAGCATCGAGACGCCGATCTGGCCCGGCGGCCTGGTGGCCGGCGTCAGCGCCTATGTCCGCTACCGCTCGAGCATGCACAACCTGCGGTCCTGGACCTATGGCTCCTCGCCGCTGACCACTTTGGACCTCTCGGGAACGCTGAAGGCGCCGAACGGACGGTGGGAGATCAGCGTGGTCGCCACCAACGTGACCAACGCCGTGTCGGCGGACTTCAGTTTCCCGCCGCCGGACCCGACTCTGCCGCCCTCGGTGGTGATCGCCTCGCCCGCGCCCTTGCGCGCCATCTGGCTCCAGGTCCGGACCGACTTCTGAAGCTAGTCGCCAAGCCGTAACGCGCGCGGCCGTCGCCGGAGCGCGGCGATCGGCGTGAGCGAATGGCTTGCCACTCCATCGATTGCATATTACTGACTGACCAGTCGGTTAGTTATGGAATGGCGATGACCGAGACGGCTGCCCCTCGTTGGCGAAGGCGGAAGACCGCAAGGCCGAGCGAGATCGTCGCGGCGGCGCTGGACGTCTTTGCCGAAAAGGGCTTCGCCGCCGCCCGGCTGGACGAGATCGCCGCCCGCGCTGGCGTCTCGAAGGGCGCGCTCTATCTCTACTTCGACACCAAGGACGAGCTGTTCCGGGCGGTGGTGAACGAGGCGGTGACGCCGAACCTGCAGGCGATCCAGGCCATGGTCGAAGCCTACCAGGGGCGTTTCGCCGACCTGGCGCCGCTGATCCTGGCGCGGCTGGCGCATATCGCCTCTGCGACCCGCGTCCCGGCGGTGGCCAAGATGGTGATCGGCGAGTCCCGCAATTTCCCCGACCTGGCCAAGGTCTGGCACGACACGGTGATCTCCGTAGGCCTGGGCATGGTCAGCAGCCTGATCGCCCGCGCCCAGGAGCGGGGCGAGGTCAGGCCCGGCGATCCGCGCCTCTACGCCCTGTCGCTGGCCGGGCCGATGGTCGCGGGCTTCATCTGGCGCGAGGTGTTCGTCCCGATCGGCGCCGAGCCGATCGATACGGCCCGGCTGGCCGAGCAGCACGCCCGCACGGTGCTCAGCGGCATGCTGACCCAGCCGGAGCCTGCGTCGTGAGGGCGGGGCTGGCCTTGGCGGCGGCCGCGATGGCGGGCCTTTCGGCTTGCGCCGGCGTACACGGTCCGGCGCCGGCCTTGCCGTCGCAGACGCCCGCCGCCTTCGCGGAAGCGGATCCGGCGACGCCCGCCGGCCAGGCCGACCTCGCCGCCTGGTGGACCCGGTTCAACGATCCGGTTCTGGACGAGCTGGTGGGGCGGGCCCTTCGCGGCAATCTCGACCTGCAGCAGACCGCCACCCGGATCGAACAGGCGCGCCAGCAGGAGGTCGTCGCCGGCGCCCGGCGCCTGCCATCGGCGCAGGTGGACACCTCCGCCAGCCGCAACCGCATCAGCGAGCACGCCATTCCCCTGCCGCCCGGCGCGGGTGGAGGGACAGGGCAGGGGCCCTCGCCGTTTGGAATCCCCGGCAGCGAGTTCAACAGTTTCCGCGCCGGGCGGCAGGGGAATGGCG
>FTHA01000662.1_pt1 | contig 26447 bp, 18 predicted proteins | sample 1640771 | NCBI WGS metagenome assembly FTHA01 (sample SAMEA3914789, study PRJEB12502) | metagenome | biome: forest; material: soil | place: Canada | collected 2011-07-03 | depth 0.3 m | reverse complement strand
GCCGCCTTCGCCATGCCGCACCGGGCGCACCTGGAGATGGCCCGCGGCCCAGCGCCCCGGCCGGCGGAGTAGGTCGACCGAAAGGATTGTGACTTATAACGTTATGCGTTATATTTAGGTCCAATGATCCGGAGCTTTCGCGACCGCGTGACTGAACGACTCTGGGACGGAGAAGGGTCACGTCGGATACCGCCCGACGTTCAGAACGCGGCGCTCAGGAAGCTTCGGATGATGAACCAGGCGCGGCGGCTGGATGATCTTCGAGTTCCGCCGGGAAATCGACTGGAGGCGTTGACGGGCGACCGGCGGGGCCAACACTCGATCCGGATCAATCAACAATGGCGGATCTGCTTCCGCTGGAATGACGGCAGCTGCGATGATGTCGAAATCTGCGACTACCACTAGCCCAGAGGCGTTGGGTGATCGGCTCCAGAATCCGACCCCGGGGGACATCCTGCTCGAGGAGTTCCTGAAGCCGCTCGGCATGAGCCAGACGGCCCTGGCCAAGGCGATCGGCGTCCCGCCCCGCCGTATCAACGAAATCGTGCTGGGCAAGCGTTCGGTCACCGCGGACACGGACCTGCGGCTGGCGCGCTATTGGGGCGTGTCTGAGGGCTTCTTCCTGGGTCTTCAAACCGATTACGACCTGGTGGAGCGTCGCCGCCATCTTGGCTCTGAACTGGACAAGATCACGCCGCGGGCTGCGTAGCCTCCAACGCAACCGCATCCCCCACCCTGACCGCGCCGCCCTGGATCACGTTGCAGCAGACGCCGCCGCGCCAGTCGGTCTTCATGGCCTGCTTCAGGCCACGCAGGGCCTGTTCCATCAGGGCGCAGGGCTTGGTCTCGTCGGCCACCTCCAGTTCCACCTCGCCGATGGTCAGGCGGGCGCCGATCAGGCGCGGGGGCTCCATGCCTTCGACATAGAGATTGGCGCGGCGTGTGAGCCAGGGCAGGGGATCGCGGGCGCCGGCGTCCCTGCAGGCGGCTTCCCAGCCTTCGCGGAACAGGACCGTCACCTGGCGGCCGGGCTTGCCGCCCCGCGCGTCGCCGGCGATCCCGGTCTCATAGCTGATGTCAGCCCGCTCGAGCTCCTCGAGGGGTTCGCCGATCACGGGCGCGCGGGCGATGCCGATCAGCCGGCCGGGCATGGCCGTCTCCGTCCTGAGGTTCAGCCCTGGGTGGCTGTCAGCTGACCTTCACGCGGGCGGCCGATTCCGGCAAGTCGGACCCGAAGGCGCGCTGGAAGAACTCGGCCACCGTCGGGCGCTCCAGTTCGTCGCACTTGTTCAGGAAGGTCATGCGGAAGGCCAGGGCCAGGTCGCCGCCGAAGATCTCGGCGTTCTGGGCCCAGGTGATCACCGTACGGGGGCTCATCACCGTGGAGATGTCCCCATTGATGAAGGCGTTGCGGGTGAAGTCGGCGACGCGGACCATGGCCGCCACGGTGCGCCGCCCCTCGGGCGTCTTGCCGTAATTGGGCGTCTTGGCCAGGACGATCTCCTGCTCGACGTCGTGGTCGAGGTAATTGAGCGTCGAGACGATGCTCCAGCGGTCCATCTGGCCTTGGTTGATCTGCTGGGTGCCGTGGTACAGCCCCGTGGTGTCGCCCAGGCCGATGGTGTTGGTGGTCGAGAACAGCCGGAAATAGGGGTTGGGCCGGATCACCCGGTTCTGGTCCAGCAGGGTCAGGCGGCCCTGCGCTTCCAGCACCCGCTGGATCACGAACATCACGTCCGGCCGGCCGGCGTCGTATTCGTCGAACACGAGCGCGATGGGCCGCTGGATGGCCCAGGGCAGCATGCCCTCGCGGAACTCGGTGATCTGCTTGCCTTCCTTCAGGACGATGGCGTCCTTGCCGACGAGGTCGATCCGCGACACGTGGGAGTCGAGGTTCACCCGGATCATGGGCCAGTTCAGCCGGGCGGCCACTTGCTCGATGTGAGTGGACTTGCCCGTGCCGTGATAGCCCTGGATCATCACGCGGCGGTCGTAGGCGAAGCCGGCGCAGATCGCGAGGGTGGTCTGCGGATCGAACTGGTAGGCCGGATCGAAGTCCGGCACGTGTTCGTCGCGATGTGAGAAAGCTGGAACCTGCATGTCGGAATCGACGCCGAAGGCCTCGCGGATGGAGACCTTCTTGTCGGGGGCCAGGGCCAGAAGCGGATCTATGGATTCTGTATCAAGCGGCATGATGCGACCCATTTACGGGCGTTAGGCCGTACGGTCCAGCACGGTTGCGCGACTCAGGGTCGATGCGATCATCAAGGTGGCGAAGAGGGACGCATGGCGGACAACCGGCCTGGTGAAGAGCTCGCCCGCGAGCTTCTGGGCAAGCCTTACGGCGAACTGACACCGATTCAGAAGAGCGTGATCGACCTCATCTGCGCCGAGGCGCCGGCGGAGGTGGGCAGGCATCTGAAGCTCGACGACCGCACCTTCTGGGAGCGCCTGGCCGACCATGTGGCGGCGGTCGGCGGCTCCTGGGCCTTCATCGGCGGCTTCTTCGTCTTCCTGCTGTTCTGGGTGGGCGTGAACGTCTGGCTGCTCGGGCGGTATATCGCCAGGCCCTTCGATCCCTATCCCTTCATCTTCCTGAACCTCATCCTGTCGATGCTGGCTGCGATCCAGGCGCCGGTGATCATGATGAGCCAGAACCGCGCCGCGGCGAAGGACCGGCTGCAGGCCGAACACGACTACATGATCAACCTGCGCGCGGAGCTCGAGATCATGCGTCTGCACGACAAGCTGGACGAACTGCGCTCGCGCGAGATCGAGACCCTGGTCCAGGCCCAGACCGAGGCGCTGAAACTGCTGAGGGAGGAGGTGGCGGCGCTCGGCGCGAAATCCACAAGCAGGATCGCCGCACCGAAGCGGCAGGAAAAGAGCAGCCTCTCCCCACCAGCGGGGAGAGGGACGTAGCACTCAATCTTGGTTCCCCTCATGACCCCTGAACCCTTCATCGTCGTCTTCGCCCTGTTCCCGGACCTGACCCAGCTGGACTTCACCGGCCCCTGGGAGGTCCTGACCCGCCTGCCGGGCGCGGAGGTGATCATCGCCTCGGAGGCGGGCGGGACGGTGCACGCGCGCCATGGCCTCGCCTTCGCGGATGTCCGCAGGCTGGCGGATGTGGAGCGCTGTGATCTCATCTGTATTCCGGGCGGACCCGGTACGGCCGCGGCGATGCTGGACGAGGCCTACATCGCGCAGGTCAGGCGGCTGGCGGCTGGGGCGCGGTTCATCACCTCGGTCTGCACCGGCTCGCTGGTGCTGGGGGCGGCGGGGCTCCTGAAGGGCAAGCGCGCGGCCTGCCACTGGGCGTCACGGCAGTTCCTCGAGGAATTCGGCGCCATCCCGTCCAAGGAGCGGGTGGTGGTCCACGGCGACGTCATCACCGGCGGGGGCGTCACCGCCGGCATCGATTTCGCGCTCACCGTCGCGGCCGAGGTGGCCGGCCGCGAGCACGCGGAGTTCATCCAGCTGTCCCTGGAGTACAGCCCCAAGCCGCCGTTCAAGTCCGGCGCCCCCTGGAGCGCCCCTGACGCCCTGGTGAATCGCTATCTCGCGGCCACGCGGGCCTGGACCGAAGAACGCGCCAGGGCGGTTAAAGCGGCGGTGGCGCGGCTTTAGGCAATGAGGCCTGCGGTCGCCGCGCAAAATGGCGCCGCCTGAGGGGCCAATTCTGGTCAGTTCTGCGGCGTTTGCGGCCCCTGAAGGCAAGCTTGCGCTTGATCCTGGCCCCGACTGCAATTCATGCTAGTGTCACGCGGCTAACGAGGCTGAAGGGCGGGCGCATGTCTCTTACAATTTCCAACAGGGGCCGCCTGGCGGCCGCCGGTGCGTTTGTGATTCTGGTCGCAGGCGGCGCCTACTATGTCGGGCGTATCTATCCGCCCCAGGCCGGTCTGACCGCCGGCACGATCGTTCCGGCCGAACGCTATCGGTCCAGCCAGGTGCAGGCCGCCGACGTGGCCCTGGGCGACAACGCCGTCCCGCTGCTGATGCAGACCGACGCCTTCGAGCTGATGATCAAGAACCCGGCCTTCCGCGCCCTGGCCGCCGATCCGGCCTTCATGGCCCTGGCGCAGAATCCCGCCGCCCTGAACGCCATCGCCAAGAACCCGCAGGCCTTCCTCGCCCTGGCCAAGGACTCCAGCGCCTTCTCGGCCCTGGCCTCCCAGGCGGTCGCCAGCCAGACGGCCCAGTCCCTGGCCTTCTCCATCATGGCGTCCCACGCCCCGGCCATGCAGGCCATGGCGACCCAGCCCCCGGCCTTCTCGGTCATGGCCAGCCATCCCGCGGCCTTCGGCGCCTTCGCCAGCCATCCCGCGGCCTTCTCGATCATGGCCGCCAACGCGCCGGCCTTCGCCGCCTACGCCGGCCATCCCCAGGCGTTCGCGGACGCGGTCGCCCATCCGGCGGCGGTCCCGGCGATGGCGTCAAACGTCGCGGCCTTCCTGGCCCTGGGTCATGACGCCAACGCCATGGCCTCGATCCACGCCGACTCCCAGGTGTTCGCCTCCATGGCGGCCAAGGGCTCGGCCTTCAGCGCCCTGGCCAGCGACGCCAAGCTCTTCGCCGCGATCTCGCAGTCCAGCGCCTTCTCGGCCATGGCGTCCAACGCCCCGGCGTTCCTGACCCTGGCGCGCAGCCCCGAGGTGCTGACGGCGGCGGCTCAGAGCGCATCCGCCTTCGCCATCTCGGCCGGCGCCGCCAACCAGGGAGGCTCCGCCAACCACCTGGCCCAGGACGTCACCGCCCCGGCGGCCATCGTCATGGCGTCCAACGGCCCGGCCATGCGGGCCATGGCGAGCCAGCCCCCGGCCTTCTCGGTCATGGCCAGCCACCCGGCGGCCTTCGGCGCCTTCGCCAGCCATCCGGCGGCCTTCTCGATCATGGCGGCCAACGCGCCAGCCTTCGCCGCCTACGCCGGCCATCCCCAGGCGTTCGCGGACGCGGTCGCCCATCCGTCGGCGGTCCCGGCGATGGCGTCAAACGTCGCGGCCTTCCTGGCCCTGGGTCATGACGCCAACGCCATGGCCTCGATTCACGCCGACTCCCAGGTGTTCGCCTCCATGGCGGCCAAGGGCCCGGCCTTCGGCGCCCTGGCCAGCGACGCCAAGCTCTTCGCCGCGATCTCGCAATCCAGCGCCTTCTCGGCCATGGCGGCCAATCCCCAGGCCTTCGCCTTCCTGGCCCAGAACCCGCAGGCGCTTTCGGCCGCCGCGCACGGCGCTTCGGCCTTCTCGGCCGCGGTCGGCGCGGCCAACCAGGCCGCCTCCGCCAGCCACGTCGCCCAGGGCATGACCGCCCAGGCGACCTCCGCCATGGCGCAGTATCCCCAGGCCTTCGGCGCCATGGCCAGCCAGCCCCAGGCCTTCGCCTCCCTGGCGGCCAATCCGCAGGCGCTCCAGGCCCTGGCGCACAACCCCTCGGCGTTCCAGTCCGCGGCCTCCAGTCCGGCCTTCGCAGCGCTCGCTTCCAGTCCCGCCTTCGGCGCCATGATGACGTCGCCGGGTTTCGCCAAGGCCCTGACCGAGCACTGAGGGCGCCTGTATCAGTCCTGGGGCTTTGTGCATGGGGTATGACAGCCGATCGGCCGGCGTAATCGGCCTGACGGCGGCGCTCGCCTGGGCGTCCGCCGCGGCCCACGTCCAGGCTCAGGCCCAGCCAGACGCGTCACATTCCGCCGAAGCGCCGCCCGCGGCCCAGGTCGGCGTCGACAAGCCCCCGCCCAAGACCCATCCGCCGACCGAGGAGATCGATCTCAACCGCATCGAGACCAAGGACCTGAGGCTGCTCTACTTCGACCCGGCGGAGACCTATCTCACGCCGTACATCGCCCGCAGCTTCCTCAATTCCATGGCATTCCAGAAGAGGTTCTGGGGCTGGCGGCCCTGGGACAAGACCACGGTGCTGCTCAAGGATTTCTCGGACTACGGCAACGCCGCCGCGCGCGCGTCGCCGAACAACGCGATCCTCGTGGACATCGCGCCCCTCAGCCAGACCTTCGAGACCTTCAGCGCGGGGGAACGGTTCTTCACCCTGATGAACCACGAGCCGGTCCATGTCGCCACCATGGACGTCTGGGACGACGCCGACGCGGGCTGGCGACGGTTCTTCCACGGCAAGCCCATGCCGCTGCAGGATCACCCGGAGTCGATCCTCTACAACTACCTGGCCACCCCCCGGGTGAACGTGCCGCGCTGGTATCTGGAGGGCAGCGCCGTCTTCATGGAGACCTGGATGGCCGGCGGCTTCGGCCGAGCCCAGGGCGCCTATGACGAGATGGTGTTCCGCGCCATGGTCCGCGACAGGGCCCGCTTCTTCTCGCCGCTGGGCCTGGAGTCTGAAGGCACCGCCATCGACTTCCAGGTGGGGGTCAACGACTACCTCTACGGGACCCGGTTCTTCAGCTACCTGGCCCTGACCCGGACGCCGGAAAAGGTGGTGCAGTGGCTGCGCCGCGACAACGGCAGCGCCGGCTACTACTCGGTCCAGTTCAAGAAGGTGTTCAACCAGTCCCTGGACGACGCCTGGCGGGACTGGATCGCCTGGGAGCACGACTTCCAGGCCAGGAACCTGGCGTCGGTCAGCCAGTATCCGCTCACGCCCGTGCGCCGCCTGACCCCCCGCGCCCTGGGCTCGGTGTCGCGGGCCTTCATCGATCCCGCTACCGGCGAGATGATCGGCGCCTACCGCTATCCCGGCGTCATCGGTCACGTGGGCGCGCTCACCCTGGGGTCGGGGCGCATCCGCCACCTCGCCGACGTCCAGGGCGCGATGCTCTACCGCGTCCCCTCGCTCGCCTACGATCCCGACGCGGGCAGGGCCTTCTACACCACCGACAACTATGCCTACCGCAACCTGATGTCGGTGGATGTGAAGACCGGGGCGGTGAAGACCCTGATCAGTCATGGCCGCATCGGCGACATCGTGCTCAATCCCAAGGACAAGTCGATCTGGGGCCTGCGCCATCTGAACGGCTACGTCACCCTGGTGAAGATCGCCCCGCCCTATGACGGCTGGACCCAGGTCCACACCTTCCCCTACGGCCGCATTCTCTTCGACCTGGACATCTCGCCCGACGGTTCGATGCTGTCGGCGTCGGTGGGGGAGATCAACGGCGACCAGTCCGTGCAGGTCTTCAGGCTGGACGACCTGGCGTCGGATGATCCCAAGCCGTCGGCGGAGCTGAAGCTGGGCGGCTCCACGCCCGAGAGTTTCGTCTTCTCACCGGACGGCAAGTCGATCTACGGCAGCGCCTATTACACCGGCGTCTCCAACATCTACCGGATGGACCTGGCGACCCAGAAGGTGGAGGCGGTCAGCAATTCCTCCACCGGCCTGTTCCGGCCGATCCCGCGCGCCGACGGCTCGCTGATCGCCTTCGAATATACCGGCCAGGGCTTCACCCCGGTGAGCCTTGAGCCCAGGCCCCTGGACGATCTCGGCGCCGTCACCTTCCTGGGGACGCAGGTCGCCAACACCTACCCCGTGGTCAAGACCTGGGCGGTGGGCTCGCCCGCCGCAGTTCCACTCGATCAGATGATCACCAGCCAGGGCAAATACTCGCCCTTCAAGTCCATGACCCTCGCGGCGACCTATCCGGTGATCGAGGGCTACAAGGGCAAGCTGGCCTTTGGCGGTCACCTGATCGTCGAAGACCCGATGCAGTTCGACCAGGCCACGGCGACCCTGGCCTATTCACCGGCGGCGGGGCTGCCACTGTCGGAGCGGTTCCACGCTGACCTGAAGGCCCACAACATCTCCTGGAACGTCGAGTACTGGCACAACCAGTCCGACTTCTACGACCTGACCGGTCCCACCGATCGCGCGCGCAAGGGCGACGCCCTGATCGTCGGCTACCACAAGGCGGTGGTCTACGATCCGCCGCGGCAGCTGGATCTCACCGCCGAGGTCGGCGGCTACATGGGGCTCGACCCCCTGCCGGGGGCCCAGAACGTGGCCTCGGGGACGGATCGCAACATCGCCTCGCTTCGGCTGGGCCTGAACTATGTGGACACCAGCAAGTCCCTCGGCGCCGTGGATCACGAGCGGGGCCTCTTGTGGAACGTGAACTTCGAGCCGGACGTGTCCAGCGGCGGCGCCTATCCGCGCGTCCGCGGCGGCCTGAGCTTCGGCGTCCCCACCGGTTGGGCCCACTCCTCGGTCTGGCTCTACAACGCCGCCGGCGCCGCCATGGGGGACGGCGGCAACCCCCTCGGCAGCTATTATCTCGGCGCTTTCGGCAACAATTACATCGATGATGGCGAGGTGAAGCGCTACCGCGAATATGAAAGCTTCCCGGGCTTCAGCATCGACGGGATCGCCGCGCGGCGCTTCGCCAAGAGCCTGGCGGAGTGGAACCTGCCGCCCGTGCGCTTCGCCGATGTGGGGCGTCCGAGCCTCTATCTCAGCTCCCTGCGTCCGGCGGTCTTCGCCGGCGTGCTGCGGGCCCAGCCGGCGGCGGGGCCGGCCTGGACGCTGGGCTCGGTGGGCGGCCAGGTGGACTTCAACTTCACCTTGGCCCTGCGGCTGCCGATGACCTTCTCGGTCGGCTACGCCCGCGGCTATGAACTGGGCGGCCCGCCCGGCGTCGATCCCGGTCGCCGGCGGCGGGGCGAGCTCATGTTTTCGCTCAAGATCCTCTAGGCGCGCCATGGATCCGTTGATCATCAAGACCCTCGTCGCCCTCCTGCCGGTGGTGGTCTGCCTGATCGCCTTCGAACGCCTCGACGCGTTCAAGCTGGTGGGATTGCTGGATGTCCTCGGCCTGCTGGCGGCAGGGGCCGTCCTCGCCACCGGCGGCTATTTCGCCAACGGCGGGGTCCTGGACCAGTTCCCCATCGGCATCACCGACTACACCCGCTACGTCGCCCCGACGATCGAGGAGGTCCTGAAGGCGGGGCTCATCATCGCGCTCTTCGCCTTCAACCGCGTCGGCTATCTGATCGACGCCGCCATCGCCGGCTTCGCGATCGGCTCGGGCTTCGCCCTGGCCGAGAACATGTTCTTCCTGCAGCAGTTCACCGACGCGAACCTGGGTGTCTGGATCGTGCGGGGGTTCGGCACCGCCATCATGCACGGCGGCGCGACGGCGCTCATGTCCGTGCTGTCGCTGGTGCTCTATGCGCCGCGCCTGCGCGTCTCGGCCGAGCGTTTTCACTTCAACGTCCTGCTGTTCCTGCCAGGGCTCGCGGTCGCCATCGCGGTCCACGCCATGTTCAACCAGTTCCAGCAGGCGTCGCTCATCGCCATGGTGGTCGTGCTGGTGATCGTGCCCCTGTCGCTTTTCGCCATCTTCGTCCTGGGCGAGACCTACGCCCACCGCTGGCTCGCCGAGGACAACGAGGCCCACGCCAGGCTGCTGGCGGACATCCGGTCCGGCGCCTTTGACGCCACCTCGCACGGCCGCGCGCTGCGGGCCCTGGCCAATCGGATGGACGACGCCTCGGCCCGCGACCTGTTCGACTACGTCCGCGTCAACGCCGAGCTGGTCGTCCGCGCCGACGCCACCCTTCTGGCGCTCGAGGAGCACGCCCATGTGGCGCTCGGCCCGAGCGTGCGTGAACAGTTCCACCACCTCCACGCCCTGGAACGCCGTCTCGGCCACGCGGCGGTGATGGCCGTGCGCCAGCACCTCAGCTTCTCCCGCGACGACCTGTGGAAGCTGCACGAACTGGAAGCCGACAGCGGACGCCGGGAATTTGAGGCGTAAGCCGGGACGCCATCGGAGCGTATGGCGCGCCAGCCGTCGCGCGTAGCCCGCAGCGATGGAACGGGGAGGCCACGACCAGATGGACTGGAGCATTCTCTTTCTGTCGGCGGACGGCCGGATCGGCCGAGGCAGGTTCTGCATCGGTCTTGCGTGCGTCATGCTCGCCAGCCTGGTGATCCAGGTGATCCCCGTGGCTGGCAAGTGGCTGGGGTTCCTGGTGCTCTGGCCGCAGGTCTGCATTCACGCCGAGCGGCTGCATGATATGGGCCGCACGGCCTGGCTGATGCTGGCGCCGCTTGGCGTGTCCTGTGCGGCGGTGGCGATCACAGTGATCGCGGGCGGGGCGGCGATCTTCGCGTCGGCGCCGGGCGCAGCCCCGAGCCTTGGCCCGCCGCTCGCGCCGCTCGGCGTCGCGGCGCTGGTCAGCCTGGGCTTCCTGCTGTGGGTCGGATTGTCCTGCGGGGCCGGTGAGGCCAACAGGTTTGGCGACCCGCCGGCGGCCTGACGAGACTGGAGCGCGGCGCCATTGCGCCCGAGCGTTGCGGCCGTGTTAATCTCGCGGCTCGAACGGGGAGGGGGCGTATGAAGTTCAGTGGAGTGTTGGCCGCAACCATGGCGGCTTCAATCGGCGTCGCGTCGCACGCGTTCGCCGCTAATCCGGCTGGGGAACCGACGCCATTGGGCGGCGCGGACGCCGGCCTGGACCTACCGGTCGAAGGCGTCATCACACGGCCCGACTGGGTCCAACTTCCGTCGGGCGATGACATGGCGCGGTTCTATCCGAATCTCGCCATGACCATGGGCCTCGCCGGCCATGCGATGTTGACCTGCAAGGTCACGTCCCTGGGCATGATCGAGGGGTGCCGGGTGATCGAAGAGACTCCGATCGGCTTGGGATTTGGCGCGGCGGCCATGCAGATGTCGCCGCTCTTCCGCATGAAGCCCTTGTCTGTTGACGGCGCGCCGGTGGGCGGGGGTGTGGTGACCGTACCCATCAGATTCACGATCGAGGATGACGTCGGTTCTATGCCTACAGCGGATATCCATGACCGGTCGCTGCCGGATGGACACAGCATGGAGCTGGCCCGCAGATTGGTCGCCGCGATTGGCGTATCGGACCGGGCCGCGGAAGCTATCAAGCTGACCGTCCAGAGGATGCGCGAAGCGCCCGAGGGCGGGTCGGGTGTCGATGCGGCCTCCAAGGCGGCGAGAGACGCTGCACTTGAATCGATCGAACAAGCCTACCTTGCCTACATCCCTCGATACCTGGACAGGGTTGCCGTGATCTACGCCAGGACCTTGTCGGAGAAGGATCTGTTCGACGTGGTAGCCTTCATGGAGAGTCCATCGGGAAAGACATGGATGGCGCACGAGGCGGACTTGTTGAGCACGGTCAGAGAAGAAGACGCGGATTACGCAAAGGTCTGGCAGGAGGACGCGAGGAGGAGGTTCTGCCTGAAGGTGGCGTGTGCACTTCCGGCCGCATCACGACAAGCGCCGCCGTCGGCGCGATGAGCGGCTTCGGGTCGGTTCCGTGCCGATGTTTGGGTCAGGGTTTGAAGCCCATGGACTCGAAATAGGCGACGACCTTCGGATTGGCGGCCAGTGAGCCTGCGAGGTCGGTGTCCGCGGCATGCTTCATGCCCTTGCGTGACTCCGCTACCGCCCGACCGAAGAGCGCGAAGGCGGAACTCGGCCCGACACGGACTGCCGCATCGAAATCCGACAGGGCGTCGTTCACCTCGCCGAGGCGCAGCCGGATCAGGCCGCGCGCCTCGAGCAAAGCCTGGTTTCCCGGCCTGACCTTGACTGCGGCGTCGCAATCCTGAGCCGCTCGCTGAGGCTGCTCGCTCCAACGTGAGGCGAAGATACAGCGATCGAACAGCATCTCCCCGAGACGGGGGTCGGCAGGATGGGTGGTGATCAGGTCGTCCAGATCGGCGACCGCGGCCCCAAAGCGGCCAGTCTGGCCATAGGCCCGAGCCCGACGCAGGAGGACGTTAGTGTCGTTCGGCGCCAGCCTGATGGCGTCATTGAAGTCCCTCCTGGCGTGGACTTCATCATTCAGCCGCAGATTCGCCATGCCCCGCGCGAGGAGCGCGAGCGGATCCTCAGGTTCCAGGCGCAAGGCCAAGTCGAAGTCATAGACCGCTGCGGCAAGTTGGTTGGCCTCGAAACGGGCGACGCCTCGGTTGTACAGGTGCTTCGAATTCCGCGGATCGAGCTGCGCTGCCTTGGAGAAGTCGGCGATTGCGTTGTCGTAGTCGCGATTGGCGAGGAAGACGACCCCACGACGGCTGAAGCCAGCCGCGTCAACCGGCGGCGGAAGCGATCCTGCGTCCAGGCTCGTCTGTGTCTCGGCGATCAGCGACGGCGAACGCACCACGACGTCCGTCTTTACCAGTTCGTGCAGTTTCGCGGCGGCCTTGTCTGCCTGGTCGGCCGGAAACTCGGCCTCCGTGCTGCGCTGGGTCGCATCCATGGTCACCACGCCGTCGTCGATACGGGAGATGCGCTTGAATTCCGTGCCCGCTACCGTGGTATCGACGTCCGTCGCATTCACCAACGAAAACCCGTAGCCGTGCTGCGGCAAGGTGATCTTCGCCAGCCACCTCACATAGGTGGGGTGGTTGACCGCGAAGGGCGCGTCCTGATGCGGCCCGGGTTCGCGTCTGTAGCTTGTGGTCCAGCCCAAGCTGCTGTCGCCGATATCGAATTCCCGAAAGGCGCCGTACTTGGACCAATCCACGGTGGCCGATCCGTCCATCGTCAAGCGCATCACATTGCGTATTTCGTCATAGGCGGAGTCGACCTGGCGAGCCTCGATCCACGGGTAGCTCTTGCGCCAGAGTTCACGCATGTATCTGTCGGTGTCCGCACGGTTCATGGCGTTGAACTGCAGTCGCCGCTCGATCGCCTCCTCGCCTCTATAGAGGGCCTCCACATGCGCAGGCGCGGGTGAATCCAGTCCGGCCGATGCGTCGACGCGCAGGAGGTATTCCGTAGCCGGTTCGGACAAAGGCGGCTGTTCGATCTTCTCCAGCTTCGCGCCGGCCGCCTGGACCGGAAGCACGTAATGGAACGATGGCGGGGACAGCTTGTCCAGGTCCCGATCGCCGAGGCGGGTGCCGTCGAGCCAGTAGGTTTTGCCTCCGATGACCGCCCTCACCATGACATGGTCGAACACCCCGAGAACCGGAAGGCGTTCATCCAGTCCGTCCCCCCCGGTGGTGCTGACCAGGGCCGGCTGAGCCTCGATCCCCAGCTTGCGCAGGATGGCGAGCAGCAGGGCGGTCTTGCCCTTGCAGTCGCCGAAGCGGCGCGCCCAGGTCACGTCAGCGTCCGCAGGCACGTAGCCGCCGAAGTTCATGCCCAGGAAGACATAGCGCGTTTGGTCTTCCACGAGCCTGAGAGCGGCGGCGGCGCGGCTCTTCGGGTCGTTGGTGAGCGCTTTGATCTTTTCGATCTCGACATCGACCGCCGAGCCCCCCTTCAGCGTCGAGGCCTTGGCGTAGAGCGGCGTCATCAGGGCCGCCACCTCGTCCCACCCGGCGAACTGGGTGAGTTGGAGCTGCCCCACGCGCGAGAATCTCGGCGGCGCCCCTTCAGGTGGCTTCGGTGCTTCGACGTTGGTCATGTCGATCAGGAGCTGGGTCTGGTCGGTTGTCTTGGTGATCAGGGGCGTTCCAAGCCCGTCGGTCGCCAGCCAGCGGACTGGCTTGTTGTTCGGCCAGATGGCGCTGAAGTGCGCGTGCGCAACGACGCCGGACGGATAGAGGGTGGTCGCCCCTTCGGATCGGCCCTGGAACACAGGGTCGTGGCGTTCGAACGTAATCGCCAGATCGACGATATCGCCAACCTGAAGGCCTTCTGGCTGGATCGTCGCCGTGAGCGTTCCATCGAGCATCGCGAGCTCAAGGTTGCTCTCTCGGCGGAGGATCGTGAACCTCTTGCCCCCGGCGAGCACGTCGATGACATTGTCGCCCCGCACGATGTTCAATTTATGGATCGTGACCGTCTCGGTCTCCGGGTTCCAGGATAACGAGAGGTTGCCAACGCCGCCGAGCGCCTGGGGCGAGAGCACCTTGGTCGCCGTTTCCGAGTAGAACTGGTCAGATGTCGGCCCCAGGAAGGCTTGATAGTTCTCCAAGAGTACCTGTGCCGCGACGGTTCCGCCGTTCGTGGCGGCATGGGGAATGGGCAACGGCTTCACCCAAGCCGGCGGCGGCGCGTAAATCGGCTGATCGCCCGCCGCTGCGCCGCCGGCCCAAGCAAGCGCGACGGACAATATGGACGCTTTGAGCATCATCCCCCCGATGAGCCGCTGTACGCGGCGTACGATAGCGGTGCGCCCGGCGCATGCAACTCCCAAGGGCAGGGGCCAAGCAATCGCGGCCGGCACGCCGCACGGTCACCAGATCGGCGGGATCAGGGCCCAGCTGCGCCGCATGTAGTCGGTGTAGGCCTGGCCGAAGTGCTGGCGCAGGGCCCGTTCCTCCACCCTGATGCGCCAGCCGAAGCCCACCAGGAAGAAGCCGGTCGCGGCGGCCAACGACAGCCAGTTGCCCATGGCCAGCCCGATCCCGGCCATGGTGATCAGGCTCCCGGTATAGGAGGGATTGCGCAGCCGCCGGTAGGGGCCGCGGGTGACCAGGGCATGGTCGTCCTGCATGAACACCGAGGTACGGAACAGCCTGCCGAGGGTCTGCACCGCCCACAGGCGCAGCGCCATGCCGGACCAGACCAGGGCGATCGCCCCCCAGAACAGGATCTCCGGCGGGCCGGCGATCTGCGTCTCGGGATGACTGTAGGCGGCGCCGAAGGCGGTGAACAATCCGACCGGAAGCATGATCGCGATCAAGAGGCGGCTGCCGCGGTCCTTGAGCTCGCCCGCCGCCGCCCGGCGGTCACGGCTGAGGATCCACATCTCCATGAAGAACCAGCCGCAATAGCTGGCCCAGAAGATGGTGCGCCAGATCGGCTCGGCGGCGAACAGGGGCTGTGACGTCGGCATGAGGCGGGCTCCCGGACACGCCAGCCTAGGCGCCGATCGGCCTCGTGCTCAAGCTGCGGATCGCGTCCAGCGGTAGCGGACGTCCGGTTCGCGCTCTTTGTTGCCGGCGCCGGCGTATGCAGGCCCGCCAGCCACGGCAGCCGGTGGTCGAACGCGGCGCGGTGCACCCGCGCGGCGGCGTCCATGTTGTGGAGGGCCAGGCCCCGGATGCCTGAGGTCACGGCGCTTCCGGCAGGAAGCCGCCGGTCTGGCGCGCCCAGAGGCGGGCGTAGAGGCCCTCCGAGCTGACCAGCTTGGCGTGCGGGCCTGTCTCGACGATGCGGCCGTTGTCCAGCACCACCAGCCGGTCCATCCGCGCGATGGTCGAGAGGCGGTGGGCGATGGCGATCACCGTCTTGCCGCGCATCAGCTCGGCCAGGCTCTCCTGGATGGCGGCCTCGATCTCGGAGTCGAGCGCGCTGGTGGCCTCGTCCAGCACCAGGATCGGCGCGTCCTTCAGCAGCACGCGGGCGATGGCGATCCTCTGGCGCTGGCCCCCGGACAGGTTCACCCCCCGCTCGCCGACGTGGGCGTCGTAGCCCGTGCGGCCCTTGCCGTCCTTCAGGCCCAGGATGAACTCATGGGCGTGCGCGCGGCTCGCGGAGTCGATCATCTCGGCCTCGGAAGCGCCTGGGCGGCCGTACAGCAGGTTGGCCCGCACTGAGCGGTGGAGCAGGGCGGTGTCCTGGGTGACCACGCCGATCGAGGCGCGCAGGCTCTCCTGGTCCACCCGCGCGATGTCCTGGCCGTCGATCAGGATCCGCCCGCTTTCCAGGTCGTAGAGGCGCAGGAGCAGGCTGGTGAGTGTGGACTTACCGGCGCCGGACGGTCCGACCAGCCCCACCCGCTCGTGCGGGCGGATCTCCAAGTCGAAACCTGAGAGCACCCCGCCGCCGCGGCCGTAGTGGAAGTTCACGCCTTCGAAGCGGATGCCGCCCCGGCCCACCGCCAGCGGCGGCGCCTGGGGCAGGTCCTGGACAGTCAGGGGCCGCGAGACGGTCTGCATGCCGTCCTGCACCGTGCCGATGTTCTCGAACAGGGCGCCCAGCTCCCAAAGGATCCACTGCGACATGGACTGCAGCCGCTGGGCCAGGGCCACGGCGACGGCGATGCTCCCCGGCGTGATCGCGCGGTCCAGCCACAGCCGGATCGACAGGGCGACGATGGCGAAGAGCAGAAGGTAGTTCAGGATCGACAGCAGCAGGTTCAGCGTCGTGACCCGGCGCATCTGGCGGTGCACCGTGCCCAGGAAGACGTCCATGCTCTCGCGGGCGTAGGCGTCCTCGCCCCGGGTGTGGGCGAACAGCTTGACCGTCAGGATGTTGGTGTAGCTGTCCACGACCCGGCCGGTCATCACCGAGCGGGCCTCGGCCTGGGCTTCTGCGATCTTCTGCAGCCGCGGCACGAAATAGATGCAGACGAGCAGATAGGCCGCCAGCCAGCCCATGAACGGCAGGCACAAACGCAAGTCCGCCGAGGCGACCAGCGCCGCCGCCGAGATGAAATAGACCCCGACGTAGACCATGATGTCGGCGACCTTGAACACCGCCTCCCGGATCGACAGGGCTGTCTGCATCACGGTGTTGGCCAGGCGCCCGGCCATGTCGTTCTGGAAGAAGCCGACGCTCTGGCGCAGCAGGAGCCGATGCATCCGCCAGCGCGCCTGCATGGGGTAGTTGCCCGCCACGCCCTGGTGGAAGCTCAGCTGCCAGGCGATCTGCAGCACCGGCAGGCCCAGCACCAGGAAGGCGGCCATGGCCCACAGCCGCGTGCCGTTCTGGGCCATGAAGGTCTCGGGACTGGACTTGGACAGCCAGTCCACCAGCTTGCCCATGAAGCCGAACACAGTGACCTCGGCCACCGAGATCAGGCCGCTCAGCACCGCGACGGTCATCAGCATGCGCCAGATCGGCCGGATGAAGGTCCAGAAGAACGCGCCCAGCCGCGCGGGCGGCGGCAGGGCCGCGTCCGGATAGGGGTCGATGATGCGCTCGAAGACGGCGAACATTCTGCTGGCTCGGGTGGTGGGCCGGACCCCGCGCGCCCGTGGCGCGGGCGGGGATCGACGGTCGGTCGAAGGGAAATGATAAGGATGCAGGGCTTTAGGCCGCGACGGCCCTGGAAGCCATCGCGAAGCTGCATCGAAGCCGGCCGCCGCGCGGGAGCCTTCTACGGCGGACCAGGCCGCGCGGCCAGGGTGCAACTGAAGCGCGCGCCGCTTTGCGCTCCACTGTGGCGCTGAAGCCATGGAGTTGGGCGTGGGCGCGCCGTCTTGTCGTTCGGCCGGGGCGTTTCGTCCGCCTCCTGAGCGCCGAACCCGATTTCGCACTCATCTTTCATCCACCAAACTCCATGCGCAATTGATCCAGCGCAACGCCGCCAGCCGCGGGGTTTCCGATCATGGTTTGATGTGCGGACTGCGTCGCGCGACCTCGGTGTCGCTGCTCAACCGTGTTCGAACAGGCGGGCGTCGCCGGTGAAATCCGGCTTCCCGTTCAGAAGGATGTGTCGTGACGACTGAGGCGGATGCGAAGGTCCTGCAAGGGCGGCGAATTCTGGTGGTTGAGGATGAGCCGCTGGTCGCCATGCTGATCGAGGACCTGCTGGAGGCCGAAGGCTGTGTCGTGATCGGCCCCGCGCCCAGGGTGGCGGACGCCCTGCGCCTGGCGGCGACCGAGCGGCTGGACGGCGCCCTGCTGGACGTCAGCCTGGACGGCGAGACCGCCTACCCCGTCGCGGACGCGCTGAAGGCGTCCGGTGTTCCATTCGCCTTCGTGACCGGCCGTGGCGCCGGGGGATTGATCGAGGCCCACCGTGGGTCTCCCCTCATCCTCAAGCCCTTCGACCCTCAGAGCTTCGGCGGGGATGTCGCGGCCGTTCTCGGTGGCGGCGGCCCCCACCTCAGGGGCCCCTGACCCTCCGCTGGCCCGCGGCGTCTGTTGCGCCTGCACCTCCGGCGTCTTAGGACGCCGTCATGGACCGGGGCGAGATTGAAGCGGGCGCGGCGAGGTTCGCGCGACTGACGGTCAAGCCCTTGGCCCGGCGGATCACGGAGGGCGCACTCACCCTCATCAGTGTCGGGCCGCAGTGCTGCACCGCCGCGGTCCTGAAACGCCTGAACCTTCGACACGCGGCCTTTCCCTTCGATTCGCTGTTCTCGAGCCTGGAGATGGTCCGCCACTGCGTCGCCGACGACTTCAGGACCTTTCTCGATCCTGCCGAGCACCTGTCGACACCGCTTGAGCTGCGGCCGACCCCGACGCTGCGCCGGGCCACACATCGGTTCTATGAGCGCCACTGCGGTCTCAAGGACGTCTTCAATCACCACGAAATGCCGGAGAGCCGCGCGCATTTCGAGCGGTCGGTCGAGCGGTTCCAAAGCGCGCCCGGCCCCGTCTTCCTGCACATGGTCAGGGATGAGCCGGACCGGGACGCGGTCCGGGCCCTGCGGGCGACCCTGCGCGGACCGCTGCTTGTGGTGGCGGTTCATCCTTCAGGCCCGGGCTACGGCCTGAGCGAACGAAACGGCGTGACGGTGTTTCGATCGCGCAGGGACATCAGCCCGCTCGGCTTCTACGACCTCGCCGACGAGATCACCTTCGCGACGTGGCTCGGCACGACGTTGGCCGGGCCTTAGCTCGCCGCCCCGCGCGCGGTCAGCCGGCGCTAGTGACGTCACGACCGTAATTGCGTGGGAGGGAACTTAGCCCCAGATCCGGCGCGCCGTGTCCGCCACCAGCTCCAGCTTGCGCCGCTCCTCGTCCTCGGTGAGCAGGTCGCCCGTGTGGGTCGAGGCGAAGCCGCATTGCGGGCTGATCGCAAGGTTCTCGATAGGCGCGAATCGCCCTTGATAAATCCGCGAATACGGCTTTTATAAACTCTAAAGTTGATCAACCGGTGTGCGAACTCAACCTGCAGCCGTCGGTTGACTCGGCCAAGCGTTCTACCATATTAGCGTAAGCTTAGCTGTAACGCAAAACGGTGGACGTAAAGGGGAAATCGTGCGCCATCTGTCGGTCTTTGAGGCCTTTCGGTGCTGCTGGATCAAATCCCTTCTGGTCCGGTCCCGCGCAATCAGACATTGGCATCTGGCCATATTCGTCGCGGTCCTGGGAACCCTGCCGTCGGGCGCCCTTGCGTGCGGCTTCGGCGTTCCTGTGGGCGGCCAATGCCGCGGCTATCTTACGGCCGGTTCGAGCTTCACCGTTCCATCGGACTGGACCTCGACCAACACCATTGAAGTGATCGGCGGCGGCGGCGGCGGGCAAAACGCGTCGGCGCCCTCGCCTTGGGGCGGGGCGGGCGGCGGCGGCGCCTACAGCCGGATCACTAATTTCAGCCTGACCGCCGGGGCGACCGTCAATTACAGCGTCGGCTCCGGCGGCGCCGCCTCAATCGCCGGGGTGAACGTTGGGACTGCCGGCGGCGACACCTGGTTCAACGGCGCAGGCCTATTTTCCGCAAGCGTCAGCGCCCAGGGCGGTCAGATTGGCAACTCCAATGTATCCGCTCAGGGCGGCGCGGGCGGCGCGGCGGCCAACGGCACAGGCGGCTTTAAATATTCAGGCGGGTCCGGCGCTCCTGCCTCCCAGTCAGTCAACAGCGGCGGTGGCGGCGGCGCGGCGGGCCCCGGCGGCAACGGCGGCAACGGCGGCTTAGGGTTCAACACGACCGGTCTGGGCGGCGGCGGCGGTGGCGGCGGCGGCGGCAATTCCGCTGTCGGCGGCGGCGGCGGAAACTTCAACGGCGCGACCGGCGGCGCCGCGGGCGCTGGGGGCGCAGGAGGCGGCGGCGCAGGCGGCGCGGGCGCGACCTACAACGCCTCGGGCAGCACCGCCGCGGCCGGCGCCAACGGTACGAACTGGGATTCCTCGCACGGCGCCGGCGGTGGTGGGGGAGGCGGCGCAGGAGGCCCTTTCAACGCCGCTTACGGCGCCAACGGCGGCCTTTACGGCGCCGGCGGCGGCGCCGGCGGCGCCCGCAATAATAATTACACCACCTGGGCGGGCAACGGAGCGCCGGGCCTCATTGTCATCACCTACACGCCGGCGTCTGGCGGCGGAGGGGGCGGGGTCGCCGGCGCGACCAACTACGCCTATGACACCCAGGGACGGTTGACCTGTGCGGCGACGCCGGACGGCTACTTCACCTCGTATATCTTCGACTATGCGGATAACCGAGCGCAGATCGTCCGCAACACCAGCGCCTGCATAACCGCCAACCAGAGCCAGGCGCCGGTCGCCAACAATGTCAGCGCCACGGTTGCGGAGAACTCCAGCAACAACTGGATCACCCTCAAGATCACCGGCGGCACGCCGACATCGGTCTCAGTGCTCGGATCGGCGGTTCACGGAACCGCGACCGCCAGCAGCGCCCAGATCTCCTATACGCCGACCAGCGGCTATGCCGGGTCCGACAGTTTCCAGTATTCCGCCAGCAATTCCGCCGGGACCTCGCCCGCCGCGACGGTCTCCCTCACGGTTGGCTCAACCGCGCCCGGGCAGGCGCCCGTCGCCAACAGTGTAAGCACCTCCGTTCTCTACGGTTCGACGAACAACTCGATCCCCCTGAACATCACCGGCGGAACGGCCGCCAGCGTGTCCGTCTTGCTACAACCCGGCAACGGCTACGCCACGGCCAACGGCACGTCGATTATCTATACGCCGACCGCTACGCAGCCGAGTAACGGAGCCAGCACGTCTGACAGTTTCCCGTACGAGGCGAGCAACAAATGGGGGACCTCGGCGGCGGCCAATGTGTCGATCACCATCAATCCTCCGGCCCCGACGGCTCACGCCGTCCAGGCCACGGTCGGCTACAACTCGAGCAACAACCCGGTCAGCCCGAGCGTCAGCGGAAGCTACACCAGCATAGCGGTTTCGAGCCAGCCCAGCCACGGCACGGCCGTCTCGAATGGACAAACGCTCTTCTACACGCCGAACAACGGATACCCGAGCAGCGGGCCGAGCGCTCTCGACGGCTTCCAGTACACGGCCACCTACGGATCTGTGACCTCGGCGCCGGCGACAGCTTCAATCACCGTGAACGGTCCGCCTGGCTCCAATTCGCCGACCGCCATTGCGGACACGATGAACCTCCATGGCTATGGCACTCCCCCCGGCACCTATGCTGCGGGCTGCATCGACCCCACCACCAATGACACCAGCCCCCTGGGCTATGCCTTGACGGTGACAGGTGTCACCGGACCCGCATCGGCGTCGCAGTACAGCGCGCAGACATCCTCTTCCTCGAGCCCGAACCAGGTCTGCTACTACTCGCCATATCCCGCCAACATCACCGACACCTTCACCTATAGCATCTCCGACGGCCACGGCGGGACTGCGACCGGCACCGTCACAGTCCATGTGACCTACTGATGAGAAGCGGTCGTCATAGCCGCGTCGCAAGCCTGCAGGTGGGGCCGCCCAACCTGGCTTTCTGCCGCGCCGCTTTGCAACGCTGCACGAACCTTTCGAGCACCACCCGCAGGGCGGCGCGGTCGAACCTGCCGGCGCTGCAGCTGTGCTTCAGATCCTAGTGCGACATAAGGTTGGGGGACCTGTCATGCGTCAGCGAATGGTCGGCTCCGAAATCGCCTCCTGCATGGTTGCAGCCCTTGCGGCCATCTGGGCGACGCTCCTCGTCCCCGCGGCCGCCGTCGCCCAGAGCTCTTCGTACCTGCCGATCCAGCCCCCAGTGGTTCAGATGGTCGACAAGAACAACATCGACCTGCTTGGGCCTGGTCTCACCTATCGCCTGCCGCTGCTGAGCATCGGACCCGCGGGCCCGGGCGGTCTCTCCTTCGAGGCGATCTTCAACGGAAGCTCGCCATCCGGCTGGAGCACAAATCTAATCGGCAGCGTCACGGTGGTCGGCTCGGGGCCGATCGGCCAGACGCAGCCATGGATCTCCGTCTCCGTCGGCGCTGGCGGCCATAGCGAGGCCTTCAACCTGCAGGGATCCTGTTCGCCGAGCTGTGTCTACGTCAGCGTCTACGGGACAGGCTCCACGCTGACGGTGGACACCACCGGGCACATCTTCACTTATACAGTGTCCGATGGGACAGTGTACAAGTTAACTTTCAATCTCGGGCTAACGAACAACCAACTCACAGAAATCGACTATCCGACCGGAGAAGTGGTGACTTTTAGCTACGTCCCGATGACGGTCACCCAGAACGGATACACCTCCACCTACAACCGGCTGCAATCGGTTACGACCAGCACGGGTTACGGCATTCATTTTGACTACGGTACGAACTCCGATCCGAGCTCGTTCATGACGATGCTCAAGGCGACGGGATGGAATATGGCCGTCGAGTATTGCGGCCCTACGGCCGCCAGCTGCAGCTTCACTCAGAGCTGGCCGACAGCGATATTCAATTATTCGGGCTTCTCCCCGTCGAACGTCCAGCCGACCAGCATCACCGACGCGGCCGGCCTCACCACGACCTTCGGATATTCGGCCTGGCTGGATACGGGCGGCTACTATCTGCAGACCATCCAGAAGCCGTCCGGCTGGAAAGAGACGATCGGCTACACAAACAGGGACGGGTGCGACCCCAACAAAAGCCCTTGCCACTACGTGGGCTCCGTCACCTATGGCGCGGGGACGTGGAACTATACCAATTACATCAGCCAGGGCAGTTCCCCCGGCATTACCAACTCTGTGATCGATCCGCTCGGGAACATCCGCACGCTCACCACGGGACCCGGAAACAACTGTCTGGTCATGGCCAACGACCAGGACGCGCTTGGCCGGAGCACCGCCTATCTGTGCGATACGTCGCACCGGATCACCCAGGTCACCCTGCCAGAGCATGGCTATACGAAATATGACTACGACACTCGCGGCAATGTCACCGGGGTGACCAAGGTTCCGAAACCGGGTTCCAACCTTCCGAACATCATCATGCACGCCGTCTATGACGACGCCTGTACGCCCCAGACCCAGAACAAGTGCAACAAGCCGAACTCCATTACCGATGGTCGGAACTACACGACAACCTATACCTATGATAACGGCACCGGCCTGCTTCTGGAGGTCCAGGGGCCGGTTGTCTCCGTCGGCGCCTCGAACATCCAGCCGACCACGGTGTACAACTACGCCCAGGTCCCGACGAAGGCATTGAGCAGCCCCAGCCAATTGTCGACGGTGGGGTCCGTCTGGAAATTGACCTCTACCGCGACCTGCGCCACGTCCGTCGCTAGCGTCCCCTCGCCGTTGACGATGACGTCCCCCCTTTCTTGCGGTGGCGGCGCGGTCGATGAGGTTATGTCTACGACCTCCTACGATGGCTCGAACAACGCCTTGCCGACAAGCGTCACCTCCGGCGTGCCCCTGGGAACCACCGGCCCCCGGGTGACCTCCAGCACCGCCTACGACAATGTCGGAAACGTCTCGGCTGTCGTGGGACCGCTGGGGACGCTGGGGTCGGACTTCACGACGAAGACCTGGTACAACGGCATGCGCCAGAAAGTCGGAGTCGTCGGACCGAAACCCGACCCCGCCAACGGCCTGCTCTATCGCGCCCAGCATATCCTGCACTCGCCGGACGGCCTGGTCAGCGAAGTCGATCGGGGCACGGCCACGGGCTACGACAATCCGGACGCGTCCGGCTCCAGCTTCGGACCCAAGATCAAGCAGGTCACCGCCTACGACACCGTCGACCGCAAGAGCCAGGACGAGGTCATGGACGCCGGCGGCACGATCTATCAGGTGACGCAATATGGCTACGATCTGGCGAACCGCCTGCTATGCACCGCCGTGCGGATGAACCAAAGCGCGTTCGCAACGCTCCCCGTCGCTGCCGACCCATGTTTGCCGTGGCGCCCTTCCGGGTCCGATGGCCCCGACGGCCCCGACCGCATCACCCACAACAGCTATGACGCGGCGAACGAGATCACTGCGATCACCACCGGATACGCGACAGCCGCCCAGCGCGACGAGAAGAAGATCTACCTCTATTCCGACGACGGACTTCCCAGAGTGATCGGCGACGGCGACGGCAACCTGACGACTCTCGCCTATGACGAGCTCGATCGGCTCAATGCCATCGAGTATCCGAATCCGTCGGGCGGCGGCAGTTCGAACACCGACATCGAAAGGTACGATTACGACAATAACTCCAATGTGCAGCATCACACGATGCGGGACCAATCCGTCATCGGTTTCACCTATGACGGACTGAACCGGAAACTGACCAAGACTCCGCCGGAGTCCGCCAACGCCGTCTCCTATGGGTACGATCTTCTCGGACACTTGACGTCCGAGGGTTTCACCAACAACGCCGCCCTGAACCTGACCTACCAGTACGACGCCCTCGGCCGGAAGGTGAAGCAGACCGGTCCGTTCGGCCAAGTGCAATCGACGTGGGACGATGGCGGCCGGCGCACGCAGCTCAAGTGGCCGGACGGTAATTTCATCACCTACACCTACGACAAAGCCGACGAGATGGTGAACGTCGAGCAGAACAACGCCACGTCGGGCCCGGGCCTGCTGGCGAGCTTCTCCTATGACGATCTCGGCAATCGCACCGGCGTCACGCGCGGGAACGGCGTCTCGACCGCCTATAGCCATGACGGCGCCGGCCGGCTGACCAGCCTGGTCCACGCGGGGGTGGGCAACACCCAGGGCTACAACCAGATCCACTACAACGCCGCGGGCGAGATGACCTCGTTCACCACCACCAACGGCGCCTATGCCTGGACAGGCGCCAGCGCGCTCAATCAAAGCTACGCCGTCAACGGGCTGAACCAATACACCTCGGTGGGCGCTGCGCCCTATTCGTACGACCTCAGGGCCAACCTCAAGACCCTGTCGAGCGGCGGCGCCGTCTACGGCTACGACACCGAGAACCGCCTCACATCGATGACGGGATCGCCGGGCGCGATCCTGGGCTATTACGCGGACGGGACGCTTTGGAAGATCGTCGGAAGCGCGACCACTCAGTTCCTGTACGACGGCGACCAGATCATCGGCGAGTACGACGGCTCGGGCGCCCTGCAGCGCCGCTACGTGCCGGGCCCCGGGATCGACGAACCGCTCGTCTGGTACGAACACGCGGACCTGGCCACGCCGCGCTGGCTTCTGGCGAACCACCAGGGATCGGTGATCGCCTGGGCGGACACGTCGAGCTCGATCCCCAACGCCAACATCAACACCTACGACGAATACGGCCAACCAGGCTCATCCAACTCCGGCCGATTCCAGTACACCGGCCAAGCCTGGCTCCCGGAAGTCGCCGCCTACGACTACCGCGCCCGCAACTACCTGCCCTCGATCGGGCGGTTCATGCAGACCGACCCCAAGGGCTACGACGCGGGGATGAACCTTTACGCCTATGCCAGCGATGATCCGGTGGATCACAGTGATCCGAGCGGCCTGAGTTGGTTGAGTGACGCATGGGACTACACCAAGGGCTTGGCCGGCGAAATCTGGGGTGATGTCGAGGCCGGAGCGGTCCCGGAGATACCCGGGTCCGCAGCCGTCAAGGTTACAGAAGAAGTTGAGGAAGTTGCCGGAGCGGGGTCCGCGGAGGAGGAGGTCGCAGCAGCGGGTGCGAATCGCGAACCTGGTTCGTACACCACGATGCACGAAAGCGGTAAAGTCTACGAAGGTAAGGGGCCCCGGGTGCGGTCAGAGCTGAGCGGGCGGCGAATTGAGAAGGAAACAGGCGATAAGCACGTCGCCACTCACTGGGAGCAGGCTGAATCTGATCGGGAGGCCTTTAAGCAAGAATCGAGAAAGCTAGAGAATAGTGGAGGTGCAAAGTCGGATAAAACACACAATAAGATCGATTCTCCAGGCACAAAATACCGCCGACAAGATGGGGAGCCAGCGACACCGCCTTCTCGGCCCAGATCCTGTTCAGATCCGAAAGGGCCGACGGGTGCGGTTTCCTGTTGAAAATCTTGGTATGGAATTGATCATACTGGAAACTCCATCGTGAATGGCCAGGAGCGGCGGAACCTAACGTTGCGCTGAAGGGACCATTAAATCTGCTTCAATAATTCCAAAAACAGAGTTGACGCGATGAGCGATGAATTCCCAGAGGACGAAAATGGTAAAGTCTTACGCCGGCTGAGGCTGGGCGGCGACAATCTGGAAGTGGCCAGGGATGTTAACTTCTCGGTGATCTTTCCAAACAAAATCAGTGCAGAACGATTCGCAAGATTACTAGAAGAATTAGGCTATCCTGCGGGCGTGGAACATGTCGAATATGGGAGTGAGTATGTATGGGATGTCACTATTAGAAACAATATGGTGCCCACTCACAGTGATATTTCGAATTTCGAGGCCAAGTTGGAAGCCCTAGCAGAACCTCTTGGGGGAGAAAATGATGGTTGGGGTTGCTTTAGGTTACCGTCGTGAATTGAGTTAACTGGATTATGGTATCGTTCTATGAAACAAGGGACAGTCTGAGCCGTCTTTTATCACTAGGAAACTCGTCCGTAGTCGCTTGGTTGGTGTCATTGTTCTAGGTTTGCCTTACCATAACCTGGCCTCACGAAGGCGAGGTGCCCGGAATACCGGAATACGGCGACACGATACCTAAACCCCTTCCCTTCAGCTTGACGTGACCCCCGTTTCTCATCCAGGCATAACGAGAGTCCGGGGTTGATCTGATCCTTCGTGGTCGTGGGTGGCAAGAGGCCGGCGCGCGGAGCCATC
>FTHA01000835.1_pt1 | contig 26512 bp, 22 predicted proteins | sample 1640771 | NCBI WGS metagenome assembly FTHA01 (sample SAMEA3914789, study PRJEB12502) | metagenome | biome: forest; material: soil | place: Canada | collected 2011-07-03 | depth 0.3 m | reverse complement strand
GCACGGTGGCGGCCACCGGGGAGGGGGCAAGCGCTCCCAGCCCGACTCCGCGCCCAAGCCCGACGGGGACGCGGGCCCCGCCCGGCGCCAGACCCCGCTGAACAAGGTCGAGATCGTCGGCGTGATCAAGGCGATCGATCCGGCCGCTGGGCGCATCACCATCGCCTACGACGAGGTCGACGCCCTGAACTGGCCGGCGGGGACCATGCCGTTCGTCGTCAGCAAGACCGCGCTGCTGAACGGGGCGAGCGTCGGCGAGAAGGTCCGCTTCAGGATCGAGAGCCAGCAGATCTCGGATCTCGCGCCCTATTCCGCGCCCGCCGCCGAGCGATAGCTCACCACCTCGTACTCGATGCCGTCGGGATCGAGGAAGTAGAACCGGCGGCCGGGGTCGTAGTCGCCGTGGTTGAAGGGCAGCAGGCCGGCGGCGCTCACCCGCGCCTCGACGGCGTCGATATCCTCGACCTCCACGCCGATGTGATTGAGCGGACGGCCCTTGGCGAAGTCCTCGTCGATGTAGGCCACGCCCGCCTGGGTGAAGAGGGCGATGTAGTGGTCGTCGGTTCCGACGTGGATCGAGCGGCCGCCGTCGCGGGCAGGGCCGCTCCAGCGGACGCGCCAGTCGAACACCGACTGCATCAGCGCGGCGGCGCGCTCGGGGTTGGTGACGGTGACGTTCACATGCTCGATCCGCAGGGTCGACATCTCGGCAGGTCCTTCTGACGGGCGCCGGAGCGCGCCCCTGCCGTTGGACCTACAATCTCAACCTAACTTGAGGTCAAGCTCTGGATGGAATAGACTTTCTTCATGAGCGAGGCGTCCCTGTTGTCCATCGGCGACCTGGCCCGGCGCACGGGCCTTTCGGTGTCGGCGATCCGCTTCTACGAGGCGCGCGGCCTGGTGCAGGCGATCCGCACCAGCGGCAACCAGCGGCGCTTCCTGCGCTCGGACATCCGTCGCCTGTCCTTCGCCCTGATCGCCCAGCGGCTGGGGCTGACGCTGGGCGAGATCGAGGCCGAACTTGCGATCCTGCCGCAGGGCCGCGCGCCGACCCGCGCGGACTGGGAGGCGATCAGCGCCCGTGTGCGCGGCGTGCTGGAGGCCAAGATCGCCATGCTGGAGCGGACGCGCGACCTGCTGGACGGCTGCATCGGCTGCGGCTGCCTGTCGCTGGATCGCTGTGCGCTCTACAACCCCGACGACCGGGCCGCGCGCGCCGGCGCCGGGCCGCGGTTCCTGATGGGCGACCGGGCGTCGGACTTCGCTGACGATTGAGCGGCCGCGCCTGACACGCTTCCGCCTATTTCCGAAGGTTGAACCTGACCATGCTCGACCGCCGCCAGCTCATCACATCCGCAGCCGCGGCAGGCCTCGCCCTCGGCTCGGCGCCGGCGTTCGGCGCGTCCGCAGCCGGGGACGTCGAGGCGCTGAACACGCTGCTGGGCCGTACGTCGGAGGCGCTGCTGGCGGAGTACCCCGATGACGCCACCTTCCTCGGTCTGGACAGCGGCGCGCGGGCGCTATTGCACAGCCAGCTCACCGACCGCTCGATCGAAGCGGACACGGCGCGGGGGGCGTCCTGCGCCGCACGGCTGAAGGCGCTCAAGGCCTTTGACGGCTCGCGGCTCACCGGCCTGGACGCCATCAACCTGCAGACCACGATCTACGCCCACGAACTGGCCGACGAGGGCTATCGGAACTTCCGCTTCGGCGACAACACGGTGCTGAACCTCTGGCAGGCGGAATCCAGCGGGCCCTATGCGGTCTGCCAGGGCGGCGGCTGGTTCGCGGTGATCCCCGACTTCCTGGACAATCAGCATAAGATCGAGACCGACGACGACGCCGAGGCCTATCTCACGCGCCTGTCGGCCTTCGCCAAGGGGCTGGATGACGAGAACGGCCGCCTGCAGCGCGACGCCGCGGCGGGGGTGATCGCCCCCGACTACCTGCTGGACACCACCCTCAAGCAGCAGACCGGTTATCGGGAGAAGCCGGTGGAGCAGTGGGGCCTGGTCAACTCTCTCGCCGGCCGCGCGGCGAAGGCCGGCCTCGCCGGCGACTGGAAGGCGCGCGCCCTGAAGCTCTGCGAAGCCGAGGTGGCTCCGGCCCTCGATCGCCAGATTGCGGTGCTGAAGGACCTACGCGCCCACGCCACCCACGACTCCGGCTGCTGGAAGTTCCCCGATGGCGAGGCGTACTACCGCTGGCTGCTGAAGGTCGGCACGACCACGCCCATGTCGCCGCAGGAGGTGCACCAGCTCGGCCTGGAGCAGGTGAAGGTGATCACCGCCGACATGGATGTGCTGCTCAAGGCCCAGGGACTGACCCAGGGCTCGGTCGGCGAGCGGATGGCGGCGCTGGGCAAGGATCCGCGCTTCCTGTTCGCGGACACTGACGCGGGCCGGGCCGAGCTGCTGGACTACCTCAACGGCGTGATCGCGCAGATGCGCACCCGCCTGCCGCGCGCCTTCGCCCAGCTGCACAAGGCCGACCTGGTGATCAAGCGGGTCCCGCCCGAGATCGAGGCGGGCGCCGCCACCGGCTATGAGCAGGACGGGCCGATCGACGGCAGCCGGCCGGCGTCCTACTACATCAACCTGCGCGACACCGCGAACTGGCCGAAGTTCAGCCTGCCGACGCTGTGCTTCCACGAGGGCGTCCCCGGCCACGTGCTGCAAGGGACCTACGTCCAGCAGCTGCCGATCATCCGCACCCAGCTGATGTTCAACGCCTATGTGGAGGGCTGGGCCCTCTATGCCGAGCAGCTCGGCGACGAGCTAGGCATGTACGCCGACGACCCGTTCGGCCGGCTGGGCTATCTGCAGTCGATCCAGTACCGCGCGCTGCGCCTCGTCATGGACACGGGGCTGCACGCAATGCGCTGGTCGCGGGAGCGCGCCATCGCCTACATGGTGGAGAACAACGGCAACACGGTCGACGACGCCACCGGCGAGACCGACCGCTACTGCGCCTGGCCCGGCCAGGCCTGCGGCTACCAGATCGGCCACCTCCACATCGACGCCCTGCGCACCAAGGCAAGGAAAGCGCTCGGCTCACGCTTCGACCTGCGCACCTTCAATGACGCGCTCCTGACCTCAGGCAGCATGCCGCTGACCCTGCTGGATGGGGTGATCGATGGGTATGTCGGGGGGCGGGGTTAGGCCGCTGGGCCCCTTGCTCCACCCGCCGGTGTCGAACCTGTCCCCTTCTTCCGTCACCCTCGGCCTTGTGCCGAGGGCCCAGATGCGGGGCGCCTTGGATCGATGAGCTGACGTCGCAACCGCTGCTGCGCGCCCTGCACCGCCTCGTTTCTGGGTCGGGACGGGGCTCGAGGATGACGAACCAAAAGAGGAATCGGCCTCACGCCGTTCTGAGGTCGACCCCCTTCAACGGCAGCCGCCGCACGCGTTTGCCCGTCGCGGCGAAGATGGCGTTGCAGACCGCGGGCGCGGTCGGCGCCACCGAGGGTTCGCCGATGCCGCCCCACTTGGCGCCCCCGGAGGGGCGCAGGTAGGTCTCGATCTTCGGCGTCTCGGCCAGCTTCAGCAGCGGGTAGGCGTCGAAGTTGCCCTGGACCGGGCCGCCGTCCTTGATGCTGATCTCGCCATAGAGCGCCGCGGTCAGGCCGAAGACGACGCCGCCCTCGATCTGCTGCTCGATCGTGTTGGGGTTGGCCGCATGGTAGCAGTCGACCACCGCGACGATGCGGTCGACCTTGAGCTGGCCATCGGCGCCGATGGTGACCTCCGCCACCTGGCCGGTGATCGTGCCGTAGGTCTCCACGATCGCCATGCCCCGCCCCTTGCCCGCCGGCAGGCGCGAGCCCCAGTTGCCCTTCTCCGCCATCGTGTCGAGCACGGCGATGTAGTCGGGACGGTCGAGCATGGCGCGGCGGAACTTGTAGGGGTCCTGGCCGGCGGCGTGGGCCAGCTCGTCGATGAAGCTCTCCAGGAAGAAGGTGTTCTGTGAGGCGCCGACGCTGCGCCAGAAGCCCACCGGCACGTGGGCGTTCTTCAGCATCACGCCCACCGACTGATCGGGGATCCGATAGGCGTGGGTGGCCAGCACCTCCACCGCCATGGGCTCGACGCCGCTGGCGACAGGGTTGATCCCCAGCGAACGGAGCAGCGATCCCGCCGCGACCTTACAGTCCAGCGCCGTCGCCTTGCCGTCCTGTAGCGCCGCCTTGAAGCGCACCGCCGCCTGGGGCCGGTAGCGGTCGCGGCGAAGATCCTGTTCGCGGCTCCAGATCAGCTTGACTGGCTTGTTCACCACCTTGGCCACGGCGATGGCGTGGACCAGCTCGTCGTGCACGCTGCGCCGGCCGAAGCCGCCGCCGACGAACTGGTTGTGCACATAGACGTTGGCCGGATCGACGCCGCTCTCGCGCGCGGCCAGGTTCAGGGCGTCGATCGGCGACTGGCTGCCGATCCACACGTCCACGCGGCTGGGCTGCAGGTGCACCGTGGCGTTAAGCGGCTCCATCGGCGCGTGCGCGAGGTAGGGGACCTCATAGGCCGCCTCGACGATCGTCGCGCCGGGGGCGGCGAGGGCGGCCGGGGTATCGCCGAGCTTGCGGGCGCTGACCAGCGGGCCGTCCAGGGCGTCACGATAGGCCTTGTCGAGCTGGGCGCTGTCGACCGTAGCATTGGGGCCCGGCGCCCACTGCGGCTGCAGCGCCGCCAGTCCCGCCTTGGCCCGCCAGTAGCGGTCGGCGACGACGGCCACGGCGTCGTCCAGCTTCACCACCGCGATCACGCCGCGCATGCCCTTGGCGGGCGTCTCGTCGACGCTGGCCAGTTTGCCGCCGAATTCGGGGCACGAGACGACCGCGGCATAGACCATCCCCGGGACCCTGGCGTCGATGCCGTACTGGGCCGAGCCGTCGAGCTTGGGCGCGGTGTCGAGGCGGGCGGTCCACTTGCCCACCAGCACATACTGGTCCGGCGTCTTGATCGCCGGCTCCTTGTCGAGGCTGACCTTGGCGGCGTCGCCGCAGAGGGCCCCGAAGTCCAGCACCCGGCCAGTCGCCGCATGGGTCACACGCCCGCCGCCGCAGCCGCAGGCGCCGGCCTCCACGCCCCAACGCTGGGCGGCGGCCTGCACCAGACGCACCCTCGCGCTGGCCCCCGCCTGCTGCATCACCGCCACGGAGGAGCGCACGCCCTGGCTGCCGACCGTCCGCTGCGGGCCGTAGATGGTCTTGGACTTCAGGTTCCGGTTGGCGGAGGCGTACTCGATCCTGATCTTCGACCAGTCGCAGCCCAGCTCCTCGGCCACCAGCATGGCCAGCGCGGTGGCGGTGCCCTGGCCGAGCTCGGCGTGGCCCAGGCGCACCAGGACCGAGTTGTCCGGGTCGATCACCAGCCAGGCGCTCAGTTCATGCGGCGGCGAGGTCTCCGACGAGGCCAGCGTGACGGCCTGCGCGGCAGCGGTTGCGGGCAGCGTGACGCCGATGGCGAGGCCTCCGGCGATCGAGAGCCCGGCGGCGATGACCCCGCGGCGGCTGAGGGCGGCGGTTTGCTTGCCCATGACGGTCAAACCTTCCTGCCGGCGGCGATGGCCGCGGCGCGGTGGATGGCCTTGCGGATGCGCGGATAGGTTCCACAGCGGCAGAGGTTGGTGATCTGCTCGTCGATGTCGGCGTCGGTGGGTTCGGGATGGGTCTTCAGGAAAGCGGCGGCCGCCATGATCTGCCCGGACTGGCAATAGCCGCACTGCGGCACGTCCTCGGCCGCCCAGGCGAGTTGCACCGGGTGCCGGGAGTCCTTGGACAGCCCCTCGATGGTGGTGATCTCATGACCCGCCACGGCGCTGACGGGGATCGCGCAGCTGCGCTGCGCCGATCCGTCGATCTGCACCGTGCAGGCCCCGCACTGGGCGATGCCGCAGCCGAACTTCGTGCCGGTGAGCCCCAGCTCATCGCGCAGCACCCACAGCAGCGGCGCCTCCGGCTCGACGTCGAGCACCCGCTTCCTGCCGTTGACCGAGATGGTGATCATTGCCGTCTCCCGTCGCCGCTTACTCCCATCTCCGGATGTACGCCCCCAGGGGCAATCAGTCATCCTCGCGTTCCGCACCCTCTCCTCCCACGTGTGGCTCGACCGCCGGCAACCACCCGCGTAAGTTCCGCCTGATGAGGCGCGGGGGAGATCTCATGGTCATGATGCGCGCACGGCGATGGGGCGTGCTGACGCTCGTCGCGTTTGCGTGGCTTCCGTTCCGAGCGGCCGCGCTTCCGGCGGCGTCTGCCGACGGCGGCGTCGCCGCGATCGTAGAGCAGGTGCACGGCGTGCAGATCGAAGACGGCGAGCGCGTCGTGGTGCGCGAGGATGGCGGCAGCGCTACCCTCGTCTCCCGGGGACCTGCCGCAGCGGAAAGCGGGCCGCCACCGGTGAACAATACCAAAGTGGAGACCGTCTACACCGTTCAAACGCCGCCGCTGTCGGCGCAGCCCGAGACCCTGGTAGCGACTTTCAGGAGCTTCGGTGCACAAGGCGTGACGCTGTCGGTCGAAAACGGGTTCGACCATCCGATGATCTACGACGCGGCCGTGATCGTACGCCGCGGCCAGGACATCCGGGTCGCACCAACGACAATCTGTCCAGTTCCGGCGAAGCACGTCGGCATCGAGAGCTGGGGCCGTGAGGTCACGGGCATCATCCTGTCGAGACCGAGGCGACCGCCCGGCGACGACATGCGCTGCTCGGGGGACACCGGCCTTGTGGCGGCTCCAAGCCCGGCCGAGCCGAACGCCTGCCGCGGGGAGATGAAGGACTCGGTGGTGAGCGTCGAGTTGTGGGTTGACCCCTCGACGGGAGACACGATGCAAGCCTTGGCCCTCTGGTCCCTCCGCGACCCGGCCGGAGGCGAGATCGCGCCACTAATGAGACTCGGCTTCCCTATGCAAAAGGATCGAGTCGCGGGACGGCCCACGGTCGCAGTGGTGTTCGCCATGGTCGAGATGGATCCTCCCCCATCCGCAAAGTCAGCCTCCATCGTGCTGCTGGCCGACGGCGTCGAGGCTTCGCGACGTCCTTGGCGCCTGTATGCGGACCGTTTCAAGCCGGCGGCGGATGCTCCCAGCGGCGCGCGATCCGTCACCTTTGCTGGACTGATCCCGTTTCCTCAAACATCCGAGGACGGGACGCCCGATCCTCGACTCGTCTCACTCTATTCCGCGATCGGTGATGGCCGAGTCAGGACCCTCGAAGCTCGCGTGGAAGGGGACGACGGAAGCGTGCTTTCCCACGCGACCTATGATTTGTCGTCGGCCGAGATTCGCAACGAGGCCGTTGTGACCGCCGCCTATCGCGATGCCGATGCCAAGCGCCTGGCCCCAGGACATTGCGTCAAGCCCGTCGGCCGGTCCGCTGGAAGATGAGCAGGAGCCGGCTGGTCAAGGACCCACGGAGAAGGCCATGGACACCGAACTGCGCGCCGAGCTGCTGACGCTGCGCGCCCTGCTGCTGCTCACGCTCGGAGAGGTGGCCAACACGCGGCCCGATCCGAACGTCTTCCTGTCGGACGCGCTGAAGGAGCTGGTCCGCGCGCTCGGCGGGGTGAAGGTCGAGCCTGAAGCGTCGCAGGACGCCGTCCGCGCCCGGGCGGTCGCCTTTGCGCAGGACTGGCTGGGCCACATCCACTTCAAGGACGAAGGCAGCCCTGCGCCCTATTGATCGGCTGCGATGCGCGGGCCCCGTCTGATCGACGCGTCCAGGGAGAACGCCCCAGGCCCCAGCAGGCTCTGGGCGATCAGCGCGACCGACCAGAACGCAGGATATTCCCAGCCGCCCCCTGGATTGGTGAACAGGAAGCCGTTGCGCCAATGCACGATCACCGTCGCGCTGATCAGGACGACGAGGGCCGCCAGCGAGGCCTTGCGAACGTTTGAGCCCAGGACGAGCAGCGCGCCGGCTACGGCTTCAGTGCTCGTCACCAGGTAGACCAGCGGACCTGGCAAGCCGATGGACCGGAAATAGGCGACGGCCGCCGGCATGGTGATCAGCGTGATCCGCACGCCGACATGCCCCAGGAACAGCAATCCCATGGCGACCCGCAGCAGGGCGGCGCCGTACCTGCCGAGGTCCGGGTCCGATCGCCCGATCAATTGGTCCTCATACGGAGGGTCACCCCGAAGGTGCGCGGCGCCAGCGGATAACCCAGGTCGTAGGGCGTCACGAACGCGCCGAAATAGGAATAGATCGCGCCGTTGTTCTCCAGGTTTCGCGCCCACGCGCTCAGCGACCAGTGGCCGTCGGCCGACTCCAGGCTCAGGTTCGCCGAGGTCTGGACGTAGGGCTTCTGGAAGGCGCCCGGGCTGTTGGCGGCGTCGACGAACTGGGACCCGGTCAGCAGGCTGTCGACCTGGGCTCGGATCTTCGCGCCGTTCCGAAGCTCGAAGGTGTGGGAATAGGAGCCGCCCAGCGTGTACCGGGGCGCGTTGTTGACCCGCTTGCCGTCGCTGAACTTCGCGTAGAGGAGCGAGCCGTTCAGGTCGAGCCGGTCGTTCCTCGTCAGCAGGCTGCTCAACTCGACTTCGCCGCCGGAGAATCTGGTGTGGTTGGAATTCAGCGTGACGAAGAAGATGCCCTGGTAGGTCCCGGTCGGGTCCGCCAGCGTATTGATGGTCTGATAGCCGCTGTATTCGTAATGGAAGACTTCAGCGTTGACTTGCAGCCGGCCATCGAGGAAGCGGTTCTTTGATCCGAGCTCGTATGCCGTGATCTCTTCCGGGCCGTACTGCGGCGGCAGGGTGGCGATTCCAGCCGGAACCTGGTTGACGCCGCCCGATTTGAAGCCGGTGCTGATCGAGGCGTAGACCAGCGATCGCGGTCCGGCGTCGGCTTCGGCGCCCACCTTCCAGGTCAGCCGGGAGTTCTGGAACGTCCCGCCGGTCGGCGTGACCGGACTGCCGACGTTTTCAGCCGTGCCGTTGGTGACCTTGGTCTCGTCCGTGTACCGAAGGCCGCCTGTCAGGCGGAACCCGCTCGTTACCGGCACGGTGGCCTGCCCGAACACCGCCTTCGCCGAGGAGACGTAGTGGGCGACGTTGTAGCGGGCGAAGGTGAAGCCGGAGAACTGTTCGGTCGTCAGGTCGTGGAGCGTCTCGCGCGAATAGTATCCCCCCACGACCCACTTCACCGGCGACGTCGGTTTCGAGCCCAGGCGCACCTCCTGGGTGAACAGGCGATCGGTATTGGTCGGGAAATAGCCGAACGGCCCGGTCGTGTTCAGGTTGGCGAATTCGACACGCCGCCACGAGGTGATCGACGTCAGGGTCGACCAGCCGAGATCGAGGTTCCCTTCGCCATAGGCGCCGAAGTTCTTCACGTCGCGGAAGTCCGCCGGATTGGCGCTGTCCTGGCCCGAGAAGGGCCGCCACGGCCGCACGCCGACGCAGGCCGTATTGATCGACGCCGGCGGGCAGGGGGACGGCGAGACGCCGTTTCCGTGCTGCTTTGAGTAGTCGATCGTCGCGATGTAGCTGAACGCGTCGGTTGGCTTGGCGAGCAGGCGGACGCGTCCGGCGTAGATCTCAGCGTCATTGTGACCGTCAGCCAGATAGCCGTCGTGCTTCTGCGATGCGAAGGACGCGCGCATGGCGAATCGCTCGCCTACGGGCAGGTTGACGGTCGCATCGCTGCCGATCAGCGAGAAGTCGCCGGCCTGCAGCGAGGCGGACGCGAAGGCCTTCCCGAGTTGCGGCTTGGCCGTGACCTGGTTGATGGCTCCGGCGTTGGCGTTGCGGCCGAACAGCGTGCCCTGCGGCCCGCGGAGCGCCTCGACCCGATCGAGATCGAACAACAGGGGAGGCATGGCCGTCGCGTGGGCCAGGTAGACCCCGTCGACATTGTAGGAGACCGCCGAGTCGACGCCCGGCTGGAGATTGAAGGTGCCGATCCCGCGGATGGTGACCAGCAGATCGCCGATCGGCTCGAACTGGACGCCGGGCAGGCGGCCCTGCAGGTCGGCGGGCTCGGCGATGCCCCGGCTGACCAGGTCCAGGGCGCTCAGTGCAGTCACCGAAACCGGCGTCCGCTGCATGTTCCCCTCGGTCTTCTCAGCCGTTACGATGACTTCTTCGAGCTGAAGCGGGGCCGTCTGCGCATGCGTCGCTGGCGCGGCCATGAATGGCGCGACGGAAAGCAGGCCCCCTAGAATGACGCGATTCTTCTTGTTCTGGCGCATGTCGCCTCCTCCCCCTTCACTTGCGGATCGAACGGAAAGACTTGGATGGCGTGGACTATCGCGGGGCAAAGCCGCCGCACTCCCCACAATCCAGACGTGCCTCCCCGCCGTCTATTTATCTACCGCCGCTTGCTTTCTTGCTGGTCGGTGGCTATGACTTGCCAGACATTACTGACCAGTAACTCACATGTCAACGACGCTGCGAGCCGGAACCGATGACCAAGGACAGCGAGGCCCCCGCCGTCGAGCCGCCGCGGGCGAGGATCGTCTCGGCGGCGCGGACCTTGTTCTATGAGCGGGGTGTTCATGCGGTGAGCGTCGACCAGGTCGCCGAGACGGCCGGGTCCAACAAGATGACGCTCTATCGCCACTTCGCGTCCAAGGACCTGCTGATCGCCGAATGGCTCAGGTCCGCGGCTGAATATCCGCGACGAAAGTGGGAGGCCATCGAGGCGGCCCACCCCACGGATCCGATCGCCAGGCTGCATGGACTGGTCGACATGATGGTCGAAGAGATCACCAACTGGGATCGCGGATGTCCCTTCAGCAACAGCTTTGCTGAACTGCCCAATCCTGATCATCCCGGGCGCGGGGTCATCGAGGAATACTTCCGCTTTCAGCGCAATTGGCTCGAGCGCGCCTGCCGCCAGGCCGAGTTCGAAGATCCGGAGGCGACCGCGGACGCGCTCTACTATTTCATCAGGGGCACCACGGTCGGGCTGGCGATCGACGACGCCGAGGAGTTCGCGAAGCGCGAACGGCGCGGCGCCAACGCCATCCTCAAGGCGGCCATGGTGAGCGCCCGCGCGCGCCCTGCCGCGACCGTGACGCCCAGAGAACGGCGCAGGAGACGTGGGCGCCCGACCGTCTGAAGGCTTGATCGCAAGCGGTGCGCGTGACGGCTGTTGACTCCCCCAGGTGACTTCATATCTTCCGGCCCATCCGTGTGACTGGCGTAAAGGTGGAGCACCACCGGGGAGCACGGATCGATCACGCCGCACGCCTGGGCCCTCATCTCGCACTGGAGATCGCCCATGGCCGCGCCTGCATTCCCGCCCGCTCCTGACAACGTCCCCGTCAAGCGGGCGCTGCTGTCCGTTTCGGACAAGACCGGGTTGATCGAGACCGCTACGGCGCTGGCGGCGCTGGGGGTCGAGCTGGTGTCGACCGGCGGCACGCGCTCGGCCATCGCGGCGGCCGGGTTGCCGGTGAAGGACGTCTCCGACCTGACCGGCTTTCCGGAGATGATGGACGGGCGGGTCAAGACGCTCCACCCGACCGTGCACGGCGGCCTGCTGGGCGTGCGTGACGCGCCCGAGCACGCCGCGGCCATGGCCGAGCACGGCATCGGCGGGATCGACCTGCTGTACGTGAACCTCTACCCCTTCGAGGCGACGGTGGCCCGGGGCGCGGGCTTCGACGAGTGCGTGGAGAACATCGACATCGGCGGGCCGGCGATGATCCGCTCGGCCGCCAAGAACCACGCCTATGTCGCCGTCTGCACGGCTCCGGGGGATATGGCCGAGGTGCTGGCGGCGCTTCAGGCCGGTGGATCTACCCCGCTGGAGCTGCGACGGCGGCTGGCGGCTCGGGCCTATGCCCGCACGGCCTCCTACGACGCGGCGATCTCTGCCTGGTTCGCCCGCCAAGTCGGCGAGGCCTGGCCCGAGCGCAAGGCCATCGCCGGGACGCTCGCCCAGGCCATGCGGTACGGCGAGAATCCGCACCAGGCCGCCGCCTTCTACCGCACCGGCGAGGCGCGGCCGGGCGTCGCCAGCGCCCGGCAGCTGCAGGGCAAAGAGCTGAGCTTCAACAATGTCGGCGACACCGATGCGGCCTATGAGCTGATCGCCGAGTTCGATCCCGCCGAGATGGCGGGGGTGGCGATCATCAAGCACGCAAACCCCTGCGGCGTGGCGCTGGGTGCGGACCTGAAGACGGCCTATGAGCGCGCGCTGCAGTGCGACCCGGTCTCGGCCTTCGGCGGCATCGTCGCGGTCAACCGCCGGCTGGACGCCGAGGCCGCGCGCGAGATCGTCAAGATCTTCACAGAGGTGGTCATCGCCCCCGACGCCGACGAGGACGCCATCGCCGTCTTCGCCGACAAGAAGAACCTGCGCCTGCTGCTGGCGGGCGGCCTGCCGGACGCGCGCGCCAAGGGCGAGACCTTCCGTTCCGTCGCCGGCGGCTTCCTGGTCCAGACCCGCGATGACGCCCGCATCACCGCCGCCGACCTGAAGATCGTCACCCGCCGAGCCCCCACCGACCAGGAGGTGCGCGACATGCTGTTCGCCTTCACCGTGGCCAAGCACGTGAAGTCCAACGCCGTGGTGTTCGCCAAGGACGGTCAGACCGCCGGCATCGGCGCAGGCCAGATGAATCGGCGCGATTCGGCCCGCATCGCCGCGATCCGCGCCGCCGAGGCGGCCGAGACGGCTGGACTGCCCCGTTCGCTCGCCGAAGGCTCCGCCTGCGCCTCCGAAGCCTTCTTCCCTTTCGCCGACGGCCTGATCCAGGCGGCGGAAGCGGGCGCCACCGCCGTGATCCAGCCGGGCGGCTCCATGCGCGACGCCGAGGTGATCGCCGCCGCCGACGAGCGCGGCGTCGCGATGGCGTTTACGGGGGTGCGGGTCTTCAGGCATTAGCTTGGCCATGGATACGCTCGCCGGGCGCTGGGAGCAGCTGAAGCCGTTCGTCAAGGTCGTCGGGCCCGAGGGCCGGCGCCCGACGGTGCTGATGTTCCACGGCTGTGGCGGGCTCGGCGCGTTCCAGAACGACTACGCCCTGGCGGCCGCTGAACTCGGCGTGCGCTCGGTGATCGTCGATTCGTTCGGGCCAAGGGGTTGGAGCGACGCCTTCGCCACCGTCTTCGTCTGCGCGGGGGTGCTGCTGTGGGGCCGGGAGCGGGCAGGGGATGTCCTGGCCGCGGCCTACGGCGCGATCCGCGACCTGGACGCCGATCCGGATCAGCTGGTGCTGGCCGGCTGGAGCCATGGCGGGTGGTCGGTGATGGACCTGATGACCATGCCGCTGCAGGCGCGCGGCGAGGCGGGCCTGGCCGATCCCACGCCGGAGCCGCTGGCTGGTCTGAAGGGGCTGTTCCTGGCCTATCCATACGGTGGCGCCGCCACGCTCAGCCGCCGGGGCTGGGTGCGGACGCCACGGGTCCTGGGCGTGCTGGCCGAGCGCGACATGGTCACCAGCGTGCGCGACGCGGCGAGCCTCTACACCGCCATCCGCAGCTCAGGGGCGCAGGTTGATGTCTGGTCGGTGACGGGCGGCGCCCACGCCTTCGACGAATACGACTCGCCGATGGCCAAGCTTCGCTACAAGCCCTCCCTGGCGGCGGAGGCGCTGAGCAGATTCAAAGCCTTCGTCGTCGAGACTGTGCTCGCCGCTTGACGGTTAACGCCTCGGAAGCGAAGGTCCGGCGAAGATTCCGTGACGCTGCTTCGTGATTTGGCGCTCGGAACGGCGTTCTAGGGGGTGGCAGCGGCGTTCGACTGTCCCAACCATGGGTAATTTGGCTGAGATGCTTTGGCCGCTCGACACTTTGGACCGTCGCTGGGACATGCTGGCTCCGCACGTCCGCGTCTACGGGCCGCCGGACGACGCGCCGCGGCCGGCGGTGCTGCTGTTCCACGGCTGCGCCGGCATCAGGCCGCACATCGACACCTACGCTGAAGCCGCCGCGCAGGAGGGCTTCCGCGCTTTCATCATCGACTCCTACGAGCCGCGCGGCTGGAGCCAGGGCTACGCCACCACCATGGTATGCTCAGGCGCGATGTTCTGGGGCCGTGAGCGGGCGGGAGACGTGCTGGCCGCTGTCTGGGGCCTGGCCCAGGATCCCGGAGTCGATTCCTCGCGCATGGCCCTGGCCGGCTGGAGCCACGGGTCCTGGTCGATCATGGACCTTATGACCATGCCGCTGGAACGCCCTGGCGAAGCGAGCCTGGCCGATCCCAACGGCGACTGCCTGAACGGGGTGAAGAGCCTGTTCCTGGTCTATCCCTACGGCGGACCGGGCGCTCTCAGCCGTTCGCGCCCTTGGGTCCGGGCGCCGGAGACCTTCGGCGTGGTGGCCGAGAAGGATCATCTCACCGCTCAGGCCGACGCCCTGCGGATTTTCGACGCCCCGCGCCAGCACCGTCCAGACGTGAACGTCTGGATTGCGCCTGGCACCCACGCCTTCGACGCTCCCGGCCACGAAGGTTTCCCCTCGCCGATGCGCTACGATCCGGAGCTGGCGGAAGGGTGCCTGGACCGGTACCTCGGGTTCCTGCACCGCACCCTGGAGGGTCCGGTAGGGTCCATCTCACTATCCAAGGCTCCCTCCCCCCTCGAGGGGGAGGGCCGGGGAGGGGGGCAGATGCCGCGCACCGAGCCCCTTTCTGCAATTCAGTAGGGTCCGCCTCGCCGGAGAAGACTCAGAGGCGCGGCTGCCCCCCTCCCCGGCCCTGGGGGGAGGGAGCCTCGGGTGTATCGGAGAGGCCTTGCGCCTACTTCGCCTCCACCCGCAGCGCCGAGAGGGCGGCGTTGACGATGGTGAGCTTGGCGAAGCTCCAGCCGCCGGGAGAGGCTTCGATCTCATCGATGGTGCGGCGAGTGGCGCGGACCTGTTCGCGGTGCATCGCCGACCAGGACTGGACGGCGGTCCTGGAGGCATGGGCGTCCGCGCCAGCCTGGGCGCTGCCGGAAAAGACGATGACGGCGTCGGTGACCGCCAGCTGTTCGGCGATCAGTTCCTCGATCAGCCGGCGCACGGCCATCCGCTCATAGTTGTCACCGACGCCCGCCAGCCCGCTCGCCGCATGGCGCAGGCGGTCGAAGGCGAAGGCGGCGCCGACGGCCTGGTGGATCCGCCACACGGCCGCGACGTCCCAGTGATGATGCCGGGCGAGGTCCGCCATGTTCGAAACGGTCATCAGCGGCCGCAGCAGCACGATGGACGTCGCCAGCGCCTTGGGCGCGCCGGCCTTGACCAGGGCCTTGCAGCGGGCCTCCGCCTGGGTCCGCTCGAACGTGGAGAGGGCGGCCAGTCCCTGCGCCCGCAGGGCGTCCGACGCGGGGCGATAGACCTTGATCAGGCCCTCGATGGTCGGATGGGCGTGGGGCTTGCGACGCGCGAGCCAGAACGTCTGGCGCCTCAGCAGCAGCGACAGCTCCCGATAGATCGCCAGCTGGGCCTTGGCGGCGACCTTGCCATCGAGCGCCGAGGTCGCGTCCCAGGCCTGATCCAGCCGCATGATCCGGCGCGCCGCCTCGAAGAACTTGATCAACGCGACCACATCGACGCCCGCCGCATCCATCAGGCGCGAGGGGAAGGTTGGGCCCGTCATGTTGATCATGTCGTTGGCCAGCACGGTGGCGATGATCTCACGGCGCAGCCGGTGGCGCTTCATTTCGCCGTCGAAGTGGGACAGCGGCTCGGGGAAGTAGGACTTCAGCGTCTTGAAGAAGAACGGATCGTCGGGCGCGGTGCTCTGCACGATCTGTGGAGACAGCTCGAGCTTGCCATAGGCCAGCAGCACCGCCAGCTCGGGCCGGGTCAGGCCCTTGCCCTGGCCCTTCAGGTCGGCGATCGCCAGCGGGCCGGGCAGGCCCTCGACCTCGCGGTCGAGGCGGCCCTGGCTCACCAGTTCGGCCATGAACCTGGCGTGGGCGTCCAGCTCGGCCGGCGCATCGGCTTCCAGCAGGCTGAGCGCCAGGGTCTGGTCATAGTTGTGGACCAGCACGTGGCCGCCCACCTCGTCGGTCATCGAATGAAGCAGGGCGTTGCGGTTGTTCCGCGCCAGCTTGTCCGCGCGCTCGGCCGCTCCGGTGAGGATCTTGATGTTCACCTCGTGGTCGGAGGTGTCGACACCAGCGGAATTGTCGATGGCGTCGGTATTGATCCGGCCGCCGGACCTGGCGTAGGCGACGCGTCCCGCCTGGGTGAAGCCGAGGTTGGCGCCCTCGCCGACCACCTTGACCCGCAGTTCGGCGCCGTTGATCCGCACCTGGTCATTGGTCTTGTCGCCGACGTCCGCGTCGCTCTCGCTGGGCGACTTCACATAGGTGCCGATGCCGCCGAGATAGAGCAGCTCGGCCTCGGCCCGCAGGATCGACCGGATCAGGTCCGTGGGCGCCAGCTCCTCGTCCTTCACGCCCAGCAGCGCCTTGATCTGCGGGGTGAGGGCGATCGACTTGGCGGTGCGCGGAAAGACCCCGCCGCCCTCGGAGATCAGCGTGGCGTCGTAGTCGACCCAGGACGACCGGGGCAGGTCGAACAGGCGCTTGCGCTCCGCCCAGGACGCGGCCGGATCGGGATCGGGATCGATGAAGACGTGGCGATGGTCGAACGCCGCTGTCAGCCGGATCTGCCTGGACAGCAGCATGCCGTTGCCGAACACATCGCCCGACATGTCGCCGATGCCGATGACCGAGAAGGGCTCGCGCTGGATGTCCTTGCCGAGCTCGCGGAAGTGCCGCTTCACCGCCTCCCATGCACCCTTGGCGGTGATGCCCATGGCCTTGTGGTCGTAGCCGGCCGACCCGCCTGAAGCGAAGGCGTCGCCGAGCCAGAAGCCGTAGTCCTCAGCCAGGCCGTTGGCGATGTCGGAGAAGCTGGCGGTGCCCTTGTCGGCCGCCACCACCAGATAGGGATCGTCCGGATCGTGCACGATCACGCCCGCCGGCGGGACCACCTCGCCGTGGGCGTCCAGGTTGTCGGTGATGTCGAGCAGGCCGGACAGGAAGGTCTTGTAGGCGCGCACGCCCTCGGCGCGGATGGCGTCGGGCGTTCCGCCGCGCGGAAGCTGCTTTGGATAGAAGCCGCCCTTCGCGCCCACGGGTACGATCACCGCGTTCTTGACCTGTTGCGCCTTGGCGAGGCTCAGGATCTCGGTGCGGAAGTCGTCGCGCCGATCGGACCAGCGGATGCCGCCGCGGGCGACGGGGCCGAACCGCAGGTGCACGCCCTCGACGTGCGGCGCCCAGACGAAGATCTCGCGGTAGGGTTTTGGATCGGGCAGGTCGTCGAGCTCGCGGCTGGCGATCTTGAACGAGATGTAGGGCTTGGGCTGGCCGTCCTCGCCAGGCTGGTAATAGTTGGTTCGCTTGATCGAGCGCACCAGCCGGCCCAGGCGTCGCAGCACGCGATCGGAATCCAGGCTCTCCACCGACTGCAGGGCCTCGTTGATCCGAGCGTGGATGGCCTCGGCCTGGTCGGCCCGGGTTTTGATGTCGGCATGCACCGCCGGGTGGAACAGCGTGCGGAACAGATCGAGGATCAGGCGGGCGATGCCAGGGAAGGCGCTGAGCGCCTCGGTCTGCACCGCCTGGCTCGGATCCAGGCCCGACTGCTGGCGGCAGCGCGCCAGCGCCCGCACCAGCGCGGCTTCCCGCCAGGCGATCCCCAGCTCCAGGACCAGCCGGTTGAAGGCGTCGTTCTCGGTGCGGCCGGTCCAGACGGCGAGGAAGGCGCTCTCGAACGGGGCCTTGATCTCGTCGAAAACGAGGTGCTCGCCCCGCTCGTCCTCCAGCACGAAGTCGTGCACCCAGACGGTGGAGGCGGTTCCGTCGGGCAGCAGGCGCTGGACCTCCAGGCCCTCCTCGATCAGGCCCTTCAGGCCCATGTTCTCCAGGATCGGCATCACGTCAGACAGGGGCGCGGCCTCGCCCTCGCGATAGAGCTTGAAGCGGAACTGGCGTCTGGAATCCTCGTCGGTGCGGTAGGCGCGCACGCGGATGGGGTCGGCGGTCTGGGCCTCGATGGCGGAGATGTCGGCCAGCGCTTCGCGGGGGTCGTACAGGTCGCGATAACCGGGCGGGAACGCGCCCCCATAGCGGCGCAGCAGGTCTTCGGCGTGGTCCGGCGACATGCCGCTGCGGCGGACGACTTCAGAGAAACGGTCGTCCCAGGTTCGCGCGGCCTGGGCGATCTCGGCTTCCAGGACCGGCATGTCCGGCTCCGGATGGTCGCCGGGCGTGAAGCCGATGATGTAGTGGATCCGCGCCAGGGGGTTGTCGGAGAAGCCCGGATAGGCCGCCGAGACCCGGCCGCCCCAAGCTCGGGCCAACATCTGCCCCGCCATCTTCTGCAAGCCGGAATCGTAGCGCTCGCGCGGCAGGAACAGCAGGATCGAGACGAACCGGTCGAAGGGGTCGCGCCGCAGGAACAGGCGCAGCCGCGGACGGTCGTAGAGGTGAACCACCCCGAGCGCGATGGCCAGGAGCTCGTCCTCGCCCATCTGGAACAGCTCGTCGCGGGGATAGTCCTCGAGGATCATCCGCAGGCGCTTTTCGTTGTGGCCCCCAGGCGCCTTGCCGGCGCGGGCCATGACGTTGGCTACCTTGCGCCGGATCAGCGGCACGTCGCGGACCGGCTCCTGATAGGCCTCGACCGTGAACAGGCCGACGAATCGGACCTCGCCAAGCGCAACGCCGCCGGGGCCGTACCGCTTGACCCCGATGTAATCCATGTTGATCCGGCGGTGGACCCGGGAGCGGACGTTGGATTTGGCCACCACCAGGGGCGCGTCGCCGATGTAGCGCCGCGAGGCTGGCGACAGGATGGCGGGCTCCGAGCCCCGCCTCAGGACCAGCCTGGCCTGGTCGCGCAGCACCCCGTAACTGCCGGCGGAGTCGTACAGCGGCTCCTCGGGCGCGTAGTCGCCATCGGGCGTGCGTGGATATTCGTAGATGCGCGCGCCCAGGAAGACGAAATGGTCGGCCGCGATCCAACGGAGGAAGGCGAGATCCTCGGCCACCTCCTCGCGGACCCCCGCCGGCGCCGTCGCATCCAGGGCCGCCATGGTCTCGGCCATCAGCGTCCGCATCGGCTCGAAGTCCGCCACGGCGGCGCGGACGTCGGCCAGGCAGCTTCGCACCCCCTGCACCAGCGCCTCGGCGCGGTCGGTCCCGATCGGCTCGATCAGGACCATGATCATCGATTCGCGGCGCAGCGATGCGCTTTCGCGCCTGCGGCCATCGGCGTCGCGACCGACGTCCACCACCGGATGGAACATGGCCAGGACGCCAAAACCGCCCTCGGTCACCTCGCCCATGGTGCTGTCAACCAGGAAGGGCGCGTCGTCCTGCACGATCTGCAGCGCCATCAGGTTCAGATCGCGTCCATCGGCGCCGACGGCGGGGACGAGGCGGACTTGCGGGTCGGGACCCGTGCGCTGTTCGGCGAAGGCCCAGAAGTCCAGGGCCAACCCGGTCAGGTCGGCGGCTGTGAGGCTGACGGCCTCATCATCGCTGCAGTCCTCGCGCATCTGGGCGACGAAGGCGGCTTCGGCGGGGGACAGGCCGCCGCGGCCCAGCTCCTGCTCGAGCTCGCGTGCGAACGCTTCGGCGAGATCGCCGTCGGCGGGGCGGTTCAGGACGGCCGATGCTGAATCCATCGGCCGAACCTAGTCCTTCACCACTAAGGATCAACGACAGAAAGCCACCTGCCGCCAGGTGCGTGGGAGGGCGTAAAAGCGAAAGCCGCCGGAACGTTCACCGTCCGGCGGCCACGGCCTGGCCGAGGGGGGACCGGCTCAGGCTCTTCGCTGGGGACGCGCTGTCTGGGGGGGCAGGGTTCGCGCGTCCCGTCCGCGGCGAGGGGATCACCTCGGACAGAAGCTAGATAGGCGCCCGGCTCGCGCTGTTTAAGACCCTCACGGCTTCACGCTTATGTTACGGCGGGTCGACCGCGGTTTTGGCAGCGGATCAGCGGGTTCACTCGGATCGGAGGGACCTTCGCTGTAGGTCTGCGGATAGCCATCGCGCGACAACAGCACGGCGATCCAGCGGGTGCTGGGGAACTGCACCAGGATCACGATGGCCACCACTGTAAGGGGGGTGGACAGGAACATGCCCGGCACGCCCCAGATGGCGCCCCAGAAGGCCAGCGAGACGACCACCACCACCGGATCGACGTTCAGGGTCACACCCTGCATGCGTGGCGCGACGAAGTTGCCGACCACGATGTGGATGGACTCCAGCCCCGCGAGCATGACCGGTGCGCGCCAATCCACCCCGAACTGCACCAGGGCGAAGATCGGCGGCAACAGGATGCCGATGGCTCCGCCGAGGATCGGCACGTAGGAGGCCAGGAAGATCAGGAAGGCCCAGAAGATGGCGTCGTTCAGGCCGATCCAGGTCATCACGGTCCACGAGGCGCCCGCAATGATCACCGCGGTGATGGTCTGCACCCAGACGTAGCGCTCCACCCCCGTGCGGATGCGGATGAACACCCGGCCCGCCTTCACGCGTTCCTCGTGGGTCGGGAACAGCAGCCGCGCCTTCTCCTCGAAGCCGTGCCGCGAGATGAACAGGAAGATCAGGTAGACCAGCACCAGGACGGCCCCCGACGCGAGGGTCTCCAGCGCGGCGGCGATGCCTTCCAGGTAGCTGGGCAGGTTGATCTGGGCGATCAGCGCGTCCGCTGTCGGCGGGACCTGCATGCCCAGCTGGCCGCCGACCTTGGCCAGCAGGCCGTTCAGCTTGGGCGCATAGGCGATCAGCTGGGTGATGAAGGCGCGGGCGTTGTCGGTCACCACATAGGCCGTGGCGCCGAACACCACGGTGGTGATGACCAGGGCCAGGGGGAGGGCGGCGGCCTTGGGAAAGTGGGGGATCCGCCGCCACAGCACGCGTCCGAGGCCGTCGATGATCACCATCAGGAACAGGGCGAGCGCGAAGGGGGCCAGGATGCCCCTCAACCACCAGACCACGGCGCCCACCAGCACCACGGCGATCAGCACCGTTGCGGTGCGGGCGGTATGGTGGCTCAGGGGCTCCTTCACGGCGGTGCGGCCTTGCGGCCCCCCGGGTGGGGGCCGGAGCTGTCGGGGTCCCCGTTCTCGGACAACAACACCGCGATCCACCGCGTCGTCGGGAACTGGGCCAGGATGATCATCGCCACCACCGTGAGCGGGCTCGAAAGGAACGCCCCTGGCAGGCCCCAGATGGCGCCCCAGAAGGCCAGCGACAGCAGGATCACCACCGGGTCCAGGTTCAGGCTGTCCCCTTGCATCTTGGGCAGGATCAGGTTGCCGACCACGAAGAAGATCAACTCCGTGCCGCCCAGCAGCGCGGCCGCCTGCCACCAGGTGTCGAACTGCACCAGGGCGAACACGGCGGGCGCGATGATGCAGACCGCCGCGCCCAGCATCGGGATGTAGGCAGCGATGAAGATGAAGAAGGCCCAGAACAGGGCGTTGTTCAGGCCGATGGCCGCCATCAGCGCCCAGGCCGCCGCGGCGATCATCAGGCCAGTGACCGTCTGTACCCAGACATAGCGCTCCACGCCTAGGCCGATGCGGCCCATGATCCGCGCCGCGTGCTCACGGCGATCGTGGGCCGGGAACAGGGTGACGATCTTGCGTCCGAAGCCCTGCCGCGAGGCGATCAGGAAGCCCAGGTAGATCAGCACGAACACCGCGTCGGACAGGATATTTTGCACGCTCTGCGCCGCGCCGCCCAGGTACTTGGTCGGATTGAGCGATGTGAGCGCGTCGGCGACGGTGGGCGGGGTCTGGACTCCAAAGTTCGCGGCGATGCTCACGACCTTGGCGTTGAGCCGGGGGCCGTAGTCGATCAGCTGACCTACAAAGCCGCGCGTGTTGTCGATCAGGAAGTAGGTCGTCAGGGCGAACAGGATCAGCGAGAGGATCACCGCCACCGGCGTCGCTGCGCGCTTCGGCAGGCCGGGGATCACCCGCTTGAGCCCGCGGGCCAGGGCGTCGATGAGCACCAGCAGGAACAGAGCCAGCACCAGCGGCGTCAGGATGCTCCGCAACCACCACAGCGCCGCACCTCCCGCCACCACCGCCAGGAAGACGACGGCGTTGCGGGTGGTCGATCCGGTCAGGCCCTCGGGCATGGGACTCTCGGCGGCATAACGCCCGCATAGCATGGGCACGGCCACCGCCCTCGCGGATTGTGGCAGGCGCTCACAGCCGCCGGAACTCCAGGAAGGGGGGGGCGCAGTCGCCCAGCCGCTTCTCCTCGTATCGTGTGCCGACATGGTCGGCCGGCGGTCGCCGCCAGTCGTCCGCGCGCTCGGCGGTCCAGGTGAAAGCGCGCGAGGCCTGCATCCGCTCCAGGGTCCAGCCGAGATAGTCCGCCCAGTCGGTGGCGAACCGCAGGCCCGCGCCTGGCGTCATCACCCGCGCCAGCTCGGCGACGACGGCCGGGTTGATCAGCCGGCGCTTGTGATGGCGCAGCTTCGGCCAGGGGTCGGGGAACAGCACGAACACCCGCTCGAGCGAGGCGTCCGGCAGCGCCTGCAGCAGCTCGCGGCCATCGCCGGGATGGAGCCGCACGTTGCCGATGTCCTGGTCGTGGATATGGCGCAGGGCGCTGGCCACGCCGTTGAGGAACGGCTCGGCGCCCAGCAGCAGCACGTCAGGGTGCGCCGCGGCCTGGGCGGCGAGATGCTCCCCGGCGCCAAAGCCGAGCTCCAGCCAGACCGGCCCAGGGGGGAGCTCGATCGGGTGCGAGACGTCCAGGCTGATCTTGGGCAGCAGGTCGTCGAGCAGGGAAGCGCGCCCGGGGCGAAGGGCGCGTCCCCTGATCCGTCCATAGCTGCGCAGGGCGTCGGTCGGGCCAGGGCTCACTTTGGCGAAGCGTCGATCTGCCTGTCGATCGGCTTGCCGTCGGTCCCGAGCGTCAGGGTCTGTCCGGTGGCGGTGATCGGATTGCGATTGTTCTCGGTGCAGACGTAGTCGTAGACGCGCGATCCGGCCGGCTGCTTCTTGTAGCGCTTCACCAGCGTCCACGGCCGGGTCAGCATCACCGGATCCTCCATGGTCAGGGTGGCCTCCAGCGTGTTGGCGTCGACCTTGTGGATGCGGGTCGTCACATGCAGCTTGGCGGAATAGGTCAGGCCGGTGCGGTCCAGGATGGTGTGGCCGTCGCCGTTCAGGCCGATGGTGTCGAACACCAGCGTATCCCCCTCCCAGCGACCGACGGAGTCGCCCATGAAGGTCTCCCAGATGTCGTCGGGACCGAGGTGGGGGCGTCCGTCGGTGTAGATCCGCATCACGTTGGGGCCGTTCTCGGTGAGGATCCAGGTCTGCTCGGGCCGGACCACGAACTCATAGGCGTCGGGAATGGCCATCAGCCGCGGGAAGCCCGACGGCGTGCCGCAGAAGCTCACCGGGTCGGGGAAGCGGTCGGCGGCCGCCTTGGCGATATTGGCCTCGTATTTCTTCTCCCATTCGGGCGTCAGGGGCGGGTGCTCGCGCACGCCCGGCAGGCCGCCCACGCCGCCTTTGGGCTCGGTGGTGGAGGGATCCCAGGTCCCGCCGCCGGGCGCCAGTCCCCAGACGCCGCTCCAATCGGGAAGCGCGGCGGCCGCGGGTTGGCTGGCGAGCGCGGCGGCGGCCGCCAGCGCCGATGCCCAGGCGCGGATCATGGCTGCGCCTCCATCCGGCCGAGGGTCTGGCCGCTGGCCAGGATCGCGCCGACGAACGACCCGCCCGTCGAGCCGTCCTTCATCGGGTAGATCTTCACGGTCACCTTGTCGCCGGCCTGGAAGCTCCGCGGCTTCCAGCCGGCCCGGCTCAGCGTCCCCGTGGAGTTGCCCTCGATGCTCCACTCCTGGACCTGCCCCTCGGCGTTGGGGGCGGTGACCTGCAGCCAGGTGTGAGGATTGGTCCACTGGAATTCCTTGACCACGCCGACCAGCGTCACCGTGCGCGAACGGTCGAACATGGCGAAGGAGTGGTGGGCCGCCGCGGGGACGGCCGCGAGGCCGAGGGCGATAGCCGCCAGCCCGCTCGCTTTGGCGATGCCTGTTTTCATCCTGAGCCTCCCGTTGGGGCCAACCTGCTCGATATCGGTGAGCCGTCAAGGGTGGCGGCGGGAGATCAGGATGGAGCGGAAGCCTTCTGCCGTCGGGTCCAGGCGGCCAGCGATTCCAGCAGTGTGCGGACGAAGCCACGCGTGGTCTCGTCCGTCAGCCGCCCTTCGGCGTCGAACTTGTTCTGGGCCTGGGCGATGAACACCTCGGGCTTGTTGATCGGCAGGGCGTCCAGGAACACGAACATCTGGCGCAGGTGGTACTGGGCCCGCGCCGCCCCGAGCAGACTCATGCTGGCGCCGATCATGGCCACCGGCTTGCCCGCGAGGGGCTGGTTGGGGATGCGTGAGAGCCAGTCGATGGTGTTCTTCAGCACGCCGGAGGTGGAGTAGTTGTACTCAGGCGAGGCGATGAGCAGCGCGTCGGCCGCCCGGATCGCGTCAGCCAGGGCGGTCACCGGCGCCGGAAAGCCCTGCTCCTGGACATCGTGGTTGTAGAGCGGGATGTCCTCGATCGAGGCGATCTCGATGGTCATCCCCTCCGGAGCCAGCTCCTGGGCGGCCCTGAGGGCGGCGGTGTTGTAGGAGGCCTTGCGCAGGCTGCCGGAAATCGCGAGCACCTTGAGCGGGGGTGAGGTCATGGCGCGGGTCTTTCTCTTGAGGAGAGCCAGTGGGCCCCCGCAATAGGGACACGGCGCCTGTGGAACAATCCCGCCGGCGCGATTAGGCTCACGAGGCGATCGCCATGCCCGACACCGAACCCGCCAACGAACAGCCCGACCCCCGACCGCTCGGCGACCTGCGAGCGTTCACACGCCGCCGCAAGGCCAGTCCGCGCGTGCTGCTGATCGCCATCCTGGCCGCGGCCGTGATCACCTTTGGCGGCGCCGCGGTGATGGCCATGATCCTCGCCGCCGTCGCCAACGCCCTGCGATAGGACGACGCATGGTCCAGCCAGCGCGTACGCCAGAGTGGAGCGCCGGCTACGTCGCCGATGTGGACTACATCCTCGGCTACTATCCTGAACTGAACCCCCTGCGGATGGGACTGGCCTTCCTCAACGTGGGGCTGGCGGCGCCAGAGGTCGTGAACGCCTGTGAGCTCGGCTTCGGCCAGGGGGTCAGCGTCAATGTCCACGCCGCCGGTTCGGGCGTGCGCTGGTGGGGGACCGACTTCCTGCCTTCACAGGCGGCTCTTGCGCGGGAGCTGGCGGCGAGCGCCGGCGCGGGCGCTGTCCTTTCGGACCAGGCTTTCGCTGACTTCTGTACGCAGACCGACCTGCCGGACTTCGATTTCATCGCCCTGCATGGAGTCTGGAGTTGGATCTCCGACGAGAACCGGTCGGTGATCGTCGACTTCTTGAAACGAAAGCTGAACCCGGGCGGGGTGGCCTACCTGGGCTACAACACCCAGCCCGGATGGGCCGCCAGCGCGCCGATGCGGCATCTGTTCGTCGCCCATGCGGGCAAGATGACCGCGCCGGGGCTGGGAACGACTGCCCGTGTCGACACCGCGCTCGCCTTCGCCGAGCGGGTGATCGAGCTCAGCCCGCTCTACGCCCGGGCCAACCCGACCATGGGCGACTGGTTGAAGTCGGTTGGCCAGCAGAACCGCAGTTATCTGGCGCACGAGTTCTTCAATCGCGACTGGCGGCCGATGGACTTCGCCGAGATGTCGAAATGGCTGGAGCCCGCGCGGCTCAGCTACGCCGCCTCGGCCCAGTTCATCGAGCATGTGGACGGGATGAACCTGCGGCCGGGGCAGTCCGCCTTCATCCGCGAGATCCCGGATCCGGTGCTGCGCGAGTGCTCGCGGGATTTCATGGTCAACCGCAATTTCCGCAGGGACTATTGGGTCAAGGGGCCGCGCCGCCTTTCTGGGCTGGAGCAGGTCGAAAGCCTGCGCCGCCAACGGGTGATGCTGGCGACGCCGCGCAAGGACGTGGTGCTCAAGGTCGCCTGCCTGCTGGGCGAGGCGGCGCTACAGGAGGACATCTACGGCGCGATCCTGGACGTCCTGGCCGATCACAAGGCCCGCACCATCGGCGAGATCGAACTGGCCGACGGGCTCAAGGCCTTCGCCCTCTCGGCGATCGCCCAGGCGATCATCGTGCTGGCCGGAAAGGGCGATCTGGTCCAGGTCCAGGACGAGGCGGTCATCGCCCTGGCCCGACCCCGCACCGACGCCCTCAACGCGCGTCTGCTGGAGCAGAGCCGCGGTGGGGCAGGGATCGACGTCCTGGCCAGTCCGGTCACCGGCGGCGCCGTGGCCATGAGCCGGACCCAGCAACTGATGCTCCTGGCCCGCGCCCAGGGCCGCAAGTCCGCCGCCAGCTGGGCCTCCTTCGCCTGGAAGCTGATGGCTTCCCAAGGCCAGGTCGTGCTCAAGGACGGCGCCCCCCTCGACGCCGAGGACAAGGCCCTGGGAGAACTGGCTATCCAGGCCAAAACCCTGAACGAACGCCTGCCGATCTTGAAGGCGCTGGGAGTGGTATAGGTCCTATTCTTCTCCCTCCCCCCTTTGAGGGGGAGGGTCGGGGAGG